>Ga0210036_1001023_pt1 | contig 32009 bp, 19 predicted proteins | sample CryGeymeta201515_FD_185469 | JGI IMG/M metagenome (GOLD analysis project Ga0210036, IMG submission 185469) | Groundwater microbial communities from Crystal Geyser aquifers in Utah, USA - Crystal Geyser metaG 2015-15 (SPAdes) (version 2) | ecosystem: Environmental > Aquatic > Deep subsurface >...
TAAAACGCTCCTAATTAGGAGCGTTTAGGAGTTGTGACAAAGAGCAAACGCTCCTAATTGAAAATCAAACGCTCCTAATTAAAAATCAAATGCTCCTAATTATGCTACTTAATATCTAGGGGAATAAGAACAAAATGCTCCTAATTGAAAATGAAATGCTCCTAATCAAGAATGAAATGCTCCTAAAATCTCCTAATTGAAATGCTCCTAAAACGCTCCTAAATATTTTTCAAAGTGCTCCTAATTGAAAATCTTGAGTATCCTGGATAATAGTACATTTGTTAATACTACTGTCTCTTCCAGGTACTTTGCAGTATTGTGAATGGGCTCAAAAATCAGAGTAGAAAGATACACGAAAAGATAAAAATTGTATGCAGTTTAATGGTGTACTAGTACATTGACTAACAAACTGCAGAGTTTTACTCAACACACATAAACTAGCAGGCCTTGACGAGAACATCAAAGGCACCAGTTCCGTGGCGAATTGGTCGTCCAAGCACAATATTGGCGCTAGGACTTTCCAAGACATCCTTCGTACCGTTCATGGCAGCCCTTGTCAAAAAAGTGGCAGTGGTTTCAAAACTCATCTGAAGCAACGTTGAACTCATTTGCTCCATACCAATACGATTCATGGCTTTGTATCCACCTTCGTACGTCATGTAATCCGCAATCAATGACAAGTGACGAGGATCTACTTCAATTCCATACGCGCCAAAGACACTGCGGATTTGATCCACAATGTTTGAGCGAGCAGCTTCGACACCGTACGCGTTGCGGATCGCCCAAATATCATTCGACATGAGACGTTCGTGATCCACAATTGAACTGGGCAGACTCCAAAATTCTTCAAAATTTACACCCGCCGTTTGCAAACACGTTCCGCGTCCACCTTCTTCCTTGTTCACAAAGCCTTGATCCAAGCTGTTCTTAAAACGAATCAGTGTTTTTTCGGCAGCCATCTCGACCAAACCAACCATCAATAAGGGACGAGCTGATGGATTCACAGTTAGCGCAGGCAACGAAATGGTATTGGAATTCTTGTCCACCACAACACGCTTATCTTCGAGGGATGATAAACCTTGTTGGAGTTCCTGCTGCTGTTGTTGCTTCGACGCACTAGAAGGTGGCGGGGACTGAAGATCTTCCAAGCCTCTACTGTCACTTTCGCTCAAGCCATCGTAATCGTCGCCTCCATCATCGCCCTCGCCATAAAACGAATTGTTACCTTCCTTGTTGCTATATTTCATCGCGGCAACACCATCCTCTTCACCTTCTTCGTTGTCGTCGTCATCAGAGTCGTTGTCGTCATTGTCTGATAAATCATCGGGACTGTTCTTTTTGTTAGAAGTTTTAGCTGCTGCTGCGTCATCGTCAACGTCCATCACCTGTTGTATATTTTCGCTGTCATCCTCGTCGTTGGATTTCCCACCAGCGTTTTCGGCAATGTCATTCGTGGCTCCAGCTCCTTTGACCTGAATGAGCTCTCCCGAACGACGCAGTTCCTTCGTCATTAACGCCTTCATGGCGGGAATGAAAGATTTGCCTACTGACTTGGCAATTTCTATCAACGTCAAACCAAAAGCTGCGGCTATTCGCTCGGCGGGGTGTAGCTTCAGAGTGACAAAGTAGGCCCGCTCCCAGTCACCGCTTTCGCCTCTGACAATCGTTTCACGGACCGTCACTCCTTGTTCTCCAGCAATCATTTCCATGAGCGTCAATTTCTTGAAGGAACGAGTCAGCCGTGTGGCATCGGCGTCCGAAACACTGTCGCGCAATGGAATCGACATGGTGGGAGTTTTGAGAGTACGACTGGCCGTCATGATAACTTCGCGTAAACGAGGAATACCCAAAGTGACATTGGCTCCGGCACCAGCTGTTGTGTGGTTGTGGGTAACGAAGAGTGTAAGAGTTAGGGGGAAAATGTCCGAAGAGTTATAGAAAACAGCAGACATTTACAAGGATACACATGGCGTACCAAGGTGAAACGTATTAAGCGTCATTTGAGTGGAAGGCTCGCCGACACTCTGGGCCGCAATACTGCCAACAGCTTCGCCAGGAGCACATAAGGACGATCCAAATTTGGCGGCCACGAGTTCGCCAACATCTCTCGACGTCAAACCAGAAGCCTTCATGGCTAAGTCCAAGCACTTGTCGGCAAGAGCCGACTTCGCTGCCGTGGCCACCCGCTCCGATACACACGCTCCGCTTTGTCCCATTCGATGGATCTGGCCGTTGGCACGATAAGGTTCCGACGTAATGGGGGCAGCCACGGCAGGTTTGACAATTTCACAAATACTAGATGCAGCTGGTGTCTCCGTACCACCACAGCGTCCGAGATCTACCTCTCGGGGTACCCGTTCTATTCGATGCTTGTCCTTGACGTATTCCAAGTCAAAGCTGGTGCAATGCTTATGAGTTTTGGTAATAAAGGCATCGTGCCAGCCCTTGGACAGAGCACCACGAGTCCACTTGTTGCCGAACCGCAACCTCCTCGCCTTAACAAAGTCGCCCTTTTGAAGGCACTGGGTCTCGTCTTCTTTGGATAAAACAGAGTCATGGCGTTCGGCATCGGCGGCAGCAATATCAATACTAGATCCCGGAAGAGGCGTGTTCTGCAGCTGGAAAGATTTGTGGTTTCGTGCCATGAATTCAAAGGAACGAGACGTACAATCCAAATAACTAGCTTTTGTTGGATCCAAAGCATCCTCTCCATACAAAAATTGCACAACGCCACCTTCGCCATTCCGAACCGTATAGTCGTAGCATACCTTCAATTCTTCCAAATGCTTTACGAGACAGCGCTGAAGATATCCACTTCTAGAGGTCTTGACTGCAGTGTCAACCAATCCCTCACGTCCCGCCATACAATGAAAGTAGTACTCCTGCGGACGGACACCTGTAAGAAACCGATCCATGACAAATCCATCTGCTCTTGGATTCAGATCGTAGGGCGCAAAGGAAGGCAATGTACGACCACTGTTCATTCTGGGGACACGACGTCCTTCCAGAGCTTGCTGCCCCAGGGCACAAGTTACCTGAGACTGGTTGACAATCGACCCTTTTGCTCCCGTCGTGGTCATTAATCCGAATGTCTAACGAGTGAAGCAGAGGAAGAGAAAACAAAATAAATATAGGTGAGTTGCATTGCTTCATTCTTGGCGGACCCCACGTCAGTACATGATGCTTACGTTGGCAGGAAAAGGCACAGCAAGTCCATTGGGAAGCGTGGCCTTAACAATCTCGGATGCTAGGGGATTCAATTGACTCATCATATAACCATCCAGTGCAGCAAAGTTGTCCGGACCCTGTGGCCCACCAAGCAGCTGACCAATCTTAGCCGATGCTGTTGCAACTTCTACCGGTTTCAGCGGAGTGTTAGCTCCTTCAGCTTCGGCAACTGGTTCAATGGCAACTTTGCCGCCGTCCGAATCGGCCCAAGCTTTGCAAGCTCGCGAACCAATATTGTAGGCGCGCTATAAGAAAAAGAGTACATTAGTACCTTTTGATCTTCACAAACACGAGCATGTAACCAGTAAGAAGTGTATAATCAGACTTACCTGTACCATTTCACGGCGAATTTTATCCGAATCCTTCGTCAAAACCAAGTCCTCCATGCGACACGAGTGACCGGAATAATACTGTATATAGGCCGTGAAGAGTCGCCCCAACGAATTGAGTAGCAAACCAGCCTTTGTGGGCCCGTAGGCTTCGTAAACGCCATGGACCAACGAGAAATCCGTCGCACCAAATGCAGCCTTGTCCAAAACACCACGCAGTAGCTCGCCATTGCGAATAACAACCAAATGCTCTTCGTGGCATTCTCCAAAGGCAGTCCCTGGGGTCTTGGATTTTCGTTCCAAAGAGATACCTCCACGACGAATCATACCAATTCTACTGTCATTATCGTGGTCGACCACATTGTTGTTTGTCTGCTTTCGACCGCGAGGACTGTTACACAGATGCAATAACAGAGTTGTAATGACCTGTTTGCCAGTCCATAGTGGTTGGGGTTTGAGAATGGCGGGCGGCACCATTTGAATATCTTGGTTGGATTCGAGGACCTCCAATCGAGGCAAACTGGCCAACGTTGCAAACAAGAGTTGCTGGCACTCCCATCGCTTGAAGAAGGTATCTCGCTGTGTCATTTTGACGCCGCCACAAACATGATCCTGAATCAACCCCCGTAGTGGTGATCCGTCGGTCGGTACAATATACTGGAGATCCGTTTGTGCAATATACTTGGCTTCGGCTCTGGCCACATCGGATTGAGGAAAATGGCAATTCATTTCGTCTCCATCGTAATCGGCATTGTAAGTATTGCAGTTGGCGTAGTGCATTCGAATAGTCTTTTGCGTAGGATCATGGAGGATACGAACTTGATGTGCCATAATTCCAGGTTTGTGCAATGTTGGCTGATTGTGTACATGAAAGCATTCAAAATTGTTGACAGATTTTCCGCAATGTTAGTTACAGCATGGTATTTCATACGAGGTAAATAAATGAATCCAGGCAAAAAAGAAAGAAAAAATTAAAAGTCCTCGAGTACGACATTCGAAAAGTTACATTTCTGTAGTTTCCCAACGTCGATACAGGTTGTGATTGTCATAATCCATCATGAATCTTCGGAGTGGTGCATGACTAAGAGTTCTTCCTTGGACACATTTTCTCTCCCTCTCTTTCCTCGTTGTACTAAGGACACCATACAACAAGCACAACACCAAATGCTACATACAATACATACAATACATCAAAACATTTCAAATTGTGCTGGGGTACACGTACCTGACGGTTAACGAGCATCGTATCACCGTGTCGCAGTTGTCGTCCGACAATCACGGGTTTGTTGTTAATACCCGATCCTCCCCCCGCTTCCTTCAAGAGCATGGCACCAACAGCACGACGTCGTACATCATTCATTTTGTTCAAATCGATGCGCTGTCCACCACGTACTTCTACCCACCTAGCTCCGGGATATTGGTGTGGACCACGTTCTACGAGGCGTCGTAGTTCTGTCATATTCCATTCCGTAACAGGTGTCGGATACGTTAATACTTTGGCAAAAGCCAATGGTATTCCAATTTCGTTCGTCCCAATGTACGGATCGGGACTAATAACAGATCGACAGGAGCTATCGACCCGTTTCCCCATCATGTGTTTTCTGAAAATACCTTCCTTCTTTTCTAGTAATTGTCGTATCCCGTTGGGTGTTTGTCCTAGTTGAGCTGCTACACTTGGATCTTTACTGGAATCCAAAAAACAATTGTACGATGTCTGCAACTGAATCCACATGGTATGTGCCAATCGTTCGTTCCCGTTGGGACTGAATAATTCTTGTCGTACAGTGGCATGTTCGGTGAGCAGTTGTGACAGATACTGATTTTGTCCGTGTTCGACCGTCATTCCTCCTGTCGTCATGGGTGGACGGAATCTCGAGGGCGGAACAGCAATGGCCTGTACGAAAAATGCGTGATAGGAATCTTGTGGTCTCTTTCTGTTGCCGTTGGAATTACTCGAAGGTAGTTGCGACGTTCCAAACAAAACAAGTGTCAGAAGTGGTCCATGATGTTCCCATGTCAATTGACACTGCGCTCTGACTTCGCCAGGATGCATGTAATATTGTTCCGTCGATGTTTTCTTGTTGTTGTTGCTGCTGCTGTTGTCAGACGTGGTTGTAACGTTGGTAGTCGATTTACGTTTGCGTGTAGGTTTAATTGGAGATGCTAAACCATCATTGTCATTCATATCTTCTTCCCAATCACTAGTATTCGTATCATCATCATCATCATCATCATCACTAGTGGCTTCTTGAGCTTGATCGTCTACCATGGGATGTGTTTTGGACTGTTCTGAATCATCCGAATCGTAATTCGTACTTGCAGTACCTGCAGCAGTAGCAGTAGTTTTATTTGATTGGTTGCGTTTTCGCCGACTTTGCAGCGTTTCCAAAGCCGATGTCAGTACCAAATCATCTGCTTGATTGATACGCTGATGTTTCGCACTGAGTGCTTTTTGAAACACTTTATTGTACTGATCTTGTTTGACCTTGGGTGACACAGCTCCGCAATGATTGCACTTGGGTTCTGCCTTCCAACCAGCTATCAAGGATTTGATGTACTGTCGTACGAGATCCAACTGATACATCGAAGCAGCAGCACAACCAGACGAAGAAGACGAAGACGACGAAGGAAGGGGTGTGGTTTGCAATTCTTCAATCAGTGTCGACAAATAAGATTGCATGGCTGCTACAGCCTTGGGAGTACGCCTGGATGCTGCTGTTGCTGTTGCTGTTGCAGTTGCAGTAGATCCCTCAGTGGTACTGTCCTCTAGTGATTGCCGTACTACCTGTGCCAGCTTGGTATCTAACTCATGAAATTCTACGAATCGTTCATGATGTAATAATAACAATTTGGCATGTGCTACCATCAGGGCACGTTTTGGACTGCGCAAACGATGACAACAAAAGCATTTGCTAGCCAGTATCTTGAGCAGTTCTCCCAGTAGTAATGGTTGGTACAGTGGTACACACAGTTCAATATGTCCAAAATGACCACCACAGGTCAAAAAGCGACCAGCACAGGTCGGACATGGCATTGTTTCGTAGGATTGGTAGGGACCTAATTTCGGATCATACAAGCCACCAGGTAACGGTGTTGTACCATCATCACTTAAAAATGTTTGTGGTGATGTAATTTCAACAACACTTCGGGCACGGACATCATGGTCACTGTAAAAACCAAATTGGACCGATGTAACCTTCTTACGAACGATACAAGTAGAGGGATCTGCTTTCACAACAACACTCATTATTGTTATAATAATAATTATTATTCACCTTTCTTCGTCTTCTTCTTCTAAAAGTTTGTTTTTACTGCTTTTTGAAGGGATATGTGATATTTGGACCACTACTAATAATAGTAGTAGACTAAAGAAAAATTGCAAGTTGGAAAAAAATGAATGGAAGACAACACTGTAATCAATTTAATCCCTTTAGTCTCTTCAATAATAACCTTTTGTTTCACCACAATATCTTATCTTCAGAAATTCGGATAACAGACAGACACAAATAGGTTTTTCATGTTATCATTAGAGTTACCGATTGAATACAAAATTATTTAGAAAGACGCACATCTGCGAAATATCGTATCGACGCAAAATTAGAGTCGATGCGCTACTAGTAAAATTAATGAGCGTCGAACGACACTACTGATGCGTGTTGATAGTCGCTCAGTGTACCCTAAATTCTAATTTCGAAGAACCTTCAAAGAAATCACAAAATTGAGAACCTGGGTAGAAGTCCATTTCTGTCATTTGTCAACATAGTAGAAGATAGAAGTAATACCTGTCAGCCCGTATGCGTACCCGTATTGACATCGATTCTTTTTTGTTGTTGTTGACGACGACCATGATTCAAAGCTGTGTTTTACTAGTACTACTAATGATTCAATCGCACGAAAAGCGAACCCTCCTACTGTAGCATGCTATCAAGCTGATCAAGCTGCAAGCTACTACTAACTACTGCTAGTCTTGTCATCTTGTCTTACTGTATGCTGTATCCATGATTCGTATTGTCAGAACGCAGTTCTCAAGCAGAAAAAATAGTACGACAACATCACAACAAATTAATAAATAATAACAAGAACAAGAGCAAACCAACAATGTCGAGCAAGAATAACAACAAGGACGAAGGTACCAGTAACTTGCCGGTGCAAGAGAACAAAGCAACAGACGGAGAAGCACCACCCTGCAAAAAATACGATGAATGTGTTGGGACTCTCCTCGTTCATCAATCTGATGTTCAAGAATTGAACGGACTGCCCGTGTCCAATATTACTCGTAGAGTTACGGAACGTGCCAAGGAAATTATCGAAAAAACGGAACACGTTGATCCCGACGATGATATTTTGAATTGGCAATGTGAGGCTTAAGAAAGAGAATGAAAAACATAGCACTACATCTGTGTGCGTGTGTGCGCGCGCTTGACTTGTGTCTGTGCCTCCACGACAAGCAGAGTATAGTAGACAATCAATGAAGACTAAAAGAGCACTCAAACGAAGAAAATTCATGAAACACGTATATACAAAAGAAGAAGTAAAAATGAAAAAATCACGGACAAACAAAGTTCACAGACTGCACCTACATTAACAATACTTTTATAAATACAACCATCATATTACACAAGGGCGTATTTTTTAGTAGTAACGATCTCACAATCTCACACATGCATTGCTACTACTAGCTAGTAGTTGAGAGAGACTTGGTCACTTGGTCACAGATCACAAAAAATATAGCTCGAAGTAGCTAATACCGGGTAGGCAGTTCATTCATCGCTTGTAAAAGTAAGCCTTCCCATCATTACGGTTCGCTGCTCGATTGTGGACCGGACCGGATAGTAGTACATTCTAGGCTCTTTGATATCCATTCTTCCATTTTTGATCAAGTGGTGTTTATGCGCAGGTATCACGTCGCAGCCACTTTGAATCATGAAGCGCCGTATCATACATCATACTAACAGGCTGACAGCCATCCTCGTGTTACCAATCCATGTATCTGGCATGCACAAAACTGGATGTAATTTCACTAAACAGAACAATTGTGTTATACCTGGTATGCATTTGTTCGAATTCTGAACCCTCAAAGAGAGTCAGCTACAGCTCGGATCTTTTTGCTACTTAAAGGATAGCACGAGAGTGAGGTGTTATTTTACATGACATAAGTGTGTATTTAAGACCCCATCTGCCCCGCCCCGATTTCTCAAATCCTGCTTTGAATTTCAAAGCTTGAAGAGTCAACGTTCGGCATCGTCACCACCACCAGCAGAACCACCAGCACCACCATAATAATAAAGTTGAGGAATAGAATCACCGGCGGGAACTCGTCGCGGTTTCGATGGAGGCCGATTTTGTCGCTGTCGTAACAGACGACGTTGACTATCGGACAACGAACTGTCCATACTCTTGGAGCGTACTAGTAGAGATCCAGAAGAATCCCAACGTTTTGACGAGTCGACCCTGTTCGAACCTGTGGCATTCTTGCTGCTATTATTGTTATTCCACACGTCATCCAGTCTCATGGAACTTTCTGTTAGTGGTTTGTTGCTGCTTTCATTTACTGCCGAAACCGGTATTACGACAACTTTTGGTATCCTGCTGTGCTGATCGTTCATTATGCTTTTTTAGAGGCCGTTGCGGCTGCTGGATTTCTCTCTTTTCGTGGTGGGCTGTTTAAAAACGTGTGATACTTTAGCGGACCAGGAGGTACGCTTTCACAAAAGTTGGATTTGTTTTTTCGTGTTGTTACGGTTGTTGGTTGTTCCCTATCGTTATTATTATTATTATTATTATTTGCTATTTGCTTCGGGACACTTTGGGAGGGGAAATTATGAACATTCAGAGTTGTCGTAGTCAATCGACATAGCTTTCAAGAGAAGTCGTGGATTCAAATCACAAGAGTCGAGAAGGGAAGGTACGTGGTACCTGGTACCACTACAAGGTAGAGCAGAGTCAGATTTAATCATTATAATATTATCGATGGCTCTTAACTACCGTACCATTAGTAAGCTGGCATAACTTTTAGATACGATTGGCAGCATTTAATCCCTTTAACCATTGACATAGTACCTGGTACTTGGTATCGTTTTTATAAACATCAAACCCTGGTATGTTCTAAGTGAAAACTCGGCAACTACCTTTTACAAGATCATTAAGTCATAGGGCAAATCAGAGTACCCTGTAAGAAGTAGTACTAGTCTACCTGGTACAATTTTACAATTTTGATACTAGTAGTAACACCGAGAATGCCTTCCGGGGGAATTCCTTGGCCAGCATGGAGGCCAGACAAGGAAGCAGGGATAATACAAGTTCCTGCTATGATTACTACTGAGTAAATAATATTAGTACCAGGTACCGTAGTAAAATGAAAATCGGTTCTGACTACCAGTCGACATGTACAGGGTATGTAGGGTGCGCTATTGAATTGACAAGCAGTGTAAACGACAAACGCCCTCTAGCCTAGTCTACACACTGCATCATGCACTGTTCGATTATTCGTAGCGTATTAGTAGAAGAGTAGGCGACAGATGGCTAAGAGCTAATAGTATTTCAATTCGATTCCTTCAATCAAAATAAGCGCTATTAGTGATTCGTATTATTTCAAACAATCGTTGGCAGCTGCCAAAGACTTCTTGGGGCCAAGCATGTCCATCATTACAAGTCGCAGGTCTTTCGGTCGGATAATATATTTCAGCTTCTCGTCGTTACTTTGACCGAATATAGCGTTTGCATGTGTTGGCTTTTCATTCTCGCCAATATACTCTGGTGTGTTTTGATCGATCAGGTCCTCGAGGTTATGATCGGATCGTCGTGGTTTTAACGGTGGCTGACGCTGCGATTGTTGTTTGCGCACTCGCTCTTCTTGCGTTTCTTCGGACGAATCTTCCATGCCTGAAGAATCCCAGCGTTTCAATGAACGCTGAGAGGACTTTTGTTTTTCTTGACTTCTGTTGCTGCTAGTAATCGATAGAGTTTTTGGTCTGCCATCAATTGGGACGAAGACAAATCTTGGTATGTCCTCCGATGATATCCGGTGGCAGTCGTCTTTTGTGCTCATATCTTTCATTTTGATTTGTAATTGTTCGTTGCGCATTTTCATTTCTGTTAATACATGCAAAATTTATAAAAAAAATGGAATAAATTTTGTTTGTGCTTGTTTTGCCGGTACTGGTACCTTAAAACCTTTGCGGAAGAATACTAATGGCGATACAAATTTCTCCGGTTCATGGGAGTGGAGTTTTATGACTCTTTTAACTATTTTGTGGAAATTCTTTGAACAGTAGAAATATTTTGACATATGTCATTAATAAAAGGTACGGTATTGGAAACTTGAAAACATTATGCCCTGGAACAGGGCTAATAAAGAAATCATTCGATATTTACAGTAGTTGCGTAACGGGATCAAAAGCAGCAGTAGTACTACTGTAGTAGTAAGAAGTATCCACGCTTTCACCATTCAGTGGCTGGAAAAGGTGAAGCCGAACAACCCAATAATATGGTACCACCAGGTAAAACGTTTTTGGCCATTATCTTTTTAGAATGTTACGTTCCACGTAGCCGTAAGTATCTCTATTCTTTCCAACGAGTTGTTCGTGGGCACACTCCCCTTTCTTTGTATGATTTGTACTACTACGTACCACTAGTATCTATTTGTACCTCTAGTACCAGGTACCAGTTAGTACCGGTAGTGCAGTCCAAAGCCAGTGCTACTGATACCACTCTGGTACCAGAAAATCCAGACAACCAAGTGAAACAACTCGTAGTAGGCTAGCTACTATCTAGTACCAGGTACTGTACCTGGTAGTAGTAAGCTGTTCTCAAAGGTGCGAACCAGGAGGAAAATGGAAACTGTCATTTGCGTGTGCAAATAAACGATGTTGACGCCATCCATACATATGATACCAGGTACCGGTACTTGACTACCTTGCTGTACCAGGTACCATGGTAAACATAAGGAAACTATAATACCCAGTATTATCATTATTACGCACTCTCATTTGTGCCGTTGTTTCCATCCAGTCGAAATACTTACCCAAGCCCACCTGTCGTGGTTACCTGGTACCAGGTACCTACTAGTAGTAATCCACTATTACTAGTTGTACTCTTGCAGTGTAGAAGGATTCAGTCAATTCATTAATGGCTATCGTGAATTTCGCCGACATTATTATTCCGATTACAAATAATGGCCACAGTACTAGTCTACCAGGTACTACCTCGTACTAGGGTACTATTAGTATTTATACATACCTGGTATACTCTAGTCAAATTAGAAACAACTACTGTATTGTTTTGGGTTTTGGTAACGTAGTAAATCATGAGCTAATTATGGATAAGTAGAGTAATAGCAATAGAGTAGATGCACGCAAGTGACAGCCGAGAACTCTTTTTCTCCCTTCTCTCACACACTCCTTCTTTCACGCACTCCAAGTCACAATGTCTGGAAGACAAGCCAAACACGCTCGTCAACCCACTTCGTCTAAAATTGGTGAACTAACTCGAATCGCAAGAGTGCAGACTGATACATTTTCACTTTTTGATGGCGAGATGGTGTTGCAGTGTACCTTTTCCTTCTTCTTCCCTTCCTCCTGTCTTTCTGTGCTGGCATGATAACATACATAGGAATTGAAATCACCAGGCGTGGTGGGTTTCACAATGACGACGAAGGACGTTTCAAAATAAAAACGGATCCCTTGTGTCCTCTAGTAATTCGCAAAGTATCGTCCATGTAATTGGTCTGCAACCATCCCGTTGGTCCTACAAATCCAGGAAGTGGCAATGTAACATCAATGGGTGATTGTGGCAGTACAATTCGACAGGATTGAAATTTAACCTTGACCCGATTCGGAATATCATTATCTGGCCAAAAGTCAATATCGATAGTCAAGGAGGCTCGCTGTTGTCGCCTTCGTTGTTGATAAGAGGTAGAAGAAGATCGAAACAATGGTACAAGATTGACAAATCGGAGAGGAGTAAAAGCTGGAACGACAAAAGAAACCACATTTCGTACTTTTCCTCGCTTGACATCAATGAATTGGGTAGATTTAACAGTATCATTGTCAGATTTACTATTGTTGTTGCCGCTGCTGCTGCTGCTTCTGCTAGTGGTAGTGGTAGTAGTATCGATAATACCAAATCGTTCCAATTGATCTTGAATTTCACGTGGCAAGACGGGATTCATTCGACCACCACCACCACCACCACCACCCTGACCACCTAGTGATGACGACGAACGGGGATTGTTACTGTAGGATTGATTTTCGAGTGGACTAATAATAAATGATATTGTCGTAAAAAAAATGAAAGAGGGAAGAAGGAAATACCAAATACCGTATGTACAATATGCACACGATATGCACACGAAAGTATCGTTGTTTCCTTTTGTGAGCCGCTGTTTGTGGTGCACATTCAAAATTCAAAATAAAAGTAACAACCAACCATAAACTACGCAACTATAAAAAACTACTCACTTGATCCATGTTTGGAATGGCAATTGTTGTTTGTAAACATCACTGGAACGATCTTGAGTCGTCCATACCAGTTCCCATGGTCCGCTTAATTGTTCTATGAAGGAATCTGTACCTACTCTTGCTCTTCCGCTGTCGTTATTGTTGCTGCTATTATTGTTACCGTCTTCCAATTTACGAATAACGTCCAACAAGATTTTCGTTTGTTCAGGTGATGTTGGAGCATTGGATGGAATATCATTTAAGAGTGACAACAGTTTCTCTCGCAACAGCAAGGCTGAATCGAGTTGGTTATCATTCTCATTGTTACTACTGTTGATAGTAGTAGTAGTCGTAGTAGTAGTAGCAGTAGCAGTAGCAGTAGCAATAGTTGTTGTAGTAGTAGTAAACTTTTGGTTGGAGAATGCTCTAACGTGTACCGCCACCATGACCAATGTCAAGGATAACACAAGCATTGGATGTACCAAACGATGACGATGCGTCATCTTAAAGTTACAATAATTTGAGTTTTGTTGTAGTTTGTTGTAGTGCAATCTGTTGTTGTAGGTGCAGCGTAGTGACGTATTCTTTACTGGTAGCCATGTGATCAGAAATAAATCAGAAATAATGAGAGTGATGAATTCTAAATTCTAATGATGATTAAGATGCAAACTATTCCGTCCGTACTACTACTACTAGCTAGTAGTAGTAGCAGTAGGTCCACTAATATCTAGTAGTAGACTACTTCGGCGAGCTAGCTAGTAGTAGGTCTAATACTACTAGTAGTAGTAGCTAGTAGTAGTATTAGCAGTCTACTACTACTAGCAGTAGTTGGACTTCGTTGATGAAGCAGTGATGGAAAGAATGGTCTGGGTGGGAATCATGTGTTGCTTCGGGATATCATACCGAAAATCCAACTACCTAAGTAGTACCGTAGTAGTACCAGGTACCTGGTACCTGGTACCATGCAAATTACTTCTTTATCCCATGCAGTCTTTTCATGATCTAGTGAAACAAAAAAGAAGGTAAAAGAAGAAGACTTCTTGAACATCCTTTAGCCAATAATAAGCAATATTTAATTTTTACTCTACATCATTACCTGGTACCAGGTACCTGGTACTACTAGTACCCGGTACGAAACATGGTGGACCTGCCTGTCTACTGTACTGGTACCTGGTAGACTACTCCTAGGTACTCATAGTAGTAGTACTTGTCTGCTGCTGTACTACTAGTACCTGGTAGCTACTAATAGTAGCGTGGTAGTTTTACATCAGAAAATAACGAAAATAAGGGAATTGTTGTATATCGTTTTCCGGAGAGTAGGGTCTGCTAGTATTAGTACTACGGATAGTACAGTAGTCTCTAGCAACTGATGGTATTATTCACCAGCTCTATTGTGCACCAAAAATAGCTGTACAATGAATCTCTCCGCCAACTCAAGGTTCCGACCCTTTCATCTTGAATACGCTACCTGGTAGCTAATATAAAAGGAAGAGTATTAACAATAGCTAATAGCTCCTAGTACTGTACCTGGTCTGATCTGATTCTGCCCAACGGTCATAGTACCAGGTATACTACTAACGCTTGTCGGATTAAAATGTTTCAGAAATTTCTACATTAGTCTACTAGTCTATGCATTTAGTTTATTACTGGTACCTGGTTTGTTAATTGCCAAGTATTAATGATGCCAGTCATTGGTACCTAGTAAAACGTATCGTCCGAATATTCATTTGTTTCCCTACCGTAGTCTATTAGAGTAATGGTAGTCTATACTAGGGTACCATAGTAGCTACTACTAGCAGGTACACTGCTACTACTAGTACCGGTAGAGACTGCTGGGTTCTCTGCCCGAAGACAAGCACAAGCTACTAGCTACTACAGTAGTAGCTAATCGTAGCTAGCTATCTATAACCACTCTGTCGGTATCGCGAACCCAGAAATTATTATTATTTCATAATAATAAAACTTTTTCGTTTTGAATCAAAGTTGCATACTGTATACCAGGTACCTGGTAGAGCATAATATTTGTCGTGTCGTATTATTTAAAATAATAATAATAAATTCAAAAACCAAATCATATACTTTAAATCTTCAATAATAATGACTCCCAGTCCAAACAGGGAAGAAGAAGAATGTCTTCGAAGCATGCCATCCTTGAAGGAGATCATGATGCAGGATGGTTCTCACGATACCAATCATATGAGCAATGCATCGAGTCGTTTTTTGAATGCCCTCGAAATGGGCAATGTTCATCATCAAGATGATGACGATGGCGACAACGATGATGATAACGATGATGACATTGATTCTTCCATGAGCGAATACGAAGAAAGTGAAGGTAATGCGTCTGCTGACAATTTACAGAATCGTGCTGCCAAAGAAACCCGTCTTAACTTGGCACGTCGTGAAACCAAGGCTGTAAAATTTCTAAAGTATGTTGTACTGATGGTGCTGTTCCTAACGGCCTTGGGAATTTCTTTGGCGACCTACTTTTATGCACGATCCGTCGAACAAGACAGTTTTCGTGCGGATTTTGATAGCGTTGCTGTCGTCACAATCCGTTCCTTTGCCGAAGCCGTGGAACACAGACTCACTGCTATGGATGCCGTAGCTGTGGGAGTCACGTCTCATGCTGTAGCCAGTGCATCGCCCTTTCCGAACGTTACCATACCGGATTGGGAAGTCAAAGCAGCAACGCTCCGGACACAAACGGGTAGTATATATGTCTTTTGGCTACCTTTTGTGACAGATGAGACACGAGCCGGATATGAAGCCTACACACAAACTCATCAACAACATATATTGGAAGGATACATGACAGAAGAAGGGCTACGACAGTTTCAAGATGCACAATTTGGTCTGGGTCTATCCAACGAAGAAACACAAACAGAAGAGCAAGGTGAACAGAGTGACGACAGCAGTACACGACGACAGTTACACGCAGCAGGAATGGATGTTCATCCAACCATACATTCCGGAATTTGGGGACTTCAAGGAGCAACGACAGGTGAATGGATCGAAGAAGAGGGTCAAGGATTGTACGTTCCCGTATGGCAGATGGTACGTACACATGGGTCAAAAGCGTATATGAAGAGAAGTATTTGTGGTATATTATTGTCATAATTGTCACTACCAATATTTTTATAGGTCACCAAAGTCACTCAATCCTTTACCTTACCTCTTTTTGGGGGGAACATCAGTCTCCAGTTGTTCCGAGTCCATCCTTGACCAATTACAACTTTTTAGACTATACAGATTTGGCTCCTATGATTCTTCACACAAAGGAGGCGGGCAAAGCAACACTTTCTCACTTGCAAACAAGGCACATTGGTTCGGATACCGAAGGCATCATTCGTGTCATGATGACACTCAATCAGTTTCGACATGATGGTATTGACTATCAAGAACTCGATCCACTCACACAGGTGGCTTATCCTGTCTTTGATAGCTTCCATCCCCTAGAAAAGAAGGTTGCAGGGCTCATTATTACCACCATCTTTTGGCGACTACTGTTCTCGAATGTACTTAGTGAAAATGTTCGAGGTGTGATTTGTGTTCTCAGTAATACGCTGGGCGAGCAAGCCACCTACCGGATTGATGGACGGGTCGGGATCTACCTCGGCGAGGGTGATTTGCACGATCCACAATACGATGATATGGTCGTCACGCGCGATTTTGCCGAATATATTGCCCAACGAGCCAATATTCGAGACACGTCCTACACGGCAGTACCACTCGACGGCGCGTACAGTTCCTACCAGATCCACGTCTATCCATCCGGGGACTTTGAAGAGACGTACCAAACATCAGAACCATTGATTTATGCTGTCGTTATTGCCAGTATCTTCATCTTTACGTGTTTGGTATTCCTGGGATACGATTGGTTGGTTGAATATCGACAAAGAAAAGTCATGGACAAGGCCGTAAAATCAACAGCTGTTGTGACATCATTGTTCCCAGAAGCCGTTCACGATCGATTATTTGACAATGATAACAATACTAACAAGAGAAAGAAGAAGAACAGAAACAACATGTCCGACGAGATGAGCGCCCAAGAGGCCTGGAAGGCAGCGAGTGATGAGTTTCGAACATCCGTACAGTCATTGTCGTCACCAACAACGGCACACGATATTGTAGCTTTGCGCAGTTCCCGGCGGCGTGAAAGCAAGGCATTGGCAGGATTACGTTCCGTTCACAAAAAGAAAGGTCGACCGATTGCCGATAAATTTCCCAATGTAACAGTCCTGTTTGCGGTACGTTCTTGTAGTCGTTGTCATTGTTGTTTCCATTGCTTCCATTGCTTCCATTTTTTTGCTGCTTTTTGGTATCGTCGTTGTTGTTGTTGTTGTTGATGATGATGATGATGATGAGAACTGTCATCATTTGTGCTCATGCGTATCTCTCTGTGATTTCTCTTTTTTTTTCATATGAAGGATCTGGCCGGTTTTACACAATGGAGCAGTACCCGAGAACCCGATGAAGTGTTCGTCCTCCTCGAGGCACTGTACGGTGGCTTTGACAAGATTGCACTGCGTCGACAAGTGTTCAAGGTGGAAACCATTGGTGACTGTTACATGGCTTGTACGGGACTGCCCAATCCACAACCAGACCATGCACTTCGCATGTGCAAGTTCGCCCGAGATTGTCAATTTCGCATGTCCCGGATTTTGAATGATCTTGCCGACGCACTTGGAGACGATACAAGAGACTTGGAAATGCGTATTGGAATTAACAGGTACGATCTGATGCAGTAAATGATGAAGAATTTGCAAAAATGTTTTTGATTTCTTTTTCTGGCATTTGGCATACTGCATTTTTTCTTTTCTTTTGGGGCCTACTATTTCTCACGCATTCTTGTGTATGCTGCTTCTCTTTTTCTTCTCGTATGCGTTACTTTTGTTTGTACTCCTGTGGATTGTAGTGGACCAGTAACGGCTGGAGTTCTTCGTGGTGACAAGGGTCGATTCCAGTTGTTTGGCGATACTGTGAATACAGCATCTCGCATGGAATCGAATGGTGTAAAGGGACGCATCCACGTATCCGAGTCGACGGCGGCTCTCCTTTCTTCCAAGTTGTTAACGGAACGTGCAGATAGGATCCATGCCAAGGGTAAGGGTGAGATGCGAACGTTTTTTGTTACCATGAGCGGTGGTGGACGAGACAGCATCGGTCGATCCAGTCAGGGCGATCATGTTGGCAGCAGTTCGTGCGATGCTTCTCACGAAAGTACAGAATTTGATGAGACTATCGGCGGTTCCAAACTGAGTCCTGAATACCTGGAAGGTCTTGGAATGTCGACTCATCTTCCTGATACCGAAAGGGCCGTGTCCTTTGACGATGAAGCAGAACAGACGCCGTCATTTGTTGGTGCGAGGCGTCAACCGCTGTTGCGTTCTGTAATTCCACAACCGGTGCCTGGACATGGCCGTACGGTTGCTCAAAGGCTTGGTATTACCGAAGAAATTGAACTCTAAAAGTCTACCCTTGTTGGTGTGGGGAGGGTGGTGGGTTGGTGAAGTGGTGACGCCGAGCTTGGATATACGAATACAATGCGCAAATGTTGCCAGTTCTGTTTCTACTGTATTCGGAATATATCAGTAAAGTACATTATATTATTTCATTTTGAATGATAGAACCTGCAACCTTCCTCACTATTACAGTAGTTGAACATGCTCACGCGAACAGTCAGGCCAAGAAAAAGTAAGTAGTATTCGTCGCCACAGCCAGGCCAGGCCAAGCCAGACCGTGTGAGCGACGGTTCTAAGTATCCATCCTTCATCATTCAAAAGTAGCAGGTACAGTAGTGGAAAGTATAATATCTTTACTTACGGGGGTGGTGTAAGTCGAGCTACACGAGTGCAATTCTCAATCATCTCATCCCATCGGGCTAGCTACAAGTCTTCTACAACCAGCTAGCTAGTCTACTAGTAGTAGTACTCGGAAATAAAGTAGAGTGCTGCTAACTAGTAGACTACTGTAGACAAAAACAATAGCATAGTCCGGGTTGCCATCAATATTCCACCCGGCTGTACGAGTATGGATGATGATTCATTCTTTTCCAAACGAAGGAATGAATTCGTTCGCAAGTACAAGCTACTGTACCTGCTACTAGTACTAGTCTACCATAATAACTGTTCGCTTTACGGCCACTAGTACCAGGTAGCTACTCTAGTTACCTAAACTTCTATGTGTAGCAGTACTCTAGTATTTAAACCAATCAGGTATCTTGATTCCATCTGCTCCCCAAGAAGTTGTGTCGTCGCCTAATTCGGTGAAGGAAAAATTTCGGCCACGTTAACCTTTTCATTTAGGAAAGTCTCGCTGGCGTTCCCACTTCCCCGGTCTGTTGTACATAGTAGGTCTACTAGTAGACTAATAACAATGAATAACAATAGTGATAGTAGAGTGTCACGCTTCGATACTACCAGCAGTAGCTACTAGCAAGCTACTCCTGCTACCTACTAGCTACAGTATCTGCTATAGTAGCTACAGATATCTACGAGGTTGAGATTTTCCCGCAAAACAACTCCTACAGTAGTATGGTAATAGAAAATGAATCTAAAAAATAATCATACAAATTCTTTGAATAATAATAATAGTAATAATATTATTGCCCTCTCTGACTGCTAGCTAGGTACTACTAGTAGTACTACTGTACGAGTAGGTAGTAGTAGCGAAAACACGCGAACAAAAAAAACATTATCATAATAGCAACAAAATAAATACAGTAATCAAGAAGGAGGGGAAATACACATACACCGTGTTCTTTCTTTTTCTTTTTGTCGTCAATAACCATTCCAATCCAATCCAATCCAACCAGCATTAAAACAAACAACTGTTGTTACTACTACTACTACTACTACTATCCTCACAGCTCACAGCTTACACCTGACACTACTTCCTATTTCCAAGCTTCCAAGAAGGGTTTCAAACGGAAGAAGAAGAAGAAGAAGAAAACTTATTATAAATAAATACTGAGTAAATAATACAGTATGGGATCTGCACAACGTGTTACACAAGAAATTGCTAGTGGGAAACGTGTATCGGATCATATGGCACTGTTACCATTAACCAATTTAGATGCCATCTTTGGACGTGGTCGCAAGGTCGATGAGATTCGGAAGGGTTCGTTGTACCGGAGTTTGATCGAAATCCATGCGACACCGTACAGTGCATTGACATCATCATCGGTGGCCAATGGTCGGACCAGAACTGATTACATAACCACCAACATTACCTCCATCGTTACCAGACTTGGTGGACGATTTATTATGCGTCAAGTAGGACAAGTTCATGCCTTGGTTACTGCAAGGACTAGTACTACCAACCGTCGTCGTAGTACTAGTACTACCAGTACTACTACTAGTAGTAGTAGTAGTAGTGATACACGCAGTATGACGGTTGGTAGATCTCGCCGAAAGACTAAACAGCAACAGCAAGAAGCAGAAGAACAGCAAGAAGAAGAAGAAGAAGAAGTGGAACAGTTTTCTTGTGGTTTGATTCGCTTGGATCCCAACGATGACGATGATTTTGCATTGATTCTAAAGAAGATTCGTCGTGCCTTGTTTAACGAGAACAAGAGACGCGTAGAAATGCATCCAACGGCCAGGGAAGAACTAGAAGCCGAACTAGAAGAAGTGGCTCAAGATATTCAACATCAACTGATTTATGGTGTTGGTGTTGTTGTTGACGGTGATGATGACGCTGACGACGCTGACGACTCTGACGCTGAAGAAGAAGAAGATGATGATGATCAACAGCAGCAGTTCTTAGAGGGAGAGGGAAAGAATGATTCTTTGGGACCAACAGGAGGTCGTGCATCTACTGCAACGCTTCGCAAGAGATTGTACGGATCCAATACCAACCTGCATAACAATGGCAACAACCATAGCAACAACAAGAAGAAAAAGAGAAAGACCAACACCAACAGCAGCAGCAACAGGAGCAACTACCATAACTACTTGTCGTCATCATCCACGTCTAGTGTGGCTCATTCGGAACAGGATACCAAGACAACAGCTTCTGTTAGTAGTGCCAACAGTTGTTACGATGATGGTGTTATCAACGATAACAAGAACAACGACAACTACACTTGGGCTCAGTATGTGGCTTTGTCCCCTACTTCTAACAACAACAACAACAACAACAACAACTATTTGTATAATCAGCAACAACTCGTGGAGGGGTGCTTTTTTGGAGAAACTGTCAATGTTAATGACGACAATTTTCTCGTTAATGATGATTTGTTCAGCACCGATCATCACCACCACCATCAGCAGCGACAGCAGCAGCAGCAGCAGCAGCAGCAGCAGTATCAACACCACATTGACAATGATACCACCAGTATGAACGACGACTACGGTTGCTGTACAACAACTACAACCACAACAACAAATGCTGCTGCTGCTGCTGCTGCTGCTTGCTGCAATAATGATGATTTGATCTTTGATTTTCACTTTGATGAAACGGAAACAGATCTTTTACAACGACAGCTGCAACAACAGTTGTAATACAAGCAAACAACAACAACAACAACAACAACAACAACAAACAACAACACCAGTAATACAGAATGCAGAGTAGCCTTTTTGTTTTGGTTTTATATAAATCAAGCGTTGAGGATTTGAAAAAGAGACGCTGTGTCAAAGGTCCCAGTATTGTGTGCATGCATGCATGCATGCATGCATGCACCACAATCTTGCCAATTAACGTATCGATACATTCATACATATGAACAATAATACCATTGCTTTTTATAATCTTTTAATAACAGAAACTCATATTATTAGAAGAAGAATAAAAACACAAAATGGCACGGGAAATCCTGGACCCCCGATGAGTACTCGTATGGCTGTCAGCCCTGTTTCCTCCCAAAAACAGAGGATAGTTTAGATAACTCTTACTAATAAGCCTGGCGCCTAGTAGATGCCCATGGTCCACTGTTTTGGGATTCATATATCCCTTAGTAGCTTAGTAGTTGACCGTCCAACGACATGGCACCTCAGGCTTTTTGTTTGTAGTACAATCATTTACCAACAAATAATGAGAATACAGTCGAATACTAGTACACTAGATTACTGCAGTAGCAGCAAGAATAGCTACACGTACTACTACTACTAGCTAGTACAAACGACAGAACAGGGAGAGTTGGTTTCTGTTTATGAGAACTACTCTAGTCTAGCTAGTGAATGCTAATAATATGAATATGTGAACCCTTCGTTTTATTCCTATGATATTATAGTGGTACTTGCACGAGATACCACTACCAGGTAAGTACCTACTAGCTAGCTAGGCTACCATTATTTATTATTTATTATTTTGTTGAGAATCCTTCTTTTTTTTGTTTATCCAGTACCAGTATGCGTCTAAAAAAGATTCTTGTTGACACCACTGGCCGTACTAGTAGGGTCTACTACTAGCTAGCTACAGTAGTACTGCTGTGGGGAAAGGAAGCCGTTCCTGACTGGTACTGGTAGTACGGATAGTATTGCAGTATGGTACTTCCAAGCAAACCAAGAATTTAAAACATGCCCGTTTTATTGCGTCTCTTTTTATTTAAAAATCAACCACCACCAGAACCACCCTACTACTAGTACTGTACCAGGTACTACAGTACGAGTAGTAGAGTAGAGTAGTCTATAAGTACGTACTAATAATGCATAGAGTTTCTCCCATCTCACCGTGTGCTCTCATTCTTTATAATCAACGCCCTTCAAATAAAAAATAAACAAGTCTACCACGAGGATGGTTAAAAAAAGCAACAGCCATCAGTATCAGAAGCAGCAGCAGAAGCAGCAGCAGAAGCAGCAGCAGCATCGCTTCAGCCAAGCAGCACAACAACAAAGAATATTGGTAGGATTGATCTTATTTTGTGTGGTCCCTCTTTTACTGCACAATGGGACAGATTCTACAAGACGGTTGCAAAAATTGATGCAATTGCAATTGCAATGGATGAACAATAATAGTGCTACTAGTGCAAATAGCAGTACCAGTAGTACCAGTACCAGCAGTGACACTGCAACGTTGCTGTCCTCTCATAATGCGGCGCGCTCAAGATCCATATCCATTCTGGATTACACTCGCAGTCATCGACCGCTCGTGGCTCCTTGTGAACATCCCTTTGTGGAGGTTCGCGATCGCATTGTACCAGATGATGATTATCTTCGAGGCGTACGTCGGATTCCTCGTCAGTTACACATTGCTTGGATAACTGCTGTTTCGACTCCGACGACCAGTTCCAAAAAGGTCCATAAGGAAACGACACGCGATTTTCGGTGTCTGCACTACCAGCAAGCCAAAGCGATCGACATGTGGAAGGAACGACTTCCCAACTACAGCGTCTACTTTCACGATAATTATGCCGTCGATGCATTGATGGAACAATCCAATTGGCCAGAATTTCCACAATTGTCTTTAGTACTGAAATGTTTTCAAATGAAATCAGCCATGCTCATTGATTTGTGGAGACAATTGGTATTGTACCAGTTTGGAGGGTTTTATAGTGATATGGATGTCATGCCCGGACCGAATTATACGTCCGATACAGTTCCACCCAATGTCGATTTTTTTTCCTTGAGCGACGGTGCGAAGCGTCCATCGCAGTGGCATTTCGGTATGAGTCCTCACCATCCAGTAGCCTACTATTCGGTATTGGAAATCTTGAAGCGCGTTTTGGATTTACCAGATATTACCAAACCCAATTTAGTCTTTACGACTGGTCCAGATGCACTCAAACATGCATACGGAAAATGTTTTTCCTGGTCCAAGGATCACGATATATTTGCTGATGGCGTATACCATGGTTGTTACAATACCACGGCACGAAAGATTGGTCACGAACACTATGATGAGTACGTGTATCAAACTATCAACGATATGGTCGAAGTGAACGTACCAGGACAAGGCATGCGAAATATGACTGTACGACAACAGCTTAAGCATGATGCCGGACAAAAACATTGGACCGAACAACAAAACGATATTCGTTTGACGGTATCCGCAATATCGTGTTGGGATCATTTGTACCAATTAGAACAACAATAAACGCTACAGAAAACGTTACACTTGCGTACTACAGTACTTGTTATAAGTAGGAGGAGGAGGCACAAAGACCATTACTTGAAAACAAGAGGGGGAAATCGCGAGGATAATTATTAGTCTTTTATGAGTGTTTTGGTACTAGTAGTTTTGTTTTCTCGACTAGTAATACAGTACTCCTACTACCGAGGAGTGCCAGTAGCTAAAAGTACCTAGTACTACCGGTAGTACTAGTAGTACTCATCAGTATTAATGTGTTATCGTTCGTATTATTTTGGTCTGGGTTAAAAAAAAGATGGAGTAGTTTTGACCACTGGACAAACTTGACAAAAAATAACACGTCTTATTTATTTTACCACTCCTGGTACCTGGTAGGAGATACTTGCCACGTTCTACCAGGTACGTACAGAGTAATACCAGCCGGTCAGTTGCCTCATCCTTTCCTTGATTCACCAAAATACTACAGTACCTGGTAGTAGTACCAGGTATGCTGTGGAGCACCATTCTACCGGTATTCTACTGAAGCTGCCTACCTGGTACCTGGTACCAGGTACGTACCTGTTAGTAGACCTAGTGTATTACTACTTTTTGGATTATGTTGTAAATGTTTTATTATTCTGAATACGGTACCAGGTACCGGTAACAGAGTATGGTACCTACAGTAGTCCCAGGTATCTGGTACTGCTGCTTGCAAAAAAGGGAGGACTTTTTTATGCAGGAAACAGAAAGAGAAATCAATACCGGATAGTAGTACCAGTAGAATACATCGGACTTCCACTCTCATTAGTACCAGTACCTGGTACTACTGGTACCAGGTACTGTACCACTCCGAGAACTCCTCCACTTCAGAAAGAAAGAAATGTTAGAGCTACCTGGTAGCTGCTGGTACCCCTGGTACGATCATTTACCTGGTACTCCATACCCAGGTACCAGGGTCCCTGGTGCTTACTGGTACCCTGCTAGTGGAGTACTACTCGGAGCGGGTACTTTTGAACATGGACACAAAAAAACAATTGTATTGCAACAATCAGTGATGACCTTTACTATTACTGGTAGTAGTGTTACCATGAGGTAGACTACTATCCTAGTATGTTGTGATCTCCTTTCAACAATCGTACCGTACGGTACTGTAGTATTTTAGTGTGAGTATTTTATGGTGGTATTTTAATTATTTTGGCAAGATTGGTCAACATGACGAATTGTCAGAGTGAGATACTACCTGAGGTACCAGGTAGTAAGTAATCCTTCATGCCGAACTAGTGGTATCTGGTAAAATGACTATTATTTTTTAATTAACATACCTGGTAGATGTTGATTTACTATTCTTCCCCGGGCCATTGCACACTTAGATGAAAGACTTTTTCTCTACTACCAGGTACCAGGTAGTACCAGGTAGTCTACCAGGTACTGTATCAGGTACAGCCCTTACTACCGGTTATTTTTTGGCAATGTTGTGGCAATTAAGTTACCTACCAGGTACTACAGTAGTACTACCTACCAGGTAAGAGTGAGCTGATTACCAGGTACCAGGTACCAGGTATCTGGTACTGTAAAAATGCGAAACGAATCCCAATGTCCAAAATTTGAAACCTGGCTTGGCTGCATCGAACCACTCCTTTGACCACCATTCAACAATCAGCTAGTAGTACGTACTAGTACTACTAGAGACTAACAGTTGTAGTAGCTGGTGGTACTGGTACTACGTACGGAAACAGTGAACTACTACTACAGTAGTACAATTAAACTGCTTCATCATATTATGGTAATCTTACAAACATTATCACTACGTCTTATGTAAAAGTCTACTACTATTATTGAAGTACAAAGTTGGTAAGAAATCTGACAGCATTTGACCTGCGGAGCAAGTTTTATCGTGAAAATGACAATTGCCAAAGACATCCAAGTCAGGACTGAAGATTTCTCCGATCGTACGGTACGAAGCATTTCCCAATGAACACTGCTTGCACCATAAATTTCACATTCCTTATTACTCGAGTACTTTCCACCATTGCTCAATAAACTTTTGTATAAAACCAAAAAATGAGATTATTTCGCAAGCGCTCAGATCTTTCAATGTATTCCTCCATAGAAACAAGTGCTCTAGCAAATCTCGTTATAGATTTGGCTCATGAGGATACCATGTCAGCTCTTTCCATCTTTAAAAATATGCCATGCATGCAAAAGCACACCAGGACGGCCACCATTAAAATTGGATCTGGACGGGATGAACTTGTACGGACAGCAGGATCCGATATTCCACTGAATATGTTGGCAATAGAAGAAGTGTTTGGTATTGTGGCTAGCTTACCAAAATTAAAATGTCTCTCGGTTGACTTTGCCGGCATGGAGCTTCCAGTGGCAGTACTGACCGTACTGTTTGGAGAACGTTCTTCGAAAAGTTTAAACGAAGTTGCTTTTAAAAATGTTCATTTTATCATGGATCATGAAGATGACGACAAGTCACGACTAGACGATGCCCTGCTGGGCCAGTCCCAATTGACACGAGTCTCTTGTCATGGCTGTTCTGGTGATGCACTGTCCTCCTTCATGATGAATCTCACAAATTTGAGAAAGCTTGAAATGGGACGTTGTCAAATTGGTGAAAGAGATCACCATGATAAAGATATCGATGACACACCAACGACAACGGCACCAAAAGCAACAAGCACCGCCCAAACAAATCCCTTTTGGAAATTAGGACAATCGCAAACGCTAACGAGCTTGACACTGGTAGATATGATCAATTTGCAAAACAATGACATTCTGACTTTCACAGAGGCACTATCTGCTTCAGCTTGTCCATCTCCTCTTCAAGAACTTCATCTGATATGCGGAGCGGGTTCGACCATCATTGGTGAACAGTGTGGAATGGCAATAGCTGACCTCTTTACCAATCCAAGGCCTTGCAACATTCGAACACTAACACTCAAGTTGGGTCCTTCGTGGACGTCGGCAGGATCTGCAATCGCTCGAATTCTCAAGCATCATTCCACCAAGTCTACAACAAATTGTGTTGGCCTATCAAGTTTGTGTTTGGAATTGCCAAATAATGAAACAGCATGCCAACAAAGTCGAATGATCTTTCGATCGTTACACAAAAATACATCTCTCAAACGTCTTAAGATACGATACAGCTTGGATATGTGGTTGGATGGGCCACTAGAATCATCATTGCAACAATCAATGGTAAAAATGCTTCACAGTAATCACCATTTGCAGAGTCTGGTTCTACAAGATGATAATGGCGACAAGTACAGCTTAAACGAGGAAATCAACTTTCGATTGGAACTGAATGCTTCCAAAATACCTTTACTATTGAGACAAAATCAATGCAACAGCAACAGCAACAGCAACAACATTGATGACCAACAGGAAGATTACGTTCGTGCCATCATCGATTCCAAAGATAGTATCAATGTCGTCTTTTATGCATTGTACAACAATCCAGGCCTTCTCCTACCAATGGTGTAGGTTCTGTCTTCTGTCTCTCTCTCCCAACGATAAACTTAATGTTAATGACGCTTCTACTAAATTGCTACTTAGCTCTTAACTTCTTACTTGTACCTTCGAGAATTCTTTTAAATACGGGTAGGTCTCTTGGAATAAGTAAACATGTTTTCTTCTTCTATTTGTTGTAAAGATGTCGTAACCAATGTTTGGGTTGCTACTACTTTTGCTACTAAAAGCAGAGCGTAATGTTACAGTTGTTGATTATTGTAAGCGTCACAATCGCAAATGACACTGACGGCGATGTAGGATGCCTTGGATGTATCCGAGAATGGATGGGCTTTAGCATAAGCGTCTTCCTCGGAAAACGGTACAAATGGCTGGGTGCTGGTAGGAGATACAGCTGGTTCCGCAACAAGTCCATGCGCAACGATAAATATATCGTAAGCACCTTTTGTTTTACACTGCTCCTGCGTCATACCATCCAAATTGACAACCTTTACAAAGGTCGACTTTCCTTCCTGAGACCAATCACTGAAGTAGGGGAAAGCGCTAACATCTGGTTCACCGTCATTCTTGACCGGAACGTCCAAGACGTCGCTTCCGACCCAAATATTAGCCTCTGCTAGAGACCAATAACTATTGATATCATAAATAACAGCAAGCACGCCGTCCACAATAGTCAAACAAACACTGCCAGCGTTCGTCTCCCAGGCATCGGGAGCAAAGAGTAATAAACAGTACTCTCCGACACCATCAGGTGTATAGATGCACGTGTTGGTAACATTGATCTGTTTCGTCGGTGCTGTAGTAGGAACGTATGACGGATGCTGAGAAGGCGCATCCGTAGGAGCTGAGGTAGTGGTAGTGGTCGGTGTCATTACTGGTGGCATGGATGTCTTCCAGGATCCATCTCCACAGTGACAATCGACGGTCATGTCCACGTAGTAAAACCAATTGCCCCGCCTCTGTAGGAGTGTTTCCTCAGCGTAAGCATGCTGCTCGGTTCCAGGCACAGTCGCTGTAACACAGGTTCCGTTCTGACATTTCGCTCCAACGAGAGCATGAGCCACGGCGACAATATCAAAGCTTCCACCAGTCGACGCAGCACATTGTTCCTTCCGAAAAAGTGGCAAGGTTTCCTTCCACGACTGGCTCTGTTGTCCAAAGGTTTCTTGATGAAGAAATCTGGCAAGATCTGGAGTCCTGTCTTGAAGAGTCGGAAGATCCATCAACGTAGCCCCGATCCAAGCGTGAGCAGCAACCAACGACCATTCCTCGGACAGAGAGTAGCGTACTTCGAGATTGTCTTGAGAATCGTCCATTGCAAAACACACTTGACCAACGCTGAAGTCGGAGAGAGTCGAGGTCGACCCAGATGTAACATGAGACATTAAAGAGTAACAATCGGAATAGGATCGCAAGCATGCTGTGTCGGTGGTCTCCTCTATTCCTTCGAATGTCTCTATTATATTGGAGTTTGGTTGGCTTGGCACGACGTTGTTGCTATTGGCGCAATCCGTAGCATACGCCATGACGTAAACTGTATCCCCATAGTCAAAACCCGATATTGTGTAGGAATCGGAATACGGATTCACAATGGCATTTTTGATGTGTGAACTAGAAAAATCGAATAGGAGTGGATTCGAAAGATCTTTCTCGTTCGACAGTGCCACGTTGTTCACACCACTAGGAAGAGGCGATGTTCCGACGTAAATATGGGTTGTGTAGAGGGGGAATGTTTCCTCCATAGAAAAAGTAACCTCTGCGTCATCTCCATCGAAAAATACCTGGAGAGTCCCCACTTGGCGCTCTTGGTTATTATCGTCATCGTCTGTTCTTAGCATGTCTTCGTCGTACGACATTTTTTCGTAAAAGTCCATCTTAATAGAAGAGGACGAGCTCGCGTAAGGTCCATTCGTATATCCCCATACATTGTATCCAAGATCCGAAAGAGTGTGAATCGTTTCTGGCTTGGAGGTAGCGTACGCAAACGCAACTCGACAGTTCGACTCTGGTAATACTTCTTGATTGTCAGCTCCCTGAACAGCGTCATTATTGCCATAGCCTGCAGCTTGATTTGACGATGCAGGAAACGATCGTCGTCGTCGTAAAGCTTCATCTTGCTGTGTACGGGAACAACCACATTGGAGTTGTAATTCCATGGAACCGAATTCGTACCGATCGTTCACTTGAAGGTACTGGTAAACATATCCTGCACTTGTGCCTAGAAGAGTACCTTCTGGGGTGGTGGACATAGACTCGCTATAGGCCACAAGTGGAATCGATATGACACCTTCGAGAGACATTCCCAAATGACGCTGCAGAAAATCCCGATTTTGCGCACGACGATTGTCTTTTGTTTCTGGTATTTCAGTCGACGTCATATTCGTACAAATATCGGTTGGCAAATAGAATTCGTGGGTAATATCTGGCAATCCCTTTGGATCATAAAAAAATTGATCCAGTTCTTCGAGTTTTAAGCTTCCATCGTCGGGATTGAATGGTAGATCAGCAATACGGTATCGATCAGAATGGATTCCAGCCCAAAAACTTGTCTTGGTCAGCTTGGCATATCCTATACTTGAAAAGGATACTGTAATTTCTGTTTCTTGTTCATCTTGATCTGTAATGTCAATGCAAACCCGTCCCATGGGAGTATGCAATTGTGTATCAATAATGTCCCAACAAACTGGGCTGTTCCAGGTTGATTTCGAAGTGTCGACGTTATTACTTTGATGATCATTCGGCAGTAATCGAAAGAGATCTGGACCCTGACAGGATGATTCACTGTACGGATGAAAGGACATGACATCAGCAGTTGCTGTGTAAGTAGTCGTTCCAGTTCCAGACCTAGTAGACAGCAGTGTTTGATCTAGATCATCATTGTGCTCTATTTGTGGTATCGAACATTCGCAGTCTACTTGTACTTCCATCCATCCGTACCAGTCACCAGCACCCTGACCATCCTTTTCAAAGGCATAGACGTAGTCTCGTTCCTGCTGCTGCTGCTGCTGTTCTTGATGATCAACACTTTTTGTGATGGTGGTCGTGTGGACGAGTGATCTAATGACAACATAAAATGTATGTTGTGATTTGTCTTGACAATTCAGGTCCAACTGTGATTGCCAATAATTATTCGTAGGCATGATTGTGTCTTTGGACTCTTCCGAAAGGGACGTTGTACTACTACTGCTACTACTAGTACTACTATTGTTCCATTGTACCGGAAATTGGGCATAGTTGATGGCCCCCGTATCTTCCTGTCGTGGTACATCTTGTAGACTTTCACCGATCCATACATTGTGTTCTAAAAAGGTTCGTAAAGTAGTAGCTGTAGATGCATCTTGTAATGCAATTACTGACAACTGTAATGCTGGAACTTGTTGTTGATTTCCAATTGATGGAACCACTTGAACACAAACAGTCCCAACAGCTCTGATCAAATCATTTGCCATTACCATTGGATGACATTCTTGCAACAGTGGTCCTACGTTACCATTTTCATTGCCTGCGTCTGAATTGTAGTAGTGCTTCATACCCGCCGGATGTGAACAATGTATAGCACGAAAGGTATTCTCATCGTCTTGTGCAAATGGATCCATAGTAGGCATCATGATTTCTGCTTGTAGTACTCTATTTGTAGTCGTTGACAGCAGTGCTGTCGTAGTCTTAGTGATGCAGACTAGCAGTAATAGTAGCAAACGCAGAAACGACCTATTGCTGTTTCCACTGCTAGCTGTGCTCCTGCTCCTGCTCCTGCTATTACTGCAATTCCTGATACGGTTGCATCTTTGCCGTATTCTACTGGTAGGGCGTGTTGTATTAGTATGTGTTGTTGATTGTGAATCTCCCAGCTTGCTTAGATCAAGATAGGTCACCTGTTGTGATATCAATGATACTAGCGATGTAGTTGCTATAGTGCCAAAGGACAAAGGCCTCTGTCTCTTTCGCATCCCATTCCGGGTTGATCTATTCACGTCAGCATCGTTCTGCCGTTGGAACGCTTGCCGTAACCTGTCCATTGCCTTCATTGTACTCGTAATAATTATTGTAATCGTCAATCAATAGACATTAGACATAGCCAGGACAAGAAGCACTACAGCACTACTAGCTAGAGACATAAATTTCAGTTACAATCAAACTAACAACGCTCGGCAATGGCTGTGAAAAATGAATTGCGCTGTGAATAGCTGGAGGTAGTCCATGGTCGATGGTCGCATACTTCAAAGTAGCTAATGATAGTCATTACTACAGTATTTCGCTGTGAAGCTGAAGAAGATCTTGCTATTTCGTATCTTGTCGTGATTACCTTATTATTATTGCTACTTGTTGATTTCATGCACCAAAATCCAAAGCCTTATCCTTAAAGTACCATTTCGGATAACCCGACTGTACCCTTTACGCTTACATCAGAGAATGACCATCTGGGTAAATCCCGATTCCCTGTGTAAATTACCCAAACACAAACCCTACGGGGTATGGTTATTGAACCTGTGTACATTGTTGTAGAATTATGTAATTAACCAAAATT
>Ga0210036_1001029_pt1 | contig 31831 bp, 24 predicted proteins | sample CryGeymeta201515_FD_185469 | JGI IMG/M metagenome (GOLD analysis project Ga0210036, IMG submission 185469) | Groundwater microbial communities from Crystal Geyser aquifers in Utah, USA - Crystal Geyser metaG 2015-15 (SPAdes) (version 2) | ecosystem: Environmental > Aquatic > Deep subsurface >...
TGCTGGAAGACAAGACCAAAGTCCATGTGGCAGGGGTTCCATTGTCGTCTGTAGAAGCAGACTGTAGGCTTGTCGTCGGTCCTTCCGGTTGCGACGATGTGGGTGTGGAAAGGCACAAGTTGTGCTTTTTCATTCGGTTTTGGCGAGCGAACGAGTCTCTCGCCTTGGTGTACGGTACCTCGTCTCCAGCGTGGAAGTGGAAGCGAGGTCCCCTTGCTCCTGTTGTAGTAGGAGAAGGGCAAGTTAACTTGGTGTACGGCCGTCGGCTGTAGTAGTAGCCATGGGCAAAGTCTCCAAACTTTGTGGTTGATTCATTTCGATGATGAATCATCAGTCTTCCGGTTGCGATTCCGGTTGCTCCGGACTCGCCTCCGGACTCGCATGAGGACTACAGGAGCTACAGAGGAGGGTGTCTGTAGTGCCTATAGACCCTGTTAACCAGTGGAAGCCGGTTAACCGGCTTGAAGAGCGCCATGGTGTCTGATAACACGTAAAAAGCTAGTGTGGAGACTATTAGATATTAGAATAAATATTAGATATTATGACTAGAGTAGGAGACTAGTGGTGTGTGTGTATAGGAAGCAGGCACAGGCACACGACCTAATAGAGTAAGACCTAACTCCTGAGTCCTATGGCAGTCCACCTGGGCTTAATTTGCGATAAAGCAGTTCGCTTCTAGATTTCGAAGAAATTCTTAACATTCTTCGCAATCGTCAGGTACCAGAGGGACACATTATTTTAATATTATTATGTAGATTCTACTACCAGGTAGTCTAGTCAAAAAAGACATAGGCACATAAGATAGTAGGTAAGTTTGTTTCAAATGGACAAATATCACAGGCATTCTAATATCTATCAGTGGAACCCATTAGTCAACAAAATCCCAGGATGGGTGATAACAGAAATCAACAATATATGTCAAAAAACGATTGCCTGCTCCATCAGCATTTACAAAATATTAGTGGTAAGCATGATACAAGTTTAGTAGAAAAGCTTGTTCCTACTGCTTTTCCTGTAACGCATCTCGTGTCCTGTTGCTGCAAACAGACTCCGCCTCATGTTGCCTAATACTCTGGATATGCATCCAAAATCCAAATTGGGAAAACATCACAGTGCAATGTCAATTGGAAATAATGCTTTAATTCTTAACTTCTTGAAAATTTCTTCAGAGCCCTTTGTCATTACAAAAGAGGTTCATTTTTCTTGTGTCTTCCCCTTTCTTTTTCTATGGGCCACATAGGCTGCTCCACCTGCGGCTGCCACTGCCGTAACAGGTCCCATTAATACGAAACCTGCCATTCCTGCCACCGCCGCTGCACCACCCACAACTCTTCGATTATGTTTATTGTTGTTATCATTATTTTCTGTATTTGGGATTTCAATTATATCCGCTTTGAATGTAGCGTATCCTTCTTCGGTGGGAGTAGCAGCAGCAGCAGCAGCAGCAGCAGCAGCAGCAGCAGCAGCAGTCCCATTCCCAGAAGAACGCCGCAACCAATATCCTCGTCTTGCACTATAACTGTTGTTACTGTTGTCCATACGCATTTTTTCTTCGGACCGTTCGATGGCATTTAATATTTGTAGTCCTTCCCCCCGTGCCAATTCTAAATGGACTTCTTTTTCGTAGGTACCGTCCTCGTTAGGAGTGTTCAAATATTGGTCGATCAACATACTTGCCGTTTCACTTTTTGTAGGGGCCGTGTCATCATTATCGTTATCCTTTTTCTTGTCAACCACAAGACTTTGGCCATTCAAAGATAAAACAACATCTCCTCGTTGAATGCGCGATACAGCAGGAGTCGCCGACCCGTCAATCAATTCCGGTTTGACGTGCTTTATTATCACTTTACCATTAATAATCTTCATAGACAAGCCGAGCGATACATCACCCGCTTCTTCCGACTGTACGCCATTGGTGTGCTTGCGAAGAAATCGACGGGTGAGGACCGTCTCGTACCGATTCGTGGGATTTTCCATACTATCATTTGTGAGTTCCTGTTTTTCTCACGTGTCTTCCCTTGCTTCCTACAAGTGGGGGTTAATGTATTGTTTTACAGGTGAACTCTGAATTGCTTCACGGATAATCCTATGTCAGTGCCTCCCGAAGACTGGACGTTCAATTTTTGAGTAGCTGGAGTAGTAGTCTACGTTAATTTAGGCCAGTCTAGGATACATACTACTTGTGGCCTTGTGATAATCTTTCGCAGGCGCTGCATCCATCGTACCTGCTAGTCTACTATTCAAGAATCAAGAAGGTCACACGGATGATGGAGTTGGATTCTGAGGATACCTGGATTTGGGGTTACTTTTGTTTTGCGTGCCCAGGTGCTTCGACATGTTTTTGTTTGATACCGTACTACTGTGGTATTCTTATTTAATTATTGGAATTAGCTAAACGATGCTGTCGAACCGTTACCACAAGGTGCTGTTGCCTGTCCACGTATTTTAGTCATTGACACTCCACAAAGGCATGATCTTAGTTTGATATTACTTTGTGCCTTTCAACTGGTGGTAGTAGTGGTGTCTAGCATGTTTCGTTGGACAAGAAGCAGACTTGCTTTATTCCTACTAAATTTTTATTTTAAGCTCCTCTGAAGATGACAAAATACGGCATAGCGGACAAAAATCTCTTGCACCCATATTTGATACTAGTAGTGTATTAGATTTTGGATTTCCGAGGAATCGTCAATTGGCGCTTGGGCATGCGGCAGCCAGGAGACGATTCGGAACAGCTCGGTGCGTGCCATCGATTTTGCGGTGACGATGATGGCAAAGGACACGATAGTCCATTTGATTCCCAGTCCTTGCTGATATTGAGAGTCGGAACAGTACTGCGGCGATGAAATTGTAGGTGGTTGGTGTCACAATCATTCCCATCCCTGGAATTGTTGCGACGCAGACATCTCTTGGGTGGTACTTTATTGGATCGTTGGCGAATTCGAGAAGAAATCTCGGTTTCCCATCGATTGCTACACGCGCGGCTGGTCGTGACATTTGCAGAAATATATCTGGTGGACCTACGCGCTGATGATGCCAGTGTCGACGCTTCGAAATTCGGCCGAGAATTCGAAAATGAGGAATTGCTGCTGCGTCGAGTCCCGACAGAAGAGTCGTCATCATTGTTCATCGTGCTAATTGAAGAGCAAGAAGTCACAGAAGAACAAGCATTGATATGGAAGGATGAGGTGGGGCTGGTAACGGTCATGTTGCAGTGCAAAGTTCGGCTAGCAAGTTTATGAAGCTCATGCTTCTGCGTCAAAAGTCAAATGAGCACCCCCCGTGCCGGGTGCTTCGCAGATTTTCTTGATGAACGAATGGCAACCCAGTGTAACATACTCCGTACAGGTCGTGAAAATTTCGAGAATCCTTCTTGTTTTGAGTCACATTATTGATATTGGTATATTATTATTTATTATTACTCGAGCACTTTCGAAAGATTGAAAAAATTAGAGAAGGCCTTGTAGACTACTACCATTAGGTATCAGGTACTCCTTAGTAGTTTTGGTACTACTAGTACCTGGTAGTACAAAGCTGTTCTCCTCACTGAACACTACCACTTCCTACCTGGTAAGTGAACCTTTTACTGGTTGACAGTAGTCGAATCAATTAACGAGCATCTCCTCGGTCATGCTTTCTATTGGCAATTATGCAATGGCGAATGCAGACTTAAAAACCAGTGGATTGTTGTGCGATACAACCGGTAGCTAGTACCAGTACCGTAGTCTACCTGGTACAGTAGTGTACAGTTCGAGGTTGCATCAGGACAGTTGTGTTCTACCAATTCAAACCGAGTTTTAAATTACTACCATATGGCACTACTACTACTATTACTAGTCTCTAGTACCACTAAGTATTCAATACCTGGTATTCCTAGAATTCGCAGAAAAGAATACGGTTCGCAATAATTTGCAGCATCACAACGTCACAACGAAATGAAGGCCTTCTAGGTAAAGCCTGTTGCACAGACTATCGATCAAGGAATATCTAACTGTTCAACTTTTGCTGCGATATGAGCTCCCTGCCTGGCTACCTGCCCGCATGCATACGTACTATCTTCTACAAAATAAATTTGATTGCAGATTATGCAAGGCCACACGATGCGTGAAAAAAAGTGCTAGGTTGCAGTATTAATATATCATGTAATTTCTCGTTTCCCAATGCTTTACTGGTACGCTGTCCTACTAGCCAGGGCTGGGCATTTGGAAATCATTTTCTTGCGAGTTGGAACGCCTGGGTGGCGTTAGCCGTTTTCCACCGCGTCTCAGACTGCCATTACTTTTGGAAAGGCCGTTGCTTCCAGAGCTGGAGTCGCTATCCCATCGATTCATTCCCTTGCGTCGACTTGATTCGAAGACAACAACGCTGCTGCGAGGACTCATTTCTCCTATTTCTGGATCGAGTTCATTTTCTGTCTGGTTATCATCATTCAATTGGCGTCCACTTGTATATTTGGGCGGCCTATCCGATTTAAGCGAAAGTTCATCCCGTCGAGGGTGGCTGGCCCATCGATCATCTTTTGTCGACGAACTTGGCTGTTCTCCCTTGTCAACATCGGTGCTCTTGTGGCGCCGAGGTCTTCGTTTACCACCTCTCAGTTTAATCTGCAGGTCGCAACCAGGGACGTTCAGATCTTCGCACGATTTGGCACGTCGGAAAAGGGCTCGTTTGCGGAGCTCAAGCTTCTCGGCTCGTTCGGTATAGGATGGAAGCAACGGGCTCGAATTCCTCATTTTAGGATTATTAATTGACACGGACCTGGAAATAGAGCAGGAGGTCATGATAAAGAAGAAAAAATTATTATGAAACGATCAGGATGCCGATATTTTGAACGATCAGGATGCCGATATTTTGTATTTTATTTTCCGTGTAAAATTTAATGAGATAATATATTGGCGAAAGAGTGAACTCCCGTTCCTTAGCATTATTTAACACTACCAGGCTAGAGTTACACTCGTACAATGAATTTGGAGTGAAATTTGTATAAGGCTGATGGATTGGCCTTATATCATGAGTCACCTTGCACTGTATCGTCTGGCTTGACTTATATAAGGCCATTCTTGGGCTAATAGCCAAAAAAAGAAGCGCCGACCCTCGATTGCCATTTGAAAATTTGCCTTCTCTTTGTGAGACATCGAACGGCCCTGAACAGTGTGGGTTCAGTCGAATGTACTCTAGCTAGATAGTAGTGGTACTTGTAAATTTTGAAGCACGACTGTGGCAAAGGAAAGACTCAACATCATTGCCAAGAATGCAATTATTGTCAGACATTTTGATCAGGTACCAGGTAGTACCTGGTACCTGGTAGACTACTAGAGTACCTGGTACGACCTACCACTACACTAATAGGTTTTAGTACCAGGTACCAGGTACAGTACGAGTTCGAGAGTTTAAGATGCATCACGTGAAAAATAAGCAAAAGGTCTATACCCTGGTAGGTAGTTCACAGTTGGTGTATGGAACTTAAATAAATGTTACGAAACAATAATATTTCAAACGACTTCAATAACCAAGCAATGCTCGTACGAGTGGTAGTAGTTGGAAGTTGATAACGAGACCCCCCCCCAAGACATACAGTAGTTAGGAAGACCTTGTTGCAAGAAGTAGCTTTTATTTGAGTTGATTAGATATTATGATCTACCTGTATAACCAAAATAAAGAATTTGCCATAGGGGATCACGCTATTCGTGGAACCATAGATACCTACCTGGTAAAACGAATTCACATCCATTCGTACAACTTTAGCAGAAGGTGAATAATGTTATGACGCATGAGTTTGTCTTGCTGCTTACTTACTAGTATATGCAAGCAATGACCAATAATATACTGGTAATTTAATGAATACAGGCCACCGTTCGAGAGAGGGTTGTTTTTTATGTTCACAGCTAGAGGCGGCAGTAAAAGCTGCTCTCGACTTGTGTATGAAGTTGATTGTTCATTAGTCATTTGGCTTGCTACTCCAAGCGCTACTGCAGCGCACGTTTAATATCCACTTGGCACCAACCCTAGCTAGTATCTAGTATTAGTAGTCGTCTTGCTTTCTAGCATACCACGTATTTAAGGTACTCAATAGAGTCCTCTTACTCCTACGACGTAATTGCAACGCGTCATAATATCATCATGATCTTCGCGCAGGTTGTCTCTCTACATCAAAAGTGGATTGGGCTCATTCGCACCCAAACTAGACTCATGTTGAACTTCCGGGTACGCAAATATCCCAGCCAAAATGCGAACTTTTGTCCCATTGTATGTCCATAAGGGAATGAGTGTGATAACAAAAATTGGACAGCAACCAACGGTGACGTAACTTTCGCAGCTATTTTCTGATATCCAAAAGCACGTCACATCCAGGCTCGGCTCTGAAAGAGATTGCTACAGACATTACTGCTGTTGTGATCAAGTTGTTTCCAGATCAAAAAACAGGCCAGCGATCCTGGTCCAATCTGCGTTCGTGCCTTGAGATCGATAAATCCGCTGCTTTTAATCATGTTGTGGTCATAAGTAGGCTTATTATTAGTCTAGTTCCACGGCAACGTTAACCCTAAATGAAGCAAGAGAAGCGAAAAATCTGGATGAGTAGACTCTAGCTAGTCTAGTAGTACTCTAGTCTCTAGACTATTTATTTGTTCAGATATCCGCCAAAAGTCAAATGCAGGCATTAACAAAGGTATCCTGAGAACCAGTTAATAAAATACAACATGACGGTACCTGCTCGACCTCTTGGTAAATCCAATGGCAGGTTACCAGCAACAGTTCCTATTATTGGACTGGGTTGTTCTTCCTTTTCGCACTTTTTCTGGACAGAAAAGGAGGCAGCCAATTGGAAGCCTGAGAACATCTCCAAAGACGATCCTCGAGTTCAAGAATGGATTCGAACCATCCAGTATGCTATACAAGAAGGAATTTTTCTGTTGGGTAAGTTCATCATACATCAAATTTCGCATATACTAAAACGAGCAAGACGAATGACAGAGATTATCGAAAAATATCTTTGCGCAGTCATGCTGTGTGTGCTAACACTTATTTCACATCATTTTAAACTCGCACCACACAGACACGGCCCCGTGGTACGGACACGGGACCTCTGAAAAGGTAATTGGTTGGGCCATGGAAGAATTAAGAACGGACCCCAAATTTGATCGATCTCAAATCTGCATCAATACCAAAATTGGACGTTACGAGGCCGATCCAAAATTTCAATTCGATTTTTCCTACAACAAAACCTTGCAGAGTTGCGAATTGTCACTGCAACGAATGAAGTGCGAATACATTGACGTCCTTCAACTTCACGATCCCGAGTTCGCTCCATCGTTGGACCTACTTATGAAGGAAACGATACCTGCCATGTTGGAATGTCGCAAGCGAGGGCATTGCAAAGCATTGGGAATGACAGGATTTCCCCTACAGACCCAATATCAAGTCATTTGTCGATCCATGGAATTGTTCAACCAACAAGACGACAATGATGGTAGTTGTATTTGGGACCAGAGTTTAACTTACGGACACTACAACTTGTGTGACACCTCCTTAATGGATCAGCCCCTGCAGCAGCAATACTCGTCATTCGTGGAGTTTTGCCAACATCACAAGATTGGCATCTCGGCAGCAGCACCCCTGGCCATGGGACTTTATTCCAGTGCATTATTTGAGTTGCCCGACTGGCATCCTGCTCCGAAGGAATTGGTAGAAGCTTGCAAGAAAGCGACCGCCGTGGCGCAATCGCATCAGGTAGATATTACGTCCCTGGCTCTTGTATTCGCCCTTTCTAATCCGTCTATACCCTGCACGCTATTGGGAATGAAGAATGTTGCCGAAGTGAAAGTTGGCGTAGCCTGTGCCAATCGTTTTCGAGGCCTGGAAGGCAAGCACCAAGATGAAATACTAAAATTAGTACTGACAGAGGCGGAGCAGACTGTCCTGGCCGAAATTCGAGATTCAATAAATGGACCTTTTGCTGCCCTTTGGGAAAATGGACTATACACTTGGGACGGAGTTAAGGAAGCTCGCAGTTTTTGGAAACAAGTCGACGGCACGGAACAAGTTGATTGGCACATGAAAGACAATGAAAATGATAGTGATAGTACGAGTTTACCAATTTCTTGCTACATTGATCCTGGTCATCCTGGCATGTTTCGGATTACCCGATCCAAGGGGAAAGCTCTGCAATCGGGAGGTTTTGGTGTTGCCATTGTGGTTATCACGCAAGGTGATAGTGACGCTGATCACGACAGTAATTTTGCGAAAAAGAAAGGAGACGTTCATAACTTTTTGTTCCTGGAAGAGGTCCTGTTTTTGCACGAACAAGGCATGCTGGAATGCTGGCCAAAGCCCCCATCGGTTGCTTCGCTACAGGATACTGCCGCACCCCTAACATCTCCAGAATTGTACGGACTGATGCCATCTTGTGGTTTGGAAATGACATCCTATCTGGTTTATGCACACTTACGACAGCAAACATTCCGAGTCCTGCGCTATACGTCAAAGAGACTGGCATTGCTACAAGAGTGCCAAGAAAAGTCAGATCTCAATCAAACCGATCGACGTGCTCTTCATTTACGATTGCGTCAAGATGTACAGCAAGCTCCATCTCCCAACATTATTGGTGCATCATCGTCGTCATCACCGAAGCCATCATTCGCCTTTTGTATTTATCTACCTGATTCGAATTTTTCCAAGTCCAATCCAGGCCTCCCATCCTTCCTGGTGGCTATTACGCATTTCCAACACAACAACAGCACGAACAGCAATGGAGCTGGTTTGACATTTTCTGTCCTGCAAGAATTGCTACAGCAGGCACAAGGGATTCCCATCAAAGTAGCAACTGTTTCTGATTCCGGGACGGTGGTTATGTTTGGAATATCCGATGTTGGTGTACCAATCCTTGAGGGCACAAAGGACACTTCGGCAAGTGAAAATGTCTGATACGTATTATTGCAAGACTCCAGCAAGCTGTTACTGGCTCTCTACTAGGTCGATTAGCTCTGTACTACTGCTAGCTACCAGGCACTGTAGTAGCTAAAGGAGGAACCGACCGCCCAGGCCAGAACAGTGACTTGTGAGAGTAGAAAAACGTTTCCGGGTGTCTCTTTTTTCACTGGAGATTGGTGGACAAGAAGTGTCCGTTGTCTCGTCGAAAGTGATCAAAAAATGTCTTTGGGTCTTGTTGTTACAGTAGTTCAACTGGTCTAAAATATCAACGCGAACACTACTACTACCAGGTACTTCATTACAACTGGTCCGTAGCACTTTTATCTTAATATTTGCACTACCACTGGTAGTGATCTCCATACCTTTCTTTCATTATCAGAATGAATTTAACTCTGTTACAAGCTCTATCTGGTCCTTTAGGTTCTGATGGTAATAGATTGACTTGCTGCCAGGTAGTTCCACAAGGTCAGAAAGAGCCCCAGAGCATGACAAACTCCGCCCAAGGCCTTTCATTGGTCGTGTCAGACTCGTCAGACTGTAGCAATCCTAATAATGAGTCCTCCATCCGTAGTCTAGAGACGGAAGAGCTGCTGCAGACTGATACTGTACAAAAGGTTGCCAACAACGTCATGAGCAAGAAAGACATTCCCTGGCAGTCTAACTCCACGCTCACCACGAGTCGAATGGATCAATCCCAGGACACATTAGACGATATAAATTCGAATCACTCTACCGGTAGAGAGTCCGAGTGCCAGGCACCCTTTTCAGAACAAGAAAACTCCTCCCAAAATGAGAGACAGCGGTCGATTGTACAAACCCACCAATCATCGTTTTGTGATGCCTACGATCTGGGTGAAACACTTGGACGAGGCGCCTTTGGTAACGTCCGTCGATGTTTCATTAAGACGGCCTTCGGTACGAGCAGACGAGATAGCCTGTGTTCTGTAAGCACTGCAGATAAACGTGCAGCGCTGGCTGTTAAGTCCATTTCTCTTCGACATGTATGCTCCCACGGTCAGTTGGAAATTGAAATACTGCAACTGTTACGAGATTGTCCTTCTATTGTTCAACTTCAAGATGTCTATCACGACACCGATGCCACACATATTGTCATGGAAGAAATGGTGGGTGGAGATTTGCTCAGCCGATTGCGACAAAAAGAAGTCTACACGGAAGAGGAAGCACGGTGTGTCATGAAAACTCTGTTGAAGTCGGTACAATACTGTCACAGCCGGGGAGTAGCTCATTTAGATATCAAGCCCGAAAATATACTGCTCCAGTACGACCAGAACGATGAGAACTACAGTGCCTTTGACAAGGATACGACTGTGAAGCTCGCAGACTTTGGATTGGCAAAGATTTTGTCGCGAACCCGATTGACAGAAATCTGTGGATCACCCGAGTACACGGCCCCAGAAGTCTTTCGTCGATGGATGGACGAGGACTACGAGAATGATTCTACTACTTACGAGTATGATGAACGGTGTGACATATGGAGTTGTGGTATTGTCATGTATTTACTACTAGGAGGCTACCTACCGTTCCGAGGAGAAGGACAGTGGGAGATTGTCAAGAAGGCAACCAAGGGGGTCTTTAAGTTTCACGACAAATTTTGGGCCAACATTTCGGAGGATGCCAAGTTGTTGATTCTTGGTATGCTCCAGGTATCTCCTGACGATAGGATAACCTTGGACAAAGCTTTGTGCTGTTCATGGTTTGACCAATGATGATTGCTCTCGCTTCAAACTTCAAACTATTATTACTGCCCTTTAAAAAAAAGTTACTCAGAACTCAGACTACTCTACTCCCATTGTTTAAGCTGAATCATTAATAGGTCGCACATTATGACCTTTTAAGTCATGCTAGTTGACGCGACCGTTCCGTGTTGTCGGAAGCACTATGCCGATTTTTGGGGTCACGATTCACGATTCACTCTGTGCAAGATTAAAAAGTTCTTTCATGGCTCTCACAAATTTGATTGATTTGAGATTTGACGAGGCCCACCAAAAATACATTTTGATGCCAAGACAAACTACTCAACGAACTCCGCCTTGCAAACAACGCTCCATTTATGCACCAGACGAACTGAAAAATCTGCGAATTGAAAAGCAAGTCACAAGAACAAGAGAAAGCAGCAGCTACGAGCATTCCCCCCATTACAAAAAATGTCAATCCTCCATCGAACCTAATAACGACAATTCTGCGGAGCAGCCGGAAAGCAAGATGTTTTCACCTTTTAGGGCTGACTCCAGCGAGACTATTTCAATAACAGATATAGTGTCATCATCTCCAGGAGCCAAACGACGGTTGAAAAAACTTGCCAAGAAGTCTAATGCTGTTGTGGCCGACTTGTTTGCCGTCTTCATGCTGCATAAAAGCTTGGAAACGGATCGTCGAGGAGAAGCGCATGCTATTCAAAGCCGATAGCAACGTTCTTTGGCTTTTTTAACGATTCTAAAATTGAGTCCGATCAACCCCATGATGATTGATTTTCATTTTTTTTAAATGATGGTGTAACGTGTAACGGTCTCTTGGAATCACGTGTACGGAGAATGGACAGACGGTATGAATTTGATGGAAACGAATCCAAAATAATAATAATTATGATCTGTTCAAAATGACTGTCTGTCAACACGTCCAATGAGACAATAATATAATTGAATGTTTGGAATACTAACCGTATTTTTTAGCTTTCTATTTGACCACTCGGTAACTCGTCGACTGATAAACAGAGTCCACTCATCAGATTAATTTAGACCATGGACAGTTCCTAACCATGCTTCAAGATAGTCATTGGAAAGTCGTCGCAATACTGGCGGTATTGGCCCATTTGCTGTCGCTCTTTGTGTCTCGTCCTGGCTTTATCATATCACAATGCCAAGATCCACACGACAATATTTTGATTGGGTACAAGATTCTTCATCATACACTAGCGAAAGAGAGTGATTTGAAATTTTTAAAAGCAATGAGAAAGGCCACATTTCGTGCACCTTCCGATGGTCTGGACCGGCTTTTAAGCAAGATTGCAACAACATCAAGTACCCGAGGCCGAGAATTGGAAAAGCTCTGGCAACAGCAACTTCCTACTATCGATATCTCATCAGCGCCAACATCTGATATCGGTCAAGCCATTCAAGACACAGCGGAATTCATGGGAACAAAAGAAATGATCAGTTTTTCAGCCGCCAACATTTGGTCGGCGCGATTCTGGTTCTTGCAAGCACAAGCCACGCGGATGATAGCAGCCATTGCACGATCGCTCTCGAAACGAGATCCAAATCAAATACGACGACAATGGCTGCGACAGCTGGCTTTGGAATTTGAATACATACGCGATCAAGTTGTTGAAGCAGTTATTGTGAAGTGATATTATAATGTAGTAGTATGTTTTTTTCTACCATGGTTTGTTTGTTCACATTTTTATTTTGTCGGTCATGCACAATGCAAACGTGGCAACGGCAACCACTCAGTTGGCGGTTCTTACGAGATTTTTTGGAATCCCCGGTTGAAACGTTCAGTTTTCTGGATGCATGATGTTCCGTGTCCGTATGACAGCGAACAATGTTTATTTTTTAAATCCATTTCGTCTTTGATGACCTATCCGAACAACGCAATTGAAGAGTGTTGCTACTGTGCCAAAGTCTAAAGCTAAGAATCTGATATCGCCATATTCTTTTTAAGTAAATGAAGGTATGTCGAATAGTCAACAACAAAGATGTTCTGGTGTTATTCATTTTTATTCTTTTTCTTCTCTTTTTCACCTGTTCTGGAAAGATTTGATCAAGGTTGAATGCGAAAAAGCCTTCCGATCTAGCATGTCCTTAGTTGTGCCTTCTCTAGCCAATTGGCGATAGATGTATTGATTGCGCAAAACCGGGCTTGAACAACGCCCCTCCAATTGGCATTACATTGGCAACAGAAAAAAAGGTAGTGGTTGCAGTCGGTAGGCTCATGTTCAAGACGCCAAACACATTTTGCATACACACCGTTACACTCCTGCTGAATCTGGTGTGTCATGATGTTGTCATCGTTTCTCTGAAATTTGATGTGCCGGAAGATCTATTAACAGATCTGTTATCACCAAACTCGAGATTTTCCCTGTCTCGAATTTTTTCATGCTTTTTTTCATGATTCCCGAAACTCGATTTAGAGTATCACCAATTTTGAGATTTATTTTTTTCTCAAGATTTTTACTTCTGTTTTTGAGATTATTTTAATGTATATCAACAGAATCAAGTAATGAATGTTTCATTGTAATTAGATATCATTGTCTAAGATACTCGTCATTGGGTCTTGTACAGAATGTATGTGTTACTACATGTGATACCACTGGCCCACCCACCTACCCACCCAATACAAATTCAGTAGTAGTAAGTACGTTTATTCGAATAAAGTAAATTAAAGCGGTTCAGCAGGTACCTGTTAAATACTAGCTTAAAAGGGCTTGACAATTTTATTTTATTTTATACGATTGCAAATAAATTGACAGTAGGTAAAACTGTAATGATACGTTTATTCGAATGAATTAAATTAAAGTGGTTCAGCAGGTACCTGTTTAATGCTAGCTAAAAAGGCTTTACCATTTTATTTTATTTTATTTTATACAATTGCAAATAAGTTGACAGTAGGTAAAACTGTAGTACGTTTATTCGAATAATGAATTAAATTAAAGTGGTTCAGCAGGTACTTGTTAAATGCTAGCTTAAAAGGGCTTTACATCCATTTTATTTTATTTTATACAATTGAGAATAAGTTGACAGTAGGTAAAACTGTATGTTTATTCAAATAATGAATTAAATTAAAGTGGTTCAGCAGCTACCTGTTAAATGCTAGCTTAAAAGGGCTTGACCATTTTATTTTAATACACAATTGCAAATGAGTTGACAGTAGGTAAAACTGTATGTTTATTCGAATGAATCAAATTAAAGTGGTTCAGCAGCTACCTGTTGAATACTAGCTTAAAACTAGCTACTTGACCATTTTATTTTAATACATGAATAATATTTTAGACTAATATGTTTATTCGAATGAATTAAATTAAAGTGGTGCAGCACCTACCTGTTAAATACTAGCTTAAAACTGCTTGACCATATTATTTTAACCCATTCACCCACCGGTTGACCCACCCGAGGACCAACCCATTGAGCCACCCATTGCCAAATCCAATGAATCCTTAAGCGATAAAATAGCATCATTAAGGTAACTAGACAAATTGACTGTTAAAAGTTCACGGTTGAAATACTTTGAGAAATGTAATGAAAATATTCTCAAGTTTCCATTATCCAAAACTTGAGACAAAGAAATATTGGAAATGGTGGTAATAGATGCACTTTGAGTAATTAAAACCTATTGTACCGGTACTGCTAGACCCTACCTACCTCCTACCTGGCTTGAGTACTACTACTACTAGTCTACTAGTACTACTTGACTCTATCTGCTCTGGCAACAAGATACTCTAGTAGAGTGCTACAGTAGCTACTCTGATATCTACGTAGATAGTAGAATGACACGTCGATGGTGTTTCTTTGTACCAGGTATTAAATCAGGGACAGGCGTGTTGAGGAATGGGTAACGGCAATCAGTTCACCTTCTGTCTTTTTCCGTAGAGCGTGAATACCAGATGTCTATTGCTACACTTCTACAGTAGTAGTAGTCTACTGGTAGTCTAGTATTGTAGGAATAAGTACGGAATCTTAGGCATGACGACTCTTTTTCCCAAACATGCATGACTTCTAACGAAAACGTCAGGCCTTTTTGAATCCTCCGCGGAAAAGGCTGTGTAGCAACTCAAAAAATTATTGTCTGGATTCTTGCCTTTTCAACCTTCTTTCTGATTGACACAATCTATTTTACTGGTGGTGAAGAAAAAGAAGTAAGAAATAAAGCACAACAACCTTTTCAAGAATATTACACTCCGGCACAAATCAATTTTGAAGAAGAAAAATGCTTGCGACTAAAATGCATCGGATAGCCGTGCCCACATCCCGCAATCTGGCTCGGATCGCGGCGATGACTCCTGCCAAATACAATGCGTCACCCATCATGAACGAAGCATTTCAGCAGCTTAATCGTTCGTTTGCGACCAAGGGAGCCCCCAGCCAGGAACAAGTGCAGGCGTTTTCTTCCATGGCTGCTACACCGGAACGAGGTACACTCGAGCGACCGCTGCAGGTGTTGGACATGGCCGTGGTCCGCCAAATTAAAGCTGAATTGATGGAGATTGACGCTAATTCGGATGGCAGGTACGCATTTGTCTAGTGGTACAGTTGCAGCAAACGAATTTTAACAGTGAAGGTTTAATTTATTTGATTACCCAGTTTAATGTCTCTCACACCCACACACCATGTCACCTTAAAATAACAGAATTAATTCCGAAGAGCTCCAGGCGTTACTCCGACGCCATTCCGACTCATTTACACACAAAGAAGTTCTTGAGATCGGAGAGCTGTTTTATGCTTCCAAGGCAGGTGGTGATGTTTCCTTTGAGAGCTTTATTGAAGCCATTGACCGAGCGGCTGCCATTTCGATGGGAAAAGCTTCAGTAGATAACTTTGGCGACGACGACAAGGCTCCCTCGGAGCACTTCAGGGAAGGCTCTCGTCATCCCCTGGGTTTGGGATCGTGTGGCGTTGAATTTTTGCATACAACTCGGGATCATCATGGTCACTATACCAACGAAGAGCTCGAAGTGAATCTGACTCACGTCCCTCCCGTGGATTTTCGTGATAGATTGGCCTTCAACAGCGTCGGTCTCTTGCGCAAATGGTTTGATCTGTTTACGGGTTGGAACAACGAAAATATCACCGTCAACAATATTCTCAACCGCACCATTTACCTGGAGACAGTGGCCGCTGTGCCGGGCATGGTGGCCGCTGTGGTTCGTCATTTCCGTTCCTTGCGAACCATGAAATCCGATGGAGGATATATGCAAATGTTTTTGGAGGAAGCCAACAATGAACGTATGCATTTGCTGACCTTTGTCCGAATGAAGGATCCTCATATTTTCTTGCGCGCCGCTGTTGTGGTTGGTCAAGTTGGCTTTGGAGCGGCCTTTTTGACTGCTTACTCCATCAGTCCCGCCTTTTGCCACAGATTTGTTGGATACATTGAAGAGGAAGCCTGCTCTACGTACACCAAAATCATCGCTGCCATTGAAAGCGCTCCCGAAGGAAGTGAGCTTGCGGCCTGGAGGACAGAAAAGGCTCCCAAGATTGCCCGTGCCTACTGGAAGCTAGAAAATGGTACCGTATTAGACTTGATGTATGCTGTGCGAGCAGACGAAGCTGAACATCGAGACGTGAATCATCTCATGTCAGGCGTCAAGCCAGGACAAATCAATCCATTGTACAATCCTGAAGAGAAGCTGGATATCATGTTGAGCAAATACGTCTCTGATCTCATGAAGCGTGGCAAGGAATAAAGAGGACGGATGTATGTGCTGTGCAAGATCAATAAAGCATTTACGATCCTAAAAAAATTATTACGTATTTTTCCTAATAATTTCCTGCTTTGCTAGAGACGAATAACCCGACTTCAGTCAAGGTTTTTAGGTAATTTTGTAATGAATCATGAATAAGGTTCTCGCCAGCCACTGGTAATCAAAGAAGTTTTCAAATTAAAGTTGAACTTGTCGGTGTGTTTGTCCAGTTGCGCTGATTTTGTGAGCCATTCATCATCTGCGGCGGTGAGCTGGTTGCGTTTTAGCAATGGACCTCGACCAATTCGTGACTGCAAGTCGTATTTCAGAAGAACAAAAAAGCAAACGAGTTTGCCAATAGCGAGCCTCACACTTTTGGTCAACTATTCGTACTTACAAACGCAGCGCTCACGCTCCTGAGGAGAACATGGATAACCCGGAAAAATAAGCTTATCATCACACCAGTAATGATGATCGAGCATGCAAAAATAAGGACTCTTTCAAGGTTTACATTTGATTTAAGATCCGAACTTAAAATCCGTGAAGAGCTGGATGGTTTGAGTGCCGACGTGCAAAAACATTATTGCCCATCAACAACAGCAGAGGAAGCAAGTACAATGGCAGTGGTTGTGCTTGCGTAGAGGTATTTCGAAATAAGCGAGATATTAAGCGCAAGATATGCTTGCGCTTGCTATCTCGCGCTCCCACTGATTTGTCTTTAGTCTTTAGGATGGGAATATACCTTCCAAAAACGGCGCATTTTCCCCAATGGGTGAATTACGAGCTCAAATGAACAATTATAAATGAAAACAGTATCGACTGTAAATCACAGAATTTTTTGTAGAATTTTCTGCACAGTCTCAACAAGAATCGACCCCCAAATTTTCATACCGGCAAGGCTAGGATGCAAACCATCTTTCATAAGTCTTGGATTGATATGGGTGCGGTTTTGATTCAAAAAGATGCTTCCAGTGTCAACATAAAAATAGTTTTCATGTTTCTCAGTAAAGCATTGCAACTTTTCGTTGATTTCTTGAATCGCTGGCCACAGAAGACCCAACTTCATTTTATTCGAACTTTTGGGATCTCCACGGGGAAGTAATCCGTGCACCAAAAACATCGCGTGGGGGCGCATGCTACTCAAGTGCTCAACAAGGCTAACAATTCCTCGAAATGTAGTCTGACTGGAACATCCTGCGAATCCTAGATCGTTGGTTCCAATTAAAATAAGCCAAACCTTTGGTTGTAACGTGTCGGGTTCCAGTATTCCTTTTTGCAAGTGCCACAGCAGATGAGAAATCTGGTCAGCGGAAGATCCCAGGGCCAGTCCTTCGATAGCACCACCTCCTGCTTTTTTAAAGAACTCATCAAAGACTTGGCGCATAGCTGGGATTTTTCTGGCCCCTAGGTTCATGGTGCCGTTCCAGAGTTCAATCAACGAGTCTCCAATCAAAACCACATCCAACGGATTGTTCTTATTCTTTGTAGTATTGGCAGCTTCGACCATTCGTTTGTGATGACTCAACCAGACGCCACTTTTAGAAACAGATTCTGTCGGTTCATGACACCTGCAAGGTTTGCCTTCCTGATGAGACGAATAATAGTGGGTTGAGGTACTTTGGAACGGAGGAGCATTATCATTCATCACGCAACATATTTCAGGAGATAGTTCACTTACAAAACAAAGATCGTACATTCCTTTATGCTTCATTATGCCTGCGTCCGTCGAGTCCTCTGCAAAACTCCATTGAGAGGTACTTTGGTCGCCACGTGCGGGTGCATTTGTTGTGGAATGCCCATCAGTATCGGTCTTTACTTGGACATCAATGTGCTCCCTCTTTGCTACACAAAATTCAGACGCCCAACAGATGTATCCACAACAGACAAAAAGGATCAATGGAACCAAACTCAAAAGGCACCTCCGTTTCAGTGATGGCAATTGGGGTATCTTCATAGTTCTGGTCATAAAATCTGTTGATGTAACATTCTGAAAACCTTTTCTGTGCGCTCGTCCCTCGTCCTATTATAGTTTAAAAATGTAAATTGAAATAACTCAGGCAAACCACATTCCAACCAAATAACAATCAAGGCCAAGATCAATAAAGCACCTCACTGTTACAAGCTAGCTATCATTAAACTGTGGCAGAGAAATCCTCTTCTATGTTTCTTTGAAGTCATCAAGTGAAGTACAGGTAGTAGCGGTAGTAGTTTCGAGTTTTGAGATCTTGTTTTTTGCTTGAATTTCACAAAACGATCGCACATTAGATCTTAGCGCCCAACAAGTCGGCTCGAACCTGCGACGAGTGGTTCATCTACCGATTCAAGCTACGCGAGTCCAGTACGGTACTCGAGCAGGTCTACTCAAAAGAGCAAAAAAATCAGCCGCACAGATTCATGTCATGGCAGGGAATACAGAGAGTGAAAATTACAATGAATAGTCACTGTTACTCCGTATTGCTTGAACATTTGCGGGCAAACGACCAGCGCTCTCTGTAGGTTGCGTTGTTGATATTTCCATTAGATTCTTTGTCGCGAGAGTAAATCTCATTCTTGCATTTAATGAGCGCTCTGCGTTGGAGTGAATGCCATGCGGTGGTTAATTCGCTTGCTCGTATCGTTCCTGAGGTCTTCCATTGCTCCTAGTGTCCGAAAATTATTTTGAGCAATCTGGTGTCCGGTGGACCAGAAACTAATAAAGCGCACAAAAAAGATATCCAAGTTGGCCATTCCCGCAGGGACACTGATACGTGCTCATCAATTTTTCAGTCAGTCTTTCGAATAAGCCAATTGCGAGTTTCTAAGAACTTAGAAGAAAAAACAAGTTGTCCTTTTTCCGGAACCTTGTTTGTCAGCATTCAACAAGGTACGCAAGACAGAATCACAAAATCCTGTTCAGAAGACAGAGTCATAAAATTAGTTTAATTGAAATCTACTCCTTGATATCAATACAACATCATGCCATTTCCTAGCCTAACCCCGAATCGCCTGACCATGGATGGAATGGTCGAGAAATCTAACCAAGTTCTCGATCATGCCGCCAAAATGGATCGCAACGGATCTCTGTCGCTATTGTTCAAGAAAGCGAAGGGTATCATTCTTATATCCACAGTAGAGAGCGCTATTCTGGTCTCGGGTGCCGTCGGAACTGGTGTCATGTTTGCCAAAGATTCCAAAACCTGCGAGTGGAGTCCTCCCTGTGCTTGCGGTATGACGGCTACCGGGTGGGGTTTTGCCGTCGGTGCTGCCGTAAAGGATACCATAATTTTTGCCTTTGACGACAAGAGCGTCCAGGCCTTTACCAGTAAGGTTGGTCTTAAAATGAACGTGGGAACCAGCATTACTGTCGGAACTTACGGTGTCAATGCAGGTGCCAATCTGAGTGTCTCGAAAACGGGAGCAGAAGGTGCAGCCAATTTGGCCGATTATGGAACTGGTGGAACGGTGTCCATAACCTTTTCCAAGGGAGCCATGTTGGCTGCTGCCGTTACGGGAGGTGTGGTTGGACCTCGTGACCACGTCAATCACACGTTTTATGACAACAACAAGCTGTCTGCACAAGATATTCTTTTTCATGGAAAGCAGTTGCTCGAAGGAAGAGACATTCCAGCACTAAAGGAGCTCTACAACAAAATCGATCTTTTAACCCAGGGAAATGTCGATCATGTGATTTCAGAATCACCAGAAAAGTTGGCAGACGAGATACCTGACGAAGCAACTAACTTTATTGACAAGATAGCCACAGAGGCCATCCAACAACTTGACGAGAACCCGGCAACAGCAACTAATACTGTAGCTGCTCATTAAAATAAATAAAATGTCTTTCTTCATGGACTCTTCTTTTGATCGCATACTGAATAACTGTCCTGGAGCCACGAAGGGATCTTTGCTGACTCCCAGCGAGTACAAGTGCTCACTCTAAATGATCACATTCGAATTATTCGATGATCAGAAATCAATCTGGCTATGGAAGAGCAGAGAAAGGTAAACGTAAGCTATACAAGCAAAGCATGAAAGTCCACAGGCTATGGCTTAGCATGTATAAGCTTTCCTGAACAGGCCCATATTTTTACCGTGTGTTTGTTCTTTGTTCTATCCAGCAATTTCCGTACTGGTAACAAAACTACCTTCGCCCCAATTCCATGTCATGAGCTTTCTCCCTTTGCATCCTCTCACGAGCATGACATCATTACGATTGGTCCTACTCACTTCAGAATTTCCACGTAGTCTAGCCGTAATTTCTGAAGAACTAGACGTTCTGGACCCTACAGTAATAAAACAGGTGACAATGGCTACGGCTGTATCACAAACCCATCAGAATTAATCGGCTGTGTCATCGTAACCAAAAGAAATTTCTGCGTCGTTAATCTGAAACAATCAGCTTTTCCATCCATATTCACTTTGAATTGCAACCCCCTAAACCAATTCTATAAGAATACTCCTGCCCCTGCCCTCACTCCGCATTCTACGTCCAACGTCCAACATGTCACCAGTATCTACTATACCAACGATGTCCGCACGACAGCAGCATAAGCTCTGCTGTACCTTCCTCCTACTGGCAGTGGTACCTTTCAGTGATGCGTTTTTACCATATTTCCCGACTTTTACTTCTGCTACTACTGCCGCATCGTTCCAGTTCAATGCCAACAAACCAGCAGGGGCCTTTTTCAACCCAGTCCCCAGCGATGACAAGAACGAGGACAGCAGTAAAGACGACGGCGTGCAACCAGATATTGAAGAGTCTTTGGAAAAGTTATTGAAGGAACGAAATTCTCCTCCCTTGGCGTCGCAACCGAGCACTATTAATGGTATTCCTACTTCCCAAGTCGGTGTAGGATTTGGTGCAGCTAGTAGTGTCAGTAAAACGACGAAGAAAGGCAAAAAGGAATCATCGAAAACCCAATCCACAGAGACTTCCTACATTGGTATCGGTGAACCCGATGAACCACGACCTGCCGGTCCTGCTGCTGCCAACGTCGTCAATGATGTAACGAAACCCGAATTTGATGATCAGGGCTACACGCTCTATGCGGACGAAGTAACGGGAGAAAAATCGCGCGTCTTTGAAGCGCTCGTGGAATATCCCTGCGACTTTACTCTCAAAATTGTGGGTGCGAACGAAGGAACCTTCGTGGAAGAAATTTTGCAAGTAGTGGCCGAATCTTGTGAAGTCCAGGGTGATGGTATCAAGGTGATCACCCATAAGACTCGGACCGTGGGCAAATGGACCTCTGTGACAGTCGAAGCTCCCGTTAAGAGTGCCGAAATGTTGTACAGTTTGTACGAAAATGTTGACAAGGATCCCCGGGTCAAATTTAAATTCTAAAAAAAGAAAAAGCAAACGACTACTACAAAGCAAGATAAATACATTACTAGCTCTAAATATAACAAAAGTAGAAAATCGTGTGCTATCGAAATTCTGCTCCTTCGGTTTCTTTTGATTTTTTTCGAAAGCGCTTAGCCACTGCTTCCGCATTGGTATTGTCGTTGCTGTGTCCCAGACAAGATTCTCGAAATCCAAAATATTGATTCAACACGCTTTTCATTTTGGTTGCATCGTCCAATTTCAATTCGATGTACGTCAGAGAAGGATTTTTTTTGGCAACCTCTCGTATAGTTTCTGTGTGATTGTTATAAAATCGAATCCATTCTTCCTGTGATGCACCCTGCGGAGGAAACATTCCTTCTGGACATCGCAAAGACCATCTTGCTGTGAGATTGTTCCATCGTTCCGCCGACCGGTACCAGGCTTCTGGATCTCGAACGACATTCATAATGGTCGCACCAGGATAATCGCGAACCAATGCGTCGTACCATTCTGAGCTCATGGATGGATAGAAACATCCCGTGTCTTTTCGTATAACACCTATGTCGCTAAAGTGTAGCGTATCACCACAGCCATCCAAAATATCTTTACCTCCTTGTGGTTGCAGATTGTTCTGCATGCAGTGTGCCACGGTGATGGGGTCATGAGAATCTTCCGTTTTGCTCTTTCCATAAGAATCGGGAATAATCCACTGATGGGCCCCCTCCTTTGATCCCAGACCACAATTCAGATATTCATGGATAGACGATGTGGCACTTTTGGGCAGAGCCAGATTGAAAACGGGAAACCTAATATCGGATTTGTCCAGAGCTGGTTGTAAGGATTCACGTAACCAACAATACTGGAAAATGCCCAGATGTTTGCTCAATTCCACAGTATAAAAAGCCTTTTTCGTCCAATCTCCCAATCGAATTTCCATTAACGTAGCTGTGGGATGTGCTCGAACAACACGACGAATTCGTTCATGATGTGCCTCGTAGACTTGTAACCATTCCGTTTTATTGTAGCCGGATGGAAAAATAATATCGTGGTGTCTGTGGTTGCACCATCGGGACCATCGTTCCTGGTATCGTTTGGGCAATGTGTCATACCAGTCATTTGGATTTCGAATAACATTAATAATGGTAGCTTGTGGATATGTTTTTAAAAGTCGTTCCAAAAAGCCTGTGTAAAGAGAAGGAAAGAAACACTGCCGCCTATCCTGTCCAGTATGAATGCGTTGGCAACTTTCCATTTCGGTCCAGACTCGAAAGGTTCCGCACCCCTCTAGTGGATTGCTATTGTTGTTATCTTCCCCATATGCATTTTTTTCTAGGTTGTAAGCTATACATCGTCCCATTTGCCATTTGCCGTACAGTGGTTTGTCTTGATGGTAGGTCGACCATCGACGTCCTAAGGACTCGGGAATTCCATCGTGCAGTCCTCCACATTTAAAGTATCGAATTATGGTTAACTGACCACTGTTGGGAAAGCTCAAGACGAAAACAGGGTTTGTGGTGGTCATGGGCTCCTGGTCGACGACGGGCCCCTGATCGACGACTGTAGAATCCTTTACTGGAGGCGCGTAAAACTCCATCTCTCCTTCGGAAACTCCAAATTTAGTGTGATCGTCAGTTTGATTCTTCCAGCTGGATGTCCAGAAGTGCATGACCGTATAAAGAAATACTACAATGATAAGCTGCAGCCATTCGTTTCTCCTAATAACAGCCCAGCATCCCCGAAGAATTATCATCATAATTCTCAGTGACTTTATAGTGATGGTAAGAACTGACCTGGACGTAGAGGCCAACCATGACTTTAACCGGCTTTTTCTGCTGCTACTGCTGCTGTTACTGGAGCTTGGACTATTAATGACCCCTACCATGATAACTCAATGAATCGGCCTTCTACTGCCTGCCAAGGGTTACGTGTACCAGCACTGCAACAACTGCGATACCAGTCTGCATATCCTGCACTCCGCTCTCTATTGTATGAATAAATACTGTAGCAAAGTACCAATAATTATTGTAATACTAATAAGCTCATGCAACAACCATGATAAGCCGAACTTTGAATGCTTTTTATCTCCTCTTTTAAGGTTCGCAATACTTAAATCATTACGAGTAGTAGACTAGTAGTACTCCGAGTAGTCTACTAGCAGTAGTCTAAGGTACTACTAGTGGTAGCTCCTACTGGGGGCCCACTACTACTACTACTACTTCTCTAGCTAGTAGACCTAGACTACTACTAGCTAGAGTAGCTAGACTACTCCGGAGTAGTAGTACTGTTGCTATTCCGGAGTAGCTACTACTTTGTAAAATAAGACGGTTGACTTTTGCAGCGATTCTATGGGATATGAGCTTCATCGAAAACCTGAAGAATTGTGACGAATCTTAAAATTTCGAAGCCTCGCTGTGGTCGTTACCGTTAAGTAAAGCTCCTCTGCAATTCGCAGGCTGCGCAGTTGGTTTTGGGAAAAAAGAAGCAGTATTCTACTCGTACCCTGGTACTTAGGTGGTAATACTCAACGCATAACAGTTCTTACTGGTAGTTTAGCTAGCTAGGATATCTTCTCGCACAGGTGAAAACAAATAATTCGTCTACCTCCCACAAGAATCAACAATTTCGGCAAGCTACACAAGAATGAAGATCAGTTGATCATAGGCGTAGGCATGTCTTGAACAATTTTTTATTCGTTGACTGGTGATTTTGTTCCATCGCCCGATGGACTCATCTTTTGCATTGCACTCTTCTCAACATAATTATCTGAGTTTGCAATTGCAAGCACAATCGCAATACGCTTCTTCCTTACTACTAATTTGTATTCAACACCATGACTTCTATACTAAATTCCGTCGAACAGACCTTGTTCTTCACCGACGTGCCCGATGGTATTCTCAAGCCCAAAAAGAAGGATTCTAGTGGCGGTGGTGCCCTGGAATCCATCGAAAATGCACTCTTCTTTAGCGATTTGGCAAGTGTTGCAAATCAAAGTAACGCGGATGCCTCTGCCCATACTCAAAAGACAGAGAACCTTTCCTCGTGGAGTGATGAGTTTGAAGAAATGCTTGTCAGCAAGCCCAGCCTCGAGCACACGAAGAAATACAGCAAGCCGCTCGTTCCCCGAAGCAAACAGCCAGACGAAATGTCGGTTCAAGATTTCGAAACCAAAAGGGAAAAAAATGCGCGTGGTAAGACCTTTCTGCCACCGGCCTTGGCCAGACAAAAGAAATTGGAAGCCCTTGCCACGCAAAGAAAATTGGACGAGCTTGCCGCCCAACGAAAAAAGTTGGAAGAGGAGCAGCACAAGATTTCTGTCCAAGAAGAAAATGAAAGACTACGCAAGGGACAGTACTTCTAAATACTTGCTCTTCGAAGTCGCTCATCTTCGTCTTGCAAAAATGAGTGGACCGAATGAGCGACAAAGCTCTATCTCATATTCATATTTCACAATGGACATTTGAATGGAACACTGCACACTAATTATTGCATATTCAAAAATGATTCGACGGACGTAAAAAAGAATCGATTGTGCGCGTCACCAAAATGTCTTGTTACCTGGTACCGGTACTATCACCAGTACCAGGGAGTGGTACTACCACTAGAGTAGTACTAATACTTATTAATCTTATTCGTTTTGCCAGACAATTTTTGCAAGTTTGCGCTGACTGCTGCCCACATATACTACTACGAAAGTGATGTCATTTTGTGTGATGATTCAACCGGCAACATTACAAAAAAGAGTCTCGTGGCATTTGAAATAGAACTTGCTACCATTCTTCCGTTCTAGAGAGTACCTAACAAAGTACGATACTTGTAGTGGCATGATCTACTGCTACTTGACTACAGTGGCTCAGTAGACCCACCTACTACCAGGTAGTAGTCCTTATTGAAAGCTAATATTTAAAGAGGTATTCCACGTAGGTATTCCACGTACATTATGGACTACTCACATCTGCTCTATGGTGCAACGTACCAGGTACTACGGAGCGGATTGAGTCAGTTTCGCATAGATAATGTCTTGGGAATGACGCAGAAGACAACGAGTCGTGCTCCAACACTGATTTAGTTCTTCTGAGAACTCCAATCTTTCCTCCCAAAATCATCATCATTATTCTTTTTATTGTCTCTACTCACCACGATCTCACAATTTATCGCCCTCATCGATTTTAAAAGAATTTATAACATAGAAACTTCGTCAACAATGAACCAAAAGTTATCAATCATGACAGCTATGCTGGCTACCAGCATCCATATGGGAAACTCATTCTCTCCACCTATGGTCCGAACATCAAGAACGTTCGGCAGACCTTATCACATGAATCACCTCTCAGCCTCCACCAGCCCCTTCAAAAAGGCGCAAGCAACCTCAATTCAGCTTGCCATGGCATCCCGAGTGCTGGAACAAGAAACAATCGAGACAGAAAATGACGATTCTTCGACGCGAACTCGATACCGTGACAATGATGACGATACCCGAATGTTTCATATTGAGGACTATGACCCGAGTACGTTCATGGGACCCGAAGAACTTGCGTCTGTCCAAACTTTTGACGACGCCACAACGGAAATCACAGAGACTAGCAAGAAAGGTGATAAAGCTTTAGATGTTGGGGAAATTGTTGGCCTGGTGGCATGGATGGGCGCTTTGAGTGCCTTTCTGCTTGTCAATAACTTCGCTGGTCCTTTTCCTGCCAACATTGCGACCGCTGTACCAGTCCAAGCTTGGGGTCTCATGCACGGTGTCTCAGCTATGCTGTTTGGAGGGGGTATTATTCTTACGACCTGCATAGAATGGTTGGTGACCGACTCCAAGAACAAATCGGTATGGAATTTCTGGTTCAAAAAGGTTCCCGACTTGGATTCCAAGATTGTTCTCCCTGCTTTGACAGCTTCCATTTTGTCTGGAGTAGCTTTGTCGGTAGACCATTACGATAGCTTGTCACAGGCTCCGTTTCACGTGACGGCCGCGTTGGGAACACTCCTGGCTTTTGCCGGTTGGTGGGGTATCACTGACCTGACCACACAGGGACGCGCGACGGAAAAGATTGCAGAATTTACTGAGAATGCCCAAGATTCGGATGAACTTACTATTCCGGGCATTCTTGAATTCCGCAAGTTCAGCAACTTGGTATCATGCGGGTTCATTGCCGCACTGTACTTCATTATGATTACCAAACCAGGCTTCACAGGATAAAAACTGGAGTAACTAGAGATAGAGACTATTACATTTCTAAAAATCCAAGATAGGGAAAACTTTCATTTATTGCTTTTCGGCTGCAAAATAGCTTGCAAATTCTAAAGATATCCTATAGTATATATATAGCCATGCCAACAAGTAAGGGCTGTTCAGTGTTTCGAGTTTCGTTGGGCTTTTAGTATAGCTTTCCAAAAAAAGTTGCAAAAGAGCAGGGGTTCGCAGCTGCAAAAACTAATAACTTGGTGAGTATGGAAACTAGATCACCAGATCAGAAGTGTTCGTTACTGGTACTTTTAGTTGCAGTATTTTGCATGCCCGGGGCAAAGCAAAAACCTCAGCTGTATCTATTCGGCGAACCTTATTCTTTCGGGAATGACCCCATTTTCAGATCTTCGATTTCCGGATCATGGATCATCCAACCATCCGAATGTTGAAAAGAAAAACGTAAATCAGTCCGATCAGCCCTCCAGTAGACTAACATTTAGAACCAAAGCAAGCCTCTCAACATTAAAAACTAGATGGAAATGATACGACAGTTCATCTTTACCGTTTGGTTCTTACAGATTTTCTTCAGCGTCTCTGTTATCAGTGCAGAAAATGAGGAAGACCGTGGAAGTCTGCGAGCCCGAGAGGATACCAATCTTCGACTGCAACAACAAGGAATGTTAGAATACGGTGGTTCATCCACCAAACTAGATTATAAAAGTACAGTGTTAAAGTCACTGGTATCGTATTTTACACCTGCCGTATCTCGCACGCTACACCGCACCTTGCAAGAAGATATGGACCCGCTCGTTTTAGATCATGGCAGCAGCAGCCACCAGGATTTGGGCAGCACCAGTATCGGACCCTGCAATGCCAGTGCTTCTATTGAGTACAATATGAAAGTCTTAGAAGGATTGGGAACGGTCCAACTCGATCACATTGAAGTAGTGCCGGGAAGCGACAGTATAAATTTTGCATTGTTGGATGGAGCAACATGGAATGTTACGTGGAATGTAAATGCTAGTTTTTCCAACCTGACGGCAATTGCTAATGCCAGTCTTCATATCGATGCCTGTGGCAATCCCATGGACAGCTTTTTGAACGGGACCGTTAGCTGCCTGGAACCGTCCATTGCCATGGAAATTCGGGTTTCGGGTGAAACGTCCAATCTGATACTCTTTCAATCGACCAGTGAAATAGTGACCGCAAATATTACCCAGCTCAAGTTCCGTTACGAGTCTGCAGAAGCGCATTTAGGAAGTTTCAATGAGATGAGTCAAATTGATCTCGGTATTACGTTGGGGAACATGTTGGAAGAAGATGCGGGAGCACTGGAGGAAATAATGAAAAATGGGTTGCAAGGCGCCATTGACAATGCATTACCCTTCCGTCCAGATTCGTCATAGCATTGCCGGAACTCAAAGAATGCTTTACTATTTATGCACAAAAAGTCACGTACTTCGCTAAAATAACTTTAGCTTGTATCTATGGTTATTTTGCTAAAAGACAGATACTCTAGCTAGTGCGCGACGTGGCTGTTTCTTTGTTTACTTGACAGGTACTCGTACTAGTCTAGGTAGACAGAGTTTTTAGGCCTGGGTGGATGAATAGGGACCGTCTAATTTTTAGTCTGGCCTTGGTACCACCAAGAAGTTGCGCACTGCGCGAAAGAAGACTGAATGATTTTTTTCATCCAAATAAACAAACGGCAGCTCCGTCTCATGGTCATCACCAATACTGCAATTAATCTATCCCATAACCCAAAGTTGTTATTAACAACCTTGAAACCTATCCTTGTTTTATTTAGGAGGAGTCTAATTACTTTATACTCTACTATTTTTTCAGATTGTTCAACAAACACAATTATTTTGTTCCAATCGCAAGGCAAGCACGCCGCAGTCACCTAAATCACTCCATCTCAAACTGACAATAGCAGTACCATCCGCAACACTAGACTACTGCTGTTATTTTTTAATAATAAAAAGATTGGCAAAAATGAGTGATAATGATGAGACCGATGAATATCCCATGGAAGAAACAGACAGTGAAGATCAAGATGGAAACGAATTTGCTTTCTCTGAACATAAAGAACAGGGAAATCATTTTTACAAAAAGAAAGATTATCGTGAAGCCATTCAACACTATACCAGTGCTATAGAATTAGGAAAACAGAGTCAGCAAGCAGCAGCAGCCGCCGCAGCTGCTGCTACTGCTGCTACTGGTGTTGCCATGGAAGAGGAGGAACAGGAGGACATTGATAAGAATCATAGTGGCAACAACAACAGTAACTTAGAAACAGTCGACAAGTCCATGATGGCAGCCGTTTACTCGAATCGTGCTGCTGCTCATCAGATGTTGCTCATGTACGACAAGGCCCTCGAAGATTGCAATGCTGCTATGGAACAAGATCCTACATTTTTGAAAGTTCATTGGCGCAAGGCCAAGGTACTGACGACGTTGGGTCGTTTGGATGAGGCCATCAAGGCGTACAGCATGGGATTGGTCCATGATCCCAACAACAAGAAAGCCAACCAGGAGAAGGAGGATGCGAAAAAACTAAAGCAACGTTTTGAATTGGCGAAAGACTTATTGAACAAATCGGAACACAATTCCCGTAATGCTCGACAGGCTCTGGCACAGATGGATATTGTATTGGCCCAGTGTCCGAATTGGGAGGAAGCCGAATTGGCACAATTACAGGCCAAACTACTGGTGGGTGGTCAAAAGAATATCGATTCAGCCTACGCCAGTACGACCAAATTATTGCGACGGTCTTCGCAGCATCAACCACAAGGCTCAAGTGAACCCAGTGCTGAATTATTATACACGCGTGCTGAATGTTTGTTTTATCAGGGTGCCATGGACGATGCCATGAAACACTTGAAACAAATTTTAGGTGGTGATCCGGACAATGCCAAGGCATTTAAATTGGTCAAACTGATTCGAGGACTTAAAAAGCAGAAGGAAGCGGCCGATGCCGCCTACAAGGCACGCAAGTACGCCGATGCCATTCCTCTGTACACAGAAACGATTGACATGTGTCCCGTGGCCAATGAAATGTACCGTTCCAAATTGTACTTTAATCGGGCCGCCTGTCACAATGGTCTCCGTCAGCATACGGAGTGCGTTGCGGACTGTACCAGGGCACTGAAAATCAATCCTGAATATACCAAAGCGCGGATGCGACGAGCTGCGTCCAATTTACTGATTGGTGGAAAAGAAGAATGTCAGTCAGCCATTAGTGATTACGAAACAGTGCTCCAAGTGGCATCGACGACCGCTGATGAAGAACAAGCCGATTTGAAAAAGAAAATTCGAGCAGCCAAAATCCAACTGAAACGAGCGTCCCGTCGGGACCTGTACAAATTGTTGGGCGTGTCGAGAGATGCTACGGAAAGTGAAATCAAAAAGGCGTATCGAAAATTGGCACTCAAACTACATCCCGATCGACAATCCAACAAAACGGATCAAGAAAAGGCGGCCGCCGAAGCCAAGTTCCGGGAAGTGAATTTGGCTCACGAAATTCTGAGCGATCCACAAAAGAAGCAGCGGTACGATCAGGGCGTGGACGAACAAGACATTGATGATCCCAATGCACGACCCGGTGGTCATCATCATGGAGATGGAGGAATGGGTGGTATGGATCAAGATATGCTCTTTGAAATGTTCATGCGACAACAAATGGGTGGTAGTGGACGTGGTGGTCGCGGTGGTGGAGGTTTTCCCGGTGGTGGATTTCACTTTGGTTGAAACCAATGAGTAGTAGCAAAGCATAGTAACGTGTGTAGCGTTGAAAGCTAGAGTAGTGCACAGCCATAATACAACGGAGCACAATGGTGAGGGCAAAAAAAGATGTCAGACGATAATAATTTTAATCTAGTAAAATAACAACCACGGGGCATTTAAATGATAACAATAATACTAAGTACACTCGGCATTGGCATTATTGCAGTTCTCAGACCATTACTATTTGTTTATTTTTTAATCTTTTCACGTTTAGTTTCAATGCAAAAATAGTTATGAGCTCCTACTTTGACGGTTTGTGGTTGCAAGAAGGAAGCAAACACTTGCTCAGATTCTTTTTCCTCTTCTTCGCCTTCGTGTGGCTTGGTTACGATTGCATTTTTTTCATCAGACCTGAATGGTGCCCCTGTCACCCCACGTGGTTTGTCATAGAGATTGATTTCCTTTTCCTGTGTTTCGTTGTCGTTGTCGTTGTAAATGTTGTTGTTGTGCTTATCAAAATCAAACAATGAAACTTGTTGAATCATGTGCATCATATTTCCCAATTCTTGACGCAATTTATAGCTATCCTTTTCATTGAAGGGAACATGTAACAAGGCTCTTTTTGCCAGTACTTGTAGCTCTTGTTGCGTTACAGGATCGTGCTGTTTGGATAGTTCTAAATCGCTCAAAGACCATGTTGGTTCGGGTAGTTTGTAGGAAGACAAAGAACGATAGTATTGACCTCCTTCTGCCAAAATCAGACTGTACTGCCAATCAAATCTTCTTTTTGTTGTAGCCCTTCCTAACTTCATAGAGCGGGATAAACGACCATTCATGGTGTCTTACTGTAAACTGTAAGCACTTTACTATTGATGCCTGACTGATAATCAGAGAGGATCTATCGTTAAAACAATGCTACTGAAATGATGATGAGAGGCTTTCTTCTCCTCTGTTGATAATATTGGTATCTGGATATGCAATAGACTACTTAATTATTATTGCTTTGTTTATTAGAAGTTCATTATTATTAATAATAATATTATTATTATCATTATTTAATTTACGATGCGTTGCGTCGAAGGGCCGATGTTCGATTCACGCGCGATTGCAAATTAAGCCCAGGTGGACTGCCATAGGACTCAGGAGTTAGGTCTTACTCTATTAGGTCGTGTGCCTGTGCCTGCTTCCTATACACACACACCACTAGTCTCCTACTCTAGTCATAATATCTAATATTTATCTAATATTCATGTAGTCTCCACACTAGCTTTTTACG
>Ga0210036_1001031_pt1 | contig 31825 bp, 25 predicted proteins | sample CryGeymeta201515_FD_185469 | JGI IMG/M metagenome (GOLD analysis project Ga0210036, IMG submission 185469) | Groundwater microbial communities from Crystal Geyser aquifers in Utah, USA - Crystal Geyser metaG 2015-15 (SPAdes) (version 2) | ecosystem: Environmental > Aquatic > Deep subsurface >...
TCACCGATTTCGGCGTTGGGCTCAAATTTTAATCCTCGAAATACGTCAATGTATTCCTGTGGTTAAAATTATCGCCCGCCTTGAACTCGACGAAACTATCTCATTTCCGGATGGACACTAGTTAGTTGGCTTTCGTTCTTCATAGCTCTCTAACTTTGAACCGTGAACCCTTGAACTTTGAGCCTGAGTAGTTACTAATAATCTAAGTATTCAGGTTATTAGGCTGTAGGCCGATAGCCTATTAGTCATTGCCTATGGCATTCTCTTGAAGCTCTACAATCTAAAAGCCTACAGGCTATCTACCCGTAACTAATAGGACTCATTAAGATCGTTGTTTCCGGGAGGACGCGGAAGTCATCCTGGATACCGGGCGCTGACCCGGAAAAGACCGTAATGCCCTTGAGCTAAGCCTTTCATGGCTCCCAACGTCCTTTTTACTGCTAGGCCCGTTTTACTATGCTTACAACTCCTGTATCTCCATCCACTCTTACTATGTCCCCGGTCTTTATCACGGAGGTGGCAATGCCTGTCCCCGTCACCGATGGGACGCCATATTCACGGCATACTATGGCCGCGTGGCTGGTAAGACCGCCGATATCGGTGACCGCTGCCTTTATCTTTGTAAAGACAGGCGCCCACGAAGGGTTGGTGGAGGGGCAGACCAGCACCTCTCCAGCCTTCAGATCAACTATATCCTTCAGCAGTTTCAGCACCCGGGCAGGTCCTTCCGCAGATCCTGCGGAGGAGGCAAAACCTTTTATCTCTCCTGCTGACCCTGCCGCTCCCGCGTCAACGCCTTTAAGCCACTCCTTGACCTTGTCTGTAGTAATGCCCCAGAGCATAATGGTGAATGGCTCAGCCACTTCCTCGGGAGGCACACCCAGGGCCGGGGTCTGCGCCCAGTTGCGGGCTGCTTCGAGGATTTTTGTCCTCTTGGCGGCCTTGGCCTTGTAATAGCTTGACCTCAGGGGTATGTTGACGCCCAGGGCCCAACCGGTTGCGATCTCCGTGAGCATCTCTGGTATCTCATAGCGGTTGAACATGAATATGTCGTCAACCTTTTCTAACAGACCGCGGTTTACCATTATTCTTCCTAAGTCGCGGATCTTGCCAAACCAGATGGTGTGGAACCAGTGCTCGACCCAGAAGAGATGATCCTCTGCGTATCTGTAGATAGTCCTGACCGTCTTATAGGCGTTATCGAAGGTGGTCCTGTCTTCGTCTGATTTGATAAGGTCTCTATAGCTTTTTATTATGTCCTCGCGCTGTTTGTCTATGTGGTCCAGTGAACGCTCTATCTTTTCGCCTTTTTCAAGCCTTGCGATATAGTCCTTGATGTAGTTGAATGGGATCTCGGGTTGCGTCAGCCAGCTTCCTTCATAGTGGAGCCAGCCGCTTCCGCATGAGACATAAAACCAGGGGTCTTTCGCCTTATTATACTCTTCAAGCCACTGACGTCCGTCGGGGGTTGTGTCTAGTTCCAACAGCTTTTCGGGGACTGTCTTGTTGTTGGATAAAACGTCCTTTACCCCCTTCAGAGAGGTTGCAAGCCTTGATAGTCTGCACAGTTCTTCTTCAGGACGGAACATGGACACGTATGCCCCTGCCACCATCTTGCCGATGGCGCTTTCGCTGATGCCGGGGAAGAGCTTTCTTGCCACATCAGCAAACATCAGGTAAGCAAGATAGGTAAGGTTGAGCATCTCAAAGTGATACTGCCAGCCCTTGAACACCATATTTACCAGCTTGTCAAAGACCTCCACCAGTTCATAGGTTACATAGTATCCCCTCGGCGCCGGCAAAACCTGATCCTCAGGCGCGAACTTGGGCATCTCCTCAGGAACATTAAGTGCCTTCATCTCATTACCCAGGACCTTGAACTTTGTAAGCCACTTGTCCCAGAGTTCATCATAGTGATCAAAAACATAGAAGACCCTCTTCTGGAAGAGTTCCGCCTTCTTCCCTATAACCTCAGGAGGAGGAGGCTCGACCGCGCAGATGTACAAGTAGCATCCTACCATCCTCTGGGCGATGCCCTGGGCGGGCGGTATGCAAAATACCCTGGTTGTGTATTGCGATAGCGAGATCTGCCACGCCTCCTGGAAGATCAGGTCCAGGGGTGGCATGGGTTCAGGCGCGTGGATCTTGTCCTGATACCAGAACTGCCTCTTTTCCCAGTCCATCCGGTCTTTGGAGAAAAGATAATGTGAGGGATACATCTCTTCCCATCCGTCAAGCTCCGGGGGGACCTTGAATTCATGGGGATCCGGGAACCTGCCTGTCTTTTCGTCTGCCATACTTTACCTCCTTCTTGAGTTGGTTTGGGTTAACGAAAACTACCGGTTCACACACGCGGATTATCCCCTGCAGTCGGATAATCCACAAAGGATTATATCCCTTCTGTCCAACCCGGATTGAGATGGCCCGTGAGAGGAAGCCAGGGTTGTCTGATCTGGATCGTTTCCTCAGGTCAGGAAAAGGTCCCAATTGAAGTGATGACGCCATTCATTCCAAGAGATTTAACCGTGTCGCAAGCAAAGCCTTCCTGTTTGCCGCGTGGACTGTATTTTTCGCCAAGTCATCACCATTTATGCCATCATTGCTCAGATAGAAAAATGGTGTCAATTTCATTTTTCTTATGGTATCCATAAGCTCAGATTATAGATGGCCGAGTAGATAAAATATCCTTATCGGAAAAGGACGGAATGCTAAATCTCAATCAACTGAGAATCTTTTACCATACGGCAAAGCGCCTCAGCTTTACAGGAGCGGCAAGGGATCTCTTCATTACCCAGCCTGCTGTTTCAGCCCAGATAAAGAGCTTTGAAGACCTCTGCGGGCTGAAGCTTTTCAGGAAGAGAGGAAAAACCCTGCATCTGACGGAGGAGGGTTCCATCCTCTACGATTTATCAAGAAGGATATTTGAATGCGAAAGGGAGATGGAAAATGCCATCGAAGAAATGAAAGCCCTTAAACGGGGCGTCCTTCGAATAGGTACGACAAAAACATACGCCAGATATTTTATGCCTGACATTATCTCAAGGTTTCATGAAGCGTACCCTTACATAAAGGTTCAGTTAAATGAGGGAAGTTCCCTTGAGATGGCTGAAAGTCTTCTGGATTTTCAAAACGAGGTTGCCATAATTGCAAAGGCAGCCGACCATCCTGATGTGGTTTTCAGCCCATTCAGCCAGGAGGAGGTTGTCCTTATAACAAGCCCTGGGCATCGTTTGAGTGAAAAAGAATATGTGACGGTTGATGAACTGGCCTCTGAACCCATAATCATGAAGGAGAGGGGCTCCGGAACGAGGAAACTCGCCGGCGAACTGTTTAGGGAGAGGGGCCTTGTTCCCAATATCCTAATGGAGACAGGCAATACTGAATTTATCAAGCAGCTTGTGCAAAGGGGTGAAGGAATCGCTTTCCTTGTGAGGGCGACTGTCGCCCTTGAGCTACAGGAGGGGAAGCTCAATGCGGTAAGGATTGCAGGCAGGAAGCTCTTGCTCGACGTAAGCATAGCCAGGTTGAAAAATCAGACTCTGTCGCTTTCGGGAAAGGTCTTTCTGGATATGCTTGCCGAGATAGCTTTAGCGTGTGGAAAGTCATCTAAAGGGCTGAGGGCCATTATGGCCGATGTTCTGGCATCCTATTGGAGCATACCATCTCGTGCAGATGCCGGGCGGCAAGCTCAGCAAAGGCCGGATCATTGATGTGATAATCCGCCTCTGAGATCACGATCTTTTTATACAGTCTTTCCCTTAAGGTTTCCAGGAAGGCCTGCGTAAGGACCTGGTCAAAGAGAGGTCCTCCCTTTCTGTCGGCCTCAGACCACCCCCTGAGCGGCACAAGCACCCTCGTGTCTCGCGGCGCAAGATTGAGCCTCTCCGCCACTATCAGCGCAATCTGTCTTGTCTCATCGGCACTAAGTCTTATGGCGCTTCTGAAATCGTAAAAAAAGATCGGTCTTTCCTTGTAGACCTCGGGGATGTTATCCCGAGTGAATTCGAGTACCGCGCAGTCAAGCCCGCCCGGCACTACAAGGCGGGGTATCCTTCTGCCTTCAGGTGGAGCAAGTCTTTTAGGCCCTATGCCTTTGCAGTAGCCTGCCTTGAGTTCGTCTGCGAACTCATGGGTAGCCAGATCCAGGATCCCGTCAAAAAGACCTTCAGAGGCAAGCTCTTCCATCGCCATACCTCCCGTGCCGTTTGCGTGAAAGGCTATTACCTCATATCCAAGGGCCTCAAGCTCTGCCCTTGCGTGTTCGGCCCCCTCCGTTATAAATCCAAACATGGTGAGCGCTATTCTCTTCCTGGGAGAACCCGGCCTCCATTTGGCGCGGGCCATTGCGCACACGGCCTCAGCGGCCTTGTCCAGAACCGCCCCGGTTACGGAGTTTACCCCCAGCAGATCTACCACACTGTGCATCATGGTTACGTCCTTTGTGCCCACAACAGATGACATATCCCTGGATGCGACGGTTGACACCATGATCTTGGGGATGCCTAGGGGCAGGACCTTCATTATGGATGTGCATATATGTGTGCCGGTTCCTCCCCCGGCGCTGACGATCCCTGAGATGAGTCCTTTTCCGAAAAGCCGTTCAACCAGCTCCCCGGCCCTTGAAATGACCAACGCTATGGCCTCATCGCGGCTTCCGGATGTTTCGGCTTTATTAAATAGTTCGCTATGGATATCAAAGTCCGGTTCAAAAAGGGGGCGGCCCTTGGTTCCTACGTTGATTGTCAGTGCCTTCAATCCAATGGCTTCAATGCGGTTCTTAAGGAAAAGGTGCTCCTCACCTTTGGAGTCGAAGGTGCCTAGGACGGCAATGGTTATTTTCTCCGTGTTCAAACGCTATCAGTCCGTCTATGCAGGGTAAAGCCATGTCGTCAGAAACCTGTGGCTTTCCTTGAAAGTCTGAGTTCCCCTAATATTTGGGCTCCGCTACGGCCTTGGGTTTTGTCAATATCACGGCCATATCCACGGCCTCTTCCGCTGTGCGGTCTTCCTGACGGGTCTTTATGGCCAGGGTACCTGCTGCATCCCTGCTTTCCACCCCGGAGACTGCACTATCTATTATCTTGAGTCCCTTCAATGTCTCGGTCTGCGGCATAAACTTATCGTGGAATTCTCGGCACAGGGGTGAAACAAGGATGATTTCCAACTCAGGATTGCGGTGAAGAGCAAGAATAGATTCATTGACTCCAAGGATAAGGGAGGAAAGGAGATGATCGTCTCCCCCTCCGGGGTTTCCCTGGATGATGGCAATTCTTCCGGGGATTTCTCCGTCAAGAGGGGACACTATGACACCGTCTGTCGGCCCAGTGGGGGAGAGCATCCTCTCAAATTGAAGATCTGTGATCACATTGGCAAAAGAACCGTATCCAAGTTCCCTGGGTAATTTTTCGAAGGTGTTATCCTGACCCGCAGTGGTTACTACCTCATCAAATTCAAGGTCAAGGATCTGATCAGGGATACTGAAATCTATTGCCTCAGGCTTGCATTCGGCCCAGCAGAGGGCGCATCCGAGGCATCTCCTGCAACTCAGGCACCTTTTTGCCTCAGTGACGGCAGTATCCTCGGTAAAGCCTGTCTCAACCTCGGTGAAATTCCCTTTTCTTTCCGAAACCGTTATCTCCGGCATTTCCGCCCGCTCTGCAGGGACATCGAAAAAAGGGATTATATATCTTCGTTCCTTTTCGTAAATCATCTATCTGCTCCTCAGGTATTCGTGAATCCCCAGGGCCCCCTTTTTGCCGCCCGCGATGGCTCTGATGGCTATATCAGGCCCCGAGACCACGTCGCCGCCGGCGAAAACACCCGGTATGCTGGTTTCGCCTGTGTAAGGATCTATCTCGAAAGTGCCGTGTCTTGAAATCTTGAAGGTGTGATCCCGGGGGAGCAGAGAAAGGTCTGTTCCCTGGCTTATGGCAGGGACTATGGTTTCAGCCTCGATGACATATTCCGAACCTTCCTTGGGTACCGGCCTTCTTCTTCCGGACGCATCAGGCTCTCCCAGCTCCATCTTGATGCACTTCATTCCTGTTGCCTTTTTCCCGTCGCCTGTTATCTCTACAGGAGCTGCAAGATATTGAAGTTTAACTCCTTCATGTTCTGCGGCGTCAATCTCCCACGGGTTTGCGGGCATCTCTTTTTTGGTCCTTCTGTAAAGGATATAGACCTCGTCAAAACCCATGCGCCAGCCCACCCTGGCTGAGTCAATGGCTGCGTTTCCCCCTCCTATGACAATGAGCTTTCCCTTGGCCTTTGGAAGTCTCCCTAAGGCCTGCTCTCTCAAGAAGGTAACGCAGTCAATCACCCCCTTTCCCATGTATTCATCTTCCCCGGGCACGGCGAGCTTCAGACCCCTGTGGCACCCGGCACCGACAAAAAGGGCGTCAAAGTTCTTCTTTAAATCATCAAAGGATATATCCTTGCCTATCCTGGTATTATAATGGATATTAACTCCCATGGAGCAGATCAGGTCCACTTCCCTCTGAAGTAGCTTCTTGGGGAGGCGGTATTCCGGGATCCCCACCCAGAGGTATCCGCCCGGGACAGGCAATGTCTCAAATATCTCTATGTCTTTATAACCGAGTCTGGCGAGGTCGTAAGCGCATGCAAGACCTGCAGGTCCGGCACCTACGATCCCGACCTTTTCCGGGAATTTCCGCTCAGGAGTTTCGTATGCGGGTTCAATGCCTTTTGAGAGTTCGACGTCAGAGACAAACCGCTTTAGAAAACAGATGCTTATTGGTTTGTCCAGATACTGCCTATTGCAGGCGGTCTCACATGGATGAGGGCACACCCTTCCTATGCTTCCAGGCAAAGGAAGCCTGTCTCTGATCACGGCCAGCGATTCGAGGTATTTCCCGTCAGCGATAAGGCCAACGTAAGAGCGAATATCGAGGTTCACAGGACAAGTCCTCTGACAGACAGGCATGTCCTCCTTGAATATATTGTATTCGCCGGTCGTGGGATTACAGTAATCGACAGCGGTTCTAAAGCCGAAACCTTCGTTGAAGTCATCAAACATATTGACCGGGCATACCCTGATGCAGGCCTTGCAGTCGGTGCACTTGCTGTTGTCAACTCGTATGCTTCTCTTCAGTATCTTGGCCTTTACCCTGCCGTTATCCTTTCGCAGTCTCTTGATCTCACTGTAGGTAAGGATATCAATGGAGCTGTTTGAACGCACCTTTTCAAGATCAGGATTAACAAAGGCGTCTTCAGGGGTTATAAGTCTGTCTCTGGGAATGCGCTCCGCGCCGAGGGTTGGAAACTTCTCAAGGATTGTTACCTTTGCCCCCGCCTGGGCCCGGTCAAGAGCAGCGTTTACGCCCTCAAGACCCCCTCCGATGATCAATATTTTCTTGCTTTCCACTTTTTTTATACCTCTTTAGGAGCCAGTGTGTAGAGGGGACTCCGGCCGACGATCCTTTCCGGAACCACAAAGCCCTTTCGCTTTAGAGCAAGTATATGGCGAAATACCTTTTCAACAGGCATGGAAAAGGAAGCAGCCAGATCCTTTACCGAACGCGCCCCATCCCTGAGCCCGGCAAGAATCTCCTGTACCTCTGTCTCCTCGACTATGATCATGTCAGCGGCTCGTCTGAATTCGTGCTCTGTAAAAACTTCACCGTACATGTTGCCGGTCTTGAGGAAAGGCGCCCTTTTCCCTATCACCCATCTGATTTTTTCCCCGGCCAGAACCGCCTCTGCGGTTTCGAGTTTTTTGATCAGCAGGGGTGATTCCAGGCGGTCGCCACCTGCTCCAAGGGGGCCCAGCTCTTTTATCTTTTCTGTAAACTCCGTGACTATCTTTACAAAGACGGATGCCTCGCCCGAAGAACATTGCCTGAAGGCGAGCCTTTCAGGATTCATGCCCACGTATTCGTAAAGCCTTCTTGCGACGTCGAGTTTTGCCTTAGCCTGATAGTTGCCGCTTATGTAGTGACAGTCGCCGAAATAGCAGCCAATGATCAAAAGTCCGTCAAGGCCTTTTTTAAAAGCCCTGGCCGTAATGGCGGGGTCGAGTCTGCCTGTGCACATGATGCGCACGATTCTTATATCCGGGGTATATTGTAGTCTGGAAACTCCAGCCAGGTCCGCTGCCGAGTAACCTCACCAGGTGCAGCAGAAGGTCAGTATCTTGGGAGCAAATTCACCCACGGGAAACCTCCTTAAACTTTATCCTTAATCAATCCTGCCTGTCATGCGGATATGTTGCTTCAAAGCGCCAATCCACCAATCACTGCTGATGTAATAAGCTGCCAGGCACTCCCTCAGCCCAGGAATGCCTCTATCTGCGCGTCAATCTGATTGTCGGTGAAAGAGTTAATGGTAAGGGCGTGCTGATAACAGGTAGCGGCACACACTCCGCATCCCTTGCACGCGACATCTATTACCTTAACCTTTCTTCCCTTGTCGGTCTTCTGAATCTCAAGCGCCCCGTAAGGACAAAGGGCTACACACAATCCGCACCCTCTGCATGCATCCATATCGGCCAAAACCGATATGATAGGCTCCACTACGACCGACCCCTTGGAAAGGGGAATCGAGGCCCTTGATGCGGCCCCGAGCCCCTGGGCGATCGCCTCACGAATGTTGGCGGGGAAGCGCGCGCTTCCGCAGAGAAAGACTCCGTCGGTTGCAAAATCAAGAGGCTTCAATTTGACGTGACCTTCAAGGAAAAAGCCGTTTGCGTCAACCGGCACCCTTATCAGCTTTCCTACTTCATCCGAGTCCTCCCGGGAGAGAAGAGGGGTGGAGAGGACCACCATGTGGGCCGGAAGCTCCATATCCTTTCCCAAGAGCGCGTTATATACCAGGACCGAACCTGCCTGCACCTGAGGAGGTCTGTCAGGGTTGTAATTTACGTATCTGATCCCCTTCGCCTTCGACTCCCGGAACATCTCCTCGTTTTCCACCCCATACATCTGCATATCTCTGTAGAGGATGGTTACCTTTGTATCCGGGTCTTTTTCCTTTATCAGAAGGGCGTTTTTTACGGCAGTCTGGCAGCAGATTCTTGAACAGTAAGGCCTTTCTTCGTTTCTGGCTCCGACGCACTGAATCATCACCACGCTCTTGATCGAGGGATCAATGCCTTGTTTCAGCCTGGGCTCGAACTCAAGCTGTGTGATGACCCTTTCGGCGTCGTAACCGTAAAGGCCGGCAGGGACAAAGACCCTAGCGCCTGTAGCTATGATTACGACTCCCAGATCAATCTTCTTGCCCCCGGTAGGTGTCTCTATGTCAGCGCTGTATTTCCCTATGAAACCCTCTACCCCTGTTACCCTCGATCCTGTGAATACGGTTATCTTAGGATGGCATGACACGGCTTTTACTGTGCTTTCGGCTAACTGCAAAGCGTCAGTCATGGATGGGCCAAGTCTATTCAGGTCAAGGAGCATGCCCCCCAGCCTTCCTTCCCTTTCAACGATAACGACTTCGTAGCCTCTGTTCGCAAGCGCAAGCGCCGCGGTCATACCGGAGATGCCGCCGCCGATCACCAGCGCCCTTGGAAAGACGGGGCTCATTATGGGCTTCTGGGGCTCCAGAAGGGCGGCCTTGGCTACCCCCATTCGTATGAGATCCTTGGCCTTGTTGGTGCCTTCTTCCTTCTCCTGCATGTGGACCCAGGAGCATTGATCCCTGATGTTGACCATCTCAAAGAGATAAGGATTGAGGCCTGCTTCGCCGCACGAACTCCTGAAAAGGGGTTCATGTGTCCGGGGGGTGCAGGAGGCTACAACCACCCTGTTGAGGTTTTGCTGGCCAATGGCCTTCTTGATCTCGTTTATGCCACCCTCAGAGCAGGTATAGAGGTTTCTTTGAACAAAGGCCACGTTCGGGAGGGTTTCCGCGTATGTGCCGAGGGCCTCCATATCGAGATATCCTGCGATATTTGAGCCGCAGTGGCAGATGAACACACCTATCCTAATGTCGTCACTCTTATCAGCAGGCAACTGCTTTCTCCTTCTCTGAATAATAATGGAACGCTATCTCAGCAGCCCTGGCAGCCGCGCTGGATGCCTGAGCAACGGACTCGGGCACATCCATCGGGGCCTGGGCGCATCCGCATACAAAAACCCCCGGTACGCTTGTGTCCACGGGCGAAATAGGGCTGGTCTTTATAAAGTTGTATTTATCCAGTTCCACACCAAGTTTTCCGGAAAGTTCAATAATTCCCTTTGTGGGAGCGCAGGCGGTAGCCAGAATCACCATATCGAATTCCTGGCTCTTTACCTTTCTTTCCCTAGTGTCTTCGTATGTAATGACGGGGTTATGGTTTTGGCCTTCTGTTATTTCCGCCACACGGCCCCTGACGTATGTTATATTGGAATGGTTGCCGCCCCTGATCTTGTATTCCTCAAAACCCTTGCCTACAGCCCTTATGTCCATCCCAAATATCGTGGAGGTGGTCTCCGGCCCATGCTCGTGGGCTATGATGGCTTCTTTTATGGAGTGCATGCAGCAGTAACCGGAGCAGAAGGGATAAAACCTGAAGTCTCTTGAGCCTACGCACTGGACAAAGGCCAGGCGTTTAGCCACGCTGAAGCCCGAAGCCTTATCCTTCATAGCCTCGAGGGATTCATGCATGGGGAGAAACTCTTCAAATTTTTCAGCCCACTTGGCTTTGTCGGCATCATCCCCGTAATCACCGCTTCGATATTTCATGATGAAATCAGATGAGCTAGCGCCGTATTTTTCCTCGTATTTTTCAAGGGCCTTTTGGGCCTTTTCAACCTTTTTTCCCAGTTCGGCAAGCTCCGCTTCAAAGGCCCTGTCTGAGGGCCGATCCAGATGGCCTCCGGTAGGACCGCTTGCGCTTAAAAGCCTTTCGAATTCTATGGCTGTGACGACATTTGGCAGGTCCCTGTAGTGATATTCGGAAATCCTGGAAGGGTCAAAAACATCATAACCCGCAGCAATGATTATGGATGCTACATCAATCTCTACTACCCGGTCTTTCTGATCGAAGTTGACCGCTTTTGCCTGGCAGGTCTTAGCGCAGATACCGCATTTTTTCCCGTTGAGCTGCCGGCAGTGAGCAGGATCTATGGTATGGGTTGAGGGTATGCCCTGGGCGAAGAGGCTGTATATGGCCTTTCTGGTTCCAAGCCCTTCGTTAAAGGCGTCAGGCACTACGGTAGGGCACTTTTCCTTACAGGCCCCGCAGCCGGTGCACTTATCCTCATCCACATATCGGGCCTTCCTGCGGATGGTTACTTTGAAAGCGCCCTCCTCACCCTCGACCTTTTCAACTTCGCTGTAGGCCAGGAGCTTAATGTTGGGATGTCGACCGACATCCAGCATCTTTGGTGAGAGAATTCAGATGGCGCAGTCGTTTGTTGGAAATGTCTTGTCGAGCTGAGCCATCTTCCCGCCTACGCTGGGAAGACGCTCCACCAGGTGTACCTTGATGCCCATATCAGCGAGATCAAGGGACGTCTGCATGCCGGCAATGCCTCCTCCGATAACAAGGACGTCTTTCGTCATGATCAATTATCCTTCGGTCCTCAAGTTTGTGTTAAATCCAAAAAATCTCAAACAGCGGTCGCGCCGGTTTTAATCCGCTCGGCCACCATGTCGTAAAGGTCAACTATCTCTATGCCAAGATCAAACGCGGACTTGGTGCACCGGAAATGAATCTGGCATTTGGGACAGGCAGTCACAAGGGTATCCGCTCCGGTAGTGGAGGCCTCCTTCAGCCTCTCAAGCTGTATCTGCTTGCTGCAGCTTGAGCAGTTCATCCAACCGCTGGTACCGCAGCAGACCGCATTTTCTCTTGATCTGGGCATTTCAGTGAATTCCACGCCCGGCATGGCCTTGATGAGAGCCCTGGGGGCATCAAAGATGCCGGCAAGTCTTCCCAGTCTGCACGGGTCATGATAGGTCACGTGAGCCTTTGATTCTTTAAAGCTGATTATGCCCTGTGAAACCTTTTCCTCCAAAAGATCAAGTAGATGAACCGGCTCGAATCCCAGATCACCAAAATAGCGTGGATAGTATCTTTTAAAGGTAAGATAGCCTTCAGGGCAACTGAAAACGACCTTCTTGGCTCCTGAGGCTCGGATCACTTCAATATTCTTAGATGCCAGTTTCTTAAATTTCTCCTCATCCCCGTTCCAAAGCGCGTCGTGGCCGCAGCATCGTTCATCATTGCTGACGACAGGCACCTCTCCCACGGCATTGAGTGTGGAGACGATGTTTCTTGCGCTTTTTATGGAACCGGCGTTTATGTCCCTGAAAACCACATCAAAATAGGGTCGGCATCCGACGAAATAGAACAAATCTCCCTTTTCGGCAGTTTTAAGACCTTCCAACCAGAAGTTTCTCTTCTGCGTTGCTCCCGCAGCCTGTATGGAGGTTATAGTCTGAAGCATACCGTTGTGCGCGGGCACCCCGTCAAATCCCATTTGGTGTGCTTCATCCCTCATCAGACGCACGAATTCAGGAAAATCTATGTTTGCCGGGCATCTGACACTGCACTGAGCGCAGGTAAGACAGCTCCAGATGGTTCCATCCGATGGTTCTTCCAGACCGTAGAGGGATCTTTCTATGATCTGACGTGGTGAAAAATCACTGAAGACCCTGGCCACGGGACAGCTTCCTGTGCACACTCCGCAGTCCAGGCAGTAGTAAGTCTTTGTCGCATCTATCAACTGGGCAATTGCTGTCATTGTCTCGCCTCGTCCAATAAAGTCATTTTCTCAGGCCGCCTTGCGAAGAGGCGAGGGGCCTATGGCCTTGACTTGTCGCGTGAATTCAGTGGCAACCTGAGCGAATTTTGTGCCTTCTGCAGATGAGATCCATTCAAGGCGCAGTCTGATCGGATCAATTCCCAGAATGACGGCCAACTCCCTGGTCATTGCGAACATCTTTTCTGCCTTTACATTACCGTCCAGGTAATGACAGTCACCGATGTGTCAGCCTGCGACCAATACCCCGTCGGCTCCCTGTTCAAAGGCCTTCAGGATGAAATTGGGATTTATCCTGCCTGAGCACATGACCCGGATTATCCTCATGTTAGGAGGATACTGGAATCGGCTCACTCCGGCAAGGTCCGCAGCCGAATAGGCGCACCAGTTGCAGGCGAAGGTTACTATCTTTGGACTGAACTCCTCGTTCATGCTGCTGAACTCCTCCATACCTCAAATAAGGACCTCAAATGCCCTGGTGCAGCGCTGCGTGCACCATGGTGAGGACCTCTTGGTCGTCAAAGTGAAATATGCTGGCCGCCCCGGTGGGGCAAGCCACCGCGCAGGAGCCGCATCCCTTGCAGAGGGCCTCCTGAACAAAGGCCACAGTTCTTCCTCCCTCCCTTTCAACAAGGGAGACGGCATTATAGGGGCATACTTCAACGCACTTACCGCAGCCCCTGCACATGCTCTCAGTCACATGAGAGACAACCCCTTCAACTGTAAGCTCCTTCTTCGATAGCACAACCGAGGCCCTTGATGCGGCTGCCTTTGCCTGGGCTATACTTTCCTCAATGGGCTTGGGATAATGTGCCATCCCGGCCAGAAAAATTCCATCAGTTGCGAATTCCACAGGTCGCAGTTTTGCGTGTGCTTCCATGAAAAAACCGTCCTGATTAAGCGGAAGCTTGAATATCTGTGCGAGGGCACTGTTATCCGCTGGGATAATGGCTGATGCAAGCGCCACAAGATCTGCGCGGAGCCTGATTTTTCGATCTAAAATATGATCTTTCACAGTTACCCAAAGCTCAAATCCATCTTTTTGAACCTCAGGCTTATCGTTGAGGGTATATCTTATGAATATAACTCCCTTGGCTCTGGCATCTCTATAAAGGGCTTCTCTTTGCCCATAGGTTCTTATGTCTCTATAAAGGACATAAATATCCATTTCCGGATTAAGTTCTTTGAGTTCCAGCGCGGACTTGATGCTGTGGGTACAGCAGACTTTTGAGCAGTAAGGTCTGGAAGGCTCCCTTGACCCCACACACTGTATGAAGACGGCGGCTTTGGCCTCCGATATACGGATGTCCTTGCCTGTGATCGCCCTGTCAAGCTCAAGATGGGTCATAACCCTCGAGTCTTCTCCGTATAGATACTCTTTGGGCTTGCATTCCTCGGCGCCGACCGCCATCACGACCGCTCCGTGGCGGATCTGGATATCTTTTTCTCCCTGCCCTATGACGGTCTCGAAGTTGCCGACAAAACCACTGCTTTGCCTGATCACAGCATCTGTGTAGAGATCAATTAATGGGTGACTTTTAACCCTCTCGATCATCTCAGACAAAGATCTGCCTATTACTTCCCCTCTCCACGTTGAAACAAGGTGCCTTGCGTTGCCTCCCAGTTCACTTGCCTTCTCTACCAGGGTAGTCCTGTAGCCTTGATCAGCAAGAGAAAGAGCTGATGTCATTCCGGCTATTCCTCCGCCGATGACGAGAGCCCTGTCGTCTACTCCAATGGTAGGCTGTGGAAGGGGGGCTATGAGCCTAGCCCTGGCCGCTGACATTCTAACAAGATCCATAGCTTTCTGGGTTGCTTGCTCTTTCTCCCTGCTGTGGACCCAGGAGCACTGGTTGCGTATATTTGCCATCTCAAAAAGGTATTTATTGAGGCCTGCATCTCTCAATGTTTCTTGAAAAAGCGGTTCGTGAGTCCTTGGAGTACATGCTGCCACCACAACCCGATTCAGTTTCTCCCTCTGGATTACCTCCTTCAACTTGTCCTGAGTGTCCTGGGAACAGGTGAAGAGGTTTTCCTCCACATAGGCTACACTTGGCAGGGATCGAGCGTATTTTACAACCTCAGGCACATTGACTATGCCACCAATGTTAGTTCCGCAATTGCAGACAAAAACACCGATTCTCGGTTTTTCATCCGAGACATCCCGTTCCGGGGGATAGATTCTTTCCTTTACAAGGCTGCCCCGGGCTGAGGAAAGTTTGGCCTTAACGTCACACGCCGCTGCGCTTGCCTCCATTACAGAATATGGTATATCCTTTGGTTCCTGAAATGCGCCGCATACATAAACACCTGGTCTGGATGTTGCCACTGGTGAGAAGCTTCCGGTGTCAACAAAACCGTCTTTGTCGAGTGATATCTCAAGTCTTTCTGCCAGTGCCTTAAGAGACGCGGGGGTCTCGAGCCCGACAGAGAGAACAACAAGGTCAAAGATCTCTTCCCTGGGTGTTCCGTCCTCATCAGCATACCTTATGATCAGGTCGTTCGTTTCGCCAACCTCTTCTATGGAATGGATCCTCGATCGGATATATCGAACTCCCATCTCTTCCCTGGCACGGTTGTAATAACCTTCGAAGTCCTTCCCGTAAGTTCGCATATCCATGAAAAAGATGGCAGTATCAAGGTCTCCGCCGGCATGCTCCTTGGCAATTACGGCCTCCTTGGTTGCATACATGCAACACACAGAGGAACAGTAGGAATGATCGCACTGGTTGATGTCTCGGGAACCAACGCATTGGAGCCAGGCAATCTTATGAGGGTGTTGTCCGTCAGAGGGCCGCTTGAGCTGCCCCTGATAAGGGCCTGTTGAACTCAGGATCCTCTCAAACTCCATGCTGGTAACAACGTTGGGAAATCCGGCGTAGCGATAGGTCTCGTAGCGGCTGGGATCAAAAGGCTCAAAACCTGGTGCGAGAATCACGGACCCAGCCTTTATTTTCAGGAGATCACTCACCTGTGCATGGGTTTCGAGTGTGACAGCCTGTGCTTTGCATGCAGTGACGCATTGATAACATTCGCAGCATCCCCCGCAGTTGAGACAGCGATTGGCCTCTTCAGAAGCTTCTTTTTCGTTAGCGCAGAGGTTTACCTCCTGAAAACCGGAAAGCCTTTGTTCCGCTGGCAGGGTAGGAGCATGCATTCTATGCCTTATGGGTTCCTCCTTGGGAACTGAAAGCCAATGGTCTCCCATGGGGGGGGCCTTCTTCCCATTCTGTTGGAAGGACTTCACCTTGCAGATATTTGGAGATATAAGTTGCAGCTCGCTTTCCGGCCTCCACCGCTTCAATTACCGTAGCGGGGCCTGTAATGAGATCTCCGCCTGCGAAGATTCCTGGCTGGTTGGTCTGAAGTGTTTCTGGGTTTACTACCAGTGTGTTCCATCTCGATATCTCAAACCTGGAATCCTGCCCCAAATTTCCGAGGTCTGGTTCCTGACCAACAGCAGGTATGATATGCTCCGCCTCGATAAAGAATTCCGATCCTTCTATAGGAATCGGCTTTCTTCTCCCGGTGGAATCGAGTTCTGAGAGTTTTGTCCTTATGCATTCTATTCCTGAAACGTTGTTCCCATTACTGGCGATCTTGAGAGGGGCCACCAATAAATGAATCTTTATTCCCTCAATTTCGGCCTCCTGGATTTCTTCTGGTTCAGCAAGCATCTCTGCCTTTGACCGTCTGTAAATGATATGGGCCTCGCTAGCTCCAAGCCTTAGTGCGACCCTGGCGGCATCCAGGGCTGAATGTCCCCCTCCGATTACCACCACCCGGCCTTTTAAGGAAGATAATTTTCCAAGGTGTACTTCTCTCAAAAAGGTTATTACATCTACAACTCCCAGGGCCTCCTCTCCTGCTATTCGCATCTTGAGTCCCTTCCAGGCCCCAATGGCAAGAAATATCGTGTTGGCGCCGTGTGCCTGTAGGTCTTCCAAAGTGATGTCTTTGCCTAGTGAAACATTTGTTTGAATGGCTATGCCGAAGCGGGAAAGGTTATTTATCTCTGCATCCAGGACACTTCTTGGGAGGCGATGCTCAGGAATTCCGTAACGCATCATTCCTCCAGCCTCCGGCATTGCCTCGTAAACGGTAACCCGGTAACCATCGAGAGCAAGAAAATAGGCTGCAGTAAGACCTGCAGGGCCTGATCCAATTACAGCAACATGCCCTTTCCTGAGTGTTATATTGGGGACGGGGAGATCTCTGAGGTTTACGTGGTCGGCTGCTACACGTTTTAACTCCTTTATGGATATAGGCTCATCAACCTCGAGCCTTCGACAGCTCTTTTCGCAGCGATGAGGACATACCCTTCCCAGAACCCCTGGGAAAGGGAGATCCTTCATTATGATCTCAATGGCTTCTCGGTACTTCCCCGCCTTCACCATCTGGACATACCCCTGCACGTTTAAGTGGGCCGGGCATGCCATCCGGCAGGGGGCCTTGTCCAGTTTCTCTATGGCAAAACCTCCGGGTATGGCCTGGGCATAGGGTTTAAAGATAGCCTTCCTTTTAGCAAGGCCCTCGTCATATTCGCTGGGCCTCACAACGGGGCAGACCTGAGCGCAATCCCCGCACGCCGTGCAGCGGGCAGGATCAATATATCTGGGGGTTCTTCTGACAGCGACCTCGAGGTTGCCTTCTTCTCCTTCAATGCTTTCTATGTTAGAACAGGTAAGAAGCTCGATGTTGGTGTGCCGGCCGACCTCGACCAGCTTGGGCGAGATAATTCACATGGCGCAGTCGTTAGTTGGAAAGGTCTTGTCAAGCTGTGCCATCACGCCGCCTATGGCCGGCGACTTCTCAACGAGATAAACGTAATAACCGGCGTCGGCGAGATCCAGGGCCGACTGCATGCCGGCGATTCCTCCTCCTACCACTACAACAGACCCTTCTATATGCTGGGTTTTTTTTGCATCCATCTATCCGCTCCTTGCGGGAAATCCCAAGATTCAGCTAAATGTTATGAAGGCAATGCCTAATAAAATAGACAGCTCGAATCGGCTTATACTGAAAAGCTGTCTTTATTGTCAAGCCCTAAAAGACCCGTGATCAACTTTTTCTATTGCCTATCCATCTAATATAGTTTGCAATCCTCGAACAGGCCATCCAGTGTGTAATGCCTCCGATTCGCGGGCTTTTTGGAAACGATCCCAAAGTTGGCATATTTCCCAGAAATGCGTATAGTTATGGGAAAGACTATTATATGAAAATGTGAAACTACTCAGATAGATAGACTGTAGCCTTTTAGGCTGTAAGGTTGGAGGATTATGGCATACGCAATGACTAATAGTCTGGCAGCAGCTAACCATCTAAATAGTTATGAAAATGTTTTCAGCTTAGCGATCATTTTTATTCTTTATTGCGCCCGCCGAGGGCATGGTTTTTAGAAGGCAAATCTGTATAGGGAAAGGTTCGATGTTTCCGATAGTGATAAATGAGACGCGGCAAGGAGGTAATTAATGCTGCGGTATGACCTTGATAATGATTTAGGGGAAGACTCAAAGGCTGTAAGGGAAGGCAAGGGCGGGTCAAGGGCTTTCAAGAAGGCGGTGGCCGAGATTCTTAAATTAGGTGATCTTGAGAGGATATTTAAGGAGATCGCGCAGATCCCTTATGTCAAAGTGATTGGCCCTCTTTTTTCCTCTCTCCTCGCGACCGATCCAAAGGTCAAATGGAGGGCGGTTTCGGCGCTGGGATTTGTGGTTTCCCGCATGGCGGAAGCGGAGATGGAATCCGCCAGGGTAATCATGAGGCGGCTTATGTGGCAGTTAAACGACGAATCAGGGGGCATAGGCTGGGGATGCCCAGAGACGATGGGAGAGATCATGGCGCGCAGCGAAGCACTGGCCGGAGAGTACGCCCACGTGCTGAGATCCTACGCAGTCGAAGAGGGGAACTTCATAGAGTATGAACCACTTCAGGAGGGAGTTCTTTGGGCGCTTGGGAGGCTCGCTCGAATAAGACCAGCCATGGTAATGCCCGCAGGAGGCGATATATTCAAGTTTTTGAAGTCAGGGGTTACCTCTGTCAGAGGACTCGCGCTCTGGACCTTAAATTTTCTTGATGAGGATCTTTCCGGCGACCGGATTGAAATCGTTAAGAGATTGTGCAGCGAAGAAGGAAAGCTTTTAATTTTTGAGGACGGGAACCTCATGGAGTTCACGGTGGAGGAAATGGCAGGAAGACTGTTGAAGCGCGCCGGGGCGGCTTGCCATTGACAGAGGCGCTTAACAGTGCTTAACTTTTAAAAGGTTTGATGTAAGGATAAAATAAGGATTAGGAAAGATAATTCTATGAGAAGATTGATGTTACTCATTCTTATCGGGTCGCTCGCTGTTGTGATGATTGCCTGTGGGGCTACATATAAGGCAAAACCCCTTCCGTTTAAGACTCCTTCCAATTATCCCAATGCCACTGAGGTAGCGGGCGGAACCATCGCTGCTAAGGCTTTTGCTGATCCGGCGGAGGCTAAGGAGATATTCGGATTCAATATCCGGGAGGCCGGTATGCTGCCGGTTCAGGTGGTATTTGATAACAAGGGAGACAGGAGCCTTGAGATAAACGGCGGCCAGACCTTCCTTGAAGATGGAGAGGGTAATCTCTGGCCGATCCTCCCAAGCGAAATGGCCTATGAGAGGGCATCTAAGTATGCCCAGACAGGAGAAGTATTTAAGGAGGGGGTGTATCAGGGATTTCTGGGCGCCGCGGCAGGCGCTGTAATAGGAGCCGCTATAGGCATAGTGACCGGCACTAACGTCGCCTCCGCTCTGGGAAAGGGCGCTGCGGTAGGGGCCGCCGCCGGGGCAACCGTGGGAGGCGTCAAGGGCTATGCCTCGGACGATCCGGGCAGAAAGGTAATGCAGGATTTGAGACAAAAGTCTCTTCAAAGCAGGCCCATTCCGCCCAGAAGCCTTGCTTACGGTCTTATATTTTTCCCCGGAGAGGCGAAATCGGCCAAGAATCTGAGGTTAAAGCTGGTTGACAAAGAAGGCGCAGCGGAGCATGTGGTCAACCTTGGGCTATAAGGCTCAAAGCGACCCCGTCAACTTAAATTATGGCATCAAAATAAAAAATGGAGGAATAAATGAAACCGGTAGAGATCGCAAAGGGCATCTATTGCCTTCCTGCAATTGACTGGAATATCAGAGACTTTCATGGCTATTCAGTTTATAAGGGGAGCACGTATAATGCCTACCTGATACTCGATGAAAAGGTAACCTTGATTGACGCGGTGAAAAAAGAATTTGCGGATGACCTTATCAAAGGTATTTCCCAGATCATAGACCCGAAGAAGATAGACTGCGTGATAAGCAACCATACGGAGATGGATCATTCGGGGGGGCTTTCCAGGGTGATGCACAGAATAGGAGAGGATAAGCCCCTTTATTGCTCCAAGATGGGGCATAAGAATCTATCCAAGCACTTCCAGCAGAAATTCAACTATCATCCTGTTGAGAACGGAGGAGAGCTCAACATCGGCAACAGGACATTGAGCTTCATGGAGACTCGCATGTTGCACTGGCCGGACAGTATGTTCACCTATGCCAAAGAAGATCGCATCCTTTTTGCAAGCGACGCCTTCGGCCAGCATTACGCCTCCCTTGAGAGGTTTGACGATGAGGTGGGAGATGAGATAATGCCTCACGCAAGGAAATATTTTGCCAATATCCTTCTTCCTTACGCGCCGCTGATCCTAAAACTGGTTGCGAAGGTGAAGGAGATAGGGCTCGCGCTGGATCTGCTCTGTCCTGACCATGGAATTATATGGCGCAAGGATCCTTCAAAGATCATCAATGCGTATGTTGAGTGGAGCGAGCAGAAACCCAAGAGAAAGGCCCTTGTCATCTATGACACCATGTGGCACAGCACTGAGGCAATGGCCGAGGCCATTGTGGAATCTCTCGGGGACGAGGGGGTGGATGCGAAGCCGTTAAAATTGAGGGCTAGCCACAGGAGCGATATCATAACAGAGGTACTGGATGCTGGGGCGATAATCATAGGTTCCCCGACTCTAAACAATGGGCTTTTCCCAACGGTGAGCGATTTTCTGACCTATATGAAAGGTCTCAAACCGCAAAACAAGGTGGCCGCAGCATTCGGCTCCTACGGGTGGAGCGGGGAGGCGGTTAAACTTATCAATCAGGAACTGGAGGCAGCCGGTTTTAAGGTAATTGACCCTGGAGTAAGGATCAACTATGTGCCTGACGAAGAGGGACTCAAGGCCTGCCGCGAGCTGGCCCTAAAGATCGCTCAGGAGCTTCCCGTTTGAAACATTCATGACACCAAGAGCACGGAGCACGCTTATATGAAAATAACTCCCAGCCTTCCCTCCCCCGGCGAGGGTGGGGATATAGGAGGCCGGGAGATTTTCATCCTTAGTTGTACCCCATTCGGGCATGAGGGTCACCTGTTCTCGATGCCGACACATCCGGAAAGCTGTGAATCGCGAGCCTGGAGCCAAGAACCGGAAAGCTGGAAGCGGGAATTTGGGATATTCCATCGCGGCGCGGGCCGGATTAGGGCATTTAACTGTTGCGTTGGAGGGTGTCTGCAATTTTTTTAAGGGTTGAGGCGTGGATAGGGATCTCATACAAAAAAGAGAGCGACTTCGTGAGGAGCTGGGGCGCCTTGGCTCTGCAGTCGTTGCCTTTTCCGGTGGCGTTGATAGCTCACTTCTGCTTGCCGTGGCTCGGGAAGTGCTGAAAGGGGGGGTAGTAGCCGCAACCGCCGTATCCCCTATTCACAAGAAGGAAGAAGTAGATAGGGCGAAGAGGATTGCTGAGGCGCTCGGGGTAGCCCATGTGGTTTTTGAAGGAAGGGAAATGGATATTGAGGCCTTTACCTCAAATCCTCCGGAGAGATGCTATTACTGCAAAAAGATGCTTTTTAAGGAGCTTTCATCCATCGCGGCACGACATTCAATGGCAACAGTTGTCCACGGTGCCAATCTGGATGATCTTAGAGATTACAGACCGGGGGAGGCAGCAGCCAGGGAGGCGGGGGCCGTTGCGCCGCTTGTAGAGGCCGGACTTACGAAGGCGGATGTAAGGGCCATTTCCAGGCAGATGGGCCTGGATACCTGGGACCTTCAACCCGATGCATGTCTTGCGACCCGGATACCTTACGGAAATACCGTAACCGTGGAAAAGCTTGCGATGATAGAGGAAGCCGAAGGTCTTCTTAAATCTCTGGGTTTTAAACAGGTTAGGGTGAGGCATCACGGTGATGTGGCCAGGATAGAGACGTCAAAGCCGGATATGCGATTGATATTAAAGGATGAAGTAAGGCTTAAGGCCGTCTCCGAGCTAAGAAGAATAGGATTCGAGCACGCGGCTTTCGACCTTGAGGGTTATGAAACAGGCCGCATGAACAGGGTGCTTAAGAATACGTAATTGCAATCTATATGGATTTTATACGAAAATAAATAGTCATAGCGGCGAAGGCCGGAATCCAGTCCTTGGGCCCGCCTTCGCCGGAGTGACGACCAGGATTCCGGATCGAGTCCGAGGTGACGTGGGGCATTTTTATGCTTCGTTGCGTCCTGCGCGGGCATGACCATTGGTCAAGGAGGGATTTAATGAGTTATAGAATTGAACTCAAAGACGCCTATAAAGGCTATACAGTTGACCTGGATAAGGAAATACCGCCTGATGAAACCGTGAAGCGTTTCAAGGAAAGACTTAAGACCCTGAACCTGGACATACTTGATAGAACGGTTCGCATAGACACGGGCCGCCTGGGTATCCCTGTCTATTTCAGTCTTTGCGGAAAAGACGCGGCTGACGTAATAGGCACCAAAAAACAGATGGGAAAGGGGGGGACCCCAACTCAGTCAGAGGCGAGCGCGGTTATGGAGCTTGCCGAGAGATTCAGCTTTTTTAGTTTCTGCAAGGATCCGGTTCATTTTTTCCCCGCTCGCTATGACGAGCTTGAGGAGGGTAAGGCCATTTCTTTTGAGTCAATAGCATCTTCAGTGCACGATGAATCCGAGGACTTAGATATTGCGAGAAGGGTCTTTTCTCTTGTTCCGCTGAGGTGGACGCAGGCATATAACCTCACCAGGCAGGAAGAGGTACTCGTACCGTTTAACTGGTTTTTTGCTATAAACGAGTTTAACGGTCCTTCCGCCGGCAACTGCCGGGAAGAGGCAATCCTTCAGGGTATCTGTGAGGTGATTGAAAGGCATGTTTCATCCCTTATTAGCAGGAAGAGGATTTCCACCGCGGCAATTGACCTGTCAAGCGTAAGGGACCCCCTTGTAAGAGAGCTGATAGAAAAGTACAAGAGGGTCGGCGTGCGACTGTATGCAACGGATTTCACTCTTGAGACCGGTATCCCCTCAGTCGGGGTCCTGGCGTACGATCCCTCGACCTTCCCGGATAAAAGCGAGATAGTGTGGACTGCGGGAACCACTCCCAACCCCGAGAAATCCTTGTCAAGAGCACTTACCGAGGTTGCCCAACTGGCAGGGGATTTTAATACTTCATCCGGCTATGTGGCAAGCGGACTGCCCAAATTTAAAACCCTTGATGAAGCATCCTTTGTCATGCGAAGCGACAGGGTTGTTTCCATAGACGATCTGCCGAACCTTGCCCATGAAAACATGAGAATAGAGGCGGAGCGCTGTATGTCAGCCTTATCCCGCATAGGGATGGAGGTCTTTCTCGTGGATACTACCAGTCCTTTTTTGGGGATACCGGCCTTTTACACCATAATTCCGGGCGCTCATTTCAGAGAAAGGGCCGCCGGAACAAGTGTGGGATTGTTTTCATCAAGGCTTATAGCGGATGAATGCGAACCGGAGGAGGCCCTCCATCTTCTCCGGCATATAGATGAAATCATGCCCGGAAAATATTATGTAAAGTTTTATCAGGGGATGACTCTGCTCAAGCTCGATGAACCGGACAGGGCACTCGAGATGCTCAATGAGGCCCTCTCCCTGGAGCCTAAGAGGGAAGACCTTGCAAGCGTTTTCTCATACATGGCCCAGGCTTTGAAGGATAAGGGCGAATTCAGAAAGGCCCTTGAGGTACTTGAAAAGGCCGAAAGATGCGATGATGAAAGGACTGATATTTATAACCTCATGGGGTATTGTTTTTTCAAGTTGAAAGAGCATGAAAAGGCCATTGAGAGCTTTCAAAAAGTCCTGAAGATCAATCCATCTTCGGCGATAGACTACGCCAATATAGCTTCCAATTACCGGGAGATGGGCGACAGGGATCAGGCAATAAGATATTATATGCTTGCCCTTGAACTCGATCCATCCATAGAATTTGCAAGAGAAAATCTTAGAAGACTTGAAAGAGCTCGGGTGATGGTCGGCTGATATTGACGATATGATCGGGATGTGATTAGATTCACATTGTATTCAGGCTGGATGGTATCACGGCCCGGTTAACGGTTCTATTTTGATTGCCTTAATCTTCTTGGCCCTTTAATTTATGATTTTTCGGGGAGATCAGCATCGGGAATGGATAAGATCAAAATTGCAATCGCCGGTATTGGAAACTGCGCGAGTTCACTGATTCAGGGCATTGAATACTGCAGGAGATCAAACGCGGATGAGGCTATCGGATTCATGCACTGGGAGATAGGAGGTTACAGGCCCGGTGACATAGAGGTGGCGGCGGCCTTTGATATAGACAAAAGAAAGGTCGGCAGGGACGTTTCAGAGGCCATATTTCAGCTCCCCAACTGCACGAAGACCATCTGCGCGGATATACCGAGAATCGGCGTCCAGGTTATGATGGGAAGGGCTATGGACGGCCTTGCCGATCACATGAAGAAATATGATGAAAAATATACCTTTCTCCTCTCCGATCAAAAAGAGCCCAGCCAGGATGAGGTCATAGCCGTCCTTATAAAATCTGGCGCCCAGATGCTCTTGAACTACGTGCCGGTTGGCTCTGAAAAGGCGACCAGATTCTATGCCGAATGCGCCCTTGCGGCCGGCATAGGTTTTATCAACAATATCCCCGTTTTTATCGCAAGCGACCCTGATTGGGCATGCCGCTTTGAGGAAAAGAAGCTTCCTCTCATAGGAGATGATGTAAAATCCCAGCTCGGCGCAACCATCGTTCACAGGGTGCTGGCTAATCTATTTATGAAAAGAGGCGTAAAGCTGGACCGCACCTATCAGCTCAACACAGGCGGAAACACCGATTTTCTGAACATGCTGGACAGGACCCGCCTTGTCTCCAAGAAAAGGTCCAAGACCGAATCCGTCCAGTCCCAGCTCGGGGAAGAAAGGCTGGATGAGGAGAATATCCACATAGGCCCAAGCGACTGGGTGCCCTGGCAGAAGGACAACAAGGTTGGATTTATCCGCATGGAGGGAAGACTCTTCGGCAATGTCCCTATGAACCTGGAGATGCGCCTTTCGGTTGAGGATTCCCCCAATTCGGGCGGGGTCGTCATTGACGCCATAAGATGCTGCAAGCTCGCCATTGACCGGGGGCAGGGAGGGGTGATCCAATCTGCTTGTGCCTACTTCATGAAGCACCCCCCTGTGCAGTTAACAGATGATGAGGCCTGCAAAATGACTGAGGATTTTATAGCTGGTCGGGGCTCCAACTGAGAGTTGGTAAGCCAGGGCCTTCAACTCCTCCGGCTATTCAGTAAACCGTCCTGACAGGTCTCCTGGGATTAAGCGTTAAATTGGACCGGCATAAGAGGCGGCCTTGTCCTCGCAGAATTCCTTTTGACTTCATCTTATCGCCTGAACAGGTAATCTTGAAAAGAAAGCCAAATACGAGGACTTAATGAGTTCAACAAATCAGGTGACAGTGGACCGCGGCATCGAGACATTGCTTCAGAGCGTCACTGACTATGTGGTTGCGATCAATCGCAACTATGAGGTCATCATGGCCAATGATCTTTTTAGAAACGAGTTCGTGGCCGGCCCCGATGCCCGTTGCTATCAACTCTGGAGAAGGCGCGAAAACAAATGCGAAGGCTGCGTTGTTGCCAAATCATTTGAGGACGGCAAGTTACACGTAAGTGAAGAAAAAGTCATAATGAAAGACGGGCGGATTGCCCTCATGCGTGTTGAGTCTATTCCCGTAAGAAATATTAAAGGCGAGATCATATGTGTATTTGAGATAGCGACTGACATCACCAGGAGAAGGGACCTTGAAAAGAGACTGAGCGGGGAAGGCGCCGGGGTGGACCCGATTCTCACAGAGCGCATAGCCTCCCTTCAGAAGTCCGAAGAAAAATATCGAACTATATTTGAGAGATCCAGAGATACCATTGTGCTTACCGACTCAAGCGGTCGGATACTTGATATTAATCAGGCTGGGGTTAAGACACTGGGTTACGACAGCAAGGACGAATTGCTTGCGCTGGGATTCCTCAAAGTGATGTTTGAAAGAGATAAGGATCTGGCCGATATTCAGCGTAAGGTATCCAGGGAGGGGGTGATCGCCAATTTTGAATCACGGATTGTCGGCAAAAACGGCTGTATTTTTGATGCATTGATTACCTCCAACGTGATCCTTGATCGCATAGGTGAAATAACAGGTTACGCTCTTATCATCACGGATATAACCAGAGCTAAGAATGCCTACAAAGAGATCGAGAAAAGAAACCTGAGACTCCATGCCCTCAATTCCATCTCCTGGACCGTCAGCTCGTCCCTTGATCTCAGTGAAGTCCTGCAGCGCACAATTGACATGATACTGGATATCCTTGAGCTTGGCTGTGTAAGGATCTACCTGATGGAGCAGGAGAGATCCGAACTCAGGCTGGCAGGTCATAAGGGGCTCTCCAAAGAATTTATATCGAGGCTGGAAATCCAAAGGCGTGGGGTAGGTGATGGATTCCTGGGCATGGCAGCAGAGCAGGGGAAGATAAAGGTCATTGATAACCTGGCACATTGCTCAGATCCCTATATAAGTCCGGTGATAGAAGAAGGGCTGCGATCCACTGTTTATATTCCGCTCATATCCCATGGCGAATCAGTCGGTGTGATGGCCGTATCCAGCCAGTCTCCATTCAAGTTCTCTGAAGACTATGTGGAGTTTTTGTCAGCAATAGGAGCGCAAATAGGGGTTGCGGTCCATAACGCCCATCTCTATGAACGCCTCAGACGGGCCTATGAAGAACTCAGGGACGCCCAGGAACAGGTCCAGCGAACCGAAAAGCTTGCATCTCTTGGGAAACTTGCAGCGACTATCGCCCATGAGATAAACAACCCCATTGCGTCAATACTTACCTATACCCGGTTGATAATGAAGCTTATCGGAAGAAACCAGTTCAAGCCTGAGAAGCTTCAGGACATTTCGCGCTACCTTGGCGTTATGGAGTCCGAAACCAAGCGGTGCGGGGAGATTGTGAAAAACCTCCTGGCCTTTTCGCGCCAGTCAGATCCCTCGGTTGAGCCGCACAGCATTGGGGAGATAATCGAAAGGACATTGCCTCTCATCGAACATGAGCTTTCACTGAAGGGCATTCAGTTGATTAAGATGATTCCCGATAGTCTTCCGCTCCTGCTATGTGATTTAAGGCAGATCCAGCAGGCTCTCTTGAATCTCATGATGAACGCAGCGGAGGCCATGACCGATGGGGGCACCCTTGCGGTTGAAGCGAGGTTATCGGACAAGCAGAAATTTATTGAAATCAGGATATCCGATACCGGCATCGGAATTCCAAAGGAACACATCAAAGACATCTTTGTCCCCTTTTTTACGACAAAGGAAGAGGGGAAAGGAGTAGGGCTAGGGTTATCTGTGGTCTATGGTATAATAACAAGACACGGAGGCTCGATTGAAGTGGAGAGCGAAGAGGGCAATGGAAGCATGTTTATTGTCTCGTTGCCCACGTGTTGATGTTAATCAGACTTAATCATTTGGATGAGCAGGGAAGACTATGCCTAAGAAACCTCGAATTCTCGTGGTAGATGATGAGAGTTCCATGAGGGGGGCACTGAGGGATTGGCTCCTGGAAGATGGATACGATGTGGGTATGGCGGCTAACGGCAGAGAGGCCGTTGACATGGTGAGAGAAGGAGCATGGGATGTGATTCTCCTAGATCTGAAGATGCCTGGCATGGATGGCATTGAGGTTCTTGAAAAGGTAAAGGAGATCAGCCCCGATTCAGAGATACTTATGATGACAGCCTACGCCTCTGTGGATACCGCTGTTAAGGCAATGAAAATAGGGGCCTTTGATTACCTCGTAAAGCCGTTTGACCCCGATGAAGTGGATCTTCAAATAAAGAAGATCCTGGCGCACAAGGATCTTGTCCTGGAGAATATACTTCTGAAGACCCGGCTCAAAGAAAGCGGCGTCTCTGACGAGATAATCGGAGCAAGCAGGCCCATGCAGGAGATCTTTGATCTGATATCACGGGTAGCTCCCACAGACTCAACTGTCTTAATTACAGGAGAGAGCGGCACCGGAAAAGAACTGATTGCCAGGGCCATTCACGGAAACAGCAACAGGGCCTACATGCCATTCATAGCAGTCAGTTGCGGAGCCCTGCCGGAATCCCTTCTGGAAAGCGAACTTTTCGGTTATGAAAAGGGCGCCTTTACCGGAGCTGATCACCCCAGGAAGGGCCGCTTCGAGATGGCACAGGGTGGGACCCTTTTTCTGGATGAGATTGGCGACATTAGCCTCAAGACTCAGGTTGATCTTTTAAGGGTATTGCAGGAGCGCGAGATAAGGCGACTCGGCGGCGAGATTGACGTGAAGATTGATGTGAGAATTGTCTCAGCCACCAACAGAGATCTTAAGAAGTCCATAGAGGAGAAGAGATTCCGAGAGGACCTGTTCTACCGGCTCAATGTGATTGCAATCCATGTGCCTCCTCTCAGGGAAAGAAGGGAAGATATACCGCTTCTGGCAAAAGTCTTTGTCCATAAATACTGCATGGAGATGAACAGGGAAGAAATTAAGATTTCGCCCTCGGCAATGAAACTTCTTATTGACTATCACTGGCCCGGAAACGTGAGGGAACTTGAAAACGTTATCGAGAGGAGCGTGGTAATAGGAAGGGGATCTGAGATACTTCCGTGCGATCTCCCCTTCATGCAAGGGGAAAAGGCGGAACGCCGTTACCCAAAGTCTATCAAACTGCTCGAAAAGGCGCACATTGAAAGAATTCTTGAGGAGACAGACTGGAATATAAGTAGAGCGGCAAGGGAACTTGAGATAGACCGGCAGACCCTCTACAATAAGATGCAGCGATATGGGATCAAGAGGGGATAGCATAACGGAGCTGCGAGGCCATCTCATAATCTGCCCCGTCGGCCCCAGTGACATGCCTCTCTTGCACAGACTCGGCGAAGCCATCAGGGGAACCTGCGGCATGGTTTGCGAGGTTGTGGAGGTTCTGGACCTTCCCAGACAGGCACTGGACAGGGGCCGTGGTCAGTACGACTGCCATGCTATCCTGAAGAGCCTTCTGAAGGTTGAATCAAACTGCTTGAGATTCATGGGAGTAACCGAGGCTGACCTCTTTATACAGGCCCTCAGGTATGTTTACGGTGTATCCCAGGTTGATGGGCGCTGCTCGATAATATCTGCCCACCGGCTATTTCCTGAGTTCTACAATGAAGCCCCTGACAGAGGGCTGCTCTTGCAACGGCTGACAAAGACTGCGATTCATGAGCTCGGGCACAGCATGGGTCTGACCCATTGCAGGGAAAGGCGCTGCGTGATGTATTCCTCCATACGGATAGCTGACACGGATTTTAAGGGGGCATGCTTTTGCCCCACATGCAGCGAGCTGTTTCGGTGGAATCTGGAACGCTGTCTTGATTGCCGAACTTTTAGACAGTAATCTAATTTTTCGGCATAGAGATAATATATAGTGATATCAAATAGTTGTATAGATAGCAGTCGCAACCCCGTAAAATGTGCCTAAATATTAGTCGGCCCCGTACTTATCCTCTTTCTTCGGGTAGTCTTGAAACTAATCCAATAATGTCAATGTAATATATCTAGCTGACACATTAATTTGGGTACTGGCACAACTGTTGCTTCATTGCAGGACAACCAGTCAGTCAACTCAATCATTCCAATAGAAAAGGGGGTTTCAGATATGGAAGCAGCCGTAAAGAAAGAATCAATGAAGATCGTACCGCCCGGGAAGAAAAAGTGTGTGTGGATGGAGGCCGGTGTAGTCTCATACAAGCTTTGTGACAACAACTATGACTGCCCCACCTGTCAGTATGACCATGCGATGCAGGCAAAGGTCGCTCGCCAGCGCGAGGAGATTGCGCCGGCAAGGGTTGAGGCTGCTCCTGACGTTCTGCCGACCACCTGGGTGGAAAAAATGATGCAACTCCCCGCCACCAGGCGTAAGTGCAGATACATGCTCACCGGAGAGATCGGCCGTAAAATCTGCCCGAATGCTTATGAATGCGGAAGCTGCTCCTTTGATCAGATGATGCAGGAACGCATCCAGGCTGAACCGCTCCCAGCCCAGGCTCAGGCTGAGGTCGGTGGTTTCAGGGTGGCTGACGGATACTACTACCATGAGGGGCACACCTGGGCTAGACCGGAATATGGCGGCCGTGTTCGCGTGGGAATGGATGATTTTGCCCAGAAACTCCTTGGCGCCATGTCCGGCATCGAGCCTCCCTCTGTAGGCCAGGAGATCCGTCAGGGAGACGTGGGGATTCGTATAAGAAAGGATGGAGAGCTGGCTCAGCTTCTATCGCCGATAGACGGCATCGTAACCCACGTCAATCCCGCGGTGCTGAATAGTCCCTGGGCGGTCAACCAGTCTCCCTATGAACAGGGTTGGCTGTTCATAGTTGAGCCTTCAAAACTGCGCAAGAATCTCAAGGACCTCTACTATGGCGATGAGGCTGTGAAGTATTTCGGAGAAGAACGTGACAGGCTCCTTTCAACCCTGCACCCTGACATGGCCCTTGCCGCAGACGGCGGTGACTGGGTTGGAGATATCTTTAACGAACTCGAGAGAGCCAAGTGGAGAAAGGTTGTTAAGACCTTCCTAAGGATTTAAAAAAGGAAGCTTCTTTTACTTTCAATCAATACTTACGCCGGAAAATTTAAGCCGGGCCCCCTTCCGCAATGGCGGCGGTCGAGGGGGCCTGAGAAAGCCGCCGCCTGTCATGTCGGGTTTGCCCGGTAACATCAGATCGGGACCGCCTGACGCAACACCTTAACCTCCCGCCTGTTACGTTTGCCAAAATACCTTTCGCCGACTTTCAGTGCATAGCCACCTGGAGCCGACGACCAGACCTCTGCGTCGTAAAGCGTAAAGGATACGCGCAAAGAATAGTGCGCGCTTGGACGTTTTTAAGACTCTTCATCACCGCTGTACAAATTAATCTGGGACCGCGATTTGGACAATTGAAGGACAAGAGCGACTCTTCATAAATCGGACTTCGGAGGAGTCCTTCTCAGAAACGAAATCCGATTCTTGTTTTAAAATCCAGCTCTTTTTTTTGGCAGGATAGCGCGTCTAGTCGTGACTGCTTACTAAACCCGATTGGATTGGTTTGTGTGTCAAAGCCCTGTGCGGCGTGGATCGGTAGGGAGGATTTTCATGGGCAATAAGTTTGCTTTGTATGGCTTGATGGTCTGGTTGACCGTTTTTCTTTTTTCCCCGGTCTTTGCCTGGCCTGTGCCTGATACAGGTCAGACCAAGTGCTACGATGACACCGGAGAGATAATGCCCTGTCCCACTCCCGGGCAGCCTTTCCATGGGCAGGACGGCAACTACACCATAAATCCTCCCTGCTATATACCAAGCTCGATTCAGAAGGCAACAACCTGCACGCATCAGCCACCTCCTGGGCCATGGTAAATAGAGAACGATAATATTTTATGAGCTTAAGAATGTCAAGCTTAAGAAGCAAAATTGGCGGATAGCATGTGCATTGAAGGGCAAGGGTAGTGAGGGCTGATCTCTTGTTTTGCTGCTCCCTTGGGACTTCCAGGCCTTTGAGGATCTCGAGAGCCTCTAAGATAAGTCTTGCGCGGGGCGATGATTTTCTATAAATCCGGGCGGGAGTCAATGGCAACGATCTCCTTTAGAATGTGATCCAGCTCCTCCTGATCCGGGAAACTTTTCGCGACTCTGGTGCCAAGACCCATAAGCTGATACCAGCTTCGGATACCGAAAATAT
>Ga0210036_1001032_pt1 | contig 31813 bp, 26 predicted proteins | sample CryGeymeta201515_FD_185469 | JGI IMG/M metagenome (GOLD analysis project Ga0210036, IMG submission 185469) | Groundwater microbial communities from Crystal Geyser aquifers in Utah, USA - Crystal Geyser metaG 2015-15 (SPAdes) (version 2) | ecosystem: Environmental > Aquatic > Deep subsurface >...
CGAGAAGCACGTCGATGCGCTGGAAATTCTGCGTCATTCCACCGCGCACCTGTTGGCGCAAGCGGTGCAGCGCCGGTTTCCCGGGGCTCAGGTCAGCATCGGCCCGGTGATCGAAAACGGCTTTTATTACGACTTTGCCTACGAGCGCGCGTTCACCCCGGAAGACTTGCCGCTGATCGAAGACGAGATGCACAAGATCGTGGCGGAAAAAACGCCGATCCAGCGCAGCGTCAAATCGCGTGACGAGGCGGTCGCCTTTTTCAAGGGCATCGGCGAGCACTACAAGGCCGAGATCATCGCATCGATCCCGGCCAGCGAAGAGCTGTCGCTTTACAGCCAGGGCGAGTTCACCGATCTGTGCCGTGGCCCGCACGTGCCCAACACCGACAAGTTGCGCGCTTTCAAGCTGATGAAGGTGGCCGGCGCCTATTGGCGCGGCGACAGCGACAACGCGATGTTGTCGCGGATCTACGGTACCGCCTGGCTCAACGACAAGGATATGAAGGCGTACCTGTTTCAGATCGAAGAGGCCGAGAAACGCGATCACCGCAAGATCGGCAAGGCGCTCGACCTGTTTCACCAGCAGGAAGAGGCGCCGGGCATGGTGTTCTGGCACCCGCGTGGCTGGGCGTTGTGGCAGGTGGTGGAGCAATACATGCGCCGGGTGTATCGCGATTGCGGTTATCAGGAAGTGCGCTGCCCGCAGATCCTGGACGTGTCGCTGTGGAAGCGCTCCGGGCACTGGGACAACTACAAGGACAACATGTTTTTCACCGACTCGGAGAAGCGCGATTACGCGGTCAAGCCGATGAACTGCCCGGGCCATGTGCAGATTTTCAACCATGGCCTGCACAGTTACCGCGATTTGCCGATCCGCTATGGCGAGTTTGGTGCCTGCCATCGCAACGAACCGTCCGGTGCCTTGCACGGCATCATGCGGGTGCGCGCCTTTACTCAGGACGATGGCCATATCTTTTGCACCCCGGAACAGATCGAATCGGAAGTCACCGCGTTTCATCGTCAGGCGATGGCGGTCTATGGCGACTTCGGCTTCACCGACATTTCGCTGAAAATTGCGCTGCGCCCGGACAAGCGCCTTGGCGACGATGCCACCTGGGACAAGGCCGAGCATGCACTGCGCGCGGCGCTCGCGGCGGCCGGCGTGAGCTGGCAAGAATTGCCTGGCGAGGGCGCCTTTTACGGCCCCAAGATCGAATACCACATGCGCGATTCGATCGGCCGTGGCTGGCAGGTGGGCACCATGCAGGTCGATTTCATGATGCCCGAGCGGCTCGCTGCCGAATACATCGACGAGCACAGCCAGCGCCAGCATCCGGTGATGCTGCATCGGGCGATCGTCGGCTCGATGGAGCGTTTCATCGGCATCCTGATCGAGCACCATGCCGGGCAGATGCCGGTGTGGCTGGCGCCGCTGCAGGCGGTGGTGATGAACATCACCGACGCCCATGCGCCGTATGCGCAGAAGGTGTGCAAAGAGCTGTTGGCAAACGGCCTGCGTGTGCACGCCGACCTGCGCAACGAGAAGATTGGCTACAAGATCCGCGAGCATACCCTGCAACGGGTGCCATATCTGCTGGTGGTGGGTGATCGTGAGCGGGACAGCGAAACGGTGGCGGTGCGCAGCCGTTCCGGCGAGGATCTTGGCAGCATGGCCATCGCCGATTGTGTGCGGCTACTGTCGGCCCGCACGCAAGTGGCTGCGTAGCAGTACACTAGCGGTGCTTGCGGCGCGCTCCAATACACCGCAAGCTATTGCATCGAACGGCAACGCCAGCGGCGTGCCGTTCTGGCCCGGCTACCGTGTAGCCGGAATGAGTGGACGTTTGGAGGATTGGCGAATCAGTACCGAAAAGCAGAACCGCAAAAATGGCGAAATCCGCGTGCCGCGGCTTCGCGTAATTGGCGCCGATGGCGAAATGATCGGCGTGATGACCCGCGACGATGCGCTGCAGATGGCTGGCGATTCCGGTCTCGACCTGGTCGAGATTCAGCCCAACGCCGATCCGCCGGTGTGCCGAATCATGGATTTCGGCAAACATCGCTTCGAGCAGCAGAAAAAGACGCAGGCTGCGAAGAAGAAGCAGAAGGTCGTCGAGATCAAGGAACTCAAGTTCCGTCCGGTCACCGACACCGCCGATTACCTGGTCAAGATGCGCAACTTGCGCCGCTTCATCGAAGAAGGCGATCGGGTCAAGGTCAATATCCGGTTCAAGGGGCGCGAGATGGCGCATACCGAACTGGGACTGGCCATGGCCGCAAAGATCGAGGCCGATCTCGCGGATGAAGTGACCATCGAGCAGCGGCCGCGCCTTGAGGGCCGGCAGATGATCATGATGATCGCGCCCAGGAAGAAGTAGGGTAGCCCGGGTTCACCGCGCCAGCGGTGCAACCCGTGGCTGCGAAACATCCGTGCGTCATTGCCCACTCCCGGGTTGCGTCGATGCTCTGGATGGTCGCGGTGATCAAGGGTTGCGCGCCTCGCGCCAACGGGCATGGCGATTGGCCACCCCACACCATGAAACGTTTTTACGCCATGCCGTTTCCCTTGCCACTGCCGTCTCCCGGAGGGAGAGGGGACGCGGAAACGCTTCGCGTTGACCCTGGCTGCCATCAAAAAGCTTTGCATCACAGCGTGCAAGCTGGCATAATTTGCGGCTTGCTCGGTGTCTTTGGGCGAGTTTTTTATCTGGACCAGCCGTGCGCAAGCACGGCCTTGAAACCGGCACGGGCAGGATGGAAAGCGCGGTGACCCCGCCGCCCACGTCAGTAGCTAACAGTACGACAAGGACTAGCAATGCCCAAGATCAAAACCAATCGCGGCGCCGCCAAGCGCTTCCGGAAGACCGCTTCCGGCAAGTACAAGTGTGGCCACGCCAACCGCAGTCATATCCTCACCAAGATGGCAACCAAGCGCAAGCGCAACCTGCGGCAGACGAACCATGTTCGGGCCGAAGACGCAGGTCGTCTTGATCGCATGCTGCCCTATCTCTGAGGAGGACTGAACCATGGCACGAGTCAAACGTGGTGTAACGGCGCGTCGGCGCCACAAAAAAATCATCAAGCTGGCCAAAGGCTATTACAACGCCCGGCGCAAGGTATTCCGTGTTGCCAAGCAGGCGGTAACCCGCGCCCAGCAGTACGCGTATATCGGCCGCAAGCAGCGCAAGCGTCAGTTCCGCAGCCTGTGGATCGTGCGTATCAACGCCGGTGCACGCATCTACGGTCTGAGCTACAGCCGCTTCATGAATGGCTTGAAGAAGGCCGGCATCACCCTCGATCGCAAGGTGCTGGCGGATATCGCCGTGCACGATATCGCGGCGTTCGGCCAGTTGGCCGAAAAAGCCAAGGGTGCGCTCGCGGCGTAATGCCAAACCTCACGCGGCCATCACCTCGGTGATCGGCTTGCGACAATGCGCAGGTTCACCGGCGGCATGCCGCCGGGGCGTGGGGAAGGGCGAAAGTCCTTCCCCATTTGCGTTTTCAGGGCCGCCGACGGGCGTGCTCGGCTCGGATCATCCAGAGGTCAATCATGAGCGACATTGCCGCTCTTGTCGCATCTGCGGCAAGCCAGATCGACGCTGCTACCGGCATCGATGCATTGGAAGCCTTGCGGGTGCAACTGTTGGGCAAACAGGGCCAGATTACCGCACTGCTCAAGCAGCTCGGTGCCTTGCCCGCCGATCAGCGCAAGGCGGCTGGCGAGGCGGTCAATCGTGCCAAGGACGAGATCGGCGCGCGTATTGCCAGCCGCCGTGAACAACTGGAGCAGGCCGCCTTGGCCGCACGTCTGGCCAGCGAGCGACTGGACATCACGCTGCCGGGGCGCGATGGACATCGCGCGGCACTGCACCCGATCACCCGCACCAGCGAACGCATCGCCGACATTTTCGCGCGCATGGGCTACGAGCTGGCCGATGGCCCGGAGATCGAGGACGACTGGCACAATTTTGAAGCGCTGAACTTTCCGCCGCACCACCCGGCGCGGGCGATGCACGATACCTTCTATTTCGCCGACGGCCGCCTGTTGCGCACGCATACCTCGCCGGTGCAGGTGCGTTACATGCGCGAGCGCAAGCCACCGTTTCGCATGATCGCCATCGGCAAGGTCTATCGCAGCGATTCCGATCAAACCCATTCGCCGATGTTTCACCAGATGGAAGGCCTGTTGATCGACGAAACGTCCAGTTTTGCCGATCTCAAGGGCACCTTGAAACAGTTCGTCGATACCTTCTTCGAGCGCGATTTCAGCATGCGTTTTCGGCCCAGCTATTTTCCGTTCACCGAGCCATCGGCGGAAGTGGATATCCGCTGGCGGCAGCCCGATGGCAGCGCGCGCTGGCTGGAAGTGCTCGGCTGCGGCATGGTGCATCCGAACGTATTGCGCAACTGCGGCATTGACCCGGAGCGGTATAGCGGTTTTGCGTTTGGCATCGGCATCGAGCGCTTTGCGATGTTGCGATATGGCGTCAACGACCTGCGCGCGTTCTTCGAAAACGACCTGCGCTTCCTGCGGCAGTTTGCGTGAGCGTGTGCAAGTGAACGCTGTCTTCGAACGAGCAACAACAGTCCGCAAATTACGCAAAGTGATGCAAAGGTAAAGCGAAGGAAAGCCTAGGAAAACGAGTTCGTAGGATGGGTAGAGCGTAGCGAAACCCATCAATCACGAAGTCCTCAGCCAAAGCAGGGCCATGATTTTTCCTGCGTGTCCTTGTTGTTCTTCGCGCATTTTGCGTTCTTTGCGGACCGCTGCGGTTTGATAGACCTCACCTGATCGAATAGTCACGGGTAACCACATGAAATTCCCAGCAAGCTGGCTGCGCCAACACGTTGCATTCAACGCCACTGCCGAGGGTCTGGCCGAACGGCTGACCGCGATCGGTCTGGAGGTGGAGCAGATGCAGCGGCTGGGCGAGGATCTGGAGGGGGTGGTGGTGGCTCGCATCATCGCTTGCACGCCGCATCCGCAAGCCGATCGCTTGCAGATTTGCGAGGTGGATGCCGGTGGCTCGGAGCCGGTGCAGATCGTTTGCGGTGCGCCCAATGCGCGCGCCGGGCTGGTGGCGCCGTTGGCGGTGGTTGGCGCGAGCCTGCCCGGTGGCATCGTGATCAAGGCCGCCATGCTGCGCGGTGTTCAGTCGCAAGGGATGCTGTGCTCGGCGCGCGAGTTGGCCCTCGACAGTGATGCTTCAGGCTTGATGGAGCTGCCCGCCGATGCCCCTGCCGGTCAGTCCCTGCTCGATTATCTCGGCCTGCCCGATACCAGCTACGAGATCAAGCTGACGCCGAATCGCGCCGATTGTTTCGGCATTCGCGGGATTGCCTACGACGTGGCGGCAGCAACGGATGCCGCGGTGCTGCCATTCGTGGTTGAGCCGCTGCCGGCGACGAGCAGCGCTGCACTGACGGTAAACCTGGACGCTGGAGCAGCGTGCGCGCGCTATTGCGGTCGGGTGATCCAGGGCATCGATGCCAGCGTATCGACACCGCTGTGGATGCGTGAGCGGCTGCGTCGCAGTGGCGTGCGCCCGATCAGTTTTCTGGTCGATGTCAGCCAATACGTGATGTTGGAACTGGGCCAGCCGATGCATGCCTTCGATCATGATCGCCTGAACGGCCCGATCGGCGTGCGCCGGGCACGGTCGGGCGAATCATTGAAGCTGCTCGATGAACGCACGGTCACCCTCGATGACGGGTTTTTGCTGATTACCGATGCCGATCGCCCGGTCGCGCTGGCTGGTGTGATGGGTGGCTGGGACACCCGCGTCAGCGATGCCACCACCAGTGTGTTTCTGGAAAGTGCGCATTTTGCACCGGATGCGATCATCGGTCGCGCGCGTCGCATTGGCCTGCATACTGATGCCTCGCACCGCTTCGAGCGTGGCGTTGATCCCGAGTTGCCGCGCACCGCGCTGGACTACGCCACCCGGCTGATTGTGGATGTTGCCGGCGGTCAGCCCGGCCCGCTGACCGAAGCGACCCTGCCCGCGGCGTTGCCGGTTGCGCGGCCGGTGCTGTTGCGGCGCGCACGTCTGGCGCGGGTGCTGGGCATCCGTGTCAGCGATGCCGAGGTCGAGCGCATCCTGCGTGCCTTGGGCATGGTGGTCGATGCCGCTGCCGATGGCTGGTCGGTGCTGCCACCGAGCCGCCGCTTCGACATCGCCATCGAGGAAGACTTGATTGAGGAAGTCGTGCGCATCCACGGTTATGAATCGGTACCCACGACGTTGCCGAGCGGCAGTTTTCCGCTGATCGCGCCGAGCGAAACCCACCTCGCCGACGCGGATATGCGGCGCCAGTTGCTGGCCCGCGATTATGCCGAGGCGGTGTGTTTTTCATTCCTCGACGCGCAAACGCTGGCGCATTGGCAGCTCGATCACGGCGCCGTGGCATTGGCCAACCCGTTGAGCGACGAGTTGGCGGTGATGCGCCCCGCGCTGCTGCCAGGCCTGGTACAGGCGCTGGCACGCAATCGCGATCGCCAGCAGGGCCGGGTTCGCCTGTTCGAGCTGGGCCGCGTTTTTCACGCCGAAGGCAGCGGCGAAACTCGCCGTATCGCAGCGGTGGCTTGCGGCTCTGCGCATGCCGAGCAATGGTGCGTGCCGGCGCGCGCGCTCGAGTTCTACGACATCAAGGGCGATCTCGAAAGTCTGTTGGCGTTGGCGGGGCCGGCGCAACTGCGCTGGGCGGGCGTCGATCAGCCGTGGCTGCATCCGGGGCGCTCGGCAACGCTCTGGCGCGGCGAGCAGGTGCTGGGCTGGATTGGCGCCCTGCACCCGGCGTTGTTGCGGGTGCTGGATCTCGATACCGAGGTCTGGGTGTTTGAAATGAACCTCGATCAGATCGCCCAGCGCGAGTTGGCCTGCGCCCGGCCACTGTCGCGTTTTCCTTCGGTGCGGCGTGATCTGGCGGTGGTGGTGGCGGAGGCCACGCCATGGGCGGCGGTGCAGGCCAGTGTGCGGGGCTGCCTGGGCGAGCGGCTTGGCGCGCTGTCGCTGTTTGACCAGTACCAGGGGCCAGGGCTGGAATCGGGCACCAAGAGCCTCGCTATGGGCTTGATTTTGCACGACGTATCGCGCACTCTTACAGATCACGACGCCGACCGCGCCGTGGCCGACGTGGTTGCTGCCCTGGGCCGCGATTGCGGCGCAAGAATCAGGGGGTGACATGGCGTTGACCAAAGCAGAGATGGCAGAGCGGTTGTTTGAGCAGGTTGGCCTGAACAAGCGTGAAGCCAAAGAGTTCGTGGACGCATTTTTTGATGCGTTGCGCGGCGCGCTGGAGCGTGGCAACCAGATCAAGTTGTCGGGTTTCGGCAACTTCGACCTGCGCAGCAAGAATCAACGCCCCGGGCGCAACCCGAAAACCGGCGAGGAGATTCCTATTTCAGCGCGCACGGTGGTCACCTTTCGCCCCGGGCAGAAGCTGAAGGAGCGCGTGGAAGCCTATTCCGAGACGACACCACGTGCTTGATCCGGGCAGCAATCGCGAGCTGCCGCCGATTCCGGCCAAGCGCTATTTCACCATTGGTGAAGTGAGCGAGTTGTGCGATGTCAAACCGCACGTGCTGCGCTATTGGGAGACCGAGTTCGGCAACCTGAATCCGGTCAAGCGGCGCGGTAATCGGCGCTATTACCAGCGCCACGACGTGCTGATGATTCGGCAGATCCGCGCCTTGTTGTACGAAGAGGGGTACACCATCGGTGGCGCCCGTCAGCGGCTGGAAGGCGAGGTCGGGCGCAACGCGTCGAGCATGAGCGCGCAGGTGATCCGTGAGGTGCGGCGCGAACTGGAAGAAGTGCTGCTGTTGTTGCGCCGCTGAGCTTCGCAATTCGCGCCATGCACGCTTTCGAGGCGCACCAATCCGGGTATAATGGCGAACCGGGCTGCTTGCCCGGCGCACACACAACACATGTCGGGGCGTAGCGCAGCCTGGTAGCGCATCTGCCTGGGGGGCAGAGGGTCGTGGGTTCAAATCCCGCCGCCCCGACCATTTACCGCGGTACCGCGCCACGCGGCCATCTATTTGCGCCAGCACGCTCAACGCAAGTGATCGGCGCCGCCTTGATACACTGTGCGCTGCTGCTCAGCCGGTGGACCCATCCTCATGTTGTATCCCGATATCGAGCCCTTTGACAGCGGCATGCTTGCGGTCGACGCGCGCCATACGCTGTATTACGAACAATGTGGCAACCCCAACGGCAAGCCGGTGGTGATCCTGCACGGCGGTCCGGGTGGCGGTTGCAACGCCAAGATGCGTCGCTTTCATGATCCCAAGGCGTATCGCATCATCCTGTTCGATCAGCGCGGTGCCGGCCGATCTACGCCGCACGCGGACCTGACCGACAACACGACCTGGCATCTGGTGGCCGATATCGAGGCACTGCGCATGCACCTTGGCATCGCGCGTTGGCAGGTGTTTGGCGGCTCCTGGGGCTCCACCCTGGCGCTGGCGTATGCGCAAACCCATCCGCAGCGGGTGAGCGAGCTGGTGCTGCGCGGCATATTCATGTTGCGCCGCTGGGAACTGGAGTGGTTCTATCAGGACGGCGCTTCGCGTGTGTTTCCGGAAGCCTGGCAACAGTATCTGAGCGCGATCCCGCTGGTGGAGCGGCATGACCTGATGTCGGCCTTTCATCGCCGCTTGATCAGCGACGATGCCGATACCCGGCTCGCCGCGGCGCGCGCCTGGTCGGTGTGGGAAGCATCGACCAGTTTGTTGCACCCGGACGCTGCATTCATCGGCGCGCATGAAGACGAGGCGTTTGCGCTCGCGTTTGCCCGCATCGAATCGCATTACTTCGTCAATGGCGGCTTCTTCGAGGTTGATGACCAGTTGCTGCGCGATGCCGATCGCCTGCGCGATATCCCCGGCGTGATCGTGCATGGCCGCTACGACGTGGTGTGCCCGGTCAATAATGCCTGGGATCTGCATCAAGCCTGGCCGAAAGCCGATCTGGAGATTTGCGGCAATTCCGGGCACTCGGCGTTCGAGCCGGAAATCGCCAGCGCGTTGCTGCGCGCCACCGACCGTTTTCGTTAGCGCTGATCGCATACGCTACCGGCGCACGCGATGCGCCGGCCGGCGTGCGTGAGGCTGTATCATCACTGTCTGCCGATCGATCGATAGCCCATGTCCGCATTTCCCGACCCACGTAACCAACCGCGCATGGACGACCTGCGATTGCCACCGCAGGCGGTGGAGGCGGAGCAGGCGGTGCTCGGTGGTTTGATGCTGGCGCCGGAGTCGCTGGATCGGGTTGCTGACGTGCTGGTGGAGGAAGATTTTTATCGCCGCGACCATCGCGCGATTTTCCGCGCCGTGCGCGAGTTGGCCGGCAAGAACATGCCGTTCGACGCCATCACCCTGGGTGAATGGCTGGAAGCGCACCAACTGACCGAGCAGGCCGGCGGCACCGCCTATTTGATCGAACTGGCCAGCACCACGCCGTCGGCGGCGAATATTGCGGCGTACGCCGCCATCGTGCGCGAAAAGGCAGTGATGCGGCAACTCATCGACGCCGGCTCGAAGATCGTCGACAGCGCGTTTCAGCCGGCTGGCCGTGATAGCCAGGAAGTGCTGGCGCAGGCCGAGCAGGCGGTGTTCCGAATCGCCGAACATGGCCGCCGCGGGCGCCAGGATTATGTCGCGCTGCGCGATGCCATGCGCGAAGCGTTCACGGTGTTGCAAGCGCGCTACGAAAACCAGTCCGACGTAACCGGTGTGCCGACCGGTTATACCGAGTTCGACCTGATCACGGCTGGCTTGCAACCCTCGGATCTGTTGATTCTGGCGGCGCGCCCGGCGATGGGCAAGACCAGTCTGGCGCTGAATATCGCCGAATACGCAACCCTCAAAACGCGCCAGGCCTGCGTCGTGTTTTCAATGGAAATGTCGGCGCCGCAGTTGGCGTTCCGCCTGATTTCATCGATCGGCCGGATCAACCAGCAGCGGCTGCGTACCGGGCAACTGGAGGACGAGGATTGGAGCCGCGTCAATCACGCCATCCGGATGCTCTCGGAAGCCAAGATGTTCATCGACGACACCCCGGCGCTGTCGCCCGACGTGCTGCGCTCCAAGGCGCGGCGGCTCAAGCGCGAGCATGACCTGGGTCTGATCGTTATCGATTACCTGCAATTGATGCAGGTGCCGGGCAACAAGGAAAACCGTGCCACCGAGATTTCAGAGATTTCGCGCAGCCTCAAGGCACTGGCCAAGGAACTCAATGTGCCGGTGATTGCGCTCTCGCAGCTCAATCGCGGCCTGGAAACGCGCACCGACAAGCGCCCGGTGATGGCGGATCTGCGCGAGTCGGGCGCGATCGAGCAGGATGCCGATCTGATCGTGTTCATTTATCGCGACGATTACTACAACCAGGATTCGCAGGACAAGGGCTTGGCCGAGATCATCATCGGCAAGCACCGCAACGGCCCCACCGGCACGGTCAAGCTGCGCTTCTTCGGCGAATACACGCGCTTCGACAATCTCGCCCACGACAGCGTTGGCCGGATGGAGTAGGTGCCCGCAAATTGCCCTGTTTTGGCCGCACCAAGCCCGTTTCAACGGCGATGCTGCAACCGATTGTCTCGAACCCGATCTGCCCATGAGCCGCCCCACTTGTTCCCACATCGACCTGGATGCCCTGCGCCATAATCTGGCCGCAATCCGTCTGCGCGCGCCGGCCTCGCGGGTGATGGCCGTGATCAAGGCCGATGGCTACGGCCACGGTCTGGAGCGGGTCGCCCGCGCATTGACCAGCGCCGACGCCTTTGGTGTGGCGGCATTGGGCGATGCCCAGCGTTTGCGTGCGGCGGGCCTGAATCAGCGCATCGTATTGCTTTCCGGTTTTGACGAGCCGGCGGATCTGCCGTTGCTGCGGCAGTTGGCGGTCGATACCGTGATTCACCATCCGGCTCAGCTCGCCATGCTCGCTGTCCTTGATGCCGGCACGCCGATCCGCTGCTGGCTCAAGCTCGATACCGGCATGCACCGGCTCGGGATTCCGGTGGCGGACGCTGCACAGGTGGCAGCGCGTCTGCGCGCGCTGACCGTGGTCGATCCCGAGTTGCTGCTGATGACGCATTTTGCGCGCTCCGACGAGTTTACCGCGGCAGCCACACCGGCGCAGATCGCCGCCTTTGAATCCGCCTGCCAGGGTATTTCCGGTGCGCGTTCACTGGCCAATTCCGCAGCGGTGCTTGGCTGGCCCAGCGCGCATGCGGACTGGGTGCGGCCCGGTGGCGCGCTGTATGGTATTTCCGTGGTCGAAGGGCGCACCGGCGCAGATTTTGGCTTGCGCCCGGCGATGCGCTTGGCTACCCGCTTGATTGCGGTGAACCGGGTACGGCGTGGTGAACCGGTCGGCTACGGTGCCGGTTTTATCTGCCCCGAGGACATGCTGGTGGGCGTGGCCGCCATCGGCTATGGCGATGGCTATCCGCGCCACGTGCCCTCGGGCACGCCGGTACTGGTCAATGACCAGCGGGTGCCGCTGATCGGGCGGGTGTCGATGGATCTGATGACGCTCGACCTGCGTAGTCAGCCCGCGGCGCGGGTCGGTGATCCGGTGCAGCTGTGGGGGCCGGAACTGCCGGTAGAGGAAGTTGCCGCTGCCGCCGGCACCATCGGCTACGAACTGACCTGCTCGATCACCCGCCGCGTGCAGTTTGTCGAACACTGACGCCCGGGGTTTTTCCCCATGGCGTTCGCTTGCCGCGTTTTCACAACGTGCTGACGACAGCCGCCGTATCGTTGCAGCATGAATACCGCCTTGATTACCGGTGCCCGTGGTGGCGTGGCCACCGCCGTGGCCGATCAATTGCACGCACTGGGCTGGACGCTGTTGCGGGTTTCCCGCGACGTGGCGGGCCTGGATCCAGCGCTGGGGGCGGTGCTGGGCGCTGATGTGTCCAGCGAGGACGGTGCGCAAGCCGCGCTGGATGCCGCGCATGACCAGTTTGGTGCGCCGCCGACGGCGGTGATCCATGCGGCCGGCAGCAGCTTGATTGCGCCGATCGCGCGCACCCGCGTTGAGCAGTATCGCGCGGTGATGGCAGCGAATCTGGATTCGGCGTTTTTTGTTGCGCGCGCTTATGCCGCAGCCGTGCAAAAGGCAAAGCAGGGCGGATCGTTGGTGCTGTTTTCGTCGGTTGTGGCGCGCGTCGGGGTTGCCAATCACGCGGCCATAGCGGCGGCAAAAGGCGGGGTCGAGGCACTGACGCGGGCGTTGGCGGCGGATTTTTCGTCCTGCGGCCTGCGCGTCAACTGCATTGCGCCAGGCCTGCTGCGCACGCCGATGACGCAGCGCCTGATCGGCAATCAAGCCGGTGCGGCACAAGCCGCCGCGCAATACCCGCTGGGCCGGCACGGCGAGGCGCGCGACGCGGCCGAGTTGGCCGTGTTCCTCGCCACCACCGCATCGGCCTGGCTCACCGGTCAGGTGATCGGCCTCGATGGGGGCTTTACCGCGGTGCGGCCTTACGTCAAGGCGGGTTGAGCCGATGACCGCCGCTATCGTCTGGTTTCGCCGCGACCTGCGTGTGCACGATAACCCGGCGCTGGCGGCGGCATTGGCGGACGGCCATGTGCCGATTCCGGTATATATCCATGCGCCTGATGAGGAAGTGCCGTGGGCCCCGGGCGCGGCATCGCAGACGTGGCTGGCGCGTTCGCTGCGCGCGCTGGATGCGGATTTGCGCGCGCGCGGCTCGCAGTTGCTGGTTTGCAAAGGCGACAGTGGCGCGCAACTGCAACGGCTGATCGCCGCCAGTGGCGCGCAGGCAGTGTACTGGAATCGTTTGTACGAACCGGCCTGCATCGCCCGTGATCGTGCGCTCAAGGCAGCGTTGCGAGAACGCGGTGTCACGGTGTCGAGTCACAACGCCGCGTTGCTGGTCGAACCGTGGCAAGTGGCGACGCAAAAGGGCGACCCGTACCGCGTATTCACGCCATTCTGGCGCGCGGCGCGCGCGCTGTTGCCGGCGCAATTCGCGCTTGCCGCGCAACCGCGTTCACTGCCGGCACCACCGGCGCTGGCGGGGCTGGCCATCGACGCGCTCGGGCTGTTGGCAAAGCCGGCATGGGACGCCGGTTTCTGGTCGCACTGGCAGCCCGGTGAGGCAGGCGCACACGAGGCCCTGAGCGTGTTTCTTGACGATGCGGTACGCGCCTACAAGGCGCAGCGCGATATTCCCGGGCGTGTGGGCACCTCGCGGCTGTCGCCGCATCTGCACTTTGGTGAAATCTCTCCGCGCCAGATATGGAACGCGCTGGCAGCGGCTGATCTACCGGCACCGTGCGATGAGCACCTCGCGCATTACCGCAGCGAGCTGGGCTGGCGCGAGTTTTCCCATCATTTGTTGTTTCACTATCCGCACACGCCCACGCACAACCTCGACGCGCGCTTTGATGGCTTCGCCTGGGCCGAGCCGGATCCGGCGTTGCTCAGCGCCTGGCAGCGCGGCCGTACCGGCGTGCCGCTGGTGGATGCCGGCATGCGCGAGCTATGGTGCAGCGGCTGGATGCATAACCGGGTACGCATGGTGGTGGCCAGCTTTCTGTGCAAAAACCTGCGTATCCATTGGCAACACGGGGCGCGCTGGTTCTGGGATACGTTGCTGGATGCCGATCTGGCCGCCAACACGCAGGGCTGGCAGTGGAGCGCCGGCACTGGCGCCGACGCGGCGCCGTATTTCCGCATCTTCAGCCCGGCATCGCAGGCCGCGCGATTTGATCCCGACGGCGCCTATATCCGCCGTTGGTGCCCCGAGTTGGCGGCCTTGCCCGATCCGGCGCTGCACGCGCCGTGGCTGCATCGCGAGCAGGTGGCACGGCTGGCACCGGCGTATCCGGCGCCGATCGTGGATATCCCGGCAAGCCGTAACGCAGCACTGGCGGCATGGCAGGCATTGCGCGCGTTGACGCCTACCGAACCGGCGTGATTCACTGGCCCTCGGTTACGAGGGGATCGCAATGGCGAAGATCGACAAGGTTCGGCGTGAACCGATGTCGCGGGTGGATACCGCATGGCTGCGCATGGAGCGCGCCACCAACCTGATGATGATCACCGGGGTGATGATGTTCGATGAGCCGGTCACCCTGGACCGGCTCAAACGCATCATCAAGCAACGCTTTCTCGCCTATCCGCGGTTTCGGCAAAAGGCAGTCGACGCCGCAACCGGCGCGATCTGGCAAGACGATAGCGATTTCGATCTCGATTGGCATGTGCGCTTGACCGCGTTGCCCGGGCGCGGCGGCAAACGCGAACTTGAGCGTCTGTGCGGACAGTTGGCATCCACGCCGCTGGACAAGAGCAAACCGCTGTGGCAATTCCATCTGGTTGAACGCTACGACGGTGGCAGCGCGCTGATCACCCGCATCCATCATTGCTATGCCGATGGCATCGCGCTGGTGCAGGTGCTGCTGTCGCTCACCGACACCACCCGCAAGGCCAAGCCGGGCAGCGATCTGGCCAGGAAGTGGCTGAAGGCCGACGGCGCCAAGGTGGCGGCGCGGGTCGGTGGCATCAACCGCGCGGTGCAGTTCGGCGAACGCATGCTGGAAAAGAGCATGGATTTTTACCGTGATCCCAGCTTGGCGGGGGTGCTGGCGCGCGAAGGCGGCGAAATCGCGCGCGAGCTGGGCCACGCATTGAGCCTGTCGGACGATCCGAAAACCGTGCTGCGCGGTCGCTTGGGCGTCAGCAAGCGGGTGGCTTGGGCCGAGCCGCTGGATCTGGAAGAAGTCAAGGCCGTCAGCCGGGCATTCGATTGCACCGTCAACGACGTGCTGATGGCGACCGCATCGGGTGCGCTGCGTGCCTACCTGATCGAGCGTGGCGAGCGGATCGATGGACTGACCATCCGCGCCACGGTGCCGGTGAACCTGCGCCCGCTGGAACACGCGCGCAAACTCGGCAACCATTTTGGCCTGGTGTTTCTGGAATTGCCGGTCGGCGAGGGCAACCCGGCAAGCCGCCTGCACCGGGTTCGTGCCAGCATGGCCGAGCTCAAAAGCTCACGCCAGGCCATCGTCGCCTATGGCTTGTTGGCGGCGATGGGGTTGGCCCCGCCAGCGGTGCAGCGCACCGCGCTGGAGTTGTTCAGCCGCAAGGCCACCGCGGTGGCGACCAATGTGCCGGGGCCGCAGATGCCGCTGTACATGGCCGGCAGCCAGGTTCGCGAACTGATGTTCTGGGTGCCGCAGACGGGGTCTATCGGCGTTGGTATCTCGATTCTGAGTTATCACGGCCGCGTGCATTTCGGGCTGATCGGCGATGCCCGCCTGATGCCCGATCCCGATGCCGTGATCCGGCGCTTTCGCCCCGAGTTCGAGAAGTTGCTGTACCTCGCGTTGATGGCCGACTGGGACGGTGTCGTTGGGCCGCAAGATGCCGAATCGCTGACCGATGCCCGCGTTGTTGCGGATTGAGCGTGGCCCGTGGATGAAACCGTCGTGACGCCGCACACAATCTGCCGAGCTACAATGAACGATTCGTTTTCGCTATCCAAGGACCCGACGCGATGGACTTTCAGTTTACCGACGAGCAGTTGATGATTCAGGATGTGGCACGCCGCATCGCCCAGGAAAAAATCGCACCAAGCGCGGCCGAGTTCGATCGCAGCGGCGAGTTTCCACTGGAAAACATCCGTCTGCTTGGCGAGAACGGCCTGATGGGCATCGAAGTGCCGACCGAGTACGGCGGCGCCGGCCTCGACAGCATCGGCTACGTGCTGGCGATGATCGAGATCGCCGCTGCCGATTGTGCCCATTCCACCATCATGTCGGTCAACAACACGCTGTATTGCAATGGCCTGCTCAAGTCCGGCAGCGAGGCGCAAAAGCGCAAGTATGTAACCCCGATTGCCAGTGGCCAGGCGATTGGCGCCTATGCGCTGACCGAATCGCAATCGGGCTCGGATGCGGTCAACATGCGCACTCGCGCGGTGCTTTCAGCCGATGGCAGCCACTATGTGATCAACGGCAAGAAAAGCTGGATCACCTCCGGCCCGGTCGCCAAGTACATCATGCTGTTCGCGGTTACCGATCCCGGCAAAGGCGCACGCGGCATCAGCGCGTTCATGATCGATACCGGTCGCGAGGGGTTTCATCGCGGCAAGACCGAACCCAAACTCGGCATCCGCGCTTCGGCCACCTGCGAGATCGAGTTTACCGACTACAAGGCTCCGGTCGAGGATCGCATCGGCGATGAAGGCGAGGGTTTCCGCAATGCCATGGGGGTGCTCGATGCCGGCCGCATCGGCATTGCTTCACAGGCGGTTGGCCTGGCGCGCGCCGCGTACGACGCCACCGTGGCATATGTCAAGGAACGCAAAGCCTTCGGCCAGCCGATCGGCAGCTTCCAGATGACTCAGGCCAAGATCGCCGACATGAAATGCCGGCTCGATGCGGCATGGTTGCTGACCCTGCGCGCGGCATGGGCCAAGCAGCAGTCGGAAACCACCGGTGCACGGTTTTCCACCGAGGCTTCGGTGGCCAAGCTGGTGGCATCGGAAGCGGCGATGTTCATCACCCATCAGGCGGTGCAGATCCATGGTGGCATGGGTTATTCCAAGGAAATGCCACTGGAGCGTTATTTCCGTGATGCCAAGATCACCGAAATCTACGAAGGCACCAGCGAGATACAGCGTTTGGTGATCGCCCGCAACGAAACCGGGTTGCGTTGAAGCCGGGGCCACGGGCGCGGAACGCGGGATCGATGGGTTTCGCTGCACTCTACCCATCCTGCGGATTCGGGTTTCGGCCGGTGCGATCTGCCCCGGGTATCGCCGCTGCGCGGCTATAACCCGGGCTACCGTGGTGTTGCGAGGATGGTGGTGTAGCCCGGGTTAGGCCGCAGGCCGTAACCCGGGATTTAACGCGGAGTGGTGCGCTACGCTCTCACCGGATCCGCGCTCAAAGCACAACCACCGCCCAAATCAACGCCACACTGGCCAAGGTCGCGGCGCCGTAGCACAGGCGCGCGGCGACTTGCCGTGCGCCGTGGCTGCGTACGCCGATATCCTGCACGGTCATCCGCAGCCGGTGCGCGGCGTGCCACAACAGCAACGCGATCACCCCAACGCACACCACGCGCGCCAACGGGTGACTGACGAACGCCACCACGCGCGGGTAATCGAGGCTGCCCGGTGGCAGCAGTTGCAGCGCGTCAAGCAGCAAGACCAGCATCAAGGCGGGCACCAGCAGCGCGGCCAGCATGCCGCCGGCGGCGAACGGCAGCCACACGATCGGTTTGTTGGATAGGCTCATGTCAGGCTCCGGACAGTACAAGAACGATGGCGCTCAGCACCACCCACGACAGGTAATGCGCCCCGGCGATCCACCCTGCCGGCACTCGGCGCGTGCCGATTTGCAGCAGCATGGTGCGCGGCGCCAGCGCGAACCAGGTGACGCTGTGGTATAGCGCAAACACCAATGCCACGAGTTGCCAGGCGATCGCCAACGGCGTCGCCAGCGCGGCACGAAATGCCTGCCAGGCTTCTGCCCCCTGGCCCAGTCGCAGCAGGGCAAAAACCAGCAGTATCGCGAATGCGCCAATCGCGATGCAGGTCAATTCACGCAACATGTAGCGCAGGTAGCTCGGCCGCTTCAGCCACCAGTTGCCGGGCAACGTGGGGTAATGGACTTTGGCATTCATGATGAACTCCCGCCGGGTGCGCGCTGCGCCAGCCATTGCAGACTGCTGGCCAGTTTCATTTGCTGGATGGCGCCGGCCGGATCGACGTGTTTCGGGCACACCTCGGAACACTCGCCGATGAAGGTGCACTCCCACACGCCATCGTCGCTGGCTGTGGTCTGCATCCGCTCCAATGCGCCGCCATCGCGTGAATCCAGGTTGTAGCGCTGTGCCAGCGCCAGTGCCGCCGGGCCGACATAGCCTTCATTGAGTGCCACCTGTGGGCAGGCGGCGTAACACAGCATGCAGTTGATGCACATCGTCAGCGGCCGGTACTTGGCCAACTGCGCCGGGGTCTGGCGATACTGGTCGTCGCGCGGCGGCAACTCGCGTGGGATCAACCAGCTCTTGACTGCCAACAGGCCATCGAGCAAACGATTTTGCTGTACCACCAGATCGCGGATCACGCCCAGATTGGCCAGCGGCGCGATGCTGATGCGATCGGGCAAATCGCGCATGAACGCCTTGCACGACAGGGTAGGGTTGCCGTTGACCATCATCCCGCAACTGCCGCACACCGCCATATGGCACGACCAGCGATAGCTCAGACTGCCGTCGAGATGATCCTTGATGTGGTTGAGCGCATCGAGCACCGTCCACTCTTCGCAGCATGGCACCGCGTAGCTCTGCCAACTCGGTGTCGATTCCTGTTCCGGCCGATAGCGCAGTACGTCGATGGTGACGATGCGTGCCCCTTGGCCCGCGCTGGGACTTGCCTGACTGACCGCGTTCATGTTGTTGCTCCACCGTAGACGCGCGCCGCCGGTGGCGAGCGCGTGATCGTTACCGGCTTGGTGCTGAGGCTGGGCGGCTGCTCGCCGCCGTAATGCACCAGGCTGTGATGCAGAAAGTGCTGATCGTCGCGCTCCGGAAAATCGAGCCGCTGATGCGCGCCACGCGATTCGCGACGGGCCAGCGCGGCATGCACCATCGCTTCGCCAACGTCGAGCATCGCGCCCAGCTCCAGTGCCTGGAACAACTGCGTGTTGAACACCATGCTGTGATCGTCGATCGCCAGGGTGCGATAACGCTGGCGCAGCACGGCCACCTTGTCGCTGGCCTCGCGCAGCGTAGCCTGTTCACGATAGATGCCCGCTGCACCCTCCATCAACTCGTGCAATTCACTGCGCAGGCCAACCAGGGTTTCGCTCGACTTCGGGCGTTCCAGCAGCGCATGCACCGCTGCAAACGATGCCGCGATCGCCGGCTGCCATTGCGTTTCGGCCGTTGCGGGGTGGGTGCGCGCGTGCTGCGCGGCATGCAGGCCGGCCTGTTCGCCAAACACCAGGATCTCGGTCAGCGAGTTGGAGCCCAGGCGGTTGGCGCCGTTGATGCTGACGCAGGCGCATTCGCCGGCGGCATACAGGCCATCGATTTGCGTTGCCGCATTGATGTTGGTATCGATTCCACCCATGCTGTAATGCACCACCGGGCGAATCGGAATCGGGGCATGGACCGGGTCGACGCCGACGTAGGCACGCGCCAATTCGCGCACCATCGGCAGGCGTTCATCGATCACCTTTTCGCCGAGATGGCGGATGTCCAGATGCACGACATCTCCGAAAGCACTCTTGATCGTGCGGCCTTTGCGCTGCTCGTGCCAAAACGCCTGGCTGAGCCGGTCGCGCGGGCCAAGCTCCATGGCCTTGGGCCGCGGGTGCGGCTCGGGCGGGCCGAGGTTGTAGTCTTGCAGGTAACGATAGCCATCCTTGTTGACCAGCAAGCCGCCTTCGCCGCGCGCGCCCTCGGTGATCAGGATGCCGGTACCGGGCAGACCAGTGGGGTGATACTGGACAAACTCGATATCCTTGAGTGGCACCCCGGCACGATAGGCCATGGCCATGCCATCGCCAGTCTTGATGGCACCGTTGGTGGTGAACGGGAATACCCGGCCAGCGCCACCGGTGGCAATGATCACGGCGCGGGCGAGGAATACAATCGGCTCGCCCGATTGCATGTGCAGCGCGGTGATCCCGCCCACTGCGCCATCGGCGCACAGCAGATCCAGCGCGAACACTTCATCGAAGCGCTGGATGCTGGGAAACTGCTGCGAGGTCTGGAACAGGGTGTGCAGAATGTGGAAGCCGCTCTTGTCGGCAGCAAACCAGGTGCGCTGGTGCTTCATGCCACCAAACGAGCGCACTTGCACGCCACCGGCATCGTCGCGATTCCATGGGCAGCCCCAGTGTTCAAGTTGGCGCAGCGACTTTGGCGCCTGTTCGACGAAGTGCTCGACCGCATCCTGATCGCACAACCAGTCGCCACCACTGACCGTGTCGTTGAAGTGCGCATCCAGAGTGTCGGGCGATTTGATCACGCCGGCTGCGCCGCCTTCGGCGGCGACCGTGTGGCTGCGCATCGGATAGACCTTGGACACCAGCGCCACGCGCAGCGCCGGATCGCTTTGCGCCACCGCAATTGCGGCGCGCAGGCCGGCACCACCGGCACCTACGATAATTACATCGGCATGGACGGTATGCATGATCACGCCTGCTCGACGCGATAGCGCCAGATACGATAGAAACCGCCAAACAGCCAGACCTTGTCCTCACATACCACCCGCTTGCCGGTGACTTCGGCGCATTCGCTCAGCAGGGTATCGAGGTCGGTGTGCCACAAACTGGGCAGGAACGGTTCGGCCGTGCCGAAAACCCAGCGCAGCAGCGGCAGGCGATGGAATGGATGGGTTTCGCTGAAACCGCCGTATTCGGCCAGTACCAGGCTGCCGCCGGGACGCACCACGCGCAGTGCTTCGATCAACGCCTTGCGGCGCGCGGGCACCGGCAGTTCATGCAACAGCAGAAACATGAATGCAGTATCGAAATGATTGTCGGGATAGGCGAGTGACTCGGCATTCATGCGGGTCACGGTGGCATGCTCGTCGAGGCCCAGCTTTTCCAGTTTCGCCTGCGCGCGTTCCAACTGGATCGGGGCAATGTCAATCACCGTCAGCGGGTTGTCGCCCAGCGCTTTGGCGGTTTTGGTGATCACGTCGCCATAGGCCGAGGCGATCATCAGCGTCGAGCCCGCCTGCTGCGGATGCAACAGGCGAACCGTGGCCTCGGTCAGCTTGCGGTACTGGCCGAAGACGATGGCGTTGATGATCGGTTGGTGGTCGAAAAACCACACCGCCGGACGCCACAGGTACGCCCACCAGTAATGCTTGACCAGATAATCGGGCAGTGTGAGATCATCGTCGGTGATGTGGTGCGAGGCAAGGTGTTGCAGCGAAACCCCTGGCTGCAATGGCTTGTGCTGTGGCAGTGATGGGTTGAACAGCGGGGCCGGCATTGCCGGTGCGACTGACTCGGAACGGTCCTCGTACATGACTAAGGCTCCAACGTTGGCGAGTGGTGTGCTGTGGCTCAGGAACCGTCGCACTTGCGGCCAAGCATGTGCCGATCAGCGCGCTGGCATCTTGACAATCGTCAATTTCCGTCGTTGCGGTCTTGCTCCGGCGGTGTGTCTTTTTTCTTTTTGCCGAACAGACCCTTGATCAGCGCGTCGGCAGCCTTGTCCTGCAACGCATTTTTGTCGAGTGCCACCTCGGCGGCCGGGTCGCCGCTTTTGCCGGCCAACAACCCGGACAACACGGCACCCGCAACGGCACGGGTTTCCAGCGTGAACTTCGGGCTGTCAGCGGTACCCGTCACCTTCAGCCCGATACCGTCGCGGCTGCTCTTGCCCAGAGCGCCCTGCAACGCGGTGGCGAGACCTCCCGCAGCCGCGCTACCGCCAGTGCCAGCGAGCGCTGCATCAGGCGCGATGCGCAGAGTGAAATCGAGGTTTTGGTTGGCATCCAGGGTGCCGGCACCGGTGACCTGGCCGATGCCGGTGATGATGGCGAGGATGTCGTCGAGTTTCACCCCGGCCGGATCGACCCGTACCTGGGTGCTGGCGGATTTGATCTCGGTATCGGCAGGTGGGTTGATACCCGCCAATGTCATCACGCCAGCCAACTTCTCGCCCAGACTGAACCCGGCGAGCCGGCTGTTCTCCAGTTGCAGCGGGCCGCTGATCCGCAATGCATCAAGTGCGCCGCGGGCATTGAGATCGAGATTGAGCTGCCCGCCTTGCAATTGTGAGTTTTCCGGCAACACGATGCCGAGCATCGGCAATAGCCCCTGCACCGCATCCACCGCCAGCGCCTTGCCGGTGATGTTCAGATCGACACGCAGATTTTTGCCGCGACTGTCCAGTTGCCCGGCCACGGCCAGCGCCGCGCCACCAAGGCTGAAGGTGCCGTTGCTGATCTGCCCGCGCTGGCTGTTGAGGTCGTAGCGGGTGCGATGCGCAAAGCGCACCGGGCCGGGCGCTGCCGCCGCATCCGGGAACAGGCGCAAGGCAACCACGCTAGCGCTGCCATCGAGATCAACCGTGCCGGCCTGCGCGCCGAGTTTGCCGCGATACGCCAAGGTGCCGGCCAGCCCGCCGCCGGGCAGCCCGGAGCCAAGGTCGAAGCCGTCCAGGGTGAGCTCGGCTTGCAGTGGCGAGTGCATCATGTTGGCGGCCAGCAGCGGCCCGACCAGCGCATCGATGCGCACCTGCGCACCACCGGGGCCAGTGCCGCTGAGCGTGAGCGGAAAAGCACTGTCCATGCTCAGGTTGTCGGCGCTGATGTCGAGGTTCGATAGCGTGCTCTCGCTGCCATCGGCGAAAGCGATGCTGATTTGGCCATCATCGATGCGCAGCGAATCGATGCGCAGTGTTGGCGCCTTGCTGTCGGGCGGCGTTTCACCGGCGGTGAGCGAGGCGAAGTTCCAGCTGGCCTTGCGGCCCTGCACCAGGCGGATCGTCGGCTGCTGCAACGTGAAGTGAGTGACCTGCAATTCGCGTTTGCTGAGCAGTGGCCATGGCGCTACTTGCACCGCCAGGCGATCGGCCTTGACGAACGGCTGGTTGGCAAATGCCGGGTCGTCGCCGATCACGATGGCATCGGCGGTAAACGCCAGTTCGCGCAGCGACAGGGTCATCTTGCCGATGCTGACCGGCCGGCCCAGCGTACTGCTCAAGCTGGTCTCGATGCGTGGCCGAAACTGATCGACATCGACGCTCAACAGTGCCACCGCCAGCCCACCGAAAACGACGGCAAACAGTACGAGGATCCCGACCAGCAGCTTTTTCATGATGTTCTCCCTTGCAATTGTCTGGTATCGCCCACGCCGATGCCTGAACACACCGTCATTGCGAGGAGCGAAGCGACGTGGCAATCCAGAGTATTCGGAAACCAAAGCGCTGGATTGCTTCGCTGCGCAGGCAATGACGGCGGAAGTCGGGTGTTCCGAGTTTACCTGGGAGCCTGTTGGTTGCCATCGATGTGCTCGAAGGTGCAGGGTCCACTGCGTCGATCGCGTACGTTATCACCATCGTCGCCCGCGGGGTGCCGCGTCGGCGCATTCGTGCTTGCGCTGGGTATCGTGGCAGCATAGCCTGAGCGCTTGTCCTGTGCCCGCAGCCTGGCTGCACCCGAATAGAGGAATGTCCCCGTGAAAACCCATCGCGTGTTGACCGCGCTGTCGCTGTCGATAGCCCTTGCCTTTGCTGTCGGTTGCAGCCGCAACCCCGAGCCGCCGGCACCGCCCGCGCCCACGCCCGCCACCGTGGCCGATGCCGATGCGTTTGTCGCCCGGGTCAATGCGCAATTGCGTGCCGATTATCCGGAAATCACCTCGGCGCAGTGGCTGGCAGCCACCTACATCAATAGCGACAGCCAGCGGGTTTCGGCCAAGGCGCTGGAGCGCGCGCTGGCACAGCTGGGCACGTATGTCGAAGAAGCCAAACAGTTTGATGGACTGGAGCTGAAGCCGGAAACGGCGAGAGCGATTGCACTGCTCAAGCTGAGCACCGCGATGCCGGCGCCGAAGGATCCGGCCAAACTGGCCGAGTTGACGCAATTGGCAACCAAGATGGAAGGCATGTACGGTGCCGGCAAATACTGCACCGATGCCAGCAAGCCGGAAACCTGCCGCGATCTGGGTGAGCTCTCCAGCACCTTGGCCAACAGCCGCGATTACGATGCGCAGTTGGACGCCTGGCGCGGTTGGCGGACGATTTCGGTGCCGATGCGTGCCGATTACCAGCGTTTTGCCGAGTTGTTGAACGAAGGCTCGGCCGAGTTGGGCTTCGCCAATGCCGGCGAGATGTGGCGTGCCGGCTACGATATGAGCCCGGCCGATTTTCAGGCCGAGACCGACCGCCTGTGGGGCCAGGTCGAGCCGCTATACAAGCAATTGCATTGCTATGTGCGCAGCGAGCTGGTCAAGCAATATGGCGCCGACCAAGGTCAGGTTGACGGCATGATCCCGGCGCATCTCACCGGCAATATGTGGGCGCAGCAATGGGGCAATATCTGGGATCTGCTTGAGCCCTACCACGGCGCCGGCAGCCTCGATGTCGGCAGCACCCTGCGCAGCCAGCGCGATGCCGAGTTCAAACGCCTGCTGGCCGATTTCAAGGGCTCGCCCACGGCCCTGCAACAGGCCGAGTTGAGCCATCAGGCCGACCTGGCGGCGGCCAGCAAAATGGCCCAGCGCGCGGCGGATTTCTACCGCTCGCTCGGGATGCCTGCGTTGCCTGAATCGTTTTACCAGCGCTCACAACTGATCAAACCGCGTGATCGCGACGTGGTCTGCCACGCCAGCGCATGGGACATGGATTACCAGGGCGACGTACGCATCAAGATGTGCATCGAGCCGAGCGCGGACGAGTTCACCACGATCTACCACGAGCTCGGGCATATCTTCTATTACCTGGCCTACAACCATTTGCCGCCGCTGTTCCAGAGTGGTGCCCACGATGGCTTCCATGAAGCGATCGGCGACACCATCGTGTTGGCGATGACGCCGGGATACCTCGGTTCGATCGGCCTGGTCGACAAGCCCAAGGTTTCCGAAGCGGCATTGATCAATGGCCAGATGCGCATGGCGCTGGAAAAAGTCGCCTTTCTGCCGTTTGGGTTGATGATCGACCGCTGGCGCTGGGGGGTGTTTGACGGCTCGATTGCGCCGGAAAACTACAACACGGCGTGGTGGCAACTGCGCGCCAAGTATCAGGGTGTGGCGGCCGTTGGCGAGCGCGGTGAGGCGTTCTTCGACCCGGGTGCGAAATACCATGTGCCGGGCAACACGCCTTACACGCGCTATTTTCTCGCCCACATTCTGCAATTCCAGTTCTACAAGGCGTTGTGCGATGCCGCTGGCCACAGTGGGCCATTGCATGAGTGCAGCTTTTACGGCAACAAGGCCGCCGGTGAAAAGTTCTGGGCCATGCTGCAACACGGCCAGAGCCAGCCATGGCCGCAGACGCTCAAGGAATTGACCGGTTCCGAGCAGATGGATGCCAGTGCCATCCTCGATTACTTCGCCCCCCTGAAAACCTGGCTGGAGCAAAAGAATGCCGGTCAGGAATGTGGTTGGAGCGAGGCTGGCTGATGGCCGGTTACCGGCAGCGCGTTCGCGCGCTGCAAGCCGCCGTGGCAAACCCTTGCCATGGCGGTTGCCAGCGGGCTAACGTGGTGCGATGAACGCACCGATTCGACTGTTGATCCACGGCGCTTCCGGGCGCATGGGCCAGGCCTTGCTGCGGCTGGCGGCGACGATGCCCGAGTTGCAGGTGGTCGCTGCGGTGTCGCGGCAGCCGTTTCCGGCAACCAGTGATGTGCCGTGGTTCGCAACGACCGCGTTGGCCGCGGTTCCCGCCTTTGACGTGGCGATCGATTTCAGCCTGCCGGCAGGGCTGTCTGGCATCACCGCGCTGTGCCGTGTGCGCGGCGCGGCGCTGGTCTGCGGCAGCACCGGCCTGGACCCGGCGCAGCGTGCCGTGCTGGCCGATGCCGCGAACCACATCGCGGTGCTGTGGGCAGCCAACTTCAGCATCGGCATCGCGGTGCTGAACGAACTGGTGCGGCAGGCGGCGGCGGCATTGTCGGACTGGGATTGCGACGTGATCGAGGCGCATCATCGCAGCAAGCGCGATGCGCCGTCGGGCACCGCGCTGGCACTCGGCGCGGCGCTGACCGAGGGGCGGGGCCGGGCGCCGCAGTATTGCGCCATTCGGGCGGGCGACATCGTCGGTGAGCACACGGTGATGCTGACCGCGGCGGGTGAGCGGCTGGAGCTGATCCATCGTGCCAGCGACCGCGATATTTTTGCCCGTGGTGCGCTGGAAGCCGCGCGGCGACTGGCTGGGCAGGCCGCCGGCAGCCATGATCTGGGCTCGTTGTTGTTGGCGCGCTGAGCATTTCGGCGCGCAGTCATTTCCCTTTGCCGGCGTGACCGGCTAGAATCCTCGCTCGCCTGAACCTTCATTGCTACGGGCCCGCTGCGCGGGTCCGTGATGAGTCGCAGCCGCGACACCGGTTCACCCAGCGCAAGGCGAGCTACCGTGAAGCAAACCGCATTCCTCGCCCTTGAAGATGGCACCCTCTTCGAGGGCGTTTCCGCAGGTGCGCCCGGCGTGCGCGTGGGCGAAGTGGTGTTCAACACCGCGACCACCGGTTATCAGGAAATCCTTACCGACCCCTCGTATGCGCGGCAACTGGTAACCCTCACCCAGCCGCACATCGGCAACACCGGCTGCACCGGTCACGATGATGAAGGCGGCCGGGTGTGGGCTTCGGGTCTGATCGTGCGTGACGTGTCGCGCCGGCCCAGCAGCTGGCGCAGTGAGATGGCGTTGCCGGAATGGCTGGCGGCACGCGAGGTGGTGGCGATTGCCGATATCGACACCCGCCGCCTGACCCGCTTGCTGCGCGATCGTGGCGCGCAAAATGCCTGTCTGGTGGCTGGCGGTGCGCTGGATGCGGAACACGCGATCGAAACCGCGCGCAAGTTCGCCGGCCTCAAGGGCATGGACCTGGCCCGTGAAGTCAGCACCACCGAAACCTACAGCTGGCGCCAAGGCTCGTTCGATCTGGACGCCAATGCCTTTACCCAGCCTGCCAGCACATGGCATGTGGTGGCTTACGACTTCGGCATCAAGCGCAACATTCTGCGCATGCTGGCCGATCACGGCTGCCGGGTCAGCGTGGTGCCGGCGCAGACCAGCGCCGAAGCGGTGTTGGCGCTGCGCCCCGATGGCGTGTTCCTGTCCAATGGCCCTGGTGACCCGGAGCCGTGCGATTACGCGATCAGCGCCATCCGCCAGCTGCTTGTCGAACGCATCCCATTGTTTGGTATCTGCCTTGGCCATCAGTTGCTGGCGCTGGCTGCCGGCGCACGCACGTTGAAGATGAAGTTCGGCCACCACGGCGGCAACCACCCGGTGATCGACCTCGCTACCGGGCGGGTGATGATCACCAGCCAGAACCACGGTTTTGCGGTCGACGAGGCGAGCTTGCCCGACAACGCCCGCGCCACCCATCGCTCGCTGTTCGATGGCTCGTTGCAGGGTATTGAACTGACTGATGCACCCGCGTTCAGTTTTCAGGGTCATCCCGAAGCGAGTCCGGGGCCGCACGATGCGGCGGGGCTTTTTGATCGGTTTCTGGAAGCCATCCAGTCATCGGGACTCGGGACTGGGGACTCGGGACTCGGACGGGCAACAGCGGGGCACGGGAACTCGGAGAGAACTCGGTGAGCGCGTCGCACTTCCGCGAGTTGGAAGTTTGGCAATTGGCAATGGGGCTGGCAAAAACTGTCTACGAAATTACGGCGGGATTTCCGCGTGATGAGCGTTACGGTTTGACGTCACAGATTCAGCGTTCAGCCGTCTCGATACCGTCAAATATCGCCGAAGGCAATGCCCGCATGTCCACCAAGGATTACGCGCGCTTCGATTCTATCGCGCTGGGTTCAACGGCCGAGTTGCAGACGCAACTGTTGCTCTCGCGCGACCTTGGCTTGGGTGCGTCGGCGCCGATCGATGCAGCATTGGCGATGTGCGATCGCGCAGGCCGCATGCTTCAACGGTTGTATCAGGCGCTTCGGCGCAAGTTGCTTTCCGAGTCCCGAGTCCCCAGTCCCGAGACCCGCATCGCGGGCGACACCTCCCGAGTCCCGGAGTAAACCATGCCCCGCAGAACCGACATCCACACCATTCTCGTCATCGGTGCCGGGCCGATCGTGATCGGCCAGGCCTGCGAGTTCGATTACTCCGGTGCGCAGGCGTGCAAGGCGCTCAAGGCCGAGGGTTACCGGGTGGTGCTGGTGAACTCCAACCCGGCGACGATCATGACCGATCCGGACACCGCCGATGCGGTGTACATCGAGCCGATCAACGTCGCCACGGTGGAGCGCATCATCGCCAAGGAGCGGCCCGATGCGTTGCTGCCGACCATGGGTGGGCAGACCGCGCTCAACTGTGCGCTCGATCTGGCCGATGCCGGGGTGCTCGATGCGTACCAGGTCGAATTGATCGGTGCCTCGCGCGAGGCGATTCGCATGGCCGAGGATCGCGAACTGTTCCGCAACGCAATGGCCGAGATTGGCCTGGACTGCCCGAAAGCCGAAGTGGCGCGTTCGTTCGAACAGGCGCTCGATATCCAGAGCCGGGTTGGCTACCCCACCATCATCCGGCCCTCGTTCACGCTCGGCGGCAGCGGCGGCGGTATCGCTTACAACCGCGAGGAGTTCGAGCGTGTGGTTCGCTATGGCCTTGAGTTGTCGCCGGTACACGAAGTGCTGATCGAGGAATCGGTGCTGGGCTGGAAAGAGTTCGAGATGGAAGTGGTGCGCGATCGCGCCGACAACTGCATCATCGTGTGTTCGATCGAAAACCTCGACCCGATGGGTGTACACACTGGCGACTCGATCACCGTGGCGCCGGCGCAAACGCTCACCGACAAGGAATACCAGCGCCTGCGTGACGCCTCGATTGCGGTGCTGCGCAAGATCGGCGTCGATACCGGCGGCTCCAACGTGCAGTTCGGCATCAACGCCAGCAATGGCCGGGTGGTGGTGATCGAGATGAACCCGCGGGTGTCGCGTTCCTCGGCGCTGGCATCCAAGGCTACCGGTTTTCCGATCGCCAAGGTCGCCGCCAAGCTGGCGGTCGGCTACACCCTGGATGAATTGCGCAACGAGATTACCGGCGGCGCAACGCCAGCGTCGTTCGAGCCGACCATCGATTATGTGGTCACCAAGATTCCGCGCTTTGCGTTTGAAAAGTTTCCCGCTGCCGATGCCCGCCTGACCACGCAAATGAAGTCGGTGGGCGAGGTGATGGCGATTGGCCGTACGTTTCAGGAGTCGATGCAAAAAGCGCTGCGCGGGCTGGAAACCGGGCGCTCGGGTTTTGATCCCTCCGGCGTCGACATTCACAGCGAAGAAGGCTTGTTGCGCCTGCGCCGCGAGCTCAAGGAGCCGGGCGCCGAACGCTTGTTCTATCTTGGTGATGCGTTCCGCGCCGGCATGAGCGTGGCAGACGTGCACGCATTGTCGGCGATCGATCCGTGGTTTCTCGATCAGATCGAAGAGCTGATCGCGCTGGAAGGCGAACTGGTGGCTGACGGTTTGACCGCGCTGGATTGGCCGCGGTTGCGTGCGCTCAAGCGCAAGGGTTTCTCCGACCTGCGGCTGGCGGCTTTGTTGGGCACCGATGAGCACGCGATCCGCCATCTGCGGCACACCCTTGGCTTGCGGCCGGTTTACAAGCGGGTGGATTCATGCGCGGCCGAGTTCGCCACCCGCACCGCCTACCTGTATTCCACCTATGAGGACGAGTGCGAAGCGGAGCCGACCGATCGGCGCAAAGTGATCGTGCTCGGCGGTGGCCCCAATCGCATCGGCCAGGGTATCGAGTTCGATTATTGCTGTGTGCATGCGGCGATGGCGCTGCGTCAGGATGGCTACGAAACCATCATGATCAACTGCAACCCGGAGACGGTTTCCACCGACTACGACACCTCCGATCGCCTGTATTTCGAATCGCTGACACTGGAAGACGTGTTGGAGATCGTGGCTTTGGAAAAGCCGTTCGGCGTGATCGTGCAGTTCGGCGGACAAACCCCGCTCAAGCTGGCGCAGGGGCTCGAAGATGCCGGCGTGCCGATCATCGGCACCTCGCCCGACTCGATCGACCTGGCCGAGGATCGCGAGCGGTTCCAGTTGCTGGTTGAACGCCTGCGCTTGTTGCAGCCGCCCAATCGCATCGTCCGCGCCGCCAACGAGGCGGTTGCACTGGCGGCGCAGGTTGGTTACCCGCTGGTGGTGCGCCCAAGTTACGTGCTCGGTGGCCGCGCCATGGAAGTGGTGTATTCGGATGCCGATCTGGAACGTTACATCCGCGAAGCGGTGCGGGTGTCCGAGTCCTCGCCGGTGTTGCTGGATCGTTTTCTCGACAACGCGGTGGAGGTGGATGTCGACGTGGTCGCCGACAGCACGGGTGCGGTGTTCATCGGCGGCATCATGGAGCATATCGAAGAAGCCGGCGTGCATTCCGGCGATTCCTCGTGCTCGCTGCCGCCGTACACCCTGTCCACCGCGGTGCAGGATCGCTTGCGTGAGCAGGTGATCGCGCTGGCCCGCGAACTCAAGGTGATCGGCTTGATGAATACCCAGTTTGCGATCCAGACCGACACTGCCGGTGACGCGCACATCTTTCTGCTGGAGGTCAACCCGCGCGCAGCACGCACCGTGCCGTTCGTGTCCAAGGCCACCGGCGTGGCGCTGGCCAAGATCGCGGCGCGTTGCATGGTCGGCCAGAGCCTGGCCGAACAGGGTATCGGCCGTGAGGTCATCCCCGGCTATTTCTCGGTCAAGGAAGCGATCTTCCCGTTCTCCAAGTTCCTCAACGTCGATCCCATCCTCGGCCCGGAAATGCGCTCCACTGGCGAGGTGATGGGTGTCGGGCAGAGCTTTGGCCAGGCGTTCGCGCGGGCGCAGGAAGCCGCCGGCATCCACGCGATCCAGCCCGGTCAGGCGTTCATCTCGGTGCGCGATCCAGACAAGACGCGGGTGCTGTCGGTCGCGCACGAATTGTTGCGGCGTGGCTTTACGCTGGTGGCAACCAGTGGCACGGCGCTGTTTTTGCGTGAGCATGGGCTGGATTGCACGCAAATCAACAAAGTGGCCGAGGGCCGCCCGCATATCGTCGATCTGATCAAGAATGGTGAAATCGCCTACATCGTCAACACCACCGAAGGCAAACAGGCGATCGCCGATTCGTTCTCGATCCGGCGCGAGGCCTTGCAGCATCGGGTGACCTATTCAACCACCGTGGCCGGCGCACGGGCGTTGTTGCACTCGCTCGATTTTCGTGGTGAGGGTGGTGTCAATGCCTTGCAGGAATTGCATCGCACGCTGCTGTAGCCAACCATCCGCCCGCCACCGCATGCGGTCACGACACGGCCAGCCGCATGGCCGCAACCGGCGTTGCTGCGCACGCGCTCGCCGTGCTGGAAAAACGGCGTGAACTGGTGCAATCTTTCACCGACCGGCCGGCACGCACTGCCATTGCACGCGACAGGCCGTGCAATCCTTGATCAGGTCGCTGATCGCCCATGCCATCCGCGCGTTGCTGCACCGCGTGCGGGTCGCAATCGGGCCTGCCATGGTTTGGCAGGCCCTTGTTCAATGACAAGGAACGACAGTAATGAAAGCACCATTGACCCACACCGGCGCGGTGCGCCTGCGTGAAGAACTGGATCGGTTGAAGTCCAGCGATCGGCCACGGGTGATCGAGGCCATCGCCGAAGCGCGCGCCCACGGCGACTTGAAGGAAAACGCCGAGTACCACGCCGCGCGCGAGCAGCAGAGCTTCATCGAAGCGCGCATCAAGCAACTGGAGTCGGTACTGTCGCATGCCCAAGTGATCGACATCAGCACCCTCAACGCCGGCTCGCGGGTGGTGTTTGGGGCGGCGGTGGAACTGTGCGACGTGGAGTCGGATGAAACCGTGTGTTACCAGATCGTCGGTGATCTGGAATCCGACATCAAGGTCGGTCGGGTGTCGATTTCCTCGCCGTTGGCGCGTGCGCTGATCGGCAAGTGCGAGGGCGACAGCGTCACCATTGAAGCACCGGGTGGCCGCCGCGAGTACGACATCATCGCGGTGAAATATCAGGGAGCCTCGGGGACTTGAGCGATCGTAGCGAGCCGAGCGCGAGAGCGAGCGCAGGTTTGGCCGATTTTGCGGCGCAGGGTGGACGCCACGCAACGAAA
>Ga0210036_1001036_pt1 | contig 31778 bp, 32 predicted proteins | sample CryGeymeta201515_FD_185469 | JGI IMG/M metagenome (GOLD analysis project Ga0210036, IMG submission 185469) | Groundwater microbial communities from Crystal Geyser aquifers in Utah, USA - Crystal Geyser metaG 2015-15 (SPAdes) (version 2) | ecosystem: Environmental > Aquatic > Deep subsurface >...
CTCCGCATAGGCGCGCGGCACGAAAAGAAAGAAAAAAACAAAAAAGAAACCTAATAAAAACAAACAGCGACGCATGCTCTTTCCAGCATACCGTGTGGGAAATAAAGATGCAATATCTCGGGGTTATGGCACCAAGCTCGAAGGCACGATTAAACGAGCGCCGATTGTGTTAAAGTAAACCGGCTTAAAATGTACCGGCTGCGGCAACCGGCCTGCTTTCAGCGCATCAACGATTGCCGCCCGAGCCGTATTTTCACCGACAGCCCTATCGGCGCTTGGATAATCATAGGCGAAAGGAAGCAGCACCTGCTGGCCGATAATCTTTCCCGACGTAAACAGCGCGATAAAATCCGAATTGTGCATCCCCACAGCAGGTGTAGGGTGCTCTGCGGTTTGGTCAAGAGTCACGCCGGCAACGTCTGTACCGGGAAGTTTGGACACTGAGGTCTGAAACCCCTGCTCACTAGTATTGTCAAAGACTGATGCGATCACAATAGTGTCTCCCGACGGCAGTGTGACACTGTAGCATAGCAGATATGGATCAACCCGACCCTTGTCTGGCTCAGGAATAAGCTTTTCTATCGCAACCGCACGAGCGGCGATTAAAAGCGTTGGTTGGTGATACACGCCCGATGATATACTGGTAATATTTTGATAGGTATCTATCACTGTCCCGTCGGGCAGGGGCTGGCCGTTGAGGGTCAGCGTATTGTCCGCGGTTGCCTCGGGAACCACTTTGCACGAATCCGGAACTATGGTCCCGTCCGGCGCAAACACCAGCTCCACCTGGCGGGGGATATACACTTCCGTCGGGGTAGCAAGTGCCATGTTGGGAAAGAGCGTCCAGTCCTGTTTTTCTCCGTTGACAAAGACGGCGCCGCCGCGGACCTCTACGTCTTCGCCGCTGGAAAACCCCGCCTGCATGGAGCCAACAACGTCGATTGACCCATTGCTGTTTGTACGCACAAGAAGCATCCGCAGTGTTCCTGCTTTAAAATCCGTATTCCCCTGTAGCGCATACCCCAGGACGCACGAATGGGTTGCCGAGTCGGTGTCGCGGGGCACAAGAACTTCTGACAATACCTGATTGAAACCGTATTTTGCCACTCCGTTTTCCTGACGGACCAGAAGATCTCCCTTTGGATCCGATACGTGATCGGGGTCATAGATGTTTGCGGGAATGGCGCTAAAGCACCAAACAGTTCCGTTATGAGCCGATTCAACGCTGACGGCGTTGCCCGCATGGACAACTCCAAAGTGCGCCGTATTGATTGCGGCTTGTATGCTTCCGTCAAACGGATTGGTCACGAGCTCTCCGGTTCCTCCCACGCCCGGCGTAAAATCGGAAAGCGAAGTTACATCCGGTAAGTTACCAATAATTGCAGGAGACGCACTTGTCAATTCTGGCGAGATAGCGGAGGGGGTGGCTAAAGGGGTGGATTCATGATGATCATCAGATGGTTTTCCCGTTGGCTCGCAGGCGGCCAGGCTTGCGCAGAGCGCAGTCGAAGCGAGCAGGATCAACCATGCGGACACGATATTCTTTGACATAGCATTCCTCCTTGGAGAACTACATATCCTTTATTCTACACCATTGCGACAAAACCTACTTTGACCAATCCCATACGTTACGGTATAATAGCCTGCCAGTCTAAAAGGTGGGGTGCACCTCTTGGAAGGTGCGCCCCACTTTCGAAATTATCTTAATAAAGGAATTTGAATGGCAACGAAACGTACTTATCAACCCAAAATCAGGCGGCGCGTGCGCGTGCACGGTTTCCGCCAGCGCATGTCCAGCGCAGATGGACGCCAGGTGCTCAAGCGCCGGCGGCTGAAAGGCCGCTCCAGGCTGGCAGTCCGCAGCAACCAACACGTCAAGCGGGTCAGGTGGTAGCAGGCGTTCCGTGCGGCGGATGTGGATGCTCTGCGCTACCGTCGCGATCGCATGTCAAGTCAGGGAGAAGGCGAGGCACAGGTGAAGCGTCGCTTTCGCCTGACCCGGTCGGGCGATTTCCAGCGGGTGCGGCGTTTTGGCAAGTCTTATGCCCACCCGCTTATCGTGTTATTTGTCTTCGCGAAGCACATCGTACCCGAAGGGTATCCCTGTGGGACGGCGTCTGAGGCGCCGGGGGTGCGGGTCGGCGTGGCTGCCGGTCGGACGGTCGGGAACGCTGTCCAGCGCAACCGGGCCAAACGTCTGCTGCGGGCGGCGATGCAGAATCTCTACCCGAAGATCGTCCCTGGCTTCGACCTGGTGCTGATCGCCCGTCAACCGCTCCCCTCCGCTGCCCTGACCCAGACCCAGGAAGCCCTATTCACGCTCCTGTCCCGCGCTGGATTATTATCCCCCACCCATGACGGCTGAAGCTTACCTGCCCCATGATTACTCGGATGAGCCGCGCGTGCGCGACCTGGCGCACACGCCGCGCAACTGGCCGCGCCTGGCCTTGTTGGCGCTCATCCGCCTGTACCAGATGACCATCTCGCCCGGCTTGCCGGCCAACGCCTGCCGTTTTTACCCTTCGTGCTCACATTATGGCTATCAGGCAGTTTACAAACACGGTGCATTGAAGGGCGGCTGGATGGCTGCCTGGCGTATCCTGCGCTGTAACCCGTTCAATCCCGGGGGTTACGACCCCGTTCTATAGGAGATAGACTCTTTTCCATGAAAACAAAAATCATCCTTCTTATCTCAGGTGCGCTCGCCTTGGGCCTTTTACTGAGCGGCTGCGTCACCGGTCTGACGCCCTCCTCTTGGCCGGGCATCAGCGCGGATGGCGCGACGGCTTACGTCGCCTCGGCGGCTGCGGTCTACGCGGTGAACCTGGAGAACGGTAACGAGCTTTGGCGTTTCCCGGAGAAGGCAGACGCCAAAAGATCTTTCTTTGCCGCGCCGGTTCTAACCCCAGACGGGCAGTTGATCGTCGGCGGTTATGACCATGTCCTTTACAGCCTGAACCCGCAAAACGGCCAGGTCAACTGGCAGTACGCCGAAGCGCGTGACCACTGGGTCGGCAGTGTTTTGGTTGCCAATGACCTGATTTACGCTCCCAATGCAGATTACAATCTTTACGTGCTCAACCTGAAAGGCGAATTGCAGTGGAAGTTCGCGACCAGGCAGGCGATCTGGGCCACACCGGTGACCGACAGCCAACGGGTCTATTTGGGCTCCCTCGACCGTAAAGTTTACGCCGTGGATGCCCGCACCGGAAAGCTGGTTTGGGATAAGGCGCTGACCGGCGCGATCCTTGGCTCGCCGGTATTGGGAGGCGACGGGCGACTCTACGTCGCTACCTTCGGCGGCGACGTATTCGCACTGGATACGGCGAACGGTGAGCAGTTGTGGGAGTTCTCAGCGGGCAATTTTGTCTGGTCCGCGCCAGTTCTTAGCAATGGAGCATTGTACTTCGGCGACTCGAACGGCAACTTCTATGCGTTGAACGCCTCCACTGGCGCACAAGACTGGAGCCTGCAACCGGGCAGTCCAATCCTCGGCGCCCCCTTGGTAACTGGCGATCATGTCCTGTTCGGGACGGAAGCCGGCAACCTGTATGCGGTGGATACACAAGGCCAAAACGCCTGGAATCTGACTGTAAGTGGTAAACTATACGGCGCGCCGGTGGCGGGCAGTGACTTGATCCTGGTCGCGCCAGTGGAAGGCCAGTCCCTGCTCATTGCTCTGGATCAGGCCGGCGTCCAGAAGTGGGCGTTCACACCGGTAAAGAAATAAGGAAGAAGAGATAACATGTGGGATACCTTTATTGTCACCCCTCTTACCAACGTTCTGCTGTGGATCTATGGGATCTTCGGCGGGAATTTCGGCTTGGCGATCATCCTGTTCACCATCTTGATCCGGCTGGTCACTCATCCGCTGATGGCTTCCCAGATCAAGAGCAGCCAGAAGATGCAGGAAATGCAGCAATCCAAGAAGTGGCAGGAAATCCAGAAGAAAAACAAGGGTGATAAGGAAAAACTGGCCCAGGAGCAGATGAAGCTCTACAAGGAACTCGGCATCAGCCCCTTCGGCTCCTGCCTGCCGACTATAATCCAGATACCCATCATCTTTGGCTTGTACCAGAGCATTATGCGTGCGCTGGTGGCTTCCCCGCTGCAATTGCTCACCCTCACTCGCAGCGTGTACGCTGTCTTCGACACCCCGGCCCTGCTGCCACTGAACAGTCATTTCTTGTGGATGAATCTGGGTCAAGCGCCAGAAAAGATCTTCTTGCCCTTCCTGACCAGCGGCATTCCTAACCCGACGCTGGCCATCATTGTTGCCCTGACCACCTACGTCCAATCCAAACTGACCATGCCACCTTCCACTAACCCCAACGACCAGAGCGCGGCGATGGGTAAGATGATGGCCCTCTACATGCCGCTCCTGTTGGGCTATTTTTCCTTGACCTTTGCTTCTGGCCTTTCGGTTTACTTTATCATCAGCAACCTGGTCGGCATTCTGCAATATGCCCTGTTGGGCAAGGTCAACTGGCGGAATCTGCTCCCCGGCGCGAAGAAAGAGGCTGCGAAGTCGAAATGAACGAACGAACCACACTGGAAAAGATCGCTCCGACGGTCGAAGAAGCCGTAGCACAAGGATTGGTGGAGCTCAACCTGCCCGCCGAAGCCGTGGATGTGGAAGTGCTGGACACTGGCAGTCGTGGACTCTTTGGGGTCGGTAGTCGCCAGGCTCGCGTCCGCCTGACGATCAAGGAAACGCAACCCCCCGGACCCGAGGCCGGGTCGCCGGCGCCCGCGCCTGAAACCATCCCCGCGCCCGCTCCTGCACCCGAACCTGCGCCTGAGCCTTCTTCTGAAGAGGACGAGTTGCTCAACATCTCCGAAAAGACGGTCAGCGAGTTGTTGGCAAAGATGAGGATCGAGGCGAAGCTCTCGGTCAGTTACGGCGAAGCGGACGAAGATGGACATCGCCCGGTCTGCGTGGAGCTTCACGGCGACGATCTGGGCCTCCTGGTCGGCCGCCGGGCGGAGATCCTGAACGCCTTGCAGTACATCGTCAACCTGATCGTCAGCAAGCAGTTGGAACGTTGGGTGCAGATCGTCGTGGATGTGGAGGGTTATCGCAGCCGGCGCGAGGCCAGCTTGCGCAAGATGGCCCGCCAAATGGCCGGTCAGGTGGGGCAGACTGGGCGGCGGCAAGTGCTGGAGCCAATGAGCGCAGCCGACCGCCGCATCATCCACCTGGAATTGCGCGACCATCCCGAGGTGACCACACAGAGCATCGGCGAGGAACCCGCGCGCAAAGTCACGATCGTTCCGAAGTAGGGCAAGTAAAGAAGTAAACAAGTAAACAAGTAAAGAAGTAAACAAGTAAACAAGTAAACAAGTAAACAAGTAAACAAGTAAAGAAGTAAAGAAGTAAACAAGTAAACAAGTAAAGAAGTAACCAAGTAAACCCCTCTTCAACATAAGAGGGGTTCCTTGTTTCCTTGCTACTTGTTTCCTTGCTACTTGTTTCCTTGCTACTTGTTTCCTTGCCCACTTGTTTCCCTGTCTATTTTCTACGTACCACGTATTACTTTTTACTTTTTCCTTTCCCCTTTCCCCTCCTCATGTATAATTACTCCATGCTCAACCCCGTCTCGCTCGAGCCGGTGGATTACCTCGTCATCGGACATCTTTCGCAGGATCTAACCCCTGAAGGCCCGCGCCTGGGCGGGACGGCGGCCTATTCGGCCTTGACGGCGCACGCCCTGGGCCTGCGCGTGGGCGTGGTCACGGCCTGGGGCGGGGAGCCGCCTCTCGGCGCGCTGGCCGGGACGGACGGCATCACCATTTCCATGATCCCCACGCCGCACACGACAACCTTCGAGAACGTGTATACCCCGGCGGGTAGAATCCAGTACATTCATCGCACCGCGCCGCGCATTGATACCAGCCATGTAGCGCAAGAATGGCGGCGCACGCCGATCATTCACATCGGCCCGATCGCGCAAGAGGTCAGCCCGCTGCTGGCGGAGGGCTTCTCGCCGGACTTGCTGTGCCTGACCCCGCAGGGCTGGCTGCGCACCTGGGATGGGGATGGACGTGTGCTCCCCTGCGTCTGGCCGGAGGCGCAGGCGGCGCTCTCGAAAGCCGCCGCAGCCGCGATCAGCATCGAAGACGTGGGCGGTGACGAGGGCCAGATTGAGGCCATGGCGCTGGCTTGCCGTGTCTTGGCCGTGACAGAAGGGCCGGCAGGAGCGCGGCTGTACTGGAACGGCGACCTGCGCCGTTTCCGCGCCCCCGCCATGCCCGAGGTGGACGCAACCGGCGCGGGCGATATCTTCGCAGCTGCCTTTTTCTTCCGCTTGTACACCACGCGCGATCCCTGGGAGGCGGCCCGCTTCGCTACCCGGCTGGCTTCGTATTCTGTCATGCGGCCCGGGCTGGAGGGTATCCCAACCCAGCAGGAAATCCAAACCTGCCTGGTGGAGGTATTTTAGTGGGACGCGTGTACACGCTGGTCAATCAGAAAGGCGGCGTAGGGAAAACGACCACTGCCATCAACCTGGGAGCCTACCTTGCCAGTTTTGGCCAGCGCGTCCTGATTGTGGATATAGACCCACAGGCCAATGCCACCTCCTGCCTCGGCGTGGATAAACGCACCGTCACCGGCGGCACGTATGAAGTGCTGCTGGGCGGCGCACCCGCCTCAGCGAACCTGCTGCATAATCCACGCCTGAAACTGTCGCTGCTGCCGTCCTCGCCTGCGCTGGCCGGCGCGGAAGTGGAGCTGGTCAGCGAGTTGGGGCGCGAGAGCAAGCTCAAGAACGCCCTCGGCCCCGTGATCGAAAAGTTCGATTACCTGTTGATTGATTGCCCGCCCTCGCTCGGCCTGTTGACCGTCAACGGCCTGATCGCCGCACAAGATGGTGTTATCATCCCTGTGCAGTGTGAGTACCTGGCCCTGGAAGGGCTGGGCGAATTGACCCACACCCTCCAGCGTGTCCGTTCGGCGCTTTTTCCCGCTTTGAAGGTGCGCGGCGTGGTGCTGACCATGTTCGACGGGCGCACGAATCTCTCTGCGGACGTGGTGGCCGAAGTGCGCAAGTATTTCGCCGAGCAGGTTTTCGAAGCGATCGTCCCGCGCAGCGTCCGCCTGGCCGAAGCGCCCTCTTATGGACTGCCGATCACGGCCTACGCGCCCGAATCGAGCGCGGCCAAAGCCTACGAGTTGCTGGCGCGCGAAGTGTTGGCCGGAGATGGTATCCCAATTCCGGCGCTACCTAAGGAGTGACCTATGCCTCAAAAATCGGGACTCGGTCGTGGACTGGATGCCTTGATCCCTGGCGGCGAAACGACGCCGGCGCAAGGCGGCGTCACCTACGTGCCTGTGGGTCACATTTCTCCCAACCCGCGCCAGCCGCGCGGGGACATGGATCCAGAGGAGCTGGGCGAGTTGACGGCTTCGATACGTGAGCATGGCGTCCTGCAACCCTTGATCGTCACGCCGATTGAAATGGGTGGTCAGTACATTTTGATCGCTGGCGAGCGACGCCTGGAAGCCGCCAAACAGGCCGGGCTTTCCAGCGTGCCCGTCATCGTACGCCAGGCCACCGACCAGCAGCGGCTGGAATTAGCCCTGATCGAAAATGTCCAGCGCGCCGACCTGGGTCCTTTGGAGGAGGCTGAAGCCTATCGCCAACTGGCCGAGGACTTCAGCCTATCCCACGAAGATATTGCCCTGCGCGTCGGGAAGAGCCGCGTGGCGGTGACCAATACCCTGCGTCTGTTCAAGCTGCCCGATGTGGTGAAGAATGCGCTCGTCGAGCAGCGCATCACCGAGGGGCATGCGCGCGCCTTGCTGGCCTTGCCTACACCGGAGGCGCAGGCAGCCGCCCTGCACACGGTTCTCTCACAAGACCTCAACGTCCGCCAGACGGAGGAGCTGGTGCGCAAACTGGCCGGCGAACGCCCACCGTCCGCGCCAAGGGCCGCGCCTCCGCCCGAAATCACTGAGCTGGAAGAGCGCCTGCGCGCCAGCCTGGGGACGAAAGTCTCGCTGCGCGCCGGACGAAAGGGTGGGACTTTGACCATCCATTATTACTCCGACGAGGAGCTGGATGCGCTGATGGCACGCTTGTTGAAGGAATAGATGAAAATCCTTTATAACGCCCGCATCCACACCCTGAACAAGGCTAAACCAATGGCCTCGGCCTTGGCTGTAGATTACGGGCGAGTCTTGGCTGCTGGCGAGACGGAAGAGCTTTTCCGAGAATTCGACCGCGCCGAGCGACAGGATATGGGCAGGAAAGCCATCCTGCCCGGCCTGACCGACGCGCACATCCATCTTCAGCAATATGCCCTTAGTTTGCAAAAGGTAGACTGCGAGACGGACAGCAAAGAAAAGTGCCTGCGCCGCGTGGCCGAACGCGCCCGCAAGCTCCGCCCAGACGAGTGGCTCCTGGGGCATGGCTGGAACCAAAACCTTTGGGCTTCCCCCCCTGTGGGGGGTACTGTGAGGGGTACGGCTTCCCCCTTTGTAGGGGGGACGGGAGGGGGGTCTTGGCCCTCCGCCGCTGACCTGGACGCGATCAGCGCGGACATCCCCATCTACCTGACTGCCAAGTCGCTGCACGCGGGCTGGGTCAACCGCGCCGCGCTGAGGCTGGCCGGGATCAACGCGGCTACACCCGATCCCCTGAATGGACAGATACAACGCGACGGCCATGGCCAGCCGACCGGCATCCTGCTCGAAGAGGCGATGAAGCTGGTCGAAGCCGTCATCCCGGTGCCGGGCGTGGACGAAGTCGCCGAGGCCATCCGCCAGGTCCAGCCAGCCCTTTGGCGCGCCGGCCTGACCGGAGTCCACGATTTCGACAAGCGGCCCTGTTTCATGGCCTTGCAGCAAATGCACGCGGCGGGCGAATTGCGCTTGCGCGTGACCAAAAGCATCCCAATCGAAGATTTGCCTCTCGCCGTCGGGCTTGGTCTGTGCAGCGGCTTCGGCGACGATACCCTGCGCGTCGGTTCGGTTAAGTTGTTCGCGGATGGTGCGCTCGGGCCGCACAGCGCGGCAATGTTCGATCCGTATGTTGACGAACCAGAAAATCGTGGTATTCTAAACCTGGATGGCGAAGAAGTGTTCGAGCATGGCCGTTACGCGGCCGAAAGCGGCCTCAGCCTGGCAGTCCACGCCATCGGCGACCGCGCCAACCACGAGGTGCTGGACGGCTTCGCCCAGTTGCGAGCCTACGAGCGCGAAAGAGGCCTGCCGGCGTTGCGTCACCGCGTCGAGCATGTACAGGTTCTCCATCCAGATGACGCCAGCCGGTTGGCCGGGTTGGGGCTGGTCGCCTCGATGCAGCCCGTCCATGCCCTCTCGGACATGCACATGGCTGACCGGTACTGGGGCGGGCGCGCCGCCCTGGCTTACGCATGGCGGACGCAGTTGCAGCACGGTGCCCGGCTGGCCTTCGGCTCGGACGCGCCGGTCGAAGTCCCCAACCCGTTCCTGGGCCTGCACGCGGCGGTCACGCGCCAGCGGGCGGATGGCTCTCCCGGGCCGGGGGGCTGGTATGGGGAGCAGCGGCTGACGCTGCAAGAGGCGCTCGCAGGCTTCACCATCGGCCCGGCTTATGCAGCCGGCGTGGAAGACCGCCTGGGTCAACTGGCGGCTGGTTATCTAGCTGACTTGATTGTTCTCGACGACGATCCATTCTTGTGTGATCTTGCCGACTTGCACTCCTTACAACCGGTCGCTACAATGATCGCTGGGGAGTGGGTCTGGCAAGAAGGACAGGCGTAATGGCTCAATCTCATCTCATCCCTGAAGTCTTGGTGCCGCGCTTGGGCGAATACCTGGTGCAGCAGGGACACATCACCGAGGAGGGTCTAAGAAAAGCCTTGTCGTATCAACGTAAGAAGCAGGGCAAGGACGAACATTGGCTGCTGGGCGAGACGTTGCTGGAATTGAAATTGATTGATCGCCCAACCCTCGATCAGGCGATCACAGAACAGATCATCCAACTGCGGAATGCTCTGGAGGATGCCAACCGTTCTCTGGAGCGCCGCGTTCAGGATCGCACTGCCGAGCTGCAATTGGCCCTGCGCAAACTTTCCGAACTCAACCAATTGAAGGCGAATTTCGTCGCCAATATTTCGCACGAGCTGCGCACGCCGCTGACCCACGTAAAAGGTTATATCGAATTACTGGTCACGGAAACGCTCGGTTCTTTGGGTGAAGAACAAAAAAAGGCGCTTCAGGTGGCTCAACATGCCACCACGCGGCTGGAGAGCCTGATTGATAACCTGATCTTGTTCTCGCAGGCCGCGCGCGGCAAGTTGACCCTGCACCTGACGCCTGTTAATCTCAACCAGGTTGCCACTGAAATTCTCAATTATTCCAATCAAAAAGCGCTCGACCGTAATATCACTTTGAGCGCAGACATAAAGTCCAACCTGCCGCTTGTCAAGGCAGACGAAGAGAAATTAAGCTGGGTTATTCTCCAGTTGATGGATAATGCCATCAAATTCACCCCTGCTGGAGGAAAGGTAGGCCTCTTGATCAAACGCGAGGCCGATGCCCTGGTCAGGATTTCCGTCGCAGATACCGGCATCGGTATCCCCAAGAACCGGCTGCATGAATTATTCGAGCCTTTCCACCAGCTAGACAGCTCCTCCACGCGGCGCTATGGAGGCACCGGTCTGGGTCTGGCGTTGGTGCGGCAGATCCTGGAAGCGCATGGCTCAGTCATAGATGTCCAGTCTGAAGAAAGCAAAGGAACGATCTTTGGATTTACGCTCTTAGTGGCAGGAAAACCTGCCTGATTTGCGGAGGGCGCAGGCATGAATAAGCAAACGCTCGGTCACCTGGATGCCATCAATCAATCCGTCACTTCAGAGGATTGGAAAGCCGCGCTGGATCTGTTGATCCTGACCTTGCGGAAAAAGTTCGTGTTCGACAATCTAGCCATCTATCTCACCGGAGCAGACCGGGGTATGCCAGAAGTGGTCTACGCGCGCGCCGTTGGCCGGGGCCGAAAAGCCGAAGCCGATGCGGCCTGGGGCGAGAACATTGCCAACCAGGTCATCCTTGCCGGAAGGATCATGTGGGATGTGCCTGCCGGAAAGGTATCTGAGGACCGGGTTGCCATGCCTTACCTGCTGGGGTTACCGATCTTCATGTTGAAGGGCGCCGGCGCGCTGGTTTTCATACGTTTTGGGGGGCCAGCCTACACCCTCGCGCAGATCAAACTGGCGGTGCTGGCCGCCTGCCAGATATCCCGTATTCTCGAATGGCGTATGCTGCGCGAGAATATATCTCAACTGGAACAGGCCCGCCATCGAGCGCAATTGCAAAATGATTTCATCGCCACGGTTTCTCACGATCTTCGTACCCCTCTCGGTTTCATCAAGGGCTATGCAACCTCCTTGCTGCGTTCAGATACAACCTGGGACGCGGCGACCCAGCATGAATTCTTGACCATTATTGACGAAGAAGCCGACCATTTGATGGCGCTGGTTACCAAGTTCCTCGATTCGGCTCGCTTACAGAGCGGCATGATGAGCATGGATTTTCAGCCTGTGCGCCTGGATTCTCTCATCCGGGACGTGGTCATGCGCATCCATGGGCGGGACAGTTCGGTGCAGGTGGATCTTGATTTGGATAAATCGCCCCCGATCCAGGCCGATTCTATCCGCCTGGTGCAGGTGCTCGAGAATTTGTTCGAGAACGCCTTTAAATATGCCCCGGATTCGAGCATCACCGTCACTTTACGGAACCTGGGCGACCATCTTACCGTCACCTTCGCGGACCGGGGGCCGGGTATCCCGGCCGAGCATTTGCCCTTCCTTTTCGAACGTTTCTACCGCGTTCCCGCGCAGTCTGGTAAACCCGGCACCGGGCTGGGGCTTTTTATTTGCAGGCAGATCGTCCGGGCGCACAATGGAGAAATTGCGGTCGAGACCGCGCCCGGCAGGGGAACGGCGTTTTGTATTGACCTGCCTGTCCATCACGAAGGATCAGCTTAGAGGCAATACTGTTTAGATAAGGTCGCAGAGACGGCTCCTCGCGAAGCACCCTGCGGGCACGCCGTCGGGCATGGGAGCCCGACCTTCTTAACTAAACAGTATTGGGCTTAGAGCCGATCCGAAAACCTTCTGGAACGCGGACTTTAGTCCTCAAAGCAGGGCAGACTGAAGTCTGCATTCCGTTACCTTTTGGAACGCGGACTTTAGTCCTCAAAGCAGGGCAGACTGAAGTCTGCATTCCGTTACCTTCTGGAACGCGGACTTTAGTCCTCAAAGCAGGGCAGACTGAAGTCTGCATTCCGTTACCTTTTGGAACGCGGACTTTAGTCCGCAAGGCAAGGCAGACTGAAGTCTGCATTCCGTTATTTGGATAGGCTTTTAGAAGCAATGCTGGTTAGATAAGGAGTGTGCCATGTCCACAAGTATCCTGGTCGTTGATGATGAACCCCGTTATCTTCGTTTGCTCGAAGCCAATTTGCATACGGAGGGTTACGAGGTTATCACCGCACAAAATGGGAAAGAGGCCGTCGAGATGTTTTCTGCCAATCCGGTGGATTTGATCTTGCTCGACGTTTTGATGCCGCAAATGGACGGGTTTGCCGTCTGCCAGCGCATCCGCCAATACTCCAACGTGCCAATTATTATTTTAACTTCCAAGGGTGAGGAACAAGATCGCGTGCACGGCCTGGATGTCGGCGCGGACGATTACCTGGTCAAGCCGTTCTCGGTCATGGAATTGCTGGCGCGCGTGCGGGCTGTCCTGCGGCGCGCCCAGGTTTCCGAGACGGGGCAAGATCGTTACTTTGAACATAGCAATCTGCGGATCGATCTCGCCCGCGCCGAGGTCTGGCGTGGCGAGAAACCCGTTTTCCTTTCGGCCACGGAGTATCGCCTCCTGCTCCAATTCTCGCACAATGTCGGCAAGGTGCTCACCGCCGAGGAACTCTTGGGGAGCGTCTGGGGGCCGGAGTACCGTTCGGATAAAGAGATCCTGTGGGTCACTATCGCCCGTTTGCGCCAGAAAGTGGAAGACGATCCGCACAACCCCAAGCACATCGTTACCCGCTCGGGTTTGGGTTATCTGATGCCGCCGGTGGAAGGATAGAGGCGTATTCCTCAGAGGCGCCATGACCATCGAGTTTGACGATAAAGGCAAATTCTTTACCGACGTGATCACGAAAGTCACTGTACTGGCAATCATCCAGACCGCTACTCAGCGCATTCACGGCAACATTCACGTCCGCCGTGACCAGCGCTTCAAGGATGAGTTGGATATTGACGAAAAGTTCCTGGCAGCCAACCGCAAGCGGCGATGAGCTGCTTCACACTTCTCTGCTATAATGATTTTGAAAGACCTCACAGGTTTCCAAAGTCACCATGACAGGCTGATTTCTATGCCCTGGCAAGCGGCTTGATCGGCAAAACTTCATATAAAACCTGTGAGGCCTCATGACTTGGTTGAATTAGAGAGGCATCTCATGAGCATACAAGCCCAGGTTTCCATCCGCATGAAAAAACTAGGCGTCTTGATTCACGATGCACGCCTGGCTGCCCGGCGGAGCATCCCGGAGTGCGCCGAGGCGATTGGCGTGACGAGCGGCGTGTTTCGCGCTTACGAGGCAGGCCACCGGGCGCCCTCGCTCCCCGAGATGGAAGTGTTGGCGTATTTCCTGGATTTGCCCTTTCGTCGCTTCTGGAGCAAGGAAGCCGTCTCGGACGATACTTCACCGACTGAGGCTCTCAACCTGCCGGTGCTGGTAGGGGTTCGCCAGCGCATGATTGGCGCTCTTCTGCGGCAAGCGCGCCTGAAGGCCAGCATCTCGCCCAAAGCGCTATCCGAACAGTCTGGCATTTCGACCAGCCGGATACGGGCTTATGAGCTGGGCGAGCGGCCCATCCCCTTGCCGGAGTTGGAAGGCTTGATGTCCCTGCTGAACGGGCAGGTTGAATCCCTCTTCGACCAGACCGGGCCGGTCGGTCAGTGGTTGAGCCAGCAGCAGGCCATCCAGGATTTCAAAAAGTTGCCGCCCGAATTGCAAGATTTCGTTTGCAAGCCGGTCAACCGCCCGTACCTGGATCTGGCCCTCAAGTTGAGCGAACTGTCCACCGAAAAACTGCGCGCGGTGGCAGAAAACCTGCTGGATATCACATTCTAATGGTAGCCAGCCTGCCCTGGCAGGCAGGCCAGGGTAGGCTACCGTAAACCGGTTATGTCTGAAGAATTCTCCCCTCAGCAGCTCGAAAAAGAAGGCAAGGCTGCCTACGAACAGGCGGACTATTTATCAGCCGCGAAGACGTTTGCCGAGGCTGCGGCTGCTTATTCCGCTCATGGCGAGCCTCTGATGGCGGCCGAGATGAAAAACAACCAGAGCGTTGCCCTGCTGCAAAACAAACAAACGCAAGCCGCGCTCGATGTGGTCAGCGGCACGGAGGCGGTTTTTGCCGCCGCGGGCGACCTGCGACGCCAGGGCATTGCGCTGGCCAACCAGGCCGCTGCGTTGGAAGCCCTCCGCCGCAGGGACGAGGCGATTGCTTGCTACCGGACGTCAGCGGAAATCCTGGAAAGGGCCGGCGCGAAGGATCTGCGCGCGGACGTGATGCGCGCCGTGGCCGGACTCCAGGCGCGCGGCGGCAAGATGACCGACGCCGTGATCACCATGCAATCCGGGCTGATGGGGCTGGAGAAGCCGACCCTCAAGCAACGCATTCTCAAGAAGCTGCTCTTCCTTCGTCTATGGCGGTAAAGGTAGATTTTCAGGTGCGCCCGGCAGACTCCATGGATCAGCGCCAGATCGCCAACCTGATCCATTTCGAGAGCTATGTCCACCGTCACCTGGACTGGCGCAATCCGTTGGATTGGATCGGCGTGCCGCCTTATCTGGTCGCCGAGCAGGTGACAACGAATGCTCCGCATGGGCGCGTGGTGGCTGCGTTGGCCTGCCCGCCGGACCCGCCGCAGGTGGCGTGGATCCGGCTGTTCGTCAACTCGGACAGGCTGCCGTTGAAGGAAGCTTGGGACATCTTGTGGGAGGCCGCGCAGGCCAATCTGGGCAGAAATGGCAACGCTCGCGTGGCCGTCATCGCCTTGAAGGACTGGCTTCCGGGCCTGCTGACAGGCAGCGGCTTTGTTGTCCGCCAGCAAATCGTCATGTTCGAGCGCAGGGAAGGGATGCCTGTCCCTGAGACTTGCCGGCCGGGGATCAAGATTCGCCAGATGACGATACGTGATTTACCCCTCGCCGCCGCGCTGGACGCCGCCGCGTTCGATCCACTTTGGCATAATTCGCTGGCGGCGCTGAAGCGGGCCTATCAGCAAGCCATGCTGGCAACGGTGGCCGAATCGGCGCAAGGCCTGATTGGATACCAGATCAGCACGCAGAATCCGTATGGGGCGCACCTGGCCCGGCTCGCCGTCCGGCCGGAAGCGCAGGGCCGGGGGGTGGGTCGGGCGTTGGTCAGCGACCTGATCCACGGCCTGGCGCAGCGCGGCGCCTCTCGTCTAACCGTCAACACCCAGGCCGATAACGCTCCTTCGCTGGCGTTGTACAAGAGGCTGGGTTTCGTCGAGACAGGTGAGCGTTATCCGGTATTCGAATTTCAGGTGCAATGAAACGAGAAGGATGCTATGGCGATACGACCTGATGAGGCAGTGATCGTCAATGCCCTGGTGCGGCAGGCGCTGGTGTCGGCGCAAGAGGTGATGGGCGAGAACGGGCTGAATGCCGTCCTGCGCGCCAGCGGACTGGAGCGGTTCATCGGCAATTTCCCGCCCAACGACACGGATCCCGGCATCCAGACGGTCGAGTATGCCCGTTTCAACGCGGCCATCGAATCCTTCTACGGGCGAGGCGGGAAAGGCATGTTGCGGCGCATCGGCAAGGCTTCTTTCCAATACGGCGTGCGAGAGCAGGGCGCGCTGATGGGTGTGGCCGGCGCGGCCTTGAAGCTGATGCCGCGCAAGGGGCGCATCAAGTTCGTGCTGAACGCGATGGTGAACGCCCTCAAGAAGACCAATCCCCAGGTGGATGCCTGGGTGGAAGATGAAGGCGACAGGATCGCCTACTGCGAGTCCACTTGCGCCATCTGCCTGGGCCGTCATAGCGACCAGCCGGTCTGCCACCTGTATGTCGGCTCGATTGGCGAGGCCGTGCGCTGGGCCACGGATCAGGAACACGGAATCACCGAAACGCACTGCGTCGCCAAGGGCGATCCGTATTGCCGCTTCGAGGTAGGAGAAGTGGTGCGTGGGTCCTGAAACCCTCTCCCCGGTAATATCAAGCCGCCTCGTGCAGCAATTCGTCGCCGCGACGGTCGAAGAGGTGGGCGTGGAAAAGCTGGCCTTGGTGCTGGCGGACGTAAATCTTTCGCCTTCAGCTATCGAGCCGGAAAACCTTGGTGGGATGGATAACCGCGCTGCCGCCGAACTCTACGCCAGGCTCCAGCAGGCGCTGCGCATGTACTACGGACGCGGGGCGCGCGGCATTCTGTTGCGCATCGGGCGGGGATTGTGGCAGAGGATGGTGGCGCAGGCCTCCCTGCGGGAAAAGGCCGAGCTGCAGATCGTACGCCGGCTGCCGGTCCCAGCCCGGCGGCGACGGGTGCTGGAATTCGTGGCGGAACGTCTGCGCGATCCCGGCGGCTCATCCTCGGTCCATCTCCTCGACGTTGACCTGCTGCTTGTTGACCGATCCGGCGCGGCGGCCTGCGGCCAGGCAGACGACGAGCCAATCTGTTATGTTACCCTGGGGATAATCCAGGGGGCGTTATTCTGGGCTGTTGGCCGTGAAGTGGACGTGGAAGAGGTCGCCTGCAAGGCGACCGGCGCGCCCGCTTGTGAATTCAAAATCAAATTCGGAGGTGATTGACATGGAAACATTCGAATGGAACTGGAAAACCTCGGACGGTCTGCAGATGTATTCGAAAGGCTGGGCGCCGAAAGGGAAGCCAAAGGCCGCCATTTGCCTGGTACACGGGCACGGCGAGCACATTGGTCGCTACGAGCATGTTGCCGCCGCGCTGACGGAGAAGGGTTATGCCATGCTCGGCTTCGACCTGCGCGGGCATGGCAAGTCTGCTGGACCGCGCGGGCATACGCCCTCGTATGATGCTTTGATGGACGACATCACCGCGTTTTTCGACCAGATCGAAGCGCGTTACCCGGGCCTGCCGCGCTTTTCATACGGACACAGCCTGGGCGGCAACCTGGTCTTGAACTATGCCCTGCGCCGCAAGCCAGCCTTGCGCGGCGTGATCGCCACCGGGCCCTGGCTGAAACTGGCCTTCGAGCCTCCAGCCTCCAAAGTCTCGCTGGGGAAGATGATGAACAAAATCTTGCCCGGCTTCACCCAATCCAGCGGATTGGAGACGGCCGCCCTCTCACATGATCCGGCTGTGGTCAAGGCTTATGAGAACGACCCGCTGGTGCACGAAAAGATCACTGCCCGCCTGTTCGTCTCCACCTACGATAGCGGGCTGTGGGCGCTGGAACATGCGGCTGAGTTTCCGTTGCCTCTGCTGCTGATGCACGGCACCGCCGACCGGCTGACCTCCGCCGAAGCCAGCCGCCAGTTTGGCGAGGCCGGGGGGAAGCAGGTTACGCTCAAGTTGTGGGATGGCTGGTACCACGAGATCCACAACGAGCCGGAGAAGGCGCAAGTTTTCAAGGTGATGACCGACTGGCTGGATGCTCATTCATGAGGGTTCCTTGACAAGGTTTTTAACGCGAATGGCGCGAATATGCGAATGCCGCGAATATTTTAATTTATTCGCGATATTCGCCCATTCGCCACATTCGCGTTAAGAACATCACCGGCTAGTTAGAGCCTATCCGAATAATGGAATGCAGACTTCAGTCTGCCCTGCATTGCGGACTAAAGTCCGCGTTCCAGGGGTTTTTCGGATAGGCGCTTACTGCCCGAAATTCATATCTGCCTTTAATATTGCAAGGCTGGACAAACCGCCTCGAATATGGCAAAATCTTTCCACTTTGTATTCGAGAGGAGAGCGAATGAGCAAACGTCAGGAAATACGCGAAAAACGCCGCAAACAGCAACAACGCCAGCGGTTGTTGATCATCGGGCTGGTGGCGATTGGCGCAGTGTTGGTCGCTTTTGCCCTCATCTGGCCGACCATCAAAGGGAACCAGATTGCTGATACCGCACTTGCTTCCATCACCCCTATCGCGCCGAGCACCACCACTGCTGCCATGGACGGGACACACTTGGGCGATCCAAATGCGCCGGTCAAGATGGATGTATGGGAAGATTTCCAATGTTCGGGCTGCTTTTACTATACCGAAAATATCGAGCCGCTGGTCATCCAGAAATACGTCGAGACTGGGAAAGTGTATTACACCTATCATTTCTTCCTGCTCATTGACGGCGCGAATACTACGGGCGAATCGCACCAGGCTGCCAACGCGGCCATGTGCGCCCTCGAACAAGGTCACTTCTGGGATTACCAAACGATACTCTTCAAGAACTGGAAGGGCGAGAACGTGGGTTCTTTCTCGGATGCGCGCCTGGTCGCCATGGCCAAGCGCATCGGCCTGGATATGACCGCCTTCAATAAATGCTTCCAGGCGAATACCTATGCCGACCAGATCAACCAGGATTTTCAGGCCGGACAGGATATAGGCGTCCATGCAACGCCAGCCATTTTTATTAATGGTCAGGCGGCCGAGAGCAGCGCGGGCGCCAATTACATTCCTTCGTTCGATGATCTCTCCCGTATAATTGACGGCCTGTTGAAGGGGCAATAAGAGACTATCCGGATAACCGGCTCCCGGCGGCGTCCCTCGCGAAGCACCCCGTGGGGCGCCGCCGCTCCACAGGAGTGCTTCGCGAAGGACGGCGGCTGGAGCGTTCTTCGGATAGGTTCAAAATCAGACCCCCGGAAATTTTACTTACATAAGGAACCCGTTTCCTCAGAGGAAACGGGTTCCTGGCTACTTAAGGCTGTTCAAGATCCAGACGATCAGCGGGGCAAAGGCCAGCGCCGGAAGAAAATTGCCCACCCGTATTTGTTTGATCTCCAACATGCTGCTGATGGCTAAACCCAGCAGCATTACCCCGCCCGCAGCGGTCATTTCGTTCATCATTGCCGGACTGACGATCTGGTTCAATTGCGCTGCCAGCAGGCCGATCCCACCTTGATAGACGAGGATAACCACTGCCGAGAATAGCACACCCACGCCGAGGGTGGAGGCGAAGGCCAGCGCGGTAAACCCATCCAAAACCGATTTGATGGCGAGCGTGCTGTAATCGCCGGTCAGCCCATCCTGGATAGAGCCGAGGATGGTCATCGGGCCGACGCAGAAGAGCAGCGAAGCGGTCAGGAAGCCGCGCACAAAACGGCTGCTGCCCTTACCCTCTCCCCTCAGGAAGCGTCTTTCCAGAATTGTCCCCAGGTTGCCCAGGCCATCCTCGATCTTCCACCATTCGCCCAACAGCGCGCCGAGGATGAGGCTGCCCAGTACGATGAGCGGATTTTGGGTCTTGAGGAACATTTGCACGCCGATGGCGGCGGTGAACAGACCCATTCCGGCGGTCAAGGTGCCTTTCAGGCGTTCGGGCAGGCGGCCGCCGAGGAACAGGCCGAGACTCCCGCCGAGCAGGACGGTGGCGATGTTGAGCAGGGTGCCTATCATTTATTTCGCTTTTGCCAGGCTGGTCTTCTTCCCGGCCTGCTGGTTTTCGAGCAGTTCCAGTGCAAAGCACAGCGACGAGAGCCGGTTCAGGTATTGCAGCAGGATTTGATTTTTGATCTCGCCTGTTTCGAGCAGCCCGGCCAGGCGGCGCTCGGCGCGGCGGACGATCGTCCGCGCCAGGGACATGGCCGCCGCGCCAGGCGAATCGCCGGGCAGGATGAATTCGTCCGGCAGGGGGACGAGGGCGGAAATGGCTTCAGCCTGGGATTCCAGCCATTGAACGCGCCCCGAGTCGAGGCTCCGGAACTGAGCCGCATTCTCCGGCGTGGCGGCGACTTCCGCCATGAGCGCGTACAGGTCACGTTGTACTCCCACGAGAAGGGGGCCGGTCTGTTCAGCCTGGCATAGCGAGCGCGCCAGCCCCAGCGCGGCGGAGGCTTCGTCCAGCGAGCCGAGGGCTTCCAGGCGCGGGTGGGATTTGGGCAGGCGGCCCTCGCCGAGCAGGCCGGTCGTGCCGTCGTCGCCAGTGCGTGTGAAGAGGGGGGACATGCTGGAATTATACCCAAAAAGGTTACCCTATCTCAAGACTGCCGCGAGGTATAATGAAACTATGGACACAAAAGTAAAGCTCGAAAACGCTCTCAAAGAGGCCATGCGCGCCGGCGACGGGATCAAGAAGCGCACCGTACGCATGGCGCTGGCGGCCATCAAGCAGGTCGAAATTGACCGTCAGGTCAGCCTGGACGAAGCGGCTGTGCTGGCCATCCTGCAAAAGGAGATCAAGATACGCCGCGAAGCGCTGGAGGAGGCGCGCCAGGCGGATCGCCCTGACCTGGCAGCGGAGGCTGAAGCGGAGATCGCCGTCGTCAATGCGTTCCTGCCGCAGGCGTTCAGCGCGGACGAGTTGGAGGCGCTGGCCGCGGCCGCCATCGCGGAGGCCGGCGCGGCCTCCCCGGCCGATATGGGCAGGGTGATGAAGCTGCTCATGCCCCGCATCCAGGGACGCGCCCCCGGCGACCAGGTCAGCCAGCTCGTCCGCCAGTTGCTTCAAGTGAAATGAAAAACCAACAGCGCTCGCCGCGTGCCGCCCATCGGCAAGGTTTTCTCGCCATCCTGCTGCTGGTCAGTGTCAGCATCCTGGCCTTCATCGCGCTCATCCAGCCCTGGTCGCTGCGCCAGGAGACTCTGCCCTTGCAGGTGGGTGACGTTGCGCCGCAAGACCTGCGCGCGACGGGCGATATTTCGTTCGTCAGCCAGGTAAAGACGGAGGAGGCGCGCTCCGCTGCGGAGCGGGCGGTTGATCCGATCTACGCGCCGCCGGATCCGCTCATCGCTCGCGGCCAGCTCGAAAAATTACGCGGGATATTGAGCCGCATTACTTCGGTGCGTTCAAATGCCAATATCCCGCTCAGCCAGAAACAGGCTGACTTGGCTGCGCTGGAGGGGATCAGTCTCCAGCCTGTTGATATCGAATACCTGTTAGCCATTTCATCCACTCGTTGGGATACCGTACAGGCTGAGGCGCTCAACGTGCTCGAGCAGGCGATGCGCAATCCGATCCGCAGCGAGGAGCTGGAGACTGTTCGTCAAAACATACCGACGATGGTCAGTTTCACGCTGACGGAAGCGGAGACTGCGCTGGTCGTCGCCCTGGCTTCGCCGTTCGTCGCAGCCAACAGCTTCTACAGCCCGGAGCTGACCCAGGCTGCCCGCCAGGCGGCGCGCGACGCTGTCCCACCAGTGACCCAGTCTTACGTCAAAGGGCAGAGCATCGTCTCCAGCGGACAGGTTATCTCGGCCGCGGATTTCGAAGCCCTGACCGAGCTGGGGCTGATCCGTCCGGCTGACCAAACGATCGAGTACATCGGCGCTGGAGCGCTGGTCTTGCTGGCGGCCGCCTTCACGAGCATGTATTTCTATCGCCGCCAGTTGACAACGAATGCTCCGCTGCCGATGGTGAATGACCTGCGCGGTCTGATATTGCTGGCGCTGCTTTTCTTGCTTTTCCTGGCCGGCGCGCGTGTGGTGTTGCCCAATCGCACGGTCGCGCCATATCTTTATCCAATACCTGCTTTTGGCCTGCTGGTTTCCGCCCTCTTCGGGATGGAAAGCGGGATGATCTTTTCACTGCTTTTGAGCGCCTTAGCCGCTTATGGGATGCCAGACGCCCTCGGCTTGCTGCCGTATTACGTGCTGGGCAGTTTCTGCGGCATCCTGGTGTTGGGACAGGCGCGCCGGGTGGGAAACTTCCTGGGGGCGGCCGTCGCCATCGCGGGTGCAAGCACAGCCATGCTGGTTGCCTATCGCCTGCCGTTCACCACCACCGATTGGATCGGCGTTGCCACGCTGATCGGCGCGGCGGTCTTCAGCGGCGCAGCCTCGACCAGTATTGCCTTGCCGGCGCAGTACCTTCTGGCGCAGTTCTTAGGTCTAACCACCGCGCTCCAACTGCTCGAAATTTCCCGTCCCGATTTTCCACTGCTAAAATATTTCCTCCAGCGCGCTCCCGGCACATATCAACACAGCTTGCAGGTGGCGAACCTGGCTGAACAGGCCGCCGAACGCATCCAGGCCGACGGCCTGCTGACGCGCGTCGGCGCAATTTTCCATGACATTGGCAAGACCGCCAATCCCTTGTTTTTCGTCGAGAACCAGCCGCCGGATGAGATCGATTCGCACAAAGACCTGGATCCGGCCATCAGCGCCGAGACCATCATCCGCCACGTTGCTGATGGTCTGGAGCTGGCAAAGAAATACCGCCTGCCGCGCCGCCTCCACGATTTCATCGTTGAGCATCATGGCACGCTCATCACCCGTTACCAGTACAACGCGGCTTTGGAAGCGGCCGGAGGCCACAGTGATCAGGTGGATATCGAGAAGTTCCGCTATTCTGGGCGGCCGCCGCGCTCGCGCGAGACCGCCCTGTTGATGCTGGCCGACGGGGTGGAAGCGCGTGTCCGCGCCGAGCATCCCAAGGACGATGACGAGCTGCGCGCCATTGTCCGCAGTGTGATCGAATATCGCCAGCAGGCCGGCCAATTGGAGAACGCCCCCCTCACTCAGCGCGACCTGCAGGAGGTGATCGAGTCCTTCGTCACCACCCTGCGCGGCGCCTATCACCCGCGCCTGGAATATCCGCGCGAACGGCAAGCCGCCGCTGAGACGCACACCTCGCCTGCCAAAAAGCCGACCAAAAAGCCGAAATGATCTTCCTGGAAATTGACCCTGGATTCGATCTGTCATTTCCATCTGATTTGCTCGAACGCGCCGCGCAGGCGACACTGGCTCACCAGGCCGCCCCGCCCGAAGCCGACCTGACCCTGGTCCTGACCGGCGATGAGCGCATCCGGGCGCTCAACCGGGACTTTCTCGGCCGCGACGCCCCGACCGATGTGCTTTCCTTCCCGGCGGACGAGACCGACCCGCAGACGGGCCGCCGTTACCTGGGCGACGTGGTCATCTCCCTGCCGCGCGCGCTCGAACAGTCCACGGCGCGGGGACACACGGTCGAGGCTGAGATCCAGTTATTGGTTGTCCACGGCATTCTGCATCTGCTCGGTCACGATCATGCCGGGGCGCAGGAAAAAGCGCGCATGTGGGCCGCCCAGGCCGAAGTCCTGGAACGCCTCGGCCTCGACCAGATAAGAATCCTGGAGGATTGATTACGTTTCACGCATCACTTATTACGCATCACGCATCACGTACCACGCATCACGCATCACGTACCACGCATCACTTATCACGCATCACGTAGAAACCACTTATGAAGAGTTTTTTCCTCTCCCGCATCCAGGCCTTCGGCTACGCCTTTCGCGGCTGGTGGTACGTCATCCGCACCCAGCGCAACGCCTGGATCCATGCCCTCGTCACCAGCGCAGTGATCGTCCTGGCTGCCTGGCTCGAGCTGCCGGCGCGTGACTGGGCGGTGTTGTTCGTGACGATTGCCCTGGTGTGGACGGCGGAATTTCTCAACTCTGCCCTGGAGGCGGTGGTGGACCTGGCCAGCCCGCAGCACCATCCGCTGGCAAAGGTGGGCAAGGATGTGGGCGCGGCCGCTGTCCTGATCGCCGCGCTGACATCCATCCTGGTCGGCCTGCTCCTCCTCGGCCCGCCGCTGTGGTCGCGCCTTCAATCTCTCTTTGCTGCTCATTGACCACTGATCACTGAACACTGATTACTGAACACTGATCACTGAACACTGATCACTGAACACTGGAGGAACTATGTCTCTTTCATTCCGTTTCGGCACCGTCGGTTCCCCCACAGCCACGCCTCCCAGGCCCGGCGGGACGGTGGGCGGGATACAGTACGCGACTTCCATCGGACTGGACGCGCTGGAGCTGGCCTGGGTGAACGGGGTGCGCGTCGGCGAGGCGACTTGCGCGGCGATCAAGAAAACTGCCGAAGAGACCGGCGTGGCGCTCTCCGTTCACGCGCCGTATTACATCAACTTGAATGGCGAGGACGAGAAGTGGCCGCGCCTGCGCAAATACCTGATGGACGCGGCGCACTTCGGCAACCTGGCTGGCGCGACCGACATCGTCTTCCACCCCGGCACGTACTTTGGCCGCCCGGCAGACGAGGTGCTGAAAGTGACCATCCCGCGCCTGCAAGGCTGTGTGGATGAACTGCGCGCGGCGGACAACCCGGTCACGCTGCGCCCGGAGACGAGCGGCAAAGCCGCCATGCTCGGTTCGCTGGCCGATACGCTGGCAATGGCGCGTGAGATTCCGGGCGTGGTACCCTGCGTGGACTTTGCCCACCTGCACGCCCGTCTCGGCGATGGCTCGATGAATACCTATGACGAGTGGATGGCCGCGTTGGATTTCTATCGCCAGTCCCTCGGCGACGAAACCATGCAGCATTTACACATCCACCTTTCGGGCATCAATTACGGGCCAAAAGGCGAGAAGAATCACCTGGTCATGGAAGAAGCCGATATGGACTTCGAGACGCTGATGCGTGCCTTGCACGAGTCGGGCGCGCAGGGTCGCATCATGTGCGAAAGCCCCGTGCTCGAAGTGGACGCGCTGAAGTTCAAGGCGTTGTGGATGGAAGTCAGCGGGGAGGGTGAATGACCGAATAGGTAACAGCCATGTCTATTTATCCCGACTACATCTGCCAAATGCTTGCCCGTGCCCGCTACGACGATTGGGATATCCTCTGACACCCCGCTCATGCCTCCCGACCTCCTCTCCCCTCTCCTCACCCATTTCGGCTTCTCCTCCTTCCGCCCCGGACAGAAAGAAGCCATCCACAGTTTGCTCGAAGGCCGTCACACCCTGGTCGTCATGCCCACCGGCGCGGGGAAATCGCTCATCTACCAATTCGCCGCTCTGCAACTCGAAGGCCTCACGCTCGTCATCTCGCCGCTCATCGCGCTGATGAAAGACCAGGTGGACAGCCTGACCCGGCGCGGCATCCCCGCCACGTTCATCAACAGCGCGCTTCCGACTGTCGAACAAAATAACCGGCTTCAGGGACTCGCGCAGGGTAAGTATCGAATCGTGTATGTTGCCCCCGAACGATTACGCAGTGTGCCATTCCTCCATGCGCTTCGTTCGCGGACGGTGAGCCTGCTCGCCGTTGACGAGGCTCACTGCATCTCCGAGTGGGGCCACGATTTTCGCCCCGATTACCTGCACATTGCGCAGGCGCGAAAAGAGCTGGCAAAATCATCCGCCGCAACCGTAGCGCAAGATAGTATCTTGCGCCACAACGCTCCTCTCACCGCCGCCCTGACCGCCACTGCCACGCCACAGGTGCAAAGTGACATCCTGCGCCTGCTCGGCCTGGGCGACGCCGCCCGCATCGTGACCGGCTTCAACCGTCCCAACTTGAACCTCCTCGTACGGTATACCAGCGGCATCCCGGCCAAACTGCGCGCGTTAAACGAACTTTTATCTCCCCGTAGCGCAAATTGGCAATTTGCGCCACAGGATGGCGCGACCATCGTCTACACCGGCACACGCCGCGACGCCGAGGAAGCCGCCGAGTTCGCGCGCGAGGTTGTCCGTATCCCCGCCGAGTTCTATCACGCCGGACTGCCCGCTGAAGAACGGACGCGCATCCAAAACGATTTCATCTCTGGTAAGGTGAACGTCATCGCTGCCACCAACGCTTTCGGCATGGGCATTGACCGCGCCGACGTGCGCCAGGTGATCCATTATTCCCTGCCAGGTTCGCTCGAAGCGTACTACCAGGAGGCGGGCCGCGCGGGACGCGACGGCCTGCCCGCCAAAGTTGTCCTGCTCTACGACCCGCAGGACCGCGCCTTGCAGGAATTTTTCATCCAGCAAAGCGAACTGGCCGGGGACGATTTGCGCGCCATCCACAACGCCATCCAGGACGGCAGCCAGGTCTGGACAACGCTCGACAGCCTCTCCCAGGTCACCGGGATGCACCCAGTCCAACTCAAGGTGGGGTTGGCCGCGCTGGAACGCGCCGGGGCGCTGGAACACCTCGGCGATGAAGGCCTGCGCATGTTGTTCCGCAAAGGCGCGTGGAATCCTAAAGAAATCGAAAAAGCCGCCGCCAATAGCAAAGAGCATGTCAGACATCGCCAAAAGCAACTGGATGGGATTGTCGCCTATGCCGAATCCAATGCCTGCCGACGCAAAATCATCCTGAATTACTTCGGCGATGTGGGGGAAGCGGAAGCGGCCGATTGCTGTGATAACTGTCGAAGCGCGGAAGCAGGCCCAGGGTCCCGCGGGAACGTGGATCAGATGACGCAGGGGGAGCGCGCCGCGCTGGTCATCCTGGATTGCATCCGCCGCGTCCATATCAAAGTCGGGCGTGAAAAGTTGGCGCAGATTTTACATGGCTCGAAGGCGCAGGATATTCTCAAATTTCAGCACGACAAAAATGTGTATTATGGCCGGCTGGAGGCGGTGAAACAAAGCGACATCGAGGCGCTGATCGGGCAGTTGATCGAGATGGGGCATATCAAGGTCATCGGCGGCGAGTACCCGGTTTTGAGCCTGACGCCGCGCGGTGAAAATGCCATCAAACAAAAAGAAAGCATCGCGCTGGACTTGCCGAAGTCTCTGGGCGCGACAGAGTTGAGGCGCGCCAAAGCCAAACTCGAAGCGGGCGGGACGGTGGAATACACCGCGAAACTTTTTGCCGAGGGATTGAAGCCAGAACAAATTGCGCGCGAACGCGGGCTGACAGTGCAGACAATCTACGACCATTTTGCGCAATTGATAGAACGCAGAAGAATTTCCGTTGAACAAGTTGTAGCGGATGATATTCGCGCAAAAGTGGAAAAAGCAATTCAAAAAGTTGGCTCAACGCAATATCTTTCGCCTATCAAATCATTGCTTCCTGATGAGATAAGTTTTGAAATAATTCGTTGCGTGATTGCGGCTTACGCGCCACAGACTTCCAAAGGTTCGGAAGTCTCAAGCCCTTCAAGTATATCTATTGAACGGATCGTTGAACTTGGCGAATCAAAATCTTCCGACGCCGTTCCAGAATTAATCCATGCCCTTAAAAGCAAGAACGGTAATGTTCGCAGATTGGCGGCTTCCGCACTTGGAAAACTGCGAGACGCGAGAGCGGTTGACCCTTTGTTAAATTTACTTGAACATGAAAGTAAGCCGCAGGTACGACAATATTCTGTAAAAGCACTGGGCGCAATAGGCGACAAACGCGCAGAGAAAATTCTCCGGCAAATCGCTGAAAACGAAGATGAAATGTATTACACACGCGACTCGGCAAATGTCGCCATCAGACAACTTCATCGAACTGCGACGATCTCATATCCCACCAACTCCGAAACGCTTTCGGATACTCTTGCTCCATCCTCCAATTACGAATCACGCAACACGCAACACGTATCGCCTATCTCGCAACCCGACGATGTAGACTCCTTCCTCACCCGTTCTCACCCCCGTCCCCTCGTTGGCTCCTGGCAAACAGGCTGGGCATTGGGTTTTCACAGCCGCATCACAGGTGCGGATTGGTCGCGCAGCGGCGTTGGTGATCTGACCTATCGTTTGAAATACGATGGCGATGTGTCTGTGTTATCCGCGCTGACACAACAAACGCTCGATTTGTTTCAAGCGCATCCCGAAACGAATCAAGCCGATGTCATCATCCCCGTCCCATCTTCGACCGAGCGAAAAGTGAATCCTGTCCACGTGTTTTGCGAAGCGTTGGCGGGTAAAATCAACCTCAAGGTTGCGCCGCTAGTCGTCAAGACCCGTCCAACCCAGCCGCAAAAAGAAATGAAGACCCTCGCGCAAAAACGCGCCAATGTCGCGGGGGCCTTCGCGCTCGCAGGCGATGTCAAAGGCAAACGCCTCCTCGTCGTGGACGATCTGTTCGACTCCGGTGCGACGCTCGAGGAGATCACCCGTCTCCTGCTCAAGGGCGGCGCGGCCCGCGTCCACGTCCTCACCCTCACCCGCACCATTCACTCTGATGCGTAACAGAACACGTAGACACGTAAACATGTAACATGACCTCTCCCGACTCCCTCGCCCTGCTCCTGCTCTGCTTGCATCTTGGATTATCGGATGACGACTCCCTCAAGCCGTTGACCCTGCGCGAATGGAATCCGCTCGTCCGCAGACTGCAAGCCGCGTCCATTCGGCCTGCGGATTTGCTGGGACTCTCCGTCGAGGATTTGCAAACCCGATTCGATCTCGACGCGCAACTCGCAACCCGCATCACGCAACTCCTATCCCGCGCTGACGACCTCCACCGCGAACTCGGCCGTCTTGCCCATCTCGGCATTCATCCCCTCACCCGCACCGACTCGGATTATCCTGAACGCTACCGCCAGCGGCTAAAAGACTCCGCGCCCGCCGTTCTATTCTACGCGGGCGAAAAGGCTTTGCTGGGGCAACCCGGCATCGCGGTCGTTGGCTCGCGTCATCTCGATGAAGCAGGCCAGGAATGTGCGCGCTTCGTCGGCAATGCCTGCGGACTCTCGGGTCAGGTCTTGTATTCGGGCGGCGCGAAAGGCGTGGACAGCCTCAGCATGGAATCCGCCCTCGAGGCGCGCGGCACCGTTGTCGGCGTGCTGGCGGATAGTTTGGAGAGGGCAGTTCGGGGTCAGAAAGAAGCGCTGCGGCGCGGCGACCTGTGCCTGGTTACACCCTACAGTCCCAATGCCGGGTTCTCCGTCGGCGCGGCGATGGGACGCAATCGTCTCATCTACGCGTTGGCCGATTATGCCATCGTCGTCGCCTCGGACGCCGAAACGGGAGGCACCTGGGCGGGAGCAACCGAAACGCTCAAGCACGGCTGGGTTCCCGTCTTCGTGCTGGAGCATGATGCCATGCCAGAGGGAAATAGATTGCTGTTGCAAAAAGGCGCGCTGGCGTTTCCACATCCGTTCAAGGAAGCGCCGGTCAAGTTGGCGGGATGGTTGCAGGAGAAAGCGAAGAACCTGCCTCCGCAACCGAACCAACCGAGCTTGTTCTAGAAGAGGCGCTTCTGCTTTTTATTTATTTCATTCTTGCCCTTGAAGCAAATTGGCGCAGACCCAAATTGGCGTCTTCGATATCGAAGAATTCGGGATCAAAATCTTCGCCGACCCATTCCAGCATTTCTTCGTGTTCGGGATGCTTTGGGTTGGAGATGACCTCCAGGAATTCCTCATAACCCCACACGCCGCCCACATCTTCGGGCGGGCAGGCGCGTTTGCCCTCCAAACAAATAGGATATTGCGCGCCCTTTTGAATGGGCAGGATGGCTTCGACGAGAATGATGTGTTCCCAACTATCGCCGAAGTCGTATTCGTAGATGAACTTGAATCCCTTGCGCCTGACAAACTGATTCAGGCGGTAGCGCTTTTCATTTTTCATATCGCCCATTTCATCGTCTTCGGGGTCGCCGTAATATTCATCGTCAATGATGAACTGGTGCAGGTGATAGCCCTCCCAGCCCATGACGATTTGCAGGATGGTGTGTAGTTGATGCAATGAGATTGAATCTGGAACCAGAATTCTGCGCCAGATGGGAGGCTTGGAATCGTTCAACGTGATTTTGAGTTGGTAGATGGATGTGGGAGTGGGCATTGGATTCTCCTTTATGCGGAATCGAAAGTCTCCAGACTTTCGCTTGTCAAACGTCAGGAGACGTTTGAGTCCATATCGCGCCGTTCACGTTCAGGAAGATGAGCCGCGTCTTTGCCTGGAACCCGAGTTGGGTTGCGATTGCCTCGGCGTAGCGCGCCACCTGAAGGTCGTACCGTTCGCGGCTGATAATTGACCGCGCTTCCTCGTCCGAGCGGACTTCGTCGGTTTTGAAGTCAATGATAAACCAACCTTCGGGAGTACGATAGAGCAAGTCAATCACGCCGCGTCCTTCCGGCAAATCATAGCGGACTTCGTGATGGCGTTCGGCAGTGTCGAGTTCGGCAAAGAGGGGATGGGCGCGCAGGCGTTCCAGCAGGAGGCGGGACTCTTGAACGGCGGCGTGGATTTCTGCTGGGTCAGTGAGTCCCGATTCGATGGCGAAGGGGCGCAGGAAGGCATCGAAGCCGTCATCGGGGAAGCCCCGCTGTACTTCGGCGGGGAAACGCCAGCGGTGCAGACACTCGTGGACGAGTTTGCCCACCACCCAGGCGGGAGCGCGCGGTCTGCGTGCAGTGGAGACGACGCGCCAGATGCGCTGGGGCGGGTCAGCTTCGCGGGCGCGGGTTTTTTCGTCGGCGGCGGGGATGGATGGAGCGAGGGGCTCGAGCAGATCAACCTTCACCCCCAATCCCTTCGCGAAGTACCCCTGTGGGGCTTCCGCGGGGAGAGGGGAGTCTGTCGAAACGGGAGCAAGCTCAGGGGCGTCCGATGCGGTGGCTGACGAAACGGGATAAAGCGTGAGGGAGATTCCGCCCAGTTTGGCGGGGAAAGCCCGGGGCGTGGACATTTCCCCATCCATTTTGATCTCATCCAGCCCCACGACTGCGCCGAAACGTTCCAGCCAGCCGTTGAGGGTGAGCGAGCCGTCTTTTTTGGGTTTAACGTGACCGCTGATGAGCAGTTTCTCTTTGGCACGCGTGGCAGCCACGTAGAGCAGGCGACGGTCTTCGGCGTCGTCGAGTTCATCTGCGAGACGAGATGAAAGTTGCCAGGCGGCCGGGTGGAAGTCGCCGTCTTTCAGGTCGAGCAGGAGGCCAAGTTCGGGATGGAGCAGGGTTTTGCCCGCGCCGCCGCGATGCTCGTAGGCGGCGTCGGCGATGACGGTGAGGGGAAATTCGAGGCCCTTGGCTTTGTGGACGGTCATCAGTTGGACGGCGCCCCCTGAACGTGTCGCATCGTCCGCGGAGGAGGAAGGATCGGCGGGGGCTTCGCCCTCGCGCAGGCCAACATCCCGCAGGGTCTGAACGTAGGCCAGGAAGTCGGTCAGGCTGACGAGGCGCGAGCGGTGGGCGTCGGCAAGCAATTTTTCGACGTTGCGGATCATGCGCGCCCCGCCGGGGAGGCTGGCGACGCGAAGCGTGGCACGGTAGCCGGTCAGGTCGAGCAGGCGTTTGAGGACGGCGGCGGCGGGAGCGCGAGAAGACAAATCGTGAAGTTCGGTGAGGATGGTGAAAGGATGAAGGCTTGCCCTGAGCCGCCGCGCTGAGCTTGTCGAAGCGGAAGCCGAAGGGATGAAAGATGAAGGATGAAGAGGGGAGTCGGAAGGATGAATGGGCGAGGCACGGAGACTGTCTATGAGTTTGGCGGGAGAGGTTGATTGGTTGGGGAAGCGGAGGCGGTAGATGTCGGCGTCGGAGAGGGCAAAGGCGGGGGAGCGCAGCAGGCCAGCCAGGGCAAGGTCGTCGCTGGGGTCGGCGATGGCAGCCAGCGCATTGAGCAGGTCGCGGATCTCGGGGCGGTCATAAAATCCGCGCCCGGCGACGGTGACGAAGGGAATGGCGGCCCCTTCGAGGGCGGTCTCGTAGGCAGCGAAGGCGGTGGAGGAGCGAAAGAGTAGCGCCATCTCACCCCAACCGAAGCCTTCGGTTTCATACAGTCGGCGTAAGCGGCGGGAGAGGGCGGTCGCGGCGGCGGTGCGGCCTTCTTCAGCGTTTTCTCCCAGGCCGAGGTGGAATTCGACGTAGGGCGGCTGGATGTTTTCGCGGGCGGGCATTTGGCGGTAGGCGCGCAAAGGGGCGAAGGGAACCGCGTAGGGGCGGGCAGGGTCGTCGCTTTCGCCGAGG
>Ga0210036_1001039_pt1 | contig 31709 bp, 17 predicted proteins | sample CryGeymeta201515_FD_185469 | JGI IMG/M metagenome (GOLD analysis project Ga0210036, IMG submission 185469) | Groundwater microbial communities from Crystal Geyser aquifers in Utah, USA - Crystal Geyser metaG 2015-15 (SPAdes) (version 2) | ecosystem: Environmental > Aquatic > Deep subsurface >...
ATGTATAAAAGTTTAGACTTGGCGAGAGCTATCCATTTCTGTATTCAAAAGTAGTTTTGGAGATGATGTGCTTCTTCAGTAGTTTTCTACAGGAGATGTGTACGGTAGCCTAAGCCTTACTCTAGTAGTAATAGTAGTAGACTACTACTCCTACCAGTAGCTAGCAGAAGCAAAACTTAACTTATTCAAAAGAATGGCCTGTACCGGTAACGCTTTCTCAGGTTTTTCATTCGTACGGTAGAAGACTCTGCTTCCTGAACTCTTTGTTCGAAAAGAAGCTCTGTGATAAAACGTCATTCGATGGCTCAAAACAGATTGCATCGCTCAGTGATATTTAACAGGGCGTTGATCTTGCGTAACAGTTACCAGGGGTACAGTAGTTTAGTGGCCATTATCAGCAGTACTTACGGTGCCACGGTACTGTAACGTATGTTTTCAAACAATGCTGCAGCATTAAATAATAAAAACTAGACGTACGAGTGGTACCGTACCAGGTACTACGTAGTACCTGGTACCCGTACGTACTACTGGTACCAGGTAACAGTACTAGTGTACTAGTACTACCGTACTAGTAGCTACTCGACAGGTACCACTACCTGGTAGCCTACGTACTACGGTACCAGGTACTACTACTAGTAAAGATAAAAGAACATAAGAATCATATCAGGGTACCGTGGTACCGTACCACAGTGGTACCTGGTAACTTCCTTTGTCAAAAAACAGGCCTCATCTTCTTGAACACGAAGAGTACGTATCTACTACTACTACTACTAGTACCAGGTACAGCTAGTACTAATACTGACTTGGTAGCTAGCACTACTATTAGGTAGAGTACCTGGTACCATACCTGGTACGTACTAGTAGCTACAAGTAGGACCTAAGTACTACTAGTAGTACTACTGTGCCACTATACTATTCTTGAAAAGAACACGATTTTTATTATTTTGTACACTAGACCTTCTTCGTCACGGGAGCGATTCGGCTTTCTGGGTATGACTGCAGTGTTACCTGGTAACAGTAGTAATCATACCGTCCTCGACAAGCAAGTGCTTGTTATCTTGTAGTAGCCTGCAGTATTACTACTACTACTACTACTACTACTACTACTACTACTACTACTACTACTAGAAGTAGTTGAATAAAAAAAATAATCTGCTGTGTGGAATCCTTTTTCACAAAATCAAAAAAAGACTGAAACTAACATAGCAGCAATCGACCAACGAAAAGAAATACCTAAATACCTCGGCCTCGCTATGAACAACCCAAATCTCTGCACTATGAACCCTACTCATCGCCGAGTTCAACACAATTATCATGACCACGCTAGCGATTCAAGCGGAGACTACAACAACACTCTCTCAGCTTTTGCCTCGAAAACGGAGCAGCCCTTTCCAGCAAAATTGCATTTCATGCTAGATGACATGGAAAAGGATGGCCAGGCTCATATCATTTCGTGGGCGCCCCACGGACGATGTAAGTAGTAACTGGAGCTCATGTGTTTCAGCGGTTAGACGGGTGGTTGTGTGCCCTCTCTCACACAGTAACTCTAACTCTTGAATACTTTCAAATTCCAAATGACCATTCTGTGATCTACAGGCTTTATTGTGCACGACAAAGACCTCTTTATCGAACAGATCCTAGGAAGGTGAGATTGTCTGTTGAATGTCATTGCATGACTGTGTGCCCATTGCTTGTACTCGTATTCTTAGCTCAAGGTCTGCATCGTTTTTGCTTTCCCTTCTCGCTTGCTGCAGTTGGTTCCGCCAGACCAAAATTGCCTCGTTTCAACGACAGTTGAACATATACGGTTTCTCCAGGCTCACAAAAGAAGGCAAGTAGCAGGTCTGAAATTTTGTAGCAAACACATTTTTCCCTCTTTGACTTCGTCTGATCGATTTTGTTTGCCCCTTGGTAACGTGCAGGGCCAGATAAAGGTGGTTACTTCCATGAAATGTTCCTCCGAGGCAAACCGGGCCTAGCATTGAAGATTCAACGTATCAAGGTACGCTAAGTGCATGTTGCACGCTTGCTTTGAAATGCAATGACATTCACTATCTTTAACATCCTTTTCAACCCTGTTTACAGCTCAAGGGAACCAAAACCAGGTGTGCGGCTTCCCCTGAAAGCGAGCCGAACTTTTATGCCATGCCTCCGTTGCCCCAGACCAATACAAACTGCAGCAGAAACTTGACCAGTGTGCAGAGAGCCATGCCACTTGCTCTACTAGCTTCGCCAAACCCGACATTCCAGGAAGGAATGTCATCATGTAACGCCCCAATCGACCTCCATGGTGGACAGTTTCCGACCACATCCGTTTCTAAGCGGTATTCTTATCTAGAAGGTGGGCAAGAACTTGCTCCGCTCGCTGCCTCTTCAAGTCCTTCGGTCTTTAGAACAGCTGTAGGAGGCAGTGTTCGGCGAGCTAGTGATGAAGCGAGTGCACTGTCAATAGGACAGCCGCGCCTACTATCTGAGGCAACGATGAGTCTATTGAGGGCATCAGCAGGTGCGATTGGAAATGATGCGTTTGGCAGCATGTCGCCTACAACTGCAAGGCCCCTCACTTCATTTCAAATCCATTCATACGAAAATATGCAAGACAAAGTACTCGAAGAGTTGAGCAGAACTGAGAACATAAGGGGCATCATTGCGGGCCTTCCTTCACCAATATTCTCGAACGGGGGTGGCGAAGACAATTTTGCGTTCCTGGTTTCCCGTTATTAGAACCGTGATACAGCGATTCGACGAAATACCAAGTTTTCATCGCACTGGCTTAGCCTCGTGTTGAAAAATCTCGTTGAGTCTCCCTGAATATTCTTACGCTAGCAAAAATGCATAAACGAATGTATTGATAATGTAATGGTCTACTATATCCTCTTCACGCTATCTTGGCCTAGGTACATAATACACTAAATATGAGTACATAGTACACTAGATATGGAGCTTGCTTGTACGTTTTCTTTGTTGAAAGTTTTACAAGCTGTGATACGATTTAGTGCTCAGTTGCATTTTTCTGTGCTGTCTGCTCTCGCTCCAGGTCACTACCAGCGACGCTTTCCAGCATTTTCATTTCGGTCAAAGCCACGTTCAGCTCCCCGGCACCCCCGTTTTTGTCGTGTGATTCTTCGGTCAACGTCTCTGTGAGTTCTTCGGTGACTTCTTCCTCCGTTGAAGACTGACCATCTTGCTTTTCTTCATTCAAGACTTCCTTGCCCAAATAGAATTGCTTGTCATTCCTCTGCTCATCTTTAATGTTGCTTGAAGCTGATGGTAGGTCAGCTTCCTCTGCAGACTTGTTTGATGATCCTACCAAAACTTCGGCGAGCAGACGGAAGTCATCTCCGCTTGCATTGCTGCTCGAATAATCAAACCCGGAGGCGGCTGATTTTTCTTCTTCTGTATCTTCCGCCTGCAATTCTTTTGTTGCTTCAACAGTATACGCATTGCGATTTTTATTGGATAAATGCAATTTCCGAACCTCTGCAATGCGGTCTTGAAATCGCTGCAAATCAGAAGCTGTGACCAGAGGAGTCTCTCTCTCGTCTGACAAGATGACTTGCGACACGAGACTGGACTTGCGACCCGGATTGGGCTCCAAATCAGTAAAACAGAGAGTTCGTTGCATTTCCTGGCACATGGAAAGTGTGGAATCAATAGCCGCAATATCCGTAGTGGGAGTAGCCGGCATGGACTTGCATTGCTGGATAGCGTCATCTTGCAAATCCGTAAATAGAAATGTTTTTTCCAGGTTCTTGAGAGCTTGTGCGAAAATGGCCTTTGGGTCCATAGCTTCTTCTTCGTTTTCCTGGTTTTCTATATTCTTGCAAAGAGGTGGCCCTTCTGGCAAGTCTGTAAACAATAAAGTACGTTCCACTTCCTTGCAAGCTTTTTCAACTTCATGAAATGCTTCAGCACTGGCTTTGGCGACAGTACTGCCAATGTCTTTCATGGTAGCAGACGACTTTTTTAGCAGCGGCGAGAAAATATTGTTTGCAAGGTGTACGGATCCGCTCAAAGCCAATGTCAAATCAACACTGTCACTGTTCGAAGAAGTTATCTGTGTTTGAGGAGCAGATTGTGGATGTTTGACAGGGTTTCGGTCTACCACATCTGTAAAGAAGAGAACTCGCTCAACTTCTTGCAGTGCTTTGCTACCTCTTAATCTTGGCGTTTCGGCGGGCTCGCTGAAGGTTTGTCCATTTCCTTTAGCATTTCTATTGGTAGCTGCAGCAATGGCAGCCATAAGTTTCTCTTCCCCTTCATCATGGACACTATCTGTTGCACAGCTGGCAGATTCCTCCCCATCGGCAAATGACACGTGAGTGCCCAAGAGCTCTTGATCCCTCTCCGAGGCAATTTTATTGCTCCTCATCTCTTCTTGAGTGATGTGCACTTCAAAGTTTTCTTCCGCTGTTAGATTGTTCACCTTAGTGCGCGTTGATAGATCAGAACTAGTAGCTGTAGTCCCTTGCGTGCGAACACTCAGCTCGTCCAGACGTCGGCCTGCGAGAGTATCCGCGGCTCGCTGCTCCTGCAAAATCCTTTCCTCAAATTCTGCTACACGGTTAACGACAATACTAGAGGATTGTGAATTCACGGAGCTGGTAGCAGATACACCTGATGACACGACTGCTGGTTCCATCTTCGTTATCTTGCTGGACTGGCACGGAGGCAAAACGCAACACACACCCCGAAGACAAAATAATATGTGATCCAAGTTCGTCCCTCCTTCTTCCAAAATAAAGCTCGCTTCCCCTTCTTGGCCTAAAATACCTGCCTATTCAAATGTTTTAATTGGGAAGAATTTCGGTTGATGAGTGGCCTATCTTGTCTTTGCTGCGGTTCTATTTGACTTGCACAAATTTGGGGATGCCCGTAGTGTTGAACGGAGCTTCTTCCGTCCAGGTAAACAAATGGGTTCGCAGATTTTATCTAAATACCATTTTGCTGTCACTTAATTTTACCACGTTTGAATGTCATCTGACTGGTGGGCTCGGCTTGAGCGATAACGAGGTAAGTGAGCAATACTGTGTTCCCCACGTACAACAGTGGTCATAAAATATTATTATTTAATTTTTTTTTCATCAGCAGCCATCTAATTTATTCGGGACCCCAATACAAGCTAGTAGTAGACTACTAATCTACTCCGTACTACTAGTAGGTACAACATCATACTCGAGGAACTAGTAGTAGCTAGCCAGAAGTAGGAGTAGTAGTAGCTGATACTCTAAGACTACTACCAGGGTACTAGAGTAGCTAGTAGTAGTAGCTAGCTACTACTAGAGTAGACTGGTGTGTATGACTGGCTTTCAGCGTCACGGCTTTGTCACCAGGGATGCCAATTCCAGACCACTGGGCCATGAGCTGTAATGAGCACCGAAGCTCTGTACTACTACGTAATAGTTACTACTATTGTACTCTTCGTGTACTCCTATTACTTTACTCCGGAGTAATAGCTTCACTAGACTACTACTAGTAGTAGCTGAATGTGGAGACAATGATACTATTTTAGACAACGCAAATATATTCGACTCTCCCCTGAACAGGGTTCGCCAAGATTTTAGTAGGATTCATGTTGTTCCTAATCACAGCGCTGCAGAACAAGCAATCGCACCTCAAACTGAATGTTAAAACGTGCGCAGCTCTTTGGCTCTCTATTGGTAGTAGTACGAGATACAACTACTGTACTCCATTGGCAGAGAAATAATCAGCGTACGGAGAATGCAGAAAGGTGAATCCTATCTTCCATACTATTTAAGGGATCACAGCTAGTATTCAAAAATATTGAATGTGAAAAGTATCTTTAATACTATTGGATGTATTGGCTGTTAAAGACTTCGCAGAGGATTGAGGAGGTTTGAGCTTTTGTCGTACCTTCTCCAGACAGTACTATTGCCTGTTGCTTGCCTTTCAGCATCTGGCAAAGAAATAAACGAGGAATTCAAGGCCTAGTAGTTTGTTGGTGCCCGAGGGTCGAAGACGCCCACTAAGAGTGAAATAGTTTTTACAGCTCTCTCGACTGGCTCATCTTCGTCGAGACCTTTATTGACACTCTGGATTTTCTGATGGACGGGATTGACCTGCTCTGCAGCTTGCTTTTTCTTTGTCTTGTCGTTTTCAACGATTGTGAACGACGCTGGAAATGTTTGTTCGGCAATCATTTCTGATTCATCCGCCACGTTTTGCTTTGAGGTTATTGCATCTTCCTCAACAATGGTTCTACTGCCGTCATTTTCGACAAGGGGCTCCATCACGACCACATCACAGAAACTTCCAGTAGCAAGATTCTGAAACTTGAAGCTCTCGCCAAGATCCACTGACTTGGTCCCGGATACGATTGGCGATGTACTTGTCTTGTCTTGTAAACATTCCTCGTGAATTTTCTTGGCTTTGCTGTCGGTCTGAGATGGTGCGAGTGTACCAGTCACCGTGGCAGACACTGGTGAGTTCTTTGAAAGTCCTTTTCGGTCGATAACATGCTTTAAACGGTATTCTCTGGTTGCAGCAGGCACTGCAACGTCTGCGGCACCAGTCTCGATAATGGCACCAGTTTTTGCTTCGTCAGCATTTTTGATTTCAGTATGGTTGTTCGCTACATTAACGACATCCTCACTAGTTTCTTCTACGACGTCGACGTGCAGTTTGTGTTCTTGCTCCATGAGAATAATATCATCGTGACCATTCGTTTCTGTTTCTTTCGTTTCCAAAAGTGGAGTGTCAACTATTTCGCAAGCCTCCTCGCTGCTCTGGTCAATAGCTTCGTTCGGAGCACAAATGCAAATGCCAATGGTAGAAGGGATGACCGTACTAGTAGTTCCGCAAAAGTTGCTCATATCCAATAACTTATCCACACTACCGAACCATCCAGAACAGCTCCAGAAACTGTTGTTGTTGTTATCATCGGGTAATTTTTTGGCGCTATTTTTGTTGTTGGTCGTGAGCTGATTGGCACTATCGTCACTAATGGTGGATTCCGTGTCATCATCGCGCTTGACGGCCTTTGTGCTCGTTGTTTCTCCAGCCAGGCCAACCAACAAGGGAGGATGGTCCTCCTTTGGCACAACGACAGAGACATTCGTGTCAACCACTTTTAGCTCTTGAGGATTTTCGTCGTGGTGATGAACAGGATTCTGCTGATGAGAATCTTTCTTATGATGGTGAGAGGGCCCGGGTCCATCCGGGGCAACGATAGTTTCGTGAGTAGGAGGAGTAGGACGCATGGTGCTTTTAATTGTTACTATCTACTATCTGATATATCAAGTAGTATTCTAGGACAGGCAAGACAACGGTCTACTGTCTACTGACTGGCTACCTCAAACCAATGAAAACGAAGCAATTGTGGATGTCTTGGCATCGCCATATATTTCTACGAAGGCTGACATGATCATAAAAGGAACTGTACTGCTTGGAAATTATTGGTGGCTTCTTACGGGATCTTTGGACGAATTTGTTTTTTTCAAGTCCCAATGTTGTCGACCGTGGCCAAAATCGGTCTCTTGTGATGAATACAGTTCTCCATTTATGCAGACACGAGTGCAACTTCATAAGAGCGCCATTTAACTTTCATGCGAAGTTTGTAAATAATAGAGTAATTGACAAGAACAGTGATGATTGATGGGCTGATGAGTGAAACCTGAGATCAGAAAAAGAAAAACACAATTCATTTTTCATGGTTCGTTTTCATCATTATTATTTTCTCTGTTCTCCGAAATAGGGATAGGAATAATGATTTCTTAAAAGTGAAACAGAACGATAAGCCAATAGCGCTGTGGTGATACAATAGTAAGAGTAAGTGCCTATGGCATAGGCAATGGCAGCATCACTATCCGTCAATGACGCCTTACCAAAGTAGCGAATACTTTCAAAAGTACAAAAAAAGCTCTGCGGAGGCATTTCTGTGCTCGCTGGACTTGTAGCCCATTTGCTTTTATGATACTAGGCTCGGCCACCCTCCCAATAGCCACGAAACTTGTCGTCTATTTAAAAATGATTCTGCAACAATCTCCGCACGAGACCAACATTCTTTCTGTGGTGGAATGATGATAAATTCAACGGGCAGAGCTACGCTAGGGGTGTTGACGATGTGATTTATTTTTCATTGACTTTTTGCAGAGGATTTCAAAACAAAGTAAACGAGACGACACTTGCAGTCAAGTAGTGCGAAATGGTTTTGTTGTAGTCCCAATTACTAGCCGGATAAAAATGGCATCGTCTCTCTAGTAGTAGCGGTGAACGTTAATTCAAAACGTTCATTCCTCTCTCATTTATAGATGCCCTTTCTGGATCTCTCGACTCTCCGGAAAATCTGAAGGTCTACTAGCTCTAGTAGTACTACTAGTAGTAGTGAACTAGTACTACTAGTACTAGTAGTAATAGTACTAGTAGTAATAGTACTACTCTACTACTCTAGCTACTGTAGTAGCTCTAGTACCTGCTGGTAGAGCAGTCGACTACTAGTAGTAGTAGTAGTAGTAGTAGTAGTAGTAGTACTAGAGTAGTAGTCTACTCTCTCTACTAGTAGCTACCAGTAGTAGACTTGCAGCAGCCAGTCGTACAAGTGATGAGTAATTTCCACGTGGAGCTCGACGCAAGCAAGTAGAGTACTACCTGGTAGTAGTACTAGAGTACAGTACTAGACTACTACTGGTGTATTGAACACAGTACTCCTTTAATTCAAATCAGACAACATTTTCGTCCTCGTTCGTTTTTCTTTACTACTGCACTCCGAGTAAATACCTTCAGCCAAAATTATTAATCCCAAAAAATCATGATGGCAAGACGACACGATATTCGAACAGCTAGCATCTTACTAGCTGTCGCGGCAGTTGTTTCCGACAAGAGCATCACATCAGCATTTCAACCGCAAGTGCCTTTTGCACACCGAGCCCAACAGACACCCCTATTCTCGTCCAATGGAGGAGGAGGAGAATTGCCACCGCCGCCCCCAGACGATGATGGTGACAAAAACAGCTGGGGTGACTTTTTAAACCCTAAAGAGGAATCGGAGGATCTGCGCAGAGCTAGAGAATATATGAGCGAACAATCTTTAGCACTTTCTTTTGAAGAGGATGACGAGACAGAGGGAGAAAGCAAGGAGGACGAATCAAACGAGAACAAAAGCTCTTCAGCAATTATTGGTCCGGTAGGATTCGGAAGGGGACCTATCCTAGATGCTCCCTCCGCCGAAGCCTTGGCCAACAATCCGTACATGCAAGTCGTGAGTAAGCTGAGCCCTTCCGAGTTGATTTCCAAATTTACAGCTACTGCTAATCCCAGAGTCCAGGGAGCTGTCCGCAACACTATTTTGGGATTGATTGGAAGTCTGCCAAAGATGGCATTCGACACGACAACTATCACTACGGGGCAAAGGCTTGCGTCTCTCATGTTTCAACTGCAAATGACAGGATACATGTTTAAGAATGCGGATTACAGATTAAGCTTATCTCAGAGTCTTGGCGGGGAAACCGGTAGCTCTCCCCGTCGACTGAAGGGATCAAAAGAAAAAGGTGGCGATGTTGATGACTTTCCCGTCAACGGAAACGTAAACGGAAAGCTGAAACTGAAATATGGCGGTGTGTCCAACGCAGGAAAAATCAACCAAAGAGAATCATCTGGCCGTGAAATAGAAGTAGATGCCGCCGCATACATGTCCGAACTAAGATCAGAAGTGAAGAAGCTACGAGATGAACTGACGAGGACGCAGCAAGCCAAGGAAGAGGAGATCCGAAAGGATTTGCTCTTGTACATTCGCACCATGCCGGAGGAAGAGCTTCGATCGTTGACAAGTACCATGAGTCCAGATGTATTAATGTCCATGAAAGGCCTTGTAAATGCCGTCATGAGTGGTCTTGGCGAGGGAGAAATTACAGCCAGCACTGTGACCGAGCAAAGTGGAGAGGCCATGGCACAGCTTTGTATGTGGCAACTCGTCGTAGGATATAATCTTCGGGAATTGGAAGTGCGGGAAGAAATGAAAAAGTCTTTAATGGGTGGATCCAAAGGTGACACCGATTCTGGCGGAGTACCAGGCTCTTTCGAATAAATATTTTTGACAGCAAATGGACGAGCGGGATAATCAAGTAACAGCGCTTACAGCCGCTGAAAATATCCAATGAACAATAATCAGATAACGTGAAGCAGTTTGACCTATTTTGGTCGATTAGAACAGCAAAACAAAGCTTGCAAATCATTCAAACTTTATAGAAGTCCAAGCTCTCAATTAAAAGACCTTTGCGACAATGGTCTCTATCTAAATACATAGATATTTAAGCATCTAGGCGGTCAGCTCTGCGGTCAGCTCTCCTTGACAAAAAACGTTAATACAAAAATGTGTTGGCAAGAGTCTATGGTACGCAAATGAAAGCTAGTCTAATACTCGGAATGGGTTACTCTATTAAGAGTGGACCGTAGCTAGTTTAGAGTAGTAGACTACTTAGAGTACGAGTACAGATTCCTCCCTAGCTAACAGGTAAGAAACAATGATCAATGAGTTTGGCTAGTGAGCGTCCAATCATCTTACTCCCTATCGCGATACCACTTGTAAAGATAACATTCACAATAGTTTTGGGATTGTCATGTTCTGCCTAGGGGTGACGTGTACCCAACAGCGAAGCTTCACCAGCAGCAAGCCGACATTTCATCCAACCGAACCTCTTCAACACTGCATAGAATCGTGGAGATAGACATTAAAAAACTGCACAGGCAAAAGGCACAGTTCAATCAAGCATCCATTCATATATACACTGTACAAGCATCAAACTACTATCATAGTGGGTAACTGATTAGTGTAATCGCACGTGCAAACAAGAATCAAACATAACTTAAGTCAAAGGTAAAAAAAGATTCAGTAAAACTATATCGAGCTAGCAACAACCACTCCAGAATACAGGAGTCTCTTTTCTTACCCTTCTTTCTCAACTTCACGATTCATCTCTGATTTGCTTCTCCAGGAGCAGTAACGAAGCCAACCCAACCGTCTATCATCCATCAAACCGAGCGACTAACCAGTCAGCCAATCAACCAGCATCTAGGGTCGTAGTGAACTAACACGAAACTAACTTAAATATGTCGCGAAGAAGAGGAGAATTTGAACATCGCACGTCGATTTTTGAAGGCGCCTTTCGAGCATGGTCTCATCTTGGTGGACTATTACCAGAAGACTTGGAGACCATACCAGCCCAAGATCTGGATCCTCTTACAAATCCAATCGAAAATGATAGTCGTATTAAAGGAAAGGACGCCGCCAAAAGTGATCGTAATCCCGACGGTTCGAAGCGTCGACAGTATCCATACGAACCGTTGCCTCGTTCGGGACTGGCCCATCCCTATGTGCAAGCTATTCTTTCTCCCTGGTTAGGTCCTGATGCTGACAATGAGGCCATTCAGTTGGGTCTCACCACGTTGCGAACATGGTGGCAGCATCGCCGCAAGGGAGAGTCCGGGAGTGCCATTGCTGCCCTGGGCACGGAAAAGATGAAGGGCGTGGTGGAAGGGTACACGCGTCACTTTTTCACCTTGGCGCACTGTTTGATCGTGAACGATAAGGAACAGCCACCACGAAGTCTGCAAAGCAGAATGAAGGATCTGGACAAGATGCGGAACAAACGCAACAAGAAACGTGTCCGCGAAGAAGAGGACACCAAGTTAACTGTCATGGCGCTCAATGGAGGGAACGTCTTCGGGGACCTGGCTGCTGGTGCAGCAAACGAGCATTCTCAATTAGCAACGGGTATCAATGCAGAATTGATGGATTCGAATTTGAGCCCTCTCGAACGCTTGCATGCGGCGCAGCGCAGGCAGCTGGCCGAAAGTGGCGGCATTCACTCTTCCTTGGGTGGTATCAATGGAAACGGGGATCTGAGTGCGTTGCCTCCTCAGCTCGTCGACATGAAGGGAAAATGTATTCCTGGTAAGCTCGATCTGCACGGCATTGTAGACACTGTCAGTCACCAGGCTGCACAGTTATCCCATCGTGGCGGATCCTCTTTTCCTCCGCAGGTTGGCAGTAGTACTGCTCCCAACCATGTCAGCTCGAGTGAATATGGGGATCCAGAAACTACACCTGTTGTGTTTGTGAGCCAACAGGGAGATATTCAGATTGCGATGACGGTCGACGGCATCACGTGTGCTCATTGTGTCAAGATTGTTGAAACCGTTCTGAAGGGTTGCAACGGAAACAAGTCGCCGATCGATGGATTATTGGACGCTGCTGCGGACCGCGTACTCTGCAGTGTTTTAATTAAGATTGACCAGGCCTCCAATGCCAAGCGCATTGCTTTTGAAGCCGCGCGAAATCTTTCCATGGTCGGCTACACGGCGAAGGCAAAGAGCATGAGTATAGTAGGAGCAGGTGCTGATAAGAAAGCGACTATGGACTTGGGATCCCTCAGCACAGCTTTTGAAGTCGTTGCTAACAGCAAGACTGAAGATGTCTTTGACTGGCATATTCGGTGCACCTGTCCAGACAATGGAATTTTACGAGATGATTGTGCCAGGTATGTTCGATCTTTTCTTCTTTCTGGTCTGCTTGTTTGTCAAAGGATTGTATGTATCCTTATCTCAACGCTTCATGTTGCATTACTTTACTGCTAGGCACTCGCAAATGAATAGCCGTCTTTTTGAAGCCTTTGAGGCCCGAGCCCAGGAAGTTAAAGACTACATGGCTGGCTGCGGGCTAAAGTATGGTATGGCATGCACATGCGGTCCAAGTTGCCGCTGTGCCAATTGCTCCGAACATTGTAAGCAAAATCGCGATGCCGCTGCCAACCAAAATCAAAGCAACAATTCAACAATGGGATATCAACAGGATTTCAATAGTATGATGGGGGGTGCACAGGCTCCACAAGTTGCCGACAACCAGAATATAAATGGTAACAACAACATTAATAATTATGGAAATGACACTATGGGTGGCATGAATGGATACGGTGGAAACAGTGGCAATGAACAGATTGGTCTGGATGGGTTAGGAGGAGTTGAAGATGGATTTGGATTGGCCCAGCCGCAAATGCACATGCGGGACGGTGGTTTTGGCCGACGTGCTTCCCGCAACCCGTCCATTATTAGTTTTGGTGGAGTCCGCGGAATGTCAGTAACATCCGAAGCTACTTTTGGCAGGGCAATGTCAGGCTTGTCTGCGCTGAGTATTGACTGGGAAAATTTGGAAGACTTTGATGTCGACATTGATCACTCTGCTCATATCAACAACAATGCTGCCAGTCTTGGAATCAGAAAAGATGGGGAGACTAGCGAAGGTAAGAAGTTCGATAGAGAGAATCTGCGTACCGTTTGTACCAACTAGCAAGCATCTCACAATTTCTTTCGTTCGACGCCTTGCAGTGTGAGCATATGATGCAGATGGGCATTTTGCGGCGAGTGCACCTGGTGCACCTAGTCATTTCGTCATTTCAATCAATTGTACTACAACACAGTGTAATAATTGTTAAAATGTACATGTTTAGATATTTGGTGCAACAATAGCATAGGAGTGAGAGGTTAGAAATATAATAGCCCTGTTGTTATCGAGAAAAGCTAAGGCGATACCTTTTATCTCGGAAAAAAAAACTTCGGTTGGAGCTGCATTCCTGATTCCTGCTACTCGACAACAATAAAATAATTGTATCCGCACTTTCAAATACCATTTCAAACCCCTTTTGTGGTCAAGTCGTTCATACTTGATGGAATATAAAACAAAAAATCCATGGTTATTTTTAGGCAATTAGTGACTTCGAAAGTGCTAGAAGGAGTACTGGTAGTACTCATGGAAGATTTCGTGTGGTGTTCGAATAAATCGATGCTCTTTTAGATTTTATCACTAAATCCTCCTCCTGCCTGCTTCATTCAAATTTGGCAGTAGCGAAATCCAGTATGAAAAGCTTATCCCTATTCATTATGAGTTGTTGAATGCCTGTCTGGCCGCCAGCATTCTCTAACGTGGATACAAAAGACCGACGTATCCGATCATTTAGCCAATCAGAACTTTTTTTCTCCTTGAAGGCGAAAACAATTTCAAGTGATGTTTTCCTTTTTTGACTCATCACCACACCTCATCAGGCGGCGCCAAAGAACACAATATCAAATTTCAAGCGCCCCAGGAAACATTGTAATGAGGTTTCCTCTCAGATAGCGGACTGGACACAATAGAATTCGAGCAGGGCTATGTACGATGATTCTCCAAACGAGCAATGATGTAGCTGCCGACCCTTGCACAGTGGATGCTTTGTCCTCAAGTAAAAATAACGAAGTCTCGCAACGACCAGCAATCCAACGGCATGTTACCTTATCTTTAGAAAGCGCCACAAACTTGGATGCTATGTGCGGACGACTACAAATCATGATGGGTTTGGAAAAGGTGCATGTTTTCCTGGAGCGATCATTCTTCATTGGCAATCATGCTAAAGATGTCGCGGATAGCCTGGAACGGCTGATGGAAATTATTGCATTTCTTCCAGAGCTCCAATGGCTCAAGATCTACGGACCTTTTCTGGCATCAAAGGCGGGAATTCCTTTTTCGGCGCTAGCGAAAATCGTAAAGAGGTCAAAGACGTTGAAGTACCTGCACATTTCACATTTGAATATTACAATGGCAAACGAAACTGAATGTCCGGTGGCGGCAATGGCTGAACTACTCAAGAAGAATTCCAATATACGTGAGATGCGCCTGCATTTTGGTAGTACGAAGCAAAAGTTTCATCCCGATAGTCAACAATCAATCCTGGAAATGATCCAGCACCACAATAATTCCTTGGAATGTTTTGATTTGGACCATAGACTTTTGCAAAAATTCTCTCCTAGGTGCAAACATGAAATTGCGTTTTTTCTAATGCTGAACCAAAATGGACTGCGAAAACGTCTACTTAGTCCTGATTCAAATGCAACACACGAAGATTGGTGTGAGGCCCTTGCTGAGAACAGCGCAAAGACTGATGTGATTTTTTACTTTTTATCCAGCAACCCCATCTTTTGCGTCCCGTAAGAAATGTAAAAAATGTTAAATTTTGATTTCTCCGAAGCACATCAACGTCTACAGGATGCACTTGGCCAGCAAAAAACAGGAATAATATAAATTTATAAGATTATTACTTAGAAGAGACAGTTGATAAAGTAAATCATCTCATTCTTCTCGATTAATAAAGCCACGGGTTTCTTGGTCTGTTACCATTTCCCATTCGTTATCTTCGTCGCCCGGCCCCTCTTGGTCTTCATTGCCTTCATAAAGCAAGGTTTCCATGTAGTCACCGTCGCCGTCAGCATCGGCTGCTGCTTCATCCCACTCCTGTCCCATCCACGAGCCATTGTCACGACAATAGCGCAAGAGCGGCAACCAGTTCTTTGTGTCTGTCTGCAATACTCGCGGGTTTCCTATCACCACTAATAGTGCCTTGGCGCGAGTCACGGCTACATTGAAGCGCTTCTCGTTGGCAACAAAACCTAGATTGTACTTGCGATCATGCTCCAATAAATCGTTCTCCGAACGAACGGTGGAAATCACAATGCAACGGCGTTCCTGTCCCTGAAATGTTTCAACAGAACCAACTTTTACATCTCCCATGTCACTTGCTTTCAATAGCAGGCGAATTTTTTGAACCTGGCGAGCGTATGGAGTAATGATACCAATTTCATTTTGACGAATAGCGGGACGAGAATGTTTTACCAATAGACCCACTGTTGCCACAACCAGGATTGCCTCCTGAGGATTGAACCAGGATGGCGAGTTGCCTTCGCGCAGATTTTCGCCATCCACAGCGTGAAAAATGACAGGAAACCCGGCAGCAAGGTTAGGAAGATGCTCCCACTTGGTCATGCTATGCGTCGTCATGCGATCACCGCAAGGAATGAGCTTGCTATCATAGAACATTTCGTTTGGTAGTTTGAGGATTGATGGATGGGAACGGTAGTTGCGAACCAAGAGTGTCACAAGTCCCGGTGGGTAGTCACCGTTGTCGTTCTGGCTATATGCAGGGCTTGTCTTGACTAATCGTTCCATAAAAGAAACCCCCAAACCGTATTTTTTGCACAAGTCCGATGTAATGATTGGACCCAACTGATTCGGATCACCTGCTAGTACCATCTGACCTGTTCGCTTGCCGCTGAACTTCATCAACTTGGCAGTCACTCCTACAACTTCTGGTTCCGTGGCGTGACCAGCTTCGTCAACACAAATGACATCAAAGTGGCCGTTCTGCACTCCTCTTCCTGTACACCAAAGTCTAGCGGCCAAGTTGACGGTGGCAACAATAATTTGTACAGACTCGATATCCGAAATTAATTGATTTGGCTCCAACTTTTCTCGGATGTATGGTTTGACCAATGGCGGCACTTGGTCAATCGATCGAGTGTAGGCAAGAACTCGCATCATTTCTGAAGGAGGAAAGTATGGACTGAGCTTCTCTACCAAAATATCAGTGGCATCATTGCTGGGAGCAACAAGTAGAATTTTTAGCTTCGGTTGATTCGAATGATAGGTATGAAGGCGAGCCAGCTGATAAACGGACTCCACAAGTGTCGTCGTCTTTCCTGTTCCCGGCGGCCCAAAGATTACATATGGCAGTGGCCGCAGATTTCCTTTGGCAATTGCCATGACTGCCTCCTTCTGTTCGTCGTTCAAAGACTGTGACGCCCACGCAACTTTTTGCGGAAGCATTCGCGGAGCGAGTCCATCGTCTTGTTGCTGGCTTGCAATGTTCGCGACATGACGAGCCTGAGGTGCCAGCATGCGAGGGCCCATTGATTTGATAGCAGCCAGGCACCCCGCATGCGATGTGCGGAAGGCCGTGCGACTAAAGGTAAATCGAACGACGTCAACTCGATCCAATTTGACATTGAAGCTTGTGTGAAAGGAATTGTGGAACTCCATTAAAACATCTAATAACTCAACTGCATAAACTCTTCCTCGGTACTGCTTTCCTTTCCAGTGGCAGTTGACAAGATCACCCCGCAACACAGAAGGACGACCTTCAGCCAACCCAGCCACATAGAGCTTGAAAAATCGCCCGCTACGCTGCAATGTCGCATTTTCCATATCGAAGAGTTTAATGTCCTCATAGGCTTGCAGCTCGCTAACCCACAACAGATTCTGCCAAAAGGTTGGATACACCTTTGCCAATTCCTGGTCGTCCATGTCAAAAGTCGGAGGGATCAGAGTATTTGCCATCTCCCGACTTTCGACCATTTCTCGAACATCCAATGGGACCTTGAATTGCTTGAGATTTGTGTACTTGGAACCAGATCCTGCCTGAGCGGGCGGGTGAAGGATATCCTTTTCCTTCGCCGGTTTATCGACCTTGTTGCGCTGTCGCTTGACATAGGGAGAAGTTGGCTTGAGAATATCATATTGGTCGGCATCTCCTGCTCGAAGCAAGAAACTTCGTAGAATGTCAAAACAATTCTTGGATCGGGTATTTTGAAAGGACAACACCAGTGTCGCGCGAAAGACCCCGGTGTTTCTCGCCCTGAAGGACAATTCTAGGTTACCAGGGATCTCGAAAGGCCATTTGGTTTTCTCTTTAAAAGCGTTCTTGTGTGAGCCACCGAGGCGTACTTTTGCGAGCTTAATCTTGGAGGTCCCGGCTTGCAATGTTATTGGAAAGAGTACAGTTATATCTTGGGCAACGGGTAAGATGGGACCGCAATTAGGTTCTGTGATGGGATCATTACCCACAATGACACCTCCCTTGTTGGCTGCTATGGCCTTTCTCTCCTGCATCAAGACATCACGGGCCGTGCGTCGTTCCTGGAAGGTGGCAAATGTCTTGTCCGATCTAGCAAACGAACAAACCACAACACCGTCGCTGTATCGCTTGCTTTTGTAGAGCTTTTGCTTCTTCAGGACAGCCAAGACCAGGGCCTCTAAACGGCGCCTCCGATTTTTTTCTCGACCCGAAATGCTGCCATCTGTAGCATCTAAATAAGGATGCAGACTGGCAAAGGCTGCAAACAGCAAATGCACTCTGTCTCGATCGACAGATGTCAGGTCAATAGGTGCCGATCCTTCCACAGCAGCAACATTTCTGCCTTGGTGGATCCACTGAAAGAACTTACTGGCAACCTGTTTAGAGTTTTTCCAGTGCAGCTTTCCATTATACTCATCTTCCGACATCTTCTTATATATTCAATAGACGTAATTATTATTTCTGCTAATGAAAGCTGATTGAATGGATTTTGAAAGCCAACGTGATAAAATAAATTATGTGCGTTTCCAGTGGTTGTGTGCTTGTTGTGTGTGTGCAATAATATTTCATTTAAGTTTTCAGGATAACATAACACCGCCTGCAGATTTCTTCAAAATCTGTTCCTGCGTAGCTGGAGTACGGTACTCCGACTACCAGAAGATTTCATCAAATCCCAGTTGCGTATTCTCTGGAGTACTACGTGGTACTACCAGTACACAATTATTTGCATATTCAGCCAAACCCCAAGTGCCAACTTTTCCCAGCAACCTGCATAGGCCGAACTTGCTCAATTCGCGCAGGGAGTAAGTGAAGAAGAAGAAAAAAAAACAGGCACTTCCCTCGCTATCCTACTGCTCCGGAATACGAGTACAATACAACATGACAGTCTCCTCGCTAGCAAAACATACCACCAATGGAATCATCTACCTATTGCGCTGCTAATTTTCGAACTGCAGCGTGGTGTGTAATGATCTAACGAAGTTATTTCCAAATCCAATATATTTATGTGTGATCGCATACTGAATTGTTACAATTTTATTTTTTGTGGGTTCGGATCCTCACCGTATTTTTTATTGTATTTAAAAATTTAAACTTTGCTCATTGTCTTAAAGTTGATGATGCGACCAAATTTTTCGGCGTCCAAAGAGGCGCCACCAACGAGTGCTCCATCAATATCGGGCTGAGCCATGAGTTCGTCAACAGAATCTGGACTGACAGAACCACCGTACAAGATCCGGGTAGAATCGGCCGTTTCTTGGTCGTACATTTTGGCCAGAATTGCTCGAACCTGCTTGTGGACATTTTCGGCTGTCTCTGGTGTTGCGACCTTACCGGTTCCAATGGCCCACACTGTGGAAAAAATTAAAATAGAAAGTATATTGTTGACATGATGGATCGTCATGATGAGTCGAAGCAGTACAGCGTAGAATATATTGAGATGGGATGTTGCATGTTGCCATGGATCATCATGGATGAATGAATAAACAAAAAAGAAAGTGTGTGAGTATCAGGTATCAGACGCAAGAAAAAAGAAAATAAAAGAATTAAAATCACGGCATTACACACCTGGCTCGTAGGCAATGGCTACCCGGCTCATATCTTCTTTGCTGATACCGTTGAGTCCCTTCTTCAACTGGACGGCGCAGACAGCTCCTGCCAGATTTTGTTCGTATTCTGATTCCGATTCTCCGATGCACAGCATGACATTCATTCCTTGCTCGATGAGTTTCAAGCACTGTCCGTTGATGTATTCGTCAGTCTCTCCAAAGACAGTACGGCGCTCCGAGTGTCCAGCCAAGGCCCATTTGACACCAACCGATTCCAACATGGCAGCCGAAACGGCACCAGTAAAGGCTCCTGCCATTTCGGGACAAACTCCCTGGAATCAACAAACAACAATCACGGTTCGAGAGATGTAATAAGCACCATTTGGTGAGTGCATTAGTTTACGAAACAGCCAACAACAACAACAACAAAACTGCAGCGCTAAAAAACGCAAAAAAAAAAAACCAATGACACTTTTGTTTACTGTACGTACCTCGGCACCAATATCAATTTTTCCATCGACAGCCTCCATGGCCGTTTCCAAAAATACGTAGGGAACAAAGAGGGCGACATCGGCATCTGGACTGTCCGATGTAACGGCGCTCGCAATACCCTTGGCAAGATCGATAGCTTCCTGTCGAGTCTGAGGATTTAATTTCCAGTTTCCACTGATGAACGGTTTGCGAGTTGCCTCCAAAGCAGTGATTGTTGCAGAGGCGGCAGCAGAGGATATCGAATGACGATTACTGCTACTGCTACTAGTAGCAGTGGGAGCAAACGCTCTGGTGTCGCTGATTAGAGTAGCAGCGATGAGGGAAAGTGCTGAAAATTTCATGATTGAATATTATTAAAAAGAGGTGGGTGGAACGATTTTGATGGAAGAGTGAAAAAAATTATATTTTGATAGTTGCTACTGCTCGTAGATATGGATCGGCACTTTTGATTGTTTTCCAGAGTGACCTAATTGAAAATCTTTGAGTATCCTGGAAAACAGTAGTAGTGCACTACTTGTTCATACTACTGTCTCTTCCAGGTAGACCTAGTAGCTAGTAGAATAGATCTACTACCTGGTACTACTAGTAGTAGCTACCGTAGTAGACTAGTTGAGTGGTGGCATGAGAGATGCGCCACATGTTAAGGGTCGGGATCATTGTGGTGCTCATGACCTAATTCAGTCCTTAATGGGGAGTATCTTCGGGAAGATGAAGGATTGGCACACCACCAAAAAAAGAAAATACTCTGTACTCGAATAAATAAAGCATAGTACTTTCAATAATACGAAACGTAGACCTGCTAGACAGAATACTATTCTAGCTAGTGACGAGCTAGTACCAGTGGTAGCTAAAAGAGGTCCAGACTGTCCCACATACAGTGTTATCTCTTACATTTCCTTTCATTTTGTTTCGGCCATCGGCTATTTATTTTATTTATTCATCCACTTGAGAAAGGATAAAACCAAAATGAGACTAATCTTGGTAGCTTTCTTTTTGCTGCAGCTCACTTTTTCCTGCCGGGCTTTTGTGGCACCAACCTTTTCACAAGTCGCTACACAAGCTAGCAGTAGTAGCTTGACCATGACCAGTGATGATGGAGCTACTGTAATGGTGAATGGTATGCCAGGTCCCATGGCTACAGCTGCCGCTGAAGCCTGCTTACGTAAGGGTCTTCAATTATCTCCTATTGCAATGACTGGACCCGACGTTGAGGAATGCACCATTACTGTCGAAGACAAAGTCACGGGAAAATCTGCTGATGTTCGATTGATTCCTTCTTCCAACGTGGACGAACTAAAGGCGGCCGTTGCCGGTGTTCAACAAGCTGCTGATAAATTATTGGCCATTGATTATACGCATCCTTCGGCGGTTAATGCCAATGCTCAGTTCTACATTGAAAATAATTTACCGTTTGTCATGGGAACGACAGGTGGAAATAGGGAGAAGCTCATGGCAGATGTTACCAAAGCCAAGAATTTTGCCGTAATTGCTCCCAATATGGGAAAGCAAATTGTTGCCATGCAAGCAGCTCTGGAAGATTTGGCTTCCAATTATCCATCGGCATTTGCGGGGTATTCTCTTAAAGTTACCGAATCGCACCAGAAAACAAAGGCTGATACCTCGGGTACTGCCAAGGCTGTCATTGATTCCCTCAAGGTTTTGAGCGATGATAATTTCACTTATGATGATATTGAAATGATTCGAGGAGATGAGGAAGCTATGGAGTTTGGTGTCCCGGAAGAAGGATTGAATGGTCACGCATTCCACACATACACTTTAACCAGTTCGGATGGGTCGGTGAATTTTCAACTGCAACACAACGTCGTAGGAAGAACTGTGTACGCCGAAGGGACTGCCGATGCTGTCAAATATCTTGCTCAGAAATTGGACACGGAACCGGAAGGCAGAGTCTTCTCAATGATTGATGTGCTCGAGGCGGGTGCTCTGGATTAGATTAAATAATTAAATGAACATAACGCTGCCGTAAAAGGTCTGCCATGGGAAATAGTGAACAAATGAGCTACATTCAAGGCATGTATTCCTTTGTTGTTAAGAAATTAAATGTCACCCCTCTCCAATTTTTAGCCTTTTTAATGAATAATGTACACGAAAAATTGTTATACCGTACAATCGAGTTATCACAAACCCATTGAAGATATCATAAGCCTGCAAAAGAACCACGGGCACTGGAATCAACATCTTCGCGCTGGTTCTTCCAGGCAGCTTTGATTTTGGCTAAGGATACTGGTTTGGGTAAAACCCCATTTGCTCCATGGCCTATAAAGTAGTCCACATCCTCTGCAAGAACATTGCCAGTCACCCCCAGAATGAAACCTGTGTATCCAATTTCACGGATTTTTCTTACGGCGTCTGGTCCTTTGATCAGTGGCATCTCATAGTCCATGAGGATAGTGTCTAAATTGCCAAGGAAGAAAGTAGCAGCAAAAGCTAATTTGTTAGTGCGTGACAGAATTAGCAAATTTCGATTTCAATATCTTCCGCTGGTACTTACCAAATAGGCGATGATGTGGATTAGAGGCCAATGCTATCATATCGGCTTCCACGGCCTCCACCGCCACTTGTCCGTTCGGTGCAGCGACACAAGTATGACCTGCCCGTTCTAGCAAACGGACTAGCATTTTGAGACTGGACGCAGAGTCCTCCGCCACCAGTATACGTTTTTCTCTGCTTTCTCTGTTCAGCCTTGTTGTAGGCTGATCCGCTTCGTCGTCGTCTTCGTCATCAGTGCTTTCATCTAGCCCCGGCATGAGTTCTTGTGCAACAAGACTGAGAGGCAAGTCAACGACGAAAGTTGTTCCGTGCCCCTGCCCTTCCGACTCGGCCCAAATTGCACCATAGTGTTGCTCTACCATTCCCTTGGCGATACTTAGGCCTAACCCACTGCCTCCTCCATGCTGCAATCGATTTGCGTCGAACTGGACGCCTTCTTTAAAGAGCTGTTGGAGCTGCGATTTCGTCAGACCAGCCCCGCTATCTTTTACCGATATACGAATTGCCCCTGACCGAGCGTGGGGGTTCTGCGTTCCATCATCAAGAGTAGTGGTATCGGCGTCAGGCAATCCATCCGGTAGATAACTTGCCAGCACTTCAATTCTACCATTTTCGGGCGTAAACTTAAGAGCATTACTGATGAGGTTCCGGAGCACCTGAGCCAACTTGACTTCATCGCCGACAACGATGGCCCTCTTGACAGGTACGGAAAGGATCACACCAGTTTCAATGTCTTCTTTCTTGCTCTGTTCAACGAGAGGTGTTGGCGCTTCTACTTTGAGACTCAAATTCAATTTGCGATTTGCAGCTTGAATTTGAAAATGTTGGACCGTCTTTTCTATCAGATGCCAGATGTCAACAAAACTCGTCTCCAACTTCAACTGACCCGTTTCCAGTTTATCATAGTTGAGTAGATCGTTCAAGATCTCGACGGCTGTTTCAGCATTCTCTCGGATGTCGACTGTCACGCTACGCCAAAAGTCTATAATGTTCTCTTTTCCCCCAGGATATTCCTTTTTTTCCCGACCAAATTTCGTCTTGTTCGGCGTGTCTCGAAACTCAGATTCAAGAAGCTCCAGCCCCATACATACTGTACTCAAAGGTGTCCTTATTTCGTGACTGATGAAACGGACAAATTTTCTCTTCATTTCCATTGTATTATCTTTCTCGCTTGCTTCGGATCGCATAAGAAAATCGTACAAAACAAAAACAAGGATGCAGAATGCAATCACAAGAAAAAATCCTAGTGCTACCGTGAACGGACTGTTGGTTCGGAATGCGTTGTACATTTCTGAAGTCGGATATACCGTCAAGGTATACACGGCCGATGACAGTGCGCCTGTTTCCGCTTCCACTGGGTTGAGAGTGGCAGTGCGCGCATAGGAGTTATAGGTTCGGTCGTGCAAATCTCTTTCCCCGATCAACACAGGATTACCATCTCGGATTTCATAGGTATAGACTGCCGTATTTGTCGAGACAACACAGGTCAGTCCACTGACATAATCAGGAACAACATCAGCCAGAACTTCTTCCCAGTGGATACTTGTCGTTGCTAATCCAACTAGGGACAGGGGATCACGGGCTGGGTAAACGGGTTGAAACAGAAGTCCTGCCGGTCCCGGGCGAATCTTCAATTCCAACATATCTGTCACGACTGCACATTTAGGACTCGTGGTTACATTAGCATCCTTCTGAGCACGCTCGACGCAATCCATCATGCTGTCAAGATGAATCCCTCGATCTTCTTGCGAGTATACATTATACATCAAGCTAGCGGTATCGGGCTGGTTGTGCATCATGAGAGGAAACAAAACCCTGCGAGCTCCTCCCCATGCTGGTGGCTCAGTCGATGTATCGTGAAGACGACAATCATCGAATTCACAAGGGATATTGTCGCTATTAGAGTTGGGATCTGGTTTCCATACACCGAAACCAAACTCACTGTCCCCGGCATTTAAAGGCCTTTTTTGATCCAGGTACACCTGCTTGGTGTGTTCTTCAAATTCGTCAATTGTAACGTTGTTCGGATCCAAGAGAACCATGAGAGATTGGGTGGTAGAGTCTGCCAATCTAGCCACGCTCTCGGCAATAGGAATATATCCATCCATGGTAATCAGTGGCCAGTCCGCTTCGTTAGGAAATATTTGCGACATGAGTGTAGCTATGACTTCCGATCCTTGGAATTTCCGCAATGTAATGGCTTGCGCTCCAATCAATGCACTGTTTGCAATGGATTCGTAGGTCTGTCGAGCAGTTTCTTGCTCGGCATCTTTCAAAATCGTGTAGGATAAAACTGTGCAAGTAGAAATTGCGGTAACCAAACTTATAGTTAGCAAACCCCTTAGAATTACTGTGCGAGACACACCGATGCAGTAACAGCTAGTTTGGCCATGTTTCTTTGTCATGCTTCTTTCTCCCAGAGAGATAGTTCCGGTCGATGTACAGCTTGCACGGCCCACGAAAGAAGGAGTACGACTTCGACGGCCGTTGTCGGTCATGGTCGTAGAATATCTACTTTCAGCTGGCGGCTGGCGGAAGGGTATGCGTGTTTGGCGGTGTGCCAAACTATTAATTTACAAGATAATCGTGTGTATTTTTCCTTCTGACTTGACAGAAAGGCAAGCGCTTAATCTATCTATTATTACTAGTATACGGCTGACAGATGCAAAAGCCGCGATGCTACGCCAAAATTTATAAGTAATAATAATAATGAAAGTTTCCACTACTAGACTACTAGTAGTAGTAGCTAGCTAGGTCTAGTATTCTACGAGTAGCTACTACTAGTAGTACAACTGTTACAGGGAAAGTACCTGGTATCTACGTCCTCCGGATTACTATTACTACTACTAGTAGACTAGTAGCAGGTAGTAGTAAAAAGCATTTTACCCCCAACTAGCTAGTAGTATTATAGTAGTAGTAGACCAGTTGTAGTAGCCACGGTAGTAAGTAGTACCGTACCGTAGCAGTAGCCTACTTATCATGAATACTATTAATTACTGGTACTACTGGTACTCGGAGTACTAGTAGTATTGAATTGCCCCCTCTTATCATACCGGTAGTCGCACATAAAGTGAAATAATGAGCCTTTACTTTATTCATTATCCTTACAGTAGTTTAAGTTGTCGTAGTATTTTCCTGGAATTGAAAAGGGTGCTATTTTATTTAAAAAACAAGAGTGACTTTTAAGTAGATTGTCGCTGGTCATTGTATTCGGCATCCAACTACAGCGAGTCTGTGCGGCAACTCTGGTACAGTAGTACTACTACTAGATAGTACTGGTACCAGGTACGACCTGGTACCAGGTACTGCTACTAGACTACTACTACTCTACTATACCAGGTAGCTAGCTAGAGTAGAGATCTTGAATGTGCCCGGAAGCATCGTAGTGTACTAGACTACCATACTCCTAGCTAGAGTAGTTACTGCTACCAGTACCAGGTACCAGGTACCGTACGTGCTACTATGACTGATGGCATCGGGCATCTGCTCCCATGTCACACGTGAATGGATTCAAAACAGGTGAAATGAAGATCCCTCCTGGGCTACCAGGTAATTATTCTCCTATTAGAGCTCAGATTAGGATTCGTTTTTTTTTGTCGGGAGTTTGTGAAGTTTTCCTAGTAGTAGTGATGATGATGACGCTTCGACAAGCCGAAACAAATAAAAGAAACATGAAGAAAATCGAAGAAATAAATATTATTTATTTTCATGTACCGTACATTCAAATCGTCGTCATCTCATCATCATCTATTCCGAGTATTCAAATAATAATCCTGACCCAAAAACAAGCCCAGAACCCAAAAACTGAACAAAAAGTATACCAAGGAATCCGTACTTCCATGTCTAGCAGTCGTACTCCTCATGTCATGACTTCCTCTTCTATGTGTACAGGAAATATAAAATCTCACTCGAAAGCAGGAGAAAATTCCGACAGTAATGAACAAGAGGATGTTGAGATAACTCTGCATGGTCCAGCCGAAGCACCTGCTGCTGCTAATGATGATGGCGAACCCTCCAGTCCCAGCGAACCTGCTGATCCTTCTGACGTTGGAGATCAAAAGCCAGAGGAAAAGGAAAATTTTGCTCAAGAATATATTCAGGAGACACGAAAAAAAAACGTTGAGCACTACCGGAAAAGCGGCATCGAAGGGGTCAGTAACGTGGTGGACTGGTCGCACAAAAATATAGAAATTCCACTTCCACCTCTGACGGTTTGCATCCTCGTTTGTGGAACACACGGAGACACGATGCCCTTTTGCGATTTAGCCAACGAAATGCAGGCCATGGGATTTCGGGTCCGTATTGCCACGCACGAACAACACCGACAGATCGTCATGTCTCACGGTATTGAGTTCTATCCCCTGGAGGGAGATCCCCAAAAATTGAGCTCCTGGATGGTACAAACAGGTGGAACAATCGTGGGAGAAGCAAGAAAGCCTCAGATGGTACCGGAAAAAACAAAAATGGTCAAAGAGATCATGCGATCGTGCTTTCCTGCTGTGACGCAACCAGATCCAAAAGATGAAGAACAGAAACCCTTTTGGGCAGATGCCATCATCTCCAATCCACCCACCATGGGACACGTTCACGTTGCAGAAGCTCTCGGAATTCCATTGCACATGATGTTCCCACAACCCTGGTTCTACAGAACAACAGAATTTCCTCATCCCATGGCAGGTCTGAAGTACATTAAAGACGGCGTGGGGAACCGGGAAAGCTACCGGGCGTTTGATTTTCTTACTGGAGCCGCGCTCATGTCTTCCATCAATAGCTGGCGACACAAGACACTCAAATTGCACAAAGTCACGGTCTTGGGAGTGTCGGATGCTGTTGTAACGTGTCGCATTCCCTTTTCCGCCATGTGGAGTCCATCGTTCGTTCCCAAGCCAGCCGATTGGCCAGAACAATGTCGCGTTGTTGGAACATTTACAGCCAACAAGAAGGTCCCACCGCCCAACTTGGACAGTGATCCCGAGTTTGCTGATTTTATGGAATGGTATAAACAGAGTAACGACAAACCGATTTTTATTGGCTTTGGGTCGATGATCATCAAGGATACTGCGGCTCTATCCGACATTATCATGGAGGCCGCCAGGAGTGCACAGGTACGAGTGGTGGTTCAATCCAATTGGTCCAAGCTTACCACATCGAACGAGCCGAATTGTATGGACATTGGAGGATGTCCTCACGACTGGCTCCTTCCCAAGTGCTCTGCTGTGATACATCACGGCGGTGCAGGAACTACAGCCGCAGGTTTGCGATACGGACTTCCAACTTTTGTGTGCCCCTTCTTTGCCGATCAGTTCATGTGGGCCTCCATGGTGGAGCGAGCCAAAGTTGGACCTGCGCCTTGTCCCATTGGCAAACTTACAGCAGAAATACTGGCGGAGAAATTTAAAGAACTGGTGAGTGATGAAACGAGAAAAAATGCCGTTGCATTGGCTGTCAAAATGAAAGCCGAAAATGGTGTTGAAGCTGGCCTGAAGCATTTTATCGACTACCTTCCCAGAGACAACTTCTGCGGTGATGTGGAGCTGATCATGGGCGAGGCCAAACGTGCACACTACCGATTGAAACGGCAAGAAGTCAAGGTGGGCACAGAGGTTGCAGCCTGGATGGTTCCAAAACCAACCCGCCATAAGAGTTTAGCTGAGTTTCTGAAAAGAATACCAACTCTCCCAAAGAAAATGATTAAACGCCGTCAGGAAAGATGGCTTCAACGGCACGCGGTGATGACGCACGCTCTAGGAAATCCCCGAACCCTCGCTGAAGGATTCATGCGGGGACTCTCGGGATGCATCAGACCGCTCTGCATTTCTCCCTGGTTTCTCTACACGAAGCCAGATAAATATGCGCGGACTCATGGCGCTTTGGGGTGTGTCGCCGGGCTTGTGACTGCGCCCTTTTTTATTGCTGCAGCTCTGTTATACGGTTTGTTGATTGTGCTGCCGGATCGCATTCTTGTTGGGTTCCGCAACGAGTATCTCGGCCACAGAGATCTTTTTGCAATCGATGGAACTGTACAATTTCAAGTCTATTCTCAAATATCAATTGTTGAAGAACTGCGAGACAAACCACGCCCCGTTGGAGCCAGAAAGGCCGATATTATTCACGCTGTAGAGATTTCAGCGGCAGCCAATGCCGCCTTTCAAGCATCAGGTGCTCATTTTGCCGAGGGCAACTGGCATTGGAGAGTTGTATACGCTGACGAGCTAAAACGGAACTTGTTGCCCTCGCTCAAGATTCTTAGCCACGCAGAGCTGGAGGTTGTGTCTCGTCATTTAGAAAGCGAGGGAAGACACGAAATTAGCTTCAGTCGCCTCTGTCTCTTTATCGGGAAGGCTGTAAAATCCCGATTCCAACGTCAGGGCTCAACCGCGTCTTTTGGTCCGTCATTTCGCCAGCTCTACGGTTACCCTCATACGGCAGAAAACTAACCAGTCTTGTTTTCTTTTGCAAGGTTTATTTCTCTTTCTGGCTAATAAATTTAGATACTACAAAAATCCATCCACATTATAAGTACTCGCATAGATAGGCGAGGTCGTCCTAAGAAACAAGAATCACTCCCACTTCAGAATAACGACAAATAGCGTTCCTTTCCAAAACAAAACGTTTTTCCGGGTACAGTCCAAATGTGTCGACAAGACACTTTTCGAATGGTCGGTAGTCTGCTTATCCCTCACGCAGCTTCGGCGACATTGGGAGCATTGACCATCATGAGAAAGATGTTAAGCGAGATACCTTCAATCTCCCAGGGATCCAAGATCCTGGGACGGCGCACGGGAGTTCTGAGAACATCCCAGACATAGTAGAGAACTTGCCGGGCAACTCTGTGCTGCCCTAGCTCTGAATGCACGACCGACTTGTTGTTCAGGGTCGCTAAAACAAGATGAGAAGAATCGTACTTGCCTGTGCGTGTACTTGCAGAAATCAGCTGTAGCACAAGATCGTAAAGTGCGAGCAACTTCGCCAAATCTCTTTCCCGGAGATTGGAAGACTTTCGGTGACTGGTCAAGACTAAGTTAAAAACAACGACCGAGCTGTAAAAGGCAATGTCAACAGGTGTCAAGCTTGTGTTAGGATAAAAGATGAGAGCTTTGCTGTAGATGTAAGGCTTGCCTCCTTGGTTGTTTGCCGATGCTATTTGCTCATCCATTCCATCCAATCGACATCTGGGAATAGGTCTTGAAATGGTACTGGTCGTGGCTTCAATATCTCCCATATCTGCATTTTCAACCAGTGCCTGCATGAGACACTTGAGGGAGTTCTTGAAATGTCGTGTTGCCTTGCTGTAGTCGCCTAGGGCAAGCGAGGTCGCCCCGTTGCCATTGAGGTACGAGGCTCGTCTCACGTGATTCATCTTGTTTCCGCCTTGCTGTCTCTTGTGTTAGGTGTTAAATACTCAATGTGGGCTAGGTATGCTATTCTGCCTGGTATTTGCTAAAAAGTCATAAATATGATTCGTATCACGTTAACATCAGCAGGTACGTAGTATGGTATGGTACCTGGTAGTGTTTTTAATGTTTCTAATCGCTTACCAGGTACATGGTACAAAAGAAGGGGGAGTGGAAGGCTAAATTCCCAAACAGTGTTTTTGGGCCTGGGCACTGCAGAAAAGCAGAAGCAACATGCTGATATTAAACACCATTCATCGTAACCTCGTTCGTGAGGAGATTTCTTTACCGTAATCAAGAAGCATCTTTTGTTTTCAAGAACCAGCATTGCCGACAGTCTGGCAACCGAGAGATGTTGGAACGAGAAGGCCTCACGGAACTAAGCGAACTTTTTCATCGAATTCCACAGTACTACCAGGTAGTAAAAAATGAAAAGGGTTTTTTTACATTGGCGTTCGGTGCGCATTGATGTTTATAAGAACCGGTATTTCAGTACCTCTTTTTGATTTGTTGCATTGCATCCCTCAAATCATTGTGCAAAACACTACGGTATACCTGGCACTAGACCTAGTAGTCTAGTAGTACAGTTCACTCTGTCCTCCGCTGTCCAATTGATTCGCAAAAAAATAACATTTGCCACTCACTTCGTATATTTTAATACTACTACTACTAGAGTGGTACTAACAGAACCGCTTTTTAGACATACCAGGATGTACCGTACCTGGTACTATACCATCGACAAAATTTAATAATACTAGACTAGTACCGTACCAGGCAGTATAAAGTGCAGCAACGTCCACTGCTTAACTGGTACTAGTACTGTCTACTAGTAGTAGTACCAACTGGTACTAGTAGTAATTTGAATGCACCCTGAAACATAATTTTTGAAACGGGTTTCTCTTTGCACATGGAAAAGCAATGGCAAGCCTTAATGAACCCGTACTCTTTTCAAACCTCTAAAGAAAAGATAAACATGATCGGTGTCACTTCTTTGATTGACATGTTCTTACCAGGTATGGCACTAGTACACTTAACCAGGTACTAGGTACCAGCACCAGGAACTGGTACCAGATAGTGGTACCAGGTACCTACCGGTAGGAGGCTGATACCTTACGGTGCCAGAAGCCGGTTCTAAAAATGCATTATGTTCCACATGAAATACCTTTTAATTGTACCAGGTACCTGGTTAGCTACCCTGGTACCAGGTAGTCTACCGTAGTACCATACCCTGGTACCAGAACGGTACCAGGTACCACCCTACCACGGTATACCAGGTACAAGGTACCAGTACGATTGGGACAACAACCAGAATTGGACATAGAAGGAAAGTCTTCTCAAGCAATCTTGGAGAGTTTACTACCAGAAAATAGGTAGTACCACTAGGTAGTGGTAGTACAATACTACTGGTAGCTAGTACCTGGTAGTACGTTAGGTTCTTCGACCAGTCTAGTGGTACCTGGTAACGGTACCTAGTACCTGGTACCTGCTACTGGTAGAGTACCAGGTAATCAATCAAGTTACCTGGTACTACGGTAGTAATCCTTCTCCGATTTTCTTTTTCAATAATAAAAAATTAAAGATAGACTGGTACTAGTAGTAGTACAACGTACCATTAGTATTAGTAAGCACAGTAGTCACTACTAGCTAGTCATTGACGTTCAGAGTTGACGAGGATTGAAGATAAACGGGAACCAATGCGTTGGCAAGTGTTTACGACCTACTAAAAATGGGTACCAGGTACTGGCCGGTGAAAAAGAAAATTCCTTGATTTGTGGTCAATACTATTGCCGAATGTAGTAATACCTGGTGCCATACCTACTAGTCTAGTACTAATAATAGATGTTGGACTTTGAAGAAAATATTACTAATAATAATCATCGCCACACAGGTTATATTCTTATTAACGTCCGCAGCAAGCCCCAACTGCTGTGCACTACGCTAAAAACCAGGGGTTTTAGAGTGTTCAAATATATATATTATGAGATTAGAACTAAAGTAATCTGAGTTGTAATCTCAGAGGCGCAGATCTTCGCAGGTCAAGCACAATGTACCTATCCAACGTAGCCCTACGCGAGGAGGTGAATAAGCATGCGGAG
>Ga0210036_1001052_pt1 | contig 31461 bp, 20 predicted proteins | sample CryGeymeta201515_FD_185469 | JGI IMG/M metagenome (GOLD analysis project Ga0210036, IMG submission 185469) | Groundwater microbial communities from Crystal Geyser aquifers in Utah, USA - Crystal Geyser metaG 2015-15 (SPAdes) (version 2) | ecosystem: Environmental > Aquatic > Deep subsurface >...
CAGCAGCAGCAGCAGCACCAGCAGCAGCACCAGCAGCAGCAGCACCAGCACCAGCACCAGCACCAGCACCAGCACCACCAGCAGCACCAGCACCACCAGCACCACCAGCAGCACCAGCAGCACCAGCAGCGGCACCAGCAGGAGCAGCACCAGGAACAGCAGCAGGAGGAGCAGCAGAAGGAGGAGCAGGAGCAGGAGCAGGAGCAGCAGCACCAGTAGTAACACAACTAGTAATACTAGTAGTTGTAGCCTGAGCAAAGCAACCACACGACCGTTCTTAAATCAATACTAGTACTAACAAGATCAATGTGGACTGCTAGCTAGTACTAACTAATAGCTAGGAGACCACTACTACTAGCACTAGCCAGCAGCAACAACAAGAGGAGGTTTGATGCCACCATGACATTCTTGGCTGCTGCACTGCTGTCAATGATTGAAATAACAAGCAAAATGGTCAAAGAAGTAAAAGTTAGCATTTCTTAACTAGTAGCTGCCCAGGCAGCACTTTAGTAATTCAATTGATTCCAATAGCTACTACTAGTAGCTACTAGTAAAAAATTCGGCACAGGGGGTAAATACCCCCTGAAAGTGCAGGGGGCAAATACCCCCTCCCCTGCAAACACACAAATCGGAAACGCAGCCAATTCAAGAATCTATCGCACACCTGCTCGACGTACTAGTTCGAGTATCTACTAGCTAGGAGTACTCTTAGATAGTAGTTGTACACCCACAGCCACGACCAGTGTATTTGTACTAGTCTACTAGCGAATAAAAGACCGATGGGCGACCTGAAGACGGGGTCGTAGTACAGTACCTGGTAGCTACATTAATGACCGACAAACTCATAATTAGTTCTCACCCTATGTCAACTATAACAGGAGATAAACCTGCTGACAAGCTTCCTCCATCCCCAATAATAAGAGATGGTAAGAGATGGAAAACTTTGAATGACAGTCATTTTGAAATTGAGTTTTAGTGCTCCTAAGAGGAAAGAAACGCTCGGCGATGGTCAACGATCAGGAGGACGCTGAGTTGTCCTTGGAGGAGGTGTTTCAACGAGGCGCCAGCAGCCACCGGGGTAATGGCGATGGAACGATTGCAGCTGGGTGGAGCGATGGAAGTTGGGGATTTGCTTCCGTGGAACGCCACCTGGATTGTAATGAAAGTCTGGATTTGGGACGCCAGCAATATCAAATGAAAGTCATGCTACAATCTCTGCAAGAGGAGCAACCTGAGGTGGATTGCGACAACAACAACAATAACAACAATAACAACATTAACAACAACACAATTGATATGAATACTACACCAGAAAAAAACGGGGGAGAAGAGAAGCATGTCCATTTAGAATATGTTGCGCCTTCACACGGGAACCAAATCATGGTGGCTGGTGGTATCAGTTTGGCCAGCAACAGCACTTTGAGTCTCGGCAGTGGTAACAGTACAAGTACCAGCCCGGTAGACAAACGGATACCAAAACGTTTACGCAAGATATCACACCAGCGAAAGGAACTGAACGAATGGGTGATTTATGTCGAAGAAGAGGTGGCGAATGCCATAGTGGAGGTGAGACATCTCTGTGCAAAAGTGAAGAGCGAACGAAAACGCGCCAAGAAAGAACGAAAGAAATTATGGCGGGACTTTCGGGCATCCATAACTGCAGCAGTCACTCAACAGGAAGAAACCAGCGATGCTATCGTTAACAGGATAGACACTACCAACACAGAAATTTTTGAAGAAGTGAAGCCCAGTCATATCAAAAATGATTCTGAGTACGATTGTAGCTCGAGTGTTAACACAAAAGATGAAATTCCAACCATCACGACGGTTAGCGGAACAATTAGTTCTACAGGTATCAGCAAAAAGCGAAACGAGAATATAAAGAAGCAAGCCGTCACTCCAGAAACTGGGAACATTCCGTCAGATTCTTTCAGAGGAGGCAATCGTCCACCGTTTAATTGGGAGAAATGGAGGCGTGGCAATAAAAAGGAAGGCTGTCAAAAACTTCGTCAACGACGACAGAGCCTTCAGTGCGGGGAATCATCGACAAGAGGAAATCTAGAAAATTATCAATGTGTTGCCTTTGACTGGGAAAAATATCGACGGGAACAAAAGAGGGAAAAGCAGGAGTCGTTGACTGCACAAGCATTGACTGTCCCATGGACACTGTTTTCGACATTTGATAATAGCTAAAACATTTTCCCCCCAAAAAACAATACTACACTTTTTTTAAACAATTACATGACTGCACTCTTAGCAGAAAGTAGAGCACAATCCGCCCTTGCTCAGATTTTCGCAGAGACTCCTCGTTTCAATTCCTTACGCCGATCCTTTGCCCAGTGCTTCCAGTCAAACTCTGGTTCAGCACTAAAGGAATCACAGCTAGCTTTCCAATTTTCCGACTTTGAACGTAGCATCGCCTTTCTTTCAGATTTATGTTCGACTGCGGCAGGCTTCCAACTCTCTGATTTACTCCTTTCCTGAGAAATCCTTTTGTGCTCTTTCCGGAATGCGTCCCAGTCAAAGGAAGCGATTTCTTGATCTCGAGTCGGCGTATGCAATCTTTCTGACTGAGTCCGCTGCATTTTCTGGCGTGGATTGGTCGGAAGGGAACTATCATCTTTTTGACTCCATCGTTCCGAACTTGATTGAAGCAGTGCCGTTTCAGAGCCAATTTCAGTATCGCTAGCCTTACCGGTATTGCTATCACCAGCAAAAGGCAATTTCCACATGTCACGACCAGAGGCACTCTTCCGAATACCAGATCTCCGCTTATCTCGCTGCCAAGACCTCCAAACCTCCATGTTTTGCTTTAAGGGAGACTTTTGAATTGGCGATTTGGCATTAGGGGATTGCATCTTCAAAGAGAAGGATCGGATCATCCGACCAGGGCGTGCAGTCCTTGGACTTCGTCGACCGGGGCTCCCGGCAGAAGGCGGTGACTGCATTCGTAATGAATTACATCGAGCAAGCAGACCAGGCGGCGACGGATTGGGACTTGGGATAGCGGAAGGGACCGCGGAATTGTTGGCGATGCTACTTATTGAAACAGTTTCACTCTGATTTTTGGATTCAACTGTATCTTGTACATCACCAATGCTGTCGTCGTTAACGGTTTCCGTTGTCGCATCGGCATCAGGTTGCTTCAAAGTATGGCTACCCTCACATTCAACTGTACTTCCCAGGTCTGTGGATGATAGATTTACTGCAATGTTGGACCATGATTTGCTCATACGACGTTTTCGCTGCGTACTTTGCCACTGTTTCCAAGTATCACCAGTTCGTTTGTCTTTCGTGGGTGGACTAGCTTGGTATCTCAAACCCTTGTCGGAGTGACAGCGAAGGTCGGCCATCGCTTCGCGCTTTCCAGTGTTCAAAACTTCCGAATTTCCTCGAGTTAAGGATGCTCTCGTAATACTCCTTTTTGTTTCAGAAGTAGATGCACCCGACATTTCGGACCCGCCAACGTCCCACGGCGTATTTATTCCACTGCTGCTTACGGAAGCATCGTTCTGAGAACCTTTCCCACTTGTCGTGGATTTGTCGTCGTCGTCGTCGTCATCACTAGAGCTTTCGCTGCTATTGCTAGCTTCACTTCCACTTTGCCGACTTGCACTGTCTTCTTCCATATTATCGTCCCATTCATCCAGCTTTGCTAGTACCGATGTGACATCAAAATCATCGTCATCATCAGATATAGACATGGACATGGAAAAGGAATTTGTCCTAGAGGAACTTGATTTCTGTCCTTCCCTTCGTCGTTTCCAGGCCTGCCAATCAAAGAATTCATCGTCTGAAGCATCTTGACTGTGGACTGAATCTTTCCGAATGTGACTTCTGGTACTACTGCTGCTATCTCTTCGAGCAGGCAACGTCGGTAGTTGCAAAGACGAGTCTTGCATCGACTCGTTGCCCCATCTCTGCGATGATGAATCAAGCTCATTGTTATCATTATCGCTGTTGTTATCCCTATCATTTGTTATTGTTAGTTCTTTTGATTTCCAAGCTCGCCATAAATCCCAATCGCAAATCAGTGCTTCATTGTCAGACGAGGAATCCATTCGCAAGATACCCTTTTGTAATGAAAGTTCCTCGTGGACTGCAGACACCAAGCTCCCAGCAAGAAAACTGTCTTCTCTACTATTGTTGTTATCATAAGTATTATTATTATCCCCATAAAATTGCAGCAAAGAAAACGATTTTCCGCTCTCCATAGAGCTGGCATCATCGACCAAAGAAGCTGCAGCAGAAATGGGTTGTTGCTCAGAGGATAAATCAGAAGATGATGATGAAGAAGAGCTGCTAATGTCATCTTCGCTCCTATCATCATTGCTGTTGGTGTTGTCGCTCATTTTTTCTTCGTCGGCCGTTTTTGACACAGCGTTATTGTCGTTACCAGTATCTGGTAGATTTTGATTCACCTCCTGGGATGTTTCTGGATAAATGACTTCATTCAGATCAATAACATCATCTAGATTGGCCACGGATATTCTAGACGTTTGAGTCCACGCAGCTTCTTCGTTTTGTATGTCTGATGTTGTTGACTCCAAATTCGATTCCATATCTGCCATGAGCCTGTCCATTCGTGCGGCCTGGAGAGCCATTGCTGCAGTATTCAACGAGTACATGTTATTGTTATTGTTGTTGTCGGCCATCTTGATAAACTCTTATTGTACCTTTTTTTCGTACAACCAAATTCGTTCGTTTCTTGACCAAGTGTTCCTAAAGTGCACCTGATCAGGTCTTCATGATAGTAAAGAAAGATGTCTTGGATTGAAAGTGAAGACTCAAGGCCTGGTACTACGTATCGGGTAGAGTGATTAATGTGTATCAAGTAAAATGATTCTTCTTCAGCATTGCTGCGTTGCTGATCTGAACCTGGTCTATCTATAGATAGTTGAAGCTACTAGTAGTAGTTGCACTCGGGGAAGTTGTAAAATTGAATACAGTAATAATTGAGAAGATCAGAGGAGTTGGTGTTTTGAAAAAAAAATAATGATGATGTCCGTATATTGTAGTCTACAGTACTACTACTGTAGCTAGTACCTGGTAACACGTTTTCTGCCAGTTTACTAGTACGCGGAAAGACTACCTGGTACCAAAAGATCACTCTACTAGTAGGTCTGCATGTCTACTACTAGACTACTACCGTAGAACTACATATACTTGACTGGTGGGTGCTCGCTAGTAAACTACAAGTCTACTCTACCACTGTAATCAGTACTCTAGCTAGAGTAGGAGGGACCTACCACCAGTACTACTACTAATACTACTCTACTATTGGAGTGGTAGCACTGAAAAGTAGCTACAGTACGTAGTACAATAATAATACCACAACTACTATCCCGATAGTAGTACCAGGCAACATGGCTTCTTGTGTACCAGGAAATACAGATACTGTAAAAGTAGTAGTGGCAGTTGACAGGCAGTGGTATCCTGCTTACTACCAGGTACTACTAGACCTACTACTCTAGTAGTAGTAGGAGACTACCGTACCACTACCGAAAGACTGATATTTTTTTTAAATAATGCACGGTACTACTACTACTAGCTAGCTAGACCACTAGGTCTACCAGGTAAAAGTGAAAAAATTAATGATGAAATCTACTGTAGATTGCTGTGACTCAGTGACAACGTGTCGAAAGAATGACCGAAGGGAGTATCTCCGACACAATTATTTTTATTTACAGTCTATTTATTTGTTTACTTTTACACCTCCAAGACGGGACTTGACAAATGACAAAAATTATTCGCGAGCTGAGCTTGTTCGCACAACCAGTACTACTACTAGAAGAGAACTATACTATTTTGGAGCATCATTATTCAACTACAACAGAGCCTGCAGCTTTAATTGATAAAACCAAACTGTACTGCAAATCCCTTCTAGCAATTGTAATTTCATTTGTACAAATTCGACTACCGGCTTGGTTTTACTTTACGGCGTCTTGCTTGTTGGCGGCAAATTTCTTCCAATCAAAAAATTCTTCACCCGATCGTCGTTGTTGTGAATCTGGTGGAGCCGTGTTGCAGCGTTTCAGTACTCGCCGACCACTCCTCTTTCCACTTTTGGACGTTATTTTCGGCATTTTCTTCTGGTTGTCGCTTTTCCGCGATTCTTTTTGTTGTTTGTTGGACCCATCCAAAATTTGCAGAACAGCTGATCCGACGGTTGGGTCGTCATTGTCCTGTTCGTGTTTCTTTTGTTCTGATCTATAAGTGCCAAAATCAAAGGCCAACTCATCACCACCACTACCGGTGCCATCGCTTGACTTGTTCGTTTGGCGCTTAGTACCACTGCCGCTCAATATCCCCCCGAGATATCCTCCCGCACTCGCAGCAATGGTTTCTTCGTCGTCCTCGTGGTCTTTTTGACAGGACGTTCTCTCCAGCGCCATTGGTGGCTCTTTTGCTGTCTCGGGAATCATTTTTGGAGCTGGAATATTAGTAAGTGCGCCAATGCCACTATCATTCTTGTCAGTTTTTGCTAGTTCTGGAGTTGCTGCAACTGCATTATCGACTTTCTTTTCTTCTGATTGTTGCTGGCGACCCCTGGCGAATTTACCCCAATCAAAAAAATTGCTCTCTTCGCCGGGACGCGATGGCATGGATCGATTTCGTTTCAAATTTCCTCTGCTGGGTTGCCTCTTGCCATTTACCAGCGTTTCCAATTGAGACTGTCCAGAAACTCGTTTATTTTTCTTTTGCAGAGTCTTCTCTACTTCCGTCTTAAAACTGCTAAAGTCCGGAAGAGCACTGGTCATGGTTTCTTCTTCTCCCTCGCTGCTACTATGGTCTTCTGCCTTGGCCAATAAAATATCTTCTCCAGCGTGATCTCGGACCATCCGAGCTAAACTGGCTTGTATATCTTCTTCTTTTTCTACTTTGTCTTCCTCACCATAATCTCCGTCTTCACTAATGATAGGTTTGGTTGGACCATTATTGATGTCCCCATTTTTCGGATCTTGCTTGTCGTTGATATGTTGAGAATCTTCTCCATCTTCTTCTGCTTGCAATTGTTTCCTGATTTCTTCGTGGTGATCCTCATCGTCCAATTTGGCTCCGATGGCGGCAAAATTGGCGTGCAAATTGGCCAGCATGTCATCCGTATCTTGCATTTCAGCGTTCAGGCTGTCAATAGGATGAGCCTGTTCGTGCTCCGATTCCGCAAAAAATTCATCCGTCAGTGGATCCAAAGCCTTGCGTTTGGTAAAAATAGTAAAGGGCAGCATTTTTTCTCCCAGTTTAACTATTTCTTCTTCGAGGGCATCCAAATCGACCGTGCCTTTTTTATCCTGAGGCTCACCCAACGGTGCGTGTTCGTCTGGTGTTGGCGGTAATGAGATCTTGTCTTGTTTCCCCCCATTGGACGATGCCCCATTTTCACTACCATTGCTGTTGTTCGATGGGGCACCTGCACCACCATCCGATGTGTTTTCGTCTTTCTTTTCACTACCACTACTACAGCTACTACGAGAGGAAGAAGCCGATGCCTCGGAGGCTATTGATTCATTCTCTTCATTAGAACTACTACTACTAGTAGTAGTGGAAGAAGACGAAGACATTATTTTTTACTACCAATATGTACAAGAGGTAAAACGAACGTTTTCAAAATATTATTATAAACTACAGTATTAACTCAGCGATGATAATGACCAACCTGTTCCAAAGGGCTAATTGTCAATTTCCAAGTGTGTACTACCAGTACTACGTAGTCTAGTAGCTAGGTACGGCTATACTAATTCTACTAGCTACTAGACTAGAGTAGTACCAGGTACTCGTACCTGGTAGGGTCTACTGCTAGCTAGAGTAGTACATACCTGTACCATAGTAGCTAGTTTTGCTTGACGTAAATACTAGACTACTAGAGTAGTAGTAGTAATAATAATAGAGTTGTTAAAAAAGAATGACTGGGAAGTCAGCAGCCGAGCAGTTGAACAATTATTATTATCATCAGCCTTACCACTCGTACCAGGTACCGGTACCTGCTACTGTAGTAGCTAGTCTAGCTAGTACCAGGTACCAGGTACTAGACCTAGTACCCCACTGACAAAGTGATTATAATTATTTTGCAATGACTGTGTCGACTACTACTAGCTAGCTACATATCGTAGTACTCAAACTACTCCTAGCTAGTACTCTACCTGGTAGACTACTATTACTGCTGGTAGTAGTACGTTACGCATAAATCCAGCCCCCAAAAATTGAATTCTGCTTTAATAAATAATGGCTCAACGAAGAACATCCTGGATTTATGAAATGGAAACAATCATCAATGGGTTTTCTGAGTGAACCTGTGTGTGTGTGTGTTTGTGGCGGATTGAATCCTTGGGTTTTCTATTGGCATTTTCCTCGTGCTTCGTGACTGTACAGTACAAACTTTAGTAGGGACTTTTAAAAAGGAGGCGAATGAACTCTTTTTGAGTTTTTTATTGTAGTAGCAGTAGACTAGTACCACTACTACCACTACTACCACTAGAGTGCTACTAGCTACTCGGCTACCTAGTACTGTAGTACAAGCTAAACTACAGTAGTAATAGTAGTACCAGGTACCAGTAGTAGGAGACCTACCAGTAGTAGTCTAGTACTCCTTGGAGTTCTCAGTAGAAGATGATAACTTCTTTGCTGGTTAAAATGAGCTCTCCTTTTAGCAATTATCGATCGAAAAAAATTCATCCGGGAGCAGCAGTTAATTTCTTATCCAGAAGCACCATAATCCAAAACATAGTACCAGGAGTACAGTGATAGAGGATAGAGAATCTTTGAAAAAGATCTCGCCTCCATTATTCATTATGGAGGAGTTCTTTTGGAACAGCCATACGCATCCATCTAGCATCCTCACTCCATCCAATCCTCCTGACACCGAGACCGAGACCGAGACCGAGACCGAGTTTGAGACCAGAGTACAACAAGGCATTGTAAATGCAGTATCATCGCAATCCAAGAGACGGCAGGGACCAGAACAAGAAGAGGATGCGTTAATACAACCAACAGCAGTAGTAGTCGAAGCAATAGAAGATGGCAGTGGTGGAGGTGGTGAAGGTGGTAGTGGTGGAGGAGGAGACGAAGATGATGATGATACCGGAGCAAGTGCTATTCGTTACGTTAACGATGCATTGACGGCTGCTCGAAAACGAGAAGGTCACTTGATGGTTCTTTTGCCGCTCTCGCGTCTCGAGGAGGAAGAGAAAGAACGTCGACGACAGCTTATTGAATTTCGAGTCTACGTGGAATTGAGTGCGTTCTTAGCCTTTAAGCATATTCAACAATCCAGTGGTAGTGTTTTGCCTCCTTTGACGCGTCGACTTGAGACTTGTGATTTCCAATGGACCTATGAACATCACGATACCGGTTTCAGTCCGATTCAGGCAGCTTCGGCATTAATGAACAATGGATTTGGTACAGTCGTAGCTCAAAGTGCAACAAACAAAACAGCTACCGGCAACACTGCACTTTCTGGAAGCCCCGTAACACAACAACAAGTACCACCTACCACCAATCAAATTGAGAATAATGATGATGCATTGCCAGAGATTGTAACCATTATTGAAAATGACGATGCATTTCTAGAGGTCATTGGTGACAATGACGATGCAGCTATTAGGGATGTCACTTCCGTTAATATGACTGCGAGAAATTCGTCTAGTACCACCACTCGAGACCAAAATCAACAATTTACCCCAAAAATTGCGCATGATCGTTTGGATGGCACAAACCTACAGCAAAAAACACAGAAACAAAGGAAACAACCTTTTGCAATAATGGGAGCAGCGCGATCCCTCGTTTCTCAAACAATTGGATATTTGGGAGAAGCATTGGATTTACCACAAATATCGTCCAGTTCGACGGCATCCACACTGAACGATTTGTCCTTATTTGCTCGAACAGTTCCTACCAATTCTGGAGATGCACACACCATTGTGGCGTATTTGAATAGTTTGGGGGTGAAAAATGTGGGTGTGCTGTACATTAAAGATTCTTGGGGGGAAGCGTACGAACATGATATACAAGTCTTTGCTCAACATTACGGAATCACCGTTTACTCGGTTGCCTATGACGAGGCAGGAGGAATGGAAAGTGTCATGTTCCAATTAAAGCAATCACGTATACGCTACTTTGTAGGCATCATCAATCCTGGTTCTTGGAAAAAAGTTGTTCGTGCTGCTTATCAAAATGGATTGATGGGAACATCTGATCATCAATGGTATTTGGGGGATCTTGTGGAACTTGTGGGAGATAATTTTGCCTTGGATCGCAGTACGGAAGCCGACATTGCCGATGCCCTTCACGGGACTGGAGTGATACTCCTCAAAGTCATCCCTCATGAAGCTTTTGACCAAGCCGTGGCTGCCTTTGCCGACAACCGAACGCTGCAACAAGAATTTATTCAATCTCATGCGGAACCATACTTATTTGACAACTTTACGTTTTCATCAGATCCGGGAAGATCCCTATTTCAATATTTGACGTATGATGCCGTGATTGCACTTGGCTTGACTGCTTGTGACACGCCAGGTCTTTTCACAGGTCAAGAATTTTACAATCAACTAGTTCAGATTGATTTTCAGGGAGTATCTGGTCGCGTCCAATTGGACGAAAAAACTGGTACGCGCCTGGCGGAAGGTATGGACTATGAAATTGTTAATTTGGTCTTGTTAAATCAACCAGCATCGTCGTCCAAATTCATTTTTGACGCAAGAACATCGATTACTGTGGAGTTGTCATCGGATCTTGCCGACGACGATCTAGTGGTCTCCCTTCCGGCAATTCAGGTCAATACGCCCTTTCTCTACCACAACAATGCTACCGACCCACCCATTCCTCTGCCGGAGTTACAGGAGGATATGAACTTGATACCGGACGGGTTGCGTTATTTCGGACTATCGCTGTCCTTTATGATCATGGTCTTCTCCATAGGATGCGCCGTCTTCACCTACCTTTACAGAAAGGAATTTGTAGTCCGCGCAAGTCAACCTATCTTTTTGTTGCAAATTTGCTTAGGGACATTTATCCTTGCCACTACCATCATTCCCTTGTCGTTCCAAGAGGATATGCCAGGATTGGATATCGCTTGTGCTTTTTTACCGTGGTGTTTGTGCATTGGCTTCACGGTAGCGATTGCAGCACTTTTTACCAAGGCAAAGCGAATCAATACCGTCATGAGATCGGGGACGTCATTTCGGAGAGTTGAAGTGAAAGCAGCTGATGTCATGAGGCCATCTCTTTTTTTGCTGGGAATCAACATTGCCCTGTTGATTGGCTGGACTGCCTCGCCGTATCGGCTTGGATGGCATCGCGAACGACTAGCCAACTACGATGAATTTGGGCGCAGCGTCGAATCTTATGGAATGTGCCAGGCGGCAGAGGGAGGTCTCATGTTTTTAATATTTTTTATCCCATTGACCATTGCTAATTTAGCAGTAATGGCCATCGCTACCTACGAGAGTTATAAGGGTCGAAACTTGCCTTTGGATTTTTCGGAAGCAAAGTATCTTGCGGTTTCCATGATCTTTATCTGTGAAACAATTGTTCTTGGAGGAACTACGATGGCCGCGGTATGGAATATACCTCCTGCATTTTTTCTGGTTGCTTCGCTGGTTTTATCGATAGGGTGCCTGTCGATCTTGCTGCCTGTGTTTGTCCCAAAATATTTACAACGATCCAAACGAGAGCAAACGACGAGAGTGGCAATATCAGGTCTCTCTGTTTGTTCTCGGTCTCAACAAATCAGCGGAAACAATTTGGTCGGGAATCAAAATAGCGATGAAGACCAAAATTCTTCGCGGCTCTCTTTGTTTAGCCGATCAAGTACTCTTCTTGCTTCCCAACCCCAAGCCATTCGTCGTATAACCAACGACAAGGCACAAAACGAGCAACGGGCCAGTGTATTCTCTCAAATCAATACGCATTCATCTCGATTAGGCAACAGGCACTCGAGTATTCAGCAGGGTGAGCTATCCAGCCTAAGTCTCCATATTAATAGCCTACCTGGCAGCGCCAGGTCAAGTGTGCGGACTAGGATGGATACAATCGGAGTTTCAGGATCGAAAGCGACAGGTTGTTGTCAGAAAAATGAGGAACATGTTTGCGAGGCAAGCAGTAGTCTGCACACTCGCGGTACCGGACGAGAATCATCAACGGCTAAGCTGTCGTCTGTTCACGAGGTTACGAGCAACGTGAAGAAATGTTGTGATCAGGAGTTCGGCGCTGCCACCGAAGTTGGTCATGTTGCTGCCATGGACGACGTAAGTAGTAGTGCTAATAGCATCGACAACGACACCGTTCCGATGAACATGCCTACTGTTTTGGAGGATGAAAGGAGCTGTGTTAGTAGTAGCGGTGCTATTGCGAAAGACGACAACACGAAAGATTCCGCAAAAGATACCAATGCTTCCATGGAGGACGAAGAAGTAGCAGTTGTGTTGCCGTCACCAGCGACAGCTGGAGTTGGGGAATATCATTTCCGGCAACAAAATGACCTGTTCAAGGCAGCTCAAGACCGAATATGTAGCAGAGGAAGACAAACAAGAGCAAGCAAAAATGAATAAATAATAATACTGTATGTACTCTACAAACTAGGTTACTTTTTCTCCGTCGTCAAGGAAGGACGAGACCAAAATAAGACGTGTTACTTTGGTCAAATTTTGTCTGCTCGTCAAAATCTTCGAGAATTTTTTTGACTAACTACATAATAAAAATAATCATTTGTGTCAACAGTATGCAATAGAAAATTGTGTGATGGAATGAAGCTCCATCGGCGTGCACGGATCCAATAAATCTTTCAGTAAAAATTCCTCTTTGCTTGCAAAAGAGAGGGAGGAACGAAGGGCTTTTCTAAACTAAGATTGGCACAACCATAACAACCGGGTTTTCAGCTGCTGCAGTTAAAGTGATAATAATAACATAAACGATAAACAAACTTTTACAAGAAGACACCGTGATGACCATAGAGCTGACCCAGAATTGCTTCCATAGAAGGTTCAGAACGAAAAAATCCCAGCCAGATATTTCGCAGTTACAGAACTAAAGAGATTGGAGGTGCACAGCAATTGAATTTCTTCTGTAAAGACGGACGAAAGACACCATCAAACCCAAAAAACAAATCAGTCTGCCAATCTCCCTTTTTTCTCCACCACGGAGCAAGTCAAAACTATACACAGGATTCTACCATGTCTTCTTCGTCGTCATCGTCATCTTTTTCAATACCAACAGCTACAACAATACACAATTTGTATCAATCGCACTGTCCTCAATCGGTACGAAATGTCGTCCAACTTGGCACTGATGAAGTCAAAACGTGTTGGTACCAGATGCAACACGGTTCTTTGGCAACATCTGTCACCGCTACCGCTGCTGCTGCTGCTGTTGCTGCTAGCAAAGGAAATGATGGCAGGAGTCCTTATCAACGTCGAAGACGGATTTGTCGTTGGATATTGGTAGTTCTTTTCCTATTTGTGGGATATCGATTATTAGTGGTACATTTTTTAGCAGGTTTGGTACCGGACATTGAAATTGATCCTACGACGGGACGGAAACGCATTCGTCGACGTCCGGAACGTACTAAAAAAGTTGATGAACACGGTAATGTCGTTCCTAGGTAAGATTTGGACACTGACAGATGCAGCGAAGTACCGATTGTCTTTTTTGTCTTGCTGTTGCTAACGACATACATCTTATTTCTTACCATTTCACGAAACCAGAACGCCTTTGGACGGAATTGTGGAAGGTCAATTGCATTTGATAGATATTGTAATCCCTGATGATGACAGTCTTTTTACCGTTTCTAGATATAATGTCAAGGGTATCTTTTGTGCTCTCGAATGGAATCAACAAACCAACAATCCTTCCGGGGTTCCCCTTTTCGAGGATGTTATTCGTGCCTCTCGATTGTGTGGTGTGACCAGACACCAAGCGGATTTGTTTACCGTGACACAAAATGCCAAGGCCTGGGACTTGCATTTTCGTAACGTAACACTCGACCAGAAGGAACAGAAACGACAGCGACAAAAGCATCTGCCACAACCCAAAGCACAAGCCATCGAACGATCCATTGCACCGACGGCACTAATTTTTCACGAATCGCGTTGTGGTAGCACTCTGGTTTCCAACGTACTGGCATCATTTGCGCCAGATGGATCATCACGTGTGTACAGTGAAGCAGCCGCACCGTTGAAAGCCTTGGAAGCATGTCTGGGAGTACCACAATCCTCCAACAATAACACTACTGCCACTACTACTAACAAGGACGAAAACGAAGAGAACGAAGATAGTAGTAACGATAACAATGAAAATAATAGAATTCGACGAAAGCAACGATGCTCCAAAAATCCGAACATGCATCAACATTTGATTCGGGACGTCTTCTACATGATGGGACGAACGCAGTTGCGAGGACCTGATCATAATTACGTTTTTTACAAATTGCAAGCCACGGCCGTGCACCATTTAGATTTGTTGGAACGGAGCTTTGGACCCGACAACATGCCACCCTGGATGTATTTATACAGAGATAATATTCACGTCATGCAGAGCCATCTGGCAGGAAGTGTCGTCGATCCAGCCTCGGAAGAACGGAACGTATTGGGACAAAAGACGCTCTCCAAGTGTTTAGAGGGGTTTTCATCTGCACGGAAGCGTCCAAAAGAAGTACCACAATCATTACAAGATGTGGTAGGAGCGCAAATACGAACGATCGAGTCGTTGACGAAAGAGGAATACTGTGCAGCGAATTTGGTACGTTGTTCATTACGTTTCGATATTAACGAAGCACTCAATTCTCCTAACCGTTTTTCCTATTTTGAACTATCGACAACAGGCAAGCTTGTCGGAATCTGCCATGGCGTTTTACCAGCACCAAAAATCCAACAAACGTCAAAAAGCAATTCCCCATTTCTTTATTAATTACAAACAACTACCTGATATTATTTGGGATCATGTCCTTCCAAATTTGGGGATTGAATTACGAGCCAAAGATGTACATCGCATGGAAAAGGTGGCTGCGATGTATACGCAAGGACGCAAGGGTGGCGGCGGAACAAACAAAGTTTTTGCCGGAGACAGTGAAAACAAGGAAGCGAATGCACCCTTCGATGTGGCGCAAGCGGCACAACTCTTCATGGACTTTACGTATGAAAAGTTGGAACGCTTGTCTGCCGCGACACTCAAGTCGCCCATTTTGGAAACGGCTCCTTCTGATTAAGATGGAGAAGAAAGATGAGATTGATGATGATGAAAAGCTGGCACTCCAGATAGAACTGGTATTCTGCGCAAATAATTATGCCTTGGCCCGATCCAATCGAGTCCCGAAAGGCTTCAACAACAATATTATATACTCTAATCCAGTGATGTCGCTTATAAGCAACAAGACAACGTACCACAGCTTCTCAATAGTTGCTGAAAGAAATTAATTTCGACTCAAATTGGGATGGTATTGGTCCTGATATTGGCTTGCCATTGTTATCGCCTTGAATCGTCCGGCTCCTACTACAGATTTTTCCAAAATAAGTGCTTCTCTCTCTTGTTCCCATTCTTCCCGTTCCAATCGACGCCTCCGTAGTTCATTCAAATCAATAGCAAAAGCGCGGCTGCTGGATGCTTTATTATTATTTTCCGATTCATCCTTCCCACGTTCCTTACGTGTCTTCTTTCGTGAACGCTTTTCCTTTTGATTCCTCTTTTTTCGCTTTCGATGCCGGTAAGTATCATCACCGTCATCATCATCGCTGCTGCTGCTGTCACTGGATGCATCGTTTGGTTTCTTGGAATGGAGTTTCCGGTGTCTCTTGCCATCACTGTCCTGTTGTCGTTCCACATCTAGATCCCTCTCGCGTCTGACGGTGTTATTCTTTTTAATCTCAGCAACACTTGCATTAGTACCTGTGGTAATAGTACTGCTACTTCTACCGCCGCCAACGCCACCACCATTTCTATTGAGGAATTGTTGCATGGGATCTAAATTCATTTTTTGTTTCGCATCCCTTTGTTCCCTTTTGGGATCGTTCGTGGGTTGCTTGTCTTCCCATGCGGCTTTTTGTTGTTGTGAATTCTCCTGTACCAAATAGACAGGCTGGATACCCATACCCTTCCTATCATTTTTGTTCCCGTTCTTTCCTTGTTGTTGCTGTTGCATCGAGCTGCTGCTGCTGTTGTTGCCGCCTCGCAGTATTGCGTCTTGTTCTTCCTTTTCAAACAAATTAAAGTGTGGAGAAATTTCGTCCACAGTAACTGTACTACCATTCCCCAGCTGATTTTTTCCGTTATTATTATTATCATTGTTGTTATTGATTTTTTGGTTTTGTTGCTGTTGTAGAAAAGCCCATCGTGATCGTGATTCCTCGTGTTGTTGTTTTTCTTTTGCAACTTGTTGACGTTCTCGTTCCAATCGTTCATCGTGCAATACTCGTTCCACATTCTGACCATTCCAAGGACAGTACGTTTTCTTGGAAAGAATTGTTAGTCGACCCGACATGCTGTCTCTGTTCTTTTCTTATTTATGGGTTGTTGCTGGTGTGTTGTGAGCTGTTTTTGTTGAAACATTGCAGCAGTCTACTCCACTGCACCACTGATGAGTACTACTACTAGCTAGCTAGTAGTAGTAGAGTAGTAGTAGTACTACTAGACTAGTACTACTAGTAGTGCGTACCAGTACTACTACTACTACTACTACTACTACTACTACTACTACTACTACTACTACTACTACTACTACTACTACTACTACTACTACTACTACTACTACTACTACTACTACTGTACTACTACAAGTTCTAGCTAGCTAGTAGTAGACAACCAGAACTGTATTTATTACAGTAATTATTATTCGTCTGATCGGGTTTCACTCAAATCTTCGGTGCAGTCATTATTAGAGCTAGAGTTTAAGAACATTTTGGATTTCTCCTGTCCACACCGAAACACAGTTTACGGAGTACTGTAGTCTAGTTTCTTGGCTTGTTCTTTTACTGTTACTTTTGGATGTGTATGATGTGTGTGTGTGTGTGTGTGTGTGCGCGCGATGCCCTCTTCCCTGTCGCGGTTTGGAGCGGTACAAAGTGCAAGTTACTGAGTAGTAATCAAGCAATTATTACATTCTGCAGCAAAGCAGACAAAAAGATATTCGAATCTTTGGTAACAGCCACACACACACACACACACAAACAAACAAACAACTTGAACCATGATGATGTCCCGTTCTGTCAATATTCTCCGTCTCGTGACTTTGCTGGTTTTCTCCCCTGCTCTTTATGTCACGGCATCGATTGGTCCACCACCTGACGATAGTAATAATTGTCAAGCCCAATGTGGATGCATGACCTGTTTGGATGTTCAACCAGATCTGCTCAATCCCAACAACAACAACAAGATTGTTACCATTGGTGCCGGCACTTGCAAAAGTAATGGTTCAAATTTGAGTTGGATGTGCTGTCTGGGATCCGCGGATTCCAACGACAATGCTCTGACTGTTGCTACCGGATGTGATCTCCGTGATGGTTCCACCAGTACGACGACTGCTATTGACGACGCTAACGACGACGGCAATAAGGTCGAAGGGACTACCAAGCTTTACGTGAGTGTTCCCACAACGGCTACACACGTTCGTATTCAGGCTCATGATGGTCAATTTGGTTCTGACGTGCAAGTCGTTACCAGTGTTTGTGGTGGCAATCCTACACCGGGTGCTAGTTCGTGTTTTGGAACAGCCGGAGAAAATACCGGTATTTGTGATCAAGTCATTGATTTGTCTACTTGTAGTACCTCTTCCAACTTTGCATTGGGTGATCCACATTTCATGACTTGGAACAAAGAGTATTATGGTACGTAATCTAACACACATTGTATGGCTCTTGTCTTAACTTTCGTTTATTTTCCGTTTGCTCTACCCGCATAGTTTGAGATGGAGTCAACTCCCGAACCATAACTTTGTGTGATGCTTTGTCTTGCTCACTTTGTGTTTTTCGACGACAAATCTTTGTTCTCTGCCACATAGATTTCCATGGACAGTGTGATCTGGTTTACCTCAGCAGCCCAAACTTTGCCGATAATCTTGGATTGGATATTCATATTCGTACGGTAAGCATCATCACTAAATGTATAGTCTACACAGAAGAAGAAAAAGGCTCCACCTTACCAATCTCTCGTTGTTTATTCAAACTATCTTATGCATTCGGTAGACCATCCGTGATGACTTTTCCTTCATTGAGGCCTTGGCTCTCCGCATCGGAACAGATATCTTGGAAGTTTCTGGATGGGGAGAATATATGGTCAATGGCGTTGACTCGGCCGATTTGTCCGAAGCTGACACGATCGGTGGATTTCCCGTGGACTACAAGATGCTCAACAAACTAAAACACGTCTTTACCATTCATTACGCCGAGAATAAGACTATTGAAATTACGACCGTCAAGGATCTTGTTTCGGTACAAATGAAAAACGCTGGTGTAACCGATTTTGGTTCCAGTGTTGGCTTGATGGCGGACTTTGAAACAGGACGCAAGTTGGGACGTGACGGCATTACGGATTTCCAGACAGACATCAATGGATTCGGCCAGGAGTGGCAGGTCCGGGCTGACGAACCCAAGCTGTTCGACACTCAGGACCGAGAACCTCAGGCTCCCCAGGTCTGCATCATGCCAAGTCCCCGCAAAGACACGGCTCGTCGTCTCGGTGCTTCGGTAGCCAAGGAGGCGGCTGAAAAAGCTTGCGAGCACTGGGGACCAAACACCAAAGATCTCTGTGTGAAGGACGTCCTTGCCATGGGTGATTTGGAGGTTGCCCAAGCCGGTGTCTTCTAATCTGTGTCTTGTCGCGGATTATATATTGACCTGGCAAATATGAAGAAATTTCTTTGTTGGACGATAACGGAGAAGGAACGAATGTATTTCTTGTACACTCTGGAGTCGAAAGACGGCGTAGCTCTTTTGCCATTGATGGAGCCGTATCCAACGTACAACAAATGTACGGCAATGATTTCGTTGAGGAGGATATGGTGCAGCCGCACTATACTTTCAGGAGAGAACACTGCAGTTGCTGAACGCTGCGACGCGGTCATCCTCTACACGTATTACATAATAGACTTGGGGAATAAATATAGTTCCGCATTTATTCCTGTTACGCTTGTTTTCCGTCATCAAGGAAATGACAAGCTTCTTATTTTGAAACATTCCGCGCGATCATTAGCCCGCCATTCGCGTGGCTTTCAATTACTGTAGATCAACGGTCCAGAAAGACAGCCTCGATTCGATTAGAAACACCTGTCATGATTCCTTTTGTATACTGAAACGCTGTCCTCCATCACTCGCGGTTCACTTCACGATCAAAAAAAGTAGCAGCAGAAACAGTTTCATAGAGCAATGAAAGACCACACAATTGTAGTCACCATTCGTGGCGGCGTCTGCTGTTTCCACTTACCTGGTAGAAAAGCTTGAAATTTGAAAGTGCTACTTTACGACAGCGTCAGCTATTTCTTGAACATTGTCTCAGGATTGGTGCCGCCAATATTCAAGTTTCTACCAGAATAGGCCAGTCTGCAAGGCAGTTCATTTGCTGCTTCTGCTAGACGGGACGATGCGGTGCGAAAGGACGCGGTCAGATCAGTTTGAGCTACTAGTTTTGTTTGAGTACTCTTGTTTACTACCAGCAGTACTAGTAGCTAGATCAGGCACTGCCTACTAGCTAGTCTAATACTACTACTAGCTAGAGAAGTAGTAGTCTACTAGTACGCTCTATTTTTTCTTCTTAAATTGAATAAGATATTTCTGAATAGCGTTAGAGTTAAGATTGACAACCAACGAAAAAATTCTCCTTCATTGCTGTTGTATGCAAAACTATCTTGAGCTTGCTCCACAGTTCACAGCATCTACCTTCCTTGATTCTTCTGGAGGCCTAATAGGATCAGATCTTTCGTACTAGTAGTCAGAATAGAAAACACTTGATACAGATCATACAAGTGCCAAGCAAAAATCTGAGCATTCAGATGTCGGCCATCCAAAGATATCTATCGGGTAGCAGCAGCAGAAGCACCTTCACCCTACGGGGGCAGGGACAACAAGGAAGGTGGTGGTTGGCGGCAACGAAATTATTTAATCGGCAGCTACATCGCCTCCCATATTCTAACAAGTGTTGTAGACTTTGCACGTTTGACCCGGTCGTTCCAACTCTCTCCGGAAGAAAGTATACGCAACCTCAACTGTCAAGCAGTATTGTTGGGCACAACAGTTACTGCAACTGGTTCAGGACATTTGCTACACCTCCTGCAGCTTTGCAACGCCAGGACAACGAACCACGATCTTCTTCCAATGACTCAATACGAGCTGGTAGTTCTCTTTTACCAAGTAGTACTGCATCTGGAACAACAACAACTTCACATGATGATGGTACCCACTTGATTCGATTGTCCAAGCGCATGAGCGAATTGGATATTTGTTCGCGACGACAAGCCGACAAGTTTATCATGCAAGGTCGTGTCATGCTCAATGGATCTCCCGTGGAGCCGATTTTGGGACAGAAGGTATCACCACTAGAAGAAAATATTGTCTTGATGAGCCAAAGTTACTACCAAGACGGCGCCAGCAGCAGCAGTAACATAAAATCCATGGCGGTTGTACAAAGACGACCACGAGAATTTGCGTGGGAGGAACTGCAGACATCGGCAATTGTTCTCCACAAACCCACCGGGTACCTGTCGGGAGTTTTCGACGGGCCAGCATCGTCAGCATCAGGACCAACACTGCCACGACCACCATCCAACCAACCGACCCTGGAACAGCAGCATGTCCCTGCTGTCCGTTTGCTCACCCCGGACAATGCCTGTATTGTACCGTCTAATTATTATGACGATCTGGACCATTGTGTCAACGAAGCCGAATACCAAGAAGCCAACAATATTGTCAATCATCGTTTGGACTTTCGGCTGCATCGTGCATCCAATCTTACAACACTGCAACACTACGTTCCGGCTGGGCGGCTCGATATGAATTCGTCAGGATTACTCGTATTGACCAAACAGGGGGGCGTCTTGGCAAAAAAGCTCATCTCTCCGGACGGATTGATCGAAAAGGAATACCTGCTCATAGTCGAACCTATCCAGGGCCTTACGCGCTACGAGCGGGAGGCAGGCATGTCCGAAGAACGGTTGCCAAAGCCCAACAAGAACCTGCTTAAATTCAAGCGCGGTGGACATGTGCTGTGGGGAGAAGAACGTCGACCACCGTTGCGTCCTGTCGTTGCCGCTGAATGGTTGCGTTGGAATACCACCAACGGTGGTGGTGGTGGAGATTCTCGCAACGATCTACTGATGCAAAATTTTGTGTCACCCGACATCGATTTGCGACCCAACGAGAGACGGCGCATTCTTCGCGTCGTACTCAAGGAAGGGCGTAAGCATCAAGTACGACGCATGTGTCGCGAGATTTTAGGCATGCACGTGGTCAAGTTGGTTCGCACGCGCATTGGACCCATTGAACTGGATTCTCTGCCCGAAGGCAAGTGGAGACCACTGCGACAGCACGAAGCTGAAGCCATTTTTACAGCTTCATAGAAGGCTTGAATCAATTGAAGCTGAAAATCGTGAAATTCTACTCATGACCAACTAGCAAAACTCCTGAAGATAGCTTTATCTAGACAACAAACTAGCCGCCAAGAGAACTGTATTTCATCCTGCAGATATAATTGATAACCAACCATAAATCATGTTGTACAGCCAAACTTTTTCTTTCATCAAAGTGCTTTGATTTTCTATAGGAATTAACCACCACCAAGAATACTCTTCTTCGTGAGAGTATCATGCCATTTTCACTATGAAATCTCATTATCACCGCCGAAACAAGATAAGAATGCCCCGAGATAAGTTGCTCCTAGCTCCCAATTGAATCGGCTGCATAATGAGATGAATTCGCAAATAGCCATGGCACGTTCTTCCTCTAATTTTTCTGGCACTCATACTGTACTCGCTTTGACCTTCAGAGTTGATAAGTCCATGATAATCCTCCACCTCTTATCTCCTTATGTTCTGATGGTTTTTGTCTGTGCTTAACAGCAGCAAAAGCTATCATCGTCCCATGTTTCTTCCGTATATCCGAGAAGTTCGGCAGCCTTTCGCTCCTCTGTTGTCAACTCCTCCCAATCTTTCTGGTCGCTGGAGGCCTTGCCATCTCCATCCCACAGCTTCTGGTCGTAGCCGAGAGTCGTGGCAGCAGCTCTGACCTCTTCCGTGAGTTCATCCCAGTCAAAATCTTCGTAATGATTTGCCTTTCCTTCAGGGTCGCTCATGGTTGTAATAAAGAAGATAAAATAGAAGAGTCGAGTAGACGATTGAATCTCTACAGACGAAAAACTTTGGTACTTGCACAAAGTTGCTCTCTCGGTATTTGCGTATTACCTGGTATTTGCAATGGTAATTCAGAACGTGTTCAACGTCTTTGAAGCATGCCGCAAGCAAGTCGAGTTGCTTCCGTTTCGATTTTCCGTTGATCTATAGTAGTAGTCTACTAGTGCTACTACTACTAGTAATAGTAGTGTAGTACTACTGTACCTGGTACTACCTCTCACTCAAGGCACGACAGAATGTCCAAATTCCAAGAACTATAACCCTACTACTGTACAAGAAGTAAAAGAGAACCAGCCAAGCAAGCCATCTTCAATAGAGGAACTCGGAGTAGAGTACTAGCTAGAGTAGTACCCTCTCCTGTTGCGTAGGTACCTATTACTTCTACTAATACTATTACCATAGTAGTAGGTAGACTAGTAGTACTACTACTGGTACCTGGTAGTAGTCTAGTTTTTTACGTGAAGCGGCGGCATGTCTATTTAAGACGCACTACAATCTGCTTCGAGCCGGTCGCACTTCCGAAAAATGTCAATATTTTCTCAGTTGATACAGGTAGGGTCTACCTGGTATCAATCTATTTGGTGATGGTTCTAAAGTAGTGCGAGCCTCCTCAACAACAGGTGCATTGTGAACCATGGGCATTATTATAAGACCTAGTTAGCAGCAGGTTCCGTACTGGAATACTACTGTTCTCGAGTAGCACGAGACGTTGTAGGCTCGTCGGCAGCAGCAGGAGGGGTGGTAGTAGCTGCTGAAATACCATCTTGAATAAAACGGCGATTCGGTTCAAACATTATTATTTATTTTGGATGCATCTTGGACTTTGTGATTTCAAAGCTGCCCTGGTCAGCACATATTGCGCACTCCTATTTACTAAAACATAAATCTATGCAGTTATTCTAGTAGTAGCTAGGGAATCACATTTTTAAAGTATTTTTTGATATGTTTGCAACCGATTCGGTTCCAAAACAATTCAGAATTTTCGCCTTCAATGTGCAAAGAGTATTTTTCCTGCGGACTGTTTTCTTTTAGCAAAGCGCTTGTTTCTCTGCTTCTACGGGTATGATCTTGTGATTATTTGGGCGGGTAGACTTTAGTCTAATAATAATAGTAGTATTTGTTATTATTAAAGCGACAAATAATATCACAGTGTGTACAGGTGAGCTCTGTATCATACTTTTCAAAAGCTCATAACCCAAAGCACAACCAAACGTCTGTCTTTACACCAACCTTAAGCTTTCCGATGCCACCCGAATAGACTACCAGTAGTAGACTACCACACCACGAGGCCAGATGTTGTTGGAAGAAAAAAGAGTCCAAACATCAACAAACATGGTTGTACCGCACTCCTCCTGCTGCTGGTTGTTGATACTACTAGCTAGTAGAAACAAGGAATCTCCACGAATCCAAGAAGTTAACAAAAAACAAAAGATAATAATACTTTTCCCATATAATTAATATATTGGCAGTACTGCAAAAAGATCCTTCTTTTATATTTTTCATTATTTGCGAACTTTAGGTACTAGTATTCCTTATTATAATACAACACACTAGACGCATCGCAACAACGTTCACATCTCCTTCCCCCCTCCTTTTTCTGTAACGCCATCTCATATCTCATGACACGTCTGCATACGCATCGTAACCGAGTGTCGAACGTCAACCTATCGGTTACTATTGTTTTGGCTCTTGCCCTGATTTATCCTCCACATCCTCCTCTTGTTGCAGCGTGGGTTCCCACTACTACTTCTACTACATTATTTTCCAACAGCTACAATGACAACAATATCCGGAAGCCTTGCATCATAAGAACGACTTGCCCTCGTTATCCTTTTTTACAACAAACAGTAGCAGCAGCAGCAGCAGCAGCAGCAGTCCAACAACAGAACCAAAGGAGCCTTGTGGCAAGGCACGCTCACCACGACGATGACTCGTCTCATAACCATCATCATGAACAACAACAACAACATCAGCCTTCCTCTCAGTCTATCCCTCAACAGCACAGCAGCAGCAGCAGCAGTAGCAATAGCCACGAGTCCAATACGGGAAACATTTCCTCGCTCAATTCGTCAACCAATGTACAGGATGAGGAGCAACAAAAGCAGCAGGAAAAAATGCCACCACCTTCTTCTCACCTGGAGGATTCGCAAAAGCCTCTTCCAGTGCTGCAGCAGCAACAACCCCGTAATGCTACACGCGATGCTTTGAAAAAGGTACGCGTGGCCAAAGCACAAGCCGAAATTGATCGTATTTTGTCTGGACCAGATCCACCCTTGGATACAGAGGCTGAATTGGAAAAGGTTGTACACATGAGTATATCGCCCAGTGAACAACCATTGCTGGATGCTGAAATGGCACGATTGGAATCGGAATTGTACGAAGCCGTGAAGCAGCAAGACTTTACGTTGGCATCGGCCAAAAAATTACAGTTGGGTCAATTGGAAGCACAACCTTCTAGTCATGCGAATAGTGGTGACCCATCGGTCGTGGTCGATGATGGTGGTGCCGTTTTGCAAGTCAATGCCGCCTTTTATCGAGCCTTTTCAACAAAATCCTACGAGGATATGGATCGCGTCTGGTTAAAACACGACGATCCGGCTGCCTGTATTTGTATCCATCCTTCTCACAAACCACTGATGGGGATCCGACGGATATCGAAATCGTGGAAACAAATGTTTGCCTCCGCAGACGGAAGCTTTCAGCGCAATTGGATGGAACCACACCAAATTAGTATTGCCATTAAGGGATCCAACACGGCCATTGTAACATGTGAAGAACACGTCTTTGCACGACGGTTCGTACGGGGTCAAAAACGACAAACCGAACTCATGAACAAACTACTGGCGACTAATATTTTTCGTAAGGTAGGATCCAAGTGGTACATGTGTTATCATCATTCGAGTTGGCATCCCGACAGTGAGGCAGCCAAACGAGCACTGGCAGCGACGAGTAGTGGTAGTGGCAGTCGCATTGTGTCCTCGACTCCATCATCATCGTCGTCGTCTTTGGCGGCGAGCTTGGCGGCCAAGCGACGTAGGCGGCGACGAGAATTGGAAGACGATCAAGATGAGGACCCTACAGATGGTCTTGGAATGGATGGTATTTTAGGTGCCGACTTTGGACCCATTTTGGGTCAAGGTAATTCCAAAAACAGCAATGCAGCCGAAGGAGGAAAACCCAAGCGAATTATAATGGGTGCATCCCTGTCGGATCTACTGAATGGCGGACTTGGGGATTTATTAGGAAACGGAGCCGAGGGTTCTGACTCGAAGAATAGCAAGAACAGTAACGATCTGGGTCTCCCTCCAGAAGGTGCCATTATCCGATTCTCCAGAATTACTGATGATGATGACGACGACGACGACGACGATGATGATGATGATGATGATGACGATGAGGAATTTGATATTCAGCATATTGAATTAGTGGACGATGATGACGATGAAAGTGAAGACGATAGCGACGATGGAGATGACGAGAGTGAAAATGTAGCTATCATCAAAGAGTGGGCCAATTCATCCAGCCAACGTAAAGGTGGCTCGTCACAAAAAGAAAGGCAGGAAAAATTATCCAAATCCGAAATTGCCGCTGGACAGAAACAGCAGCAAATTGGTAAGAGTATTTTTAAGGACGCTCTGCGTCAAAATTGTATTACGGCCCTGCGAAAGCTTTGCGATCAAGGCAGTATCTCTCCGAAGCAAAAGCGGGTGCTCTTGACAGACATTATTTCCTCCTCGTCAAAGGGGGACTTCAGCATGGTTGAAGTGGCTTATGATTTGCTTTGCTCAGATGGAGCGACCGATGGCAAAGACGACGATGAAAACGAAAACGATACTGCTGAGGAAGAATTTGCTGAACAGTGTCGTGTCTTTGCTCAAGAACGTCTACAAAAAGACGAAAAGGACTCCTATTAGTTCTGAATCTGATCGCATTTTTCTTCTACACTCCATACTCTATTACGCTCCTTGTAACCGCACACGATTGATAAGAACAAATAGATCCTCCTTGTTACTTTAAATTAGCGTGGCACATGTTTGCTATCACTAGACTCTACTACTCTACTCGAGTAGAGCACACAGAAGAAGCACGTGATTGGATGGAGAAACATTTCAACCCTAACTCTAAATTTTAGATTTTGATAATAGAGTAATCGTACTTTCTAGTAGTACTATTAGACCCGCGCCCTAGTAGGCTACTGAGTAGTTTCGAGTCCGAGTAACGTTTTTCTAAAACAACAAGCACTTCCATGCTTTTATGGATCTTGCTTGCAAGCATTAATTGAATCTTTCTTGATTCACCCAAATTGGTTGGCTGGTTGTCCACAACTACATCATTTAATAGTGGTACTCGTAACTCTAATTAAGAATTACAAGGAAGAAGAATGGTCTTTGGAGCTAGAGCGAGTCTAGCAAGGAAACCTTCTGGGGTAATATCCAGAATATCCTGCCGAGCATCATCTAGGGTTTTGATACGACATGCACCCACCAGCATGAGTCCTAAATTATCTAGGATTCGATCTGCTCACACTACTACATCGGTAGATTCCTCTCAGTCGCAAGCAATCACGGCCAAAGATATCCAGAGTCTGCAGGAGGAGATCAAATCACTACAAGCTCTTTTACGACAATCTCAGACTCACCAAGAAGGCTTGGAGTCTTTAACCCGGGGTTTGGCGAAACGTACCTCCAGCATGGAGGCGAAATTGGACGACATTAATCGCCACGTTGACAAGATATCCGGCATGGAAAAAGTTATTACCAGTGTACGCGATTTCTTGCACGACACTCCGGCTGTTCGTGGGGTAGTAGACAATTTGGAAACCCTCGTGTCGCGAAGTCGTCCGTATTTGCGAAAAAACAAATACATATTTTTTGGTGCCTTGGCAGTTACGGTTGTGATTTGGAAATACCGCTCGAACCTTGTCTACGAACGTACCAGTGAGGAAGTGGCGGATCTAGCACGGCTTACCTTAGAACAAGAGTCCCTTCGCTTGAGCATTCAAGAGACGCTCCATACGATTGCCAACAGTCCGTCCACATTAACCACGTTGAATGAATTGCTGCAATCTTTGATTCGGCACGAACGTACACAACAAGATTTGGTGAACCTGTTGATCTTTGCCGTGAATACACCAGAAGTGCAAGCGGCGCTTTTGGATCTCTTGCAGGTTGTTTTTAAGGACGAAGAGTTACAGAAGCTCACGGGAGAGTTTCTGCTCAAGGGATTGGATGAGAAATCAGTTAAGAAAATGCTAGATGATCAGACAGCAGAATTGGTACGACAGACCGTCGCAGATGATTCGGTTCAACAAGCCACTGCAGTAGGATTACAACGCTCGTTGCTTTATAGTATTACTCCCTCGTTCTTTTGGCGTCTTCTGGAGCGAAAGGACCAGAACACGAATGGCGAGGATGAAGCTGAAAGAGAAACTCCGAATAAAAACGAAAATGCTTATGATACAAAGGATAACGAAGACAATGAGGACGATGAGAGTACGCAGCAAGGGGAGTCGTCAAAGCAATAAAAACTAGTCCATCATCAAAGCGATCGCTTGTTTTTGATTTCTCCAATTTTGAATCCATAAAATACAGATGGAATTTGAGAAAGATGAAGCCGCGATCATAATATAAACGAACCTACTACCTGCCGCACTGCACTCGCAAAACGCAAAACTGGCAACGATACAATAATAAAAAACCGATCAAGATTTTGGCGGGGATGGTGGCGGTGTGCCAAAGGATGAAGAATTTGACGAATTGATGACTTTAAAAAAAGTCTTTCGTTGTTTTGTTGTTGTTGCAGATAAAATCAATAAAGTAATTTGCAAATCGTGAGGAAGAAGCTTGATAGCGTGACAATGCTGTTAATAGAGATCCAAATCATTGTCACATAATTTACGTGGGAATTGTTGGTAGCAATCACGGTTCAATACATGATAACAATGGAAGCACGTTGGCTCCTGTTTCTATTTAGACGCGCCTGACGAACTTTACTCGCCGATAAGTGTCACAGTTTCTGATCGTTGGTTTCTTTCACTTGATTTTTTCAAGATTGGACTTGATTAGTGACAAGACACTTCCGTGTGCCGTGTGTGTATGACCCTTTTCTTGTTGTCTATCGTGAAAGGAACTGCACTGCTTCCACCCTCGTCATCAACAGTAAGAACCGGCAAAACACTCCCGCAAAATCACTTCCCAAAACAAAGAAAAAGAATAATAACAGACAACGACAACAACAAATTATGTTGCATAATCAGTGTGGATGTGGTGAGCAGGTAGGTGAACAAATACAAGAACTTCCCAGCATTGCCGGCATGATATCTTGGAGTAGCACGGGTCGTGAAGAAAAAAAGAACGACAGTTTAGATAGGCAGCAGCTGCAGCAGCAGCAAAGTATGGATCTCCACTGTGACTCTAGTACTAGTTCCAGTTCCAGTTCCAGTTCGTGTTCCAGTCGAGGAGAAAGCGATGTAATCCTCGAGGACTACTTGAATCCAGTGGAGAATAAGAAGAAGCCCGCATCACCTACAGCATCACCTCCGGCTGCTGGCACTGGTGACACTGTTGATGATATTGCTACCAGTAAAAGTTGGTCGTCCTTTAACGACGACGAGCTCTTGCCTCCATCGTCGGTACCACCGCCACCCGATGCTTTGGCTCGGATTTTGTCTTCGTGCAGCATCGCTTCAGCCTCCGAACAGGCTTGCTGTCCCATTTGTTTGGATCCCATGACTCCCATTGATCACGACCATCCACTCCAGTGTCCCACCCGACACTGTCACTACAATTTCTGTGCTTCGTGCATCCACTCCCTCCTGAGTTCGTCCAAAGACGACTTTGAAATGGCCAGTGATGGTAATTCTCACGTCAAGGTCTACCTGAATTGTCCCAATTGTCGGGCCGATTTGGCCAGCAGCATTCGGGACGTTTTGTTGTTGCGAAAAGTCGATACAGTTGAATTTTTGTTGCAACAACAACAAAACCAAGAAAAGCATCATGGCCGCATCAATAGCGCTCGTACTACTATCAAACTAACACCATCGCAGGAACGGACCCGATTGGCCATGCAAGAATTACACGTTCAGGAAGCAGTTGCACGAGCCCGGGCCAGTGAAATGGAATTTTGGAAAACACATCATCGAGATTTGGAACAGGAAGAATCGCAACAAATGGCGGAAGCCGCCGAACAGGCTTTTTTGGATGCGTCCAGTGCCAGTATTCAGATTTCGCGACGTCGTTTGAGTCGGATAAAATCGAGTTGGAAACTGCGAGAAGTGTCATCGTGTTCTCAACAATCGTTTGGCGAAGAGTGGGGCGTTGAAGCCGATCTAATCAACGGAGTTCATTCGTCCATTCGCTTGCCTGCCGATCAAAAAATTTCAGACACTGCTTGGAGCGGCTCCATTCGTGATTACGATCAGCTGTTTCAGAAGCAACAACCGGAAACTATAACCGAAGGGTCCAACAGCAATTCGCCCGGATCTTCTATCAACACCAGCTCGTCGACTCGAAACAAGAATGTTATCGACGAAACCCTCTTGCACGGATTGGAAGCTTGTATGACTCATTCTGAACAATTAACAATATCCCATTTGCTAACCACTGGGGAACCAGATGATCTGGCCCGCGCCGCACATGTGCTGCAAGGGATTGAAATTGATACGCGACAAGGTATCAAACCAGCAGATCGACAAAGAATGATGAATCGACGTGCATCTGTTTACGGTATCGTCGAAGAAGCGCGACAAATTCATCAAGAAGCCAACAGCAATAGTAGTGGAAACAAATCGGCGCCATCGTCGGCTACGTCACTGTACGCACAACAACAACCTAACAGTAGGATGTACATGGCGGCTCGTCAACAGGACAGATTGCGAATGGCGCAGGAACGTCGCGAATTGGAAGTATCATTATTGCAACGAGCATCGCTGCTCGAGCGATGTCCGCTGCCCGTTCGTATGCCAAAATCGGTTACACTCGATGTAGCAGATCCATCGTCCCGAGGATTTTCCTTGCGTTTTTGCAACGATAGTTGGGATGGTACTGTGTTGGATGCGTACACCCGCCTTAATATTACCGCTGCTTCCAGCCGGTCGGATCAGAAATGGAAAATTGTTAAAAAGGCACAAACTCAACACCACGGTGTCTTTCACGTTCTCAGTCAAGGACAGTATCAAAATCATTTTGGACACGACATTATGTTGGCGGGACCACACAGCAATATGCAGCGCGTTGTTGTAGCATCCGTACAAGGAAAGGCAGGTCGACAGGGTGTCATGAAGGGTGATGTTGTAACGCATATTGATGGTGCAGCATTGGACGCAGGAACGACCGTGGACGATTTGGTTGCCCTTGTGCAAGCCAAGAAAGAAGCAGGACAAAAGACATTTGAAATGGTATTGAACGCCGACGTGTCCATTGCGGAGGCCCTGAAGCGCAGAGCTAATATGATGCCAGTCTAAGCTAGCTAGTATTATTCTAAAAATAATTGTATCTTTGTGTTTCTTAAAAAACATTTTCAGTTCTATGCGTCTTTCCGTAGAAAAAGATCTTGGCCAATTTGATCTAGCATTGACCAGCAACAGCCTGTTGGTTGGGACCAATGTGTTTCGTACAGAGCACGCGTCACTGTCACTGTCGCTTATCAATTGAAAAAAGACTGTCATCAAAAGAAAGCTCCCCGTGAAGACCAAAATGGGAGCGAATATGCCAAGTCAGTACCAGGTACGTACTACTCCTAGTAGGACTAGTAGACTAGTAGTCTACTGCGGTAGTAGGTTTGTACTCTAGCTAGTAGTAGGGGTCCTACTAGACTACTACTAGTAGTACTAGTACGAAAAAACCTACTGGAAAACCACTTTTGAGGCAGATGTGCGTCTTATTCCGAAAGCATTTTTGTTGAAAAGCTCCATAATATCAATTTTTTTTCTTGACGAAAGAAGTGTCTGTTGTGCAAACTTTTGGCCGCTTGGGACGAAATAAATATATGTGCTCCATAGGCATCATCAGCCTGGCGAAACATATGAGTTTACTGAAAAGACTAGCAGTAGTAGTAGTAGTAGTAGTAGTAGTAGTAGTAGTAGTAGTAGTGGTAGTAGTAGTAGTAGTAGTAGTAGTAGTAGTAGTAGTAGTAGTAGTAGTAGT
>Ga0210036_1001054_pt1 | contig 31433 bp, 19 predicted proteins | sample CryGeymeta201515_FD_185469 | JGI IMG/M metagenome (GOLD analysis project Ga0210036, IMG submission 185469) | Groundwater microbial communities from Crystal Geyser aquifers in Utah, USA - Crystal Geyser metaG 2015-15 (SPAdes) (version 2) | ecosystem: Environmental > Aquatic > Deep subsurface >...
AATCGAGGCTGGCGTGTTTGGGGAGAAAACCCTAGTAGGGGAAAACCCTTGACGCTAGCTGACGTGGACGGCTGTATGCCGACCGCTTAGGGACGCACAGTTGTTCGCTGTACGGCTTTTAACCCGTAGTAAAAGTGGTGTATTGCATTATATATTTACAAAAAACAGGGTATCTCACTTCAAGCATGTCTATTGAATTTCCGGGTTGTAAATTCCGGGTTTCAAAATAACAAAAAACATACCCTTAGTAGTTGTGTTGTCCAGTTGTTATTTCGGTTCTGGTTTGTCCAGGATGACAAAAGATTTCGTGGTGCCATTTTGACTACTCGTACTTTTGCAAATAGGTACAAATGTGGAAATTAATGCTTGCCTTTTCATTTTAATAAGTGTATCATGCAGTAAGACGGGCAGTTGTAGTGCCTAATAGCAGATTAAATTTGCTTCCTTTCATGCCTAGAATGATCTTGACGTCGCCGATTGCGCGACACAAGGATGGAAAAATTCGTCGGCAGTGGTTGCTGCTGGTAGCTTCCTTGTTGCGATTCTTGTGCATGTCCCTCGTTGCGCTGGTAAATGTCATTTCCTTGGTGGGGTACCTGTACGTGAGAAGACTGTCGGTCTAGCTGCTCTTGCAGTTGTTGAATTTGAAGTTGCTGCAACGCCAATTGGTCTTGCTGTAGCTGTAAAGAAACATTACCCTGTCGGTCCTCGTGTTGTTGATTGTGTGAGTTCTGTTGTTGCTGCTGAGTCAGCGGATGTATGACATTGCCTTCCATCTGTCTAGCGTACGAATCCTGTTGCGGTGGCACCTGTGTGTTGCTGATTCTGAACACATTGACAGGATCAGATTCACCAACGAGGTTGGTAAAACCACCCCAAAAGTCATCGGCCACGGAGAGCCTTCTCGCCTCAAAGTGTGCAGCCTGTCCGCTAAAAGGAAGCAGACCGTTGGTATCATTACCTGAGCTCTGCTCGTTGTGGAACTCGTAAGCACTTTGAAGGAAGGCTTGGTCTCGAGACTGCTTAGCGTGCTCGGTAGTTGGTATGCTTGCTGAGTTTTCCGAATTCGGCTTCTTTTGTGCTTGATGACTTGCAAGCATATCTTCGAGAGTTGTCTGTTCCTTGAGCGGTGTTGGCTCCATACCTACCATTGTATCCGGTAACGTTGCCGTGGATGAGGTATCCGGGTTGTTTGTTACCGCCTGCTGTGTCTTAGCCAGAGCTTCGTGGATCATACGAATTGATCTGGGCTGCTGATAAAAGTTCGGCTCGCTGGAATGCGATTTTTTCTTTCTGCCAGGGCGCCCTTTGACGCTCTTGGCGCGTTCAATGTGTGTAGCGATTTCAGGGTATCCCCGGTGAAAAAGCTCGTGGTAATACGCGCCTTTATCTGGTCCTACAAATAGTGAAACAAGTTGAATGAGTGAAGATTGATAGTTGCATACATTTGTGGGCAGTGGCACAGGCAGCAGACCGCACCTTGTTTGCACACTCTTCGAAAGCCGTGAAAGTGCAGCTGACGCTGAAAGCTCGTATACTTGAGACGACAGAAGTACTTGGGCAAAATGACATCACAAAAATTTTTCTCGTCGTGGATATGCATGCACTTGCCGTGAGGTTGCCAGGATACAATACTGGCAAAGTCCTCGCCTGCCACGGTTGGTGCTGCAGCGCCCTGACCCTTTTCAATCTCATCTAACATCTTGTACAGGACGGAAGGGAAGTGGTTCGAGTCTACAGGCTTGGGTTTGGGCAGAGGCATTGCCTCTGGAGAGCTACCACGTTCATTTACGGATGCTGCTGATGTGGAAGGCCAGGGGGCTTGGTGCACTGTGCCTTGATTCTTCAATGATTGTGCTTGTTCCATGACGCCTTCGTTTTCCATGAGATAGAATGCGCAGCTTTTAGCGTATTCTTCTTTCGCATGCATCGGAGCTAAAGTAAAAAGTATTGATTGATTTTAGGATAGTAGTGAGAAGAATGGGAAAGACAAATTTATCAGAGGAGAGACTCCGGACTCGAGCCTCGCGCAGGGAAATGGTTACGTAGACGAGGGGAAGCTTTTAAATTCGCTTTTTAGCCTAATCAAGGCATAAAGCATGAAAAGTTCTATGGAGTGTGTTCTATGACTTCAAGAAGCTACCACGTCTTCAGGAAAAGATGGTGCATTGTAAGAACCCATAATTCGCTAACGATGATCCGGCAATTAAAAAGAAGACTGGGAAGAGAAAAAGAACCTCGTTTATTTAGGCATTGCTCCTTTCTCGCTTTCGACAGGAGTACTGCTTACGTACTGGCACCAGCTACTACCAGGTAGTAGTGGTACTGGTACATCATCAGATGTACTTACCCGGTACTAGAAGTACAGTAGCTACGGTACTACTACTACTAGTACCAGGTACACCCACATGCTAACAGGTACCGTTAACAGTAATCATTGATGGATTTCAGAGATTGAATATTACTTAGTACTGTAGTACAACACTCATCATAATTGCCATGAATTAGATCTAGTGGCTTTTAAATTTTGTTCCTACAGTACTAATGACCATCCATACTACAGTACCTGGTACCTGGTATCTGGTACTATCTAACTGGTAGCAGTAGAACCTCGTCTTCTCATCCCTGTCTTTGTACTACCTCGTAGTAGTACCACTACCAGGTGGATAGTACGTACGAGTGGTAGTATTCTCAAAAATAAAGGATGTCTAAAAACTTGAACTGGTACGACAAGGAAGTCGAATCAATATTCTGCCAATTGCCCAGGCCATAAAGCGACTTCACGTAGCCTTCTGCCCGCCATAAGCAATGCTATTAGTAGTACTGCTAGTAGAGTAGTAGCCAGCACTGGTAGATGTTTCTAATATTAATATTTCTTTTACGTACGGTACCTGGTACTCATAATAGTAGTACCGTACTATTACTAAAATTTACCAGTAGACAACCTACCATACCTGGAACCGTACGTTGCAACCCAGATGAGAAGACTTCTTGGCATTGACTACCGGCATTATTGTTCTTCGTATCTAAGCACGCTTCTTCGTCGTGACCACAGATGTACTTGCATCGGAATGACGGACCTGGTAGCGGAATATGGTAGTTTTAAAAAAAATTGTCGTCGCAGCATCATGGTGCGGCGAGAGTAAGTACTAGACTACGTAGCTAGACTACTCGTACTTTGTTAAGTAACCCAATATTTACTGCGCCAGCGTAAGGGTGCTGCTCGAGTGCAGTTGGGAAATAGAATGTCTCTCGCATCAAGAGGCAATTATAGTGTGCCGTTTCCAGCTTCTTCTTTTTCTGCGACGAATTATCCTACAGTACAGCCATGAAGTCGTGCGGAGACTCTTCTGTATTACCGGGTATTGTCATTCTCGGACCTACCGTACTATTTACATTCTGGCTCTAACAATAGCTGGCTGCTGCCTGCTACCTGGTATTCTGTCGTCGCTCCTCTCGTTCCTCTGTGGCTGCTTGTTGGGTAATGTACCTACATTGTTCCATCGCCGGCTTACGTTTTACAGACCCAGTAGCAGCTGCTGCTGCCTGAAAGTAGAATCTACTATGGTACGACGTGGAAGGCTCTCGTTGTCAAACGTGAAACTCTCAACTCTATTCAAGAATACTATTAAGGTTAGGGCACATTTGAGAGTGAATATTTCCCTGATCGTTGTCGCGTCGAGGACCACTCATGCAGTTGTTGCTTGTTGTTTGTTGCATTCATCAGATTTGTCTCATCTGAAGGCAAACCATTCAATTGCCGCAACCATGACAGGCAGTAGCGAAGGGATAAGTAAGCAAAATTCATTACCAGGGAGCGAAGACCAACAAGAGCTGGAAGAAATTGAACACGGAGGAGAAGATGCGATTGGGCAGCAACCACCACCAAACAACGACCGGGCACGTTGTTGCTGCACAGTATGTTATCCGTTTTGGGCGTTGTGTCCTTCAATTTTTTTACTTATTTTATTTGTTGCGTCCACGGTGCTCCAATTTAACGATGTGGATCTAAGTATCATGTGGAGTTTGTTTTACCTGTTGCACGCCATTTTGATCCTGTCATTGCTGTTGCTTCGCCAGGGATGGATCAGATGTACCGCGGCAGAACAAATCAAAATCGTGGCTTCTTGTCCGGCAGTTGGTATGATCGTGTGGTCGTTGATTCTTATCTGCATTGCCAGTGTAGATCTCTCGAAAGTAGAGGAAGGAGGACCAGAAGACGGAGGAGACAATGAGTCGGCAACGGAAAAAGAAGAAGTTGCATACGAATTGGCTGGTGCATGCTTAGGATTTTTGTCAGCGAGCTATCACCTGTACTTTCTGAGCTTTTTTTGTGCTCGTTCAAATGTAATTCATTCGGACCAAGATAACATCTAGTATATATGAAGAATATGCTATTTTACTACTACTGCTTGTGAAAGTTACCATGGTAGGAATTTGACGGTATTGTCTTTGGCAATTATCAACCAAAAGTGACCAAAGAACTTTCTCAGTCGATTTCGACCATAGTAGATACTGTGAAGACGGCAGCATGCAAGGGTTGAAAACTCGCTTCCTGGCACCTTTCGTACTTTACTTCACGTTTCTGAAACGTGGTAATTTTGTGTACCGTGACAACAAGAGCTCTTATGGGAAATGAAAGGTTGTTTTTAAGAAATTGCAACGGGGGACCACCGTGTAGTCCTTTAAAACAAAGGATACCAAACGCAAGGATGGAACGATGGAGATATATACATCAATAGCAGCCAGCAAACTTACATATCTTGCTTGTTTTAGTGTTGACGCCTTACCTTCTTGATTGTCAGTATTTGACAATGATCAGTGTGCGTGAGCGTAAACTTTGAATTTGCGCGAATGCTATCCAAGAATCTTTGAAATGGCAAGGCTTTGTTCAGCACTGCAAGAAAGCCCAGTCGTGAGCTCACCTGCGTCGGGAATGAATTATATTGTAGTTGTAAATGCAAGATGTATGATTTCCCAAGTGCAGAGCTATAATTGAGGGTTGAGGGTGGAATAAACATATGGCAGTTTTACCTTAATGGGTTGCATGAATTACTACGCCGTGCTTAACGAATTGTTGTTGTAGCTTAGATGTTTTGCATCAAGTTTGATGCTTGAAAGTTGTGATAGGTTGCTCGTACCCTCGTATGTTCCTCACAGTAGTATGCACATGAATTTGATCATTCAAGGTTAAGGATAAATTGAAATGATGAGGTGTTTGAGAGAGTCGAAACCTCGCCCTACTCTTCTATGGTAATTAGACAGGAGACCGTTGGGTTTGAAGATTTCCTACCAACATCTTTCTCAATTCCTCATCGATGGCAACAGCTGCAGCCACAACTTACCCTACCGACATATTTTACCGTGTAGAAAGCTTACTCACTAGCAAGTACCAACATGCGTAGATTAACCGCAAGTATCATTCTCACCTTGACCATCATAGTAACAACCTCGGTCGTCTCGGGCCAGGTGTTGCTTCCCAAACGAACTGAATTTATGCACCAACGCCGCGCACCACCCCATAAAGACCACCAATTTCGCATGAACAAACTTCATCACTTGCTGCCACGTACCAGTGATAGTGAGTTGGACGATGACTCCTTTCAGGATGAACGTCAATATTATGAGTACAAGAAATCGAAACGATCACCCCGTAACGAAGATGAAAGGAAACGAAGCGACAACAAGCTGCAAAAAAAGTTTGGCAGCAGTGGCGACAAATACTACTCTAAAAAATACACGGCCACTGCACATCCACCCTCTCTGGCTCCTGTCTTTCACACTACCATTGCTCCTCAAATTCCCATTCCAACCCTAGAACCTCGTCCTGGTAACATCACAGCAGCTCCTGTCACAACAGGCGAAGTGAATACCCGAGAGCCTACCGATGTGCCAACATATTTTGGTGACGATGACTATTATAACAGTCGCAAAGACAAAGACGACAATGATGAAAAAAGTAACAAAAAGAAAGGAAGTGGATATTACTCTTCAAAGGTCAAAAGCGGCAGCAAAGGAGGATCTTCGAAAGAGAACAAAAAAAGCGACAAAAAGACGAAGAGCAAGGGCAGCAAGGCCTATAGTCGCAGCAAGGGAGCAAACGATGAAGATACAGACTTTCCAACGTTTTTCCCAACGTTTGTTGAGACGGACTTTCCAACGTATTCCAACAGTTCCAACTTTACCTTGCCGCCTTCGTCTTCTGTCGAGAGCAACGCAACCTTATTACCAACTGTGGCTCTTGCAAATACAACCTCACCGACAGTACCCACAAATACTACTACCTCACCCACAATACCAACAAATAATACCTCACCCACAACACCAACAAATACTACCTCACCTGCAATATCCTTTCCCTCTTCCGGTCCCACTGTCACTGGATTTATGTCGGCTCCCGTGATTCCTTTTCTCCCTTCGAATGTCACCAATATTACCGATGCCACCGATAACAACAACACTACAAATAATGGCACTGTTGTATAGTAGCTATAAACAACTACTCAGACTGGTAGCTTTTGGAGTGGCCGATTGATGATCTGAATAGCTATTGCTGGTCGAATTGACACAAATCGGGATTCATACGTGTTGCTGAAGAAAGTTGCTGCCAAGTTGATTCACTACACTAGTACAGCAAGAGAAGGAAAAGTGCCGCAGACGATCATAGCTGCCGAAAATAGGCGTCAAAGATGAGGCGGCGGTGGTTGATTTCGTAAAATGTGCAACACTCCTGCAAGCACTGCTCTAGTATAGGCAAGTGTCTTATGTCATCACTGCTACATCTTGGTGGTTGACAGCGTTTCAAGGCTATTAGTAGATGTGCTAGTAGATGTGCTGGTGTTCGAGATCATCTATTCGCAGAACAGTCTCGAATAACGTACACCCAGAAGGCTGCCTTTGCTTCTCCGTTAGAGCATACCGAAAAGGTTCGCCAAATGTACAATAGTTAAACTATGCATATTTACACTTATATATTGCTAGTGGGAAGTAGCTGACATTATTTGCTCGGTAGAAAATCGATCATGGACTCGAAGCAGCCTTGGTAGGCGTGGGCACCGGATATGAATCTGTTTCATTTTGGCCAACAATGAATTCATTTTGATTTGTTGGTGTTGACCATTCGTAGAAATCTTCACTGCCAGGGAAAACTTCAGTATCGAAGTTTTCGTCCTTCTCAGATTTTTCAAAATGAACCAACGTTACAACGAGCACGGAAACCAAAATGAGCAAGACAGCAGTAAAGGCAAGGAACTTCATGGTTAGATTTTTTCGATAATGACGAGATTTGTCGTCAATAACCGTCACTCCAAAGTGAAACGTATATTCGTCATCGAGACTATTGTCTTGTTTGGTGGAGGCGTCAGCAGGTGGTGACTTTTTCTCTCGTTTCGATTTTCGTTTTGGTTTTGTTGTTGCTGCAATTATTGTTGCTGTTTTGGGCGTTGGCATCATTTGCAGCTCAGGGATCACAATGGTTGATTCTGGCTGAGGTTGTTCAAGATCTACAGTGACAGTACTAGGGATTCGATTAGGTTCGCCGATGACACAAAGACTTTTGTCATCGTCGACTTTCTCGTTCCCGTGGGGTTGGGTGCAGCTGTTCTGGTGAGGCCTTGCCATCTCTATTTTGTGTTTCCGAAAATAATTGTCAACGCGCTTCAGTACAGGTGGCTCGAGCGGCGCTGCGTGCATCGTCGGAGGATCGACAAATCTGTTGGTGGAAGTTAGTTGTAGTCGCTGTGCCTCGATACCTTCTATCATCAAGTCGGACATACTGTTTCCCAGCTCCTTCGTATTTCCATCTGGATCCATGGTAGATTCTGAAGGTTGCTTTTCTTTCAAGTAGTTTTTTTTTTAACTTTTTGGGATTTCTGCACACTGTACCTGGTACCCTGGTACTACTGTGTACTGTAACCGATCACTACTACTGGGTACGAGTACCGGTAGAAGTCATCCAAGTAGTATAATAGAAGAAGACCACGGTTCGCATGAGAGCCGAGTGATAGAGATGCAAGCAACAGCTATCATAAATGATTATTATTAATTTCGTAATAATAATATCGGCAAACACTCGCTGCAATGTACACGTTCCTATTCTCGGACTGGTAGTAGAAAACAAGTTGCGATTGCGTCCGTATAAAACCACGACATCCCGCCCGTACTGGTACTGTACACTTTTCAAAGACGGGCCACATCTTCGAAAGCGAACCCCAATCTTCGTCCATGCAGCCTTAATCATGTTACCTAGTAGTAAAAGCTACTACTAGTAGTAGCTAGTAGCATCTCCTTTTCACTTCATCTTGGCGGCTGTGGTACCTGGTACCAGTACCTGGTACAGTACCTGGTTCACTACTTGGGCCATCACCATCATTCATCACCAGCCATTCCTGAAATTGTACAGCAGGCCAGTTTGAAGAACAACACTATCAACAGCTAATAAGGGCACCAGCCAGTCCACTACCTGTACAGAACAGCAGATCTAGCTACTACTAGTCTAGTACTACTGTGCACGAGTATTTACGTATGGTTGCCGTCGAGATGGTGTTGCAGCGTCGTCTCCTCGCTCAGTACTGGTACGAAGTTAGTACTGTTAGTATGGTACCAGGTACTCGCGTAGTAGACCAAACAGCAAGGAGGTGAGAGGATTATTATTCAACTGGCTTTTTTTTCAGCAGTAGTAATACTTAGTACATGTATGTACTTTAACCTTGCACAGTTTAAGTGCACTTGGTAGTACTCCGTAGTAGTACTCCAATAAGTAAGTACAACATCACACTCGTTATTAATTGAGGGGGGTCTCAAGTCTCAAGGATCCTTGACGTAAAAAAAAACAGAATTATTCGTACTGATTGTATTAATGAAAATCAAAATGAACACCATCATGGAGCTCTTTCTCATTACCTGTTATCTTCTAAATTTGTCGGCAACTGGAGCCCTTGCAGTCCTGGGTTATCCTTCGGGTATCACGTTGCAATTGTTAGAAACGAGGTATTCTGGTCCAAGAAGTCGTTCCAAGAGTAGTGGATCACCGTTGCTGCTGTACCTTACACAAAGAGGAGGAGGAGGAGGAGGAGCAGAAGGAAAAGAAAACAATGTTGGCAACAATAATCCTGCTGCTGGTCTGCATAATACCTCAGCGTGTACCGAAAACGAAAATATCAATCATACGGAACTACCCAGTGATTATCCGAGACGAAAGGATGTGATGGTGGCCCTAAAGGCTGTCCGTCAAGCTTGCTGCATCACGCAAGCCCTGCAACCTATGGGGCCTCCACTCACCAACTCAACCAGCACTAGCAGAAGTTGTAGCGCTACTAGCAGAAGCAGTAGCAATGGCGGCAATTTTTACGTAGCCAACAGCATTGCTACTGTCCAAAAGGCGGATCTTAGTCCCGTAACTGTGGCAGACTACGCCGTCCAATCTTTGATATTACACACATTGCAAAAGGCATTTCCGGAGGATGGTTTCATTGCCGAAGAAGACAGCGATGCTCTTCGGGCTGACGAGATTCTTTGTCAGAAAGTCGTCCAAGCGATGATTGGTAGCAGCTTGACGAGAGACGATACCTTGAATAGCATTGATCTAGGTAAAAGCTACACTACATGGACAACACGAACAACCACAGCAAACAACAACAATAACAATCCGCGACCAAGACGTGTTTGGTGTCTCGATCCTATCGATGGCACCAAGGGATTTTTGCGTGGTAAACGTTCTGGCGGTCAGTATGCCATTGCCTTGTCCTTGGTGGAAGACGGAGTTCCTACTGTTGGAATTTTGGGATGCCCGAATTTGCCAACCAGCGATGACCGTGACCTGGCATGGGACGACAACGAAACAGACGAGAACAACACTGACAAAAGAGGTTGCATCTTTGTGGCTAGTCGGGGAGGTGGTACCTATCAGCTACCACTGCTGCCGTTGTCAAGATCGGTGACGGGTCCTTTGTCGGTAACGCCGAACGATGCCTCAACGCGTCCCATATCTCAGGGAAGGTTCTGCATAGGAGTCGAAAAGAGTTTTAGTGATGCATTGGGACAAACAGATGTCATGGCCAAGATATTACACGGTCGTCTCGACAAAGACAATACTATTTTGTACGCCAAGCGGATGGATTCTCAGGCCAAGCATGGAGTCATGGCACGAGGCGGTGCCGAATGGTACGTGAGACTGCCCAAGTCGGGCTATCGAGAATATATTTGGGACCACGCAGCAGGGAACGTGGTGATTGAAGAAGCTGGTGGAATCATGACTGATACTCAAGGTCGCTCTATAGATTTCTCTTTGGGTCCACAGCTGGACGAGCGGGTGAACGGGATCTTGATGAGCAGTGGCGGAACCTACCATACGGCTTTGGTGAAGGCATTCGCCCAACAGGAAAAAGAGAGAGGGGGCGAAGAATGGTTATGAAAGGACGTGTGATAGGCCTATGAAAGGGAAAACGGTGAAAGTGCGAGGGCTAAGGCGCCACTAAGTCTCGACACTTTCGAGACGGGGACCTCCTACTTGCTACTGCTAGTACTCTACAAGATTCTCCTAGTAGAGTAGTAGAAGCGCCAACCTTCAGAGAACGGTTCGCAATCACGGATGAAGGAAATCTTGACCCCAACAAAAGGGCTCAAGCAGTGAGACTACTAGCTAGCTGGTACCTGGTACAACATCTTCCTGCTTGTTCTTTTTACTGTAATAGCCCGATTGCTTAAATAATACTCGAGTACTAGTAATGATTGAGTCCGCAGTGCCACTACCAGTGAAACGGCTGAACACACTATCCAATCAAAGCTAATATTTTCGCTTGAACGCCGATGTCTTCCTGAATTCAAATGCATGCGAGGGGTTTTCCAAGCGTTAGGCGTCTCGACCGACTCGCTCATTTTGGATTTTCGGGTTGAGAGAAACGAGCAGATGGACACCCAACGGATTTCAAATCGATTACGCCGAGCTAAACCCCCGAAATATTGAATGATCTTTCTAAATGAGCGTCGTTTCTAGCGATGCTCGAACTTCTAAGTATGCAGGCAGGAATGAAATTTAATTAGACAAGAGCGCGCAAAGTCGCGCCAAAGATCCGATCTGCGGATTCAATAGAGGTGAAAATAGGGAAACAACGATATCACAATCTTTGTTTTTCACTAAGTAATACCGGATTAAATCAACTTTACTTAACTCAAAAACAATAATATGAAGTTCTCTGCTGCCCTCTTCTTCGGCCTCATGGCCACCGCCGCTGCCACTGGACCTGCCCAACGCAACCTACTTAAGAAGGCCCGTAAATTGGAAGACCAGAACCAAAATAACAACCAGAACGAAAACCAGGAAGAAGAGGAGTATGCTTTCCTTGGTGACTACGAGATCAAGATGGTCGCCTGTAAGGCTGGAGAACAGATCCGTGACCCCGAGACTGGTGAGTACGAGTACAATGCCGTCGTCTTCCGTGCCTGCCCCAAGGGTAGCTGCTCTGATGATGCGTCCAAGGGTTGCTCCTCTGGACACGGTGACTACGTCGTTGGCCTCAACAGCTTCGTCCAGGCCTACTTTGAAGACCAGCGTGACAACATGCAATACGATGATGCCTTCAAGGTCGACGAGTACGCCGAATGCCGCCAATACGAACAGGAAAATGATGACGCTAACAACAACGAAAATGCTTACCCTTACTACATTGGACCTGCCTGTACCGAGGATGGCACTGATGTCAAGCTTGAGCTCTTCTACGACGAGACCTGCTCTTCGGTCCCTGAAGAAGTCACATTCGAGGACATTTCCAACGGATGGACTCTTCCCTACGGAGAGGGTGGACTTGTCTCTACCAGTTGCCAATCCTGCATGGAGTACAATGACGATGGAGAGTACGAACTCAAGGAATTGTGCATGAACTTGTACCAGGATGCCGGAAAGTGCGAGACCAACATGGAATCTTTTCACTACTACGGAAAGCAAGAGGGAAGCTGTGAATACATTGCCGAACTCATGCCCTCCATCAAGGGATCTGGTTCTGCTGCCAAGGCCTTTGGATGGACTGTCTTTATCTTGGTTGTCGTTGGTGCTTTCTGCGCCTACGCCATGTGGTGGAAGAAGAGTAAGTCTTTTTTGTTTGATGTATCGATTCTATTCTTTTCTCGTCACTCTGTCTAACACCAATCTCGTGTCTTATCCTCGCTCTCTGCTTACCTATTACAGAGAAGGCCGCCAACGCCTCTGATGGACTTATGGCATAAACTTGTCAAGCCAATGATGGAGAATGCATAGACGTTCTCTATTTATTATCGTTTGAGCAATCTCATTTTTCCACTTTACCACCACCCAACCATTGCTTCGTGTTGTGTGATTGCAGCGCTTCCTGCGAGGTACCGTTTCAAGATGACATTTATTTGTTTTCCCGAAATTGATTTCTTCGTAGGAATGCCGGCGCAGTCACTTTTGACAAGGCGATTTCCAAGCAACAACAACCTTTTCCGTCTGTACTAGTACTCGTGAATGAATGTGCCGAGTTTATCAAATAGTATGACACTGCCATCCAACCAAAGCAGAAGAGACGCTTACTCTCTCCTTGTTATTTTAATAGTGAAAATAAATGATCTTCATAGCAATCAACAACTACAGAATCCTGTACGATTCAGTTCAGGTATAGCATCGTGAAACGAATACAAATGAACGGCTTAGTCGTAATGACGTAGTAGTGTGGTATTACGCAAACATTTGTAATGATGCCCGAATTCATCAAAGCATCTACCACTCCTAATGAAATGAACGGTCCAGAGGCAAAAGTTGTACATTGCAGTTCTACTTTCTATTTTATTCTCAACATAGGAGCGCTGTCCCTTTCTCCCAAACATCAGGGGAACATTTTTCAAAATGTTGGATTTACCCGCCGCTTACCAAAATTGTTTCCACCGTCAGCATGCGATTCTCGACAACTAACGAATCCTCAGCTCTGTGTTGCTAGTTGTGGCTGCTTTGTTGCTGGCGCAATGTGGCCGTACCTTTTTGCATACCTGAAACAGTTGCTGCCCTGATTCTTAAGTGGCCTACTGCCGCAGATAAACCGATGTATCTAGCTACTATTAGATGGTGTCATTGAAGCTTGACTACGTACTACTGTCAATTCGATTACGTAACAAGAGACGTTTCAACCTTCAAAATTACCAAATCCAGGAATTTAAGCAGACCGCACCAAGAAAAAGCATACTGGAGTAATAATGTAGTTATCAAACTGCGTTTTAGCTAATTGAATAGCACCGACAGAATCTCGGCGTCAAAGTCGGCATCATCTGACGCAGGGTTGCAGGTGGTCTGGGGCGATTGCGACGCCAGTGTTGTGTGCGATGTGGTATCGACTCGCGCCGGTGTCGGACTCTTATTATCATCACCAGCATTGCCGTTAAAAGCGACCAGGTGAACAGGGAATGATAGTGGGCTACTTTCCTCCTGATGAGTAGACACAGTAGGAATACTGTTGTAAGCTGCCGCAGCTGTTGAGAAAGGAAAAGTGTTCGGCTCATGGAAGCATGAGCTGCGGCTGGTGTTTCTTGGACAGGGCTTGCTGAGACTTGATGTAGTACTACTAGCCCTGTCTTTCTTTATGAAATCTTTCAGTAGTGAAATAGCGAGAATGTTTTTGCATGGTCGACTTTGGCTGCTATCGCTGCCAAAACGACGCTGAAAGTTGTTGCTATTCGGAGGAGTACTTGCTGCATTCTTGGATTCCGATGTTCTTTGTAACGGAGGGTTTTGAGCAACAGAATATCCTGGAAAAGATTGTCCATGATTCAACAATGATGGCATGCTGCTTTCTCGTTTGGTCCTCTTGTTACTGTATGATGCACTAGTCCCCATGTTGGGAGCTGATGAGCTTAGAGCAAGCTTACTCCGTTTCAACATGGCTGGCGCATTTGAGAATGACGTCCCTTCTATCTCCGCACCTGATGCCGCAAAACGACTTTGAGATTTCTTGAGACCTTCCAAAAAGGCTGGCTTGGATTCGGATAGCTTCTCCGCCAATTCTGCGCACGTTAAGGCATTCGAGTTTCTTTTCCACGGTCGCCCAGCAAATCGCAATGAGTGACCAATTTTCTCACGTGCAGCTGCCGGAGAAATCACTTCCCATTCCAATGTCTGGGGTTTCAGTTTCAGAAAGCGAGCTCCAGTGGTCTCAATGAGATCATAGAGCTGTCTCGTGAAGGTTGTCTTGTCGTGCTTCGTCTCGCACAACTTGTACGGTTCGCAAGAAGATTCAATTAGGGCTCGGAAGCGACGAGATCCTTCGTGGTTGAGGCATTGCTGATCCTTTCCGGCCTAGGTTGAGGGTAAACGAGCAAGACAGGTCAGTACGAGGTTAGTCGATTGTCGACAAGAATAAACGGGAAAATGCATTGTATCACTCTCTACTCTCTCTCTCTACACACACCAGAATATCGCAAGGTCTCGGTTCAATGAGCTCGTATGGCAGATGATTGGAGTGGCCATGATCAATCTGATGATTGTTCATTTTTGCGACGTTATCAGTTACAGTAGTGAATTTATTCGCTTTGGCGGCTGCTACTAGGGCGAAATGGGAATAGTTGTAAAACATTATCTTCTGAAATTACTGAAGTACTGGTGCCTTGTACCAGGTACCAGTACTAGCTACTACTAGTACCTGGTACACTGCTACCTGGTACCAGTTACCGTATTAGCAACCAAAAATTGTGACGGGTGAAGAAGGCGCTATTCATTTGCTACTAGAGGATTCTGCTTACGATGGTGTTCCTTCCTTTCAAGAAATGATCGATGCAGATCTTTAAAATTTCAGCTTTGGTAGCATTGTTCGTAGTAATGGGGGAAATTTTAGATATCTTGAATTCTTTCTTTAAAAGCAGACAACAATTGCTTCAACCAATACTACTAAACGGAGAAAAGGACCCCTAAATTTGATCGAGCAAGTTTTGGGCTTTTCTCGGATGTAATAAAGCTTCTTTTCTTCGAGGAACGACGACGTCAGACCATTGAGCACCAATCAAAAGTGACATATTTTCAGACAAGCTGTTCGATAATATCAGAGACAAGGCTGGACAGATGTAGACTGTTCCGAGATCCCGAAGTAAAGTATTCACCATACCAGGTACCATACCTGGTATTGGTACGGCTTCGCTAGGTATCACTCGTATCCATTACTACTACGGAATTACTAATAGTACTAACTACCAGTAGACACAGTAAAGTAGAATTGCTTGACAGGCAGGACCTAGCGTTGGTTTATCGGCTCTCATGGAAGGTGACAACCGCAGACATGGTTTCCGTTTGACGCCAATGCGCGCTCCAGTAAAAATAGTACCACAGTACCGGTACGTAACAGGCCATTCTGCGCGTTCGTGCCGTATCGCAGCGTACGACCTTCGAAATCTGAAAGGTCTACCTGGTACGAGGTGGTACGTAGCTCCGAAAAAGGGCTTGTTGTGCGCTCACCCGTCGCTCCTGGCTAGACCGTAGCCAGAAATGAGGTCCGCCCTGCCCAGTAGTGCAATTGCAGGATTCTTGTGAAATGAAACTGCCGCGGCATTTTTCCATGGTTGGCTACAAAGAACTCGTGTGTGCTTCTCGGCGAGCCTTACAATGATCGATGTCGGTTGAATGGCCTTCAGACACAGCTCCCACACATTTTGACGGAACTATTTACCGACGTGTGAAATCTCGAACTCGTGTCGTTTGCACTTCCGAGCCAGCAATCTCGATTATGTACTGGACAGTACCAAACTGAACATAAGGCCTATCAAAATAGATGCACTGAAGCACACATTCAACAGGTTGGTCTGTTTTAACACCTGGTCATCATGGATATCGTTGGTTGAATCATTCGCAGAAACACCACGACCACGGCGACAGTACAATGGTGCTATCTGGTACACTCTTGTGGTCACAAATCCTGATGAAAAGGCAAATCCAAATACACCAATTGCCACGAGAATATCATTTTTTGGTATGCTCGATGTTGGCATGCAATAGAGGAAAAAGAAGGGCGCAAAAAAGAGTCTCAATAGTACTATGACCATGAGTGGCCTGTGCTTCGTCACCATCGAGAAGGGGGTGCTGCTGGTTTCATTGCTCCTATTATCTGTATTAATAACGTTTGGGAGCAGGAGGGTCGTAGGTCGACCTAAAAGGTCCGCAAAAAGTCGCGTGTAGAAAAGTACCTGTGGTAAATTCGGATGGTTCGCACTGGGGACTCGGTTGAACCAAGAGGCAACAGCCATGGAACTACCCACAGTCAAGAAAATCGCTAGACATAGTGGCCACGAATGTCGAAAGAGCATTCGTTGCATCGTTGTGAAAGATGTTCTTCCTGTAGGAACAAGCGAATCCCTCGGTATGGACTGTCCCAGTAGAGGTTCTGCTAGTGAACTTCCTGGCTGTTCATCGTAACCTTGGATCGATGGTGACATGAAAGTACTACCGGTGACTGATTGTGATTCTTGTGGTTCGTACTGATATAATGTCAAATCGGCTACATCGGTGCCTTCTTCCTTTTCTTCTTCGTTGTTCTCGGTCATAGATGATTGCTGTGTTCGTCGAATATTCGATGTCGTTTCGTTGGACATGGTTCCTTCCTCAAGCAACATGGACGACAATTGAATTGACGAATCTCTTCGCACCATGCTCCGATAAACATCTTGACTGTGTGTCATAAGTCGCTGAAAGCCCCACCAGCAAAGTGCCAGCAAAACCGAAATGAACGCATAAAAGTGATCGAGGGAGGACGACGATGGCGACGACGATTGCTTTTCATCCAACGTTCCCAATCCGACCAGCAAGATAACGACAGCAGATGCTTGAAGTCCAGCGGTCACGGCGGCTGCCAACCTTCCGCATTCAGGATAGACGAAGGATGCCATTTGTTTCAAAGCACCCTGCAGGACTCCACTGGCCGTTCCCATGAACAAAGCCAACGTGGACACTGTTACCAAATTATGATATTTCATCATTACTGAGGAAGAAGAGAAGAAAGAAGGAGAAGAAATTACTGCGAGCACTACAGTCGATACTAACAGAATTCCAAATCCGGTACTGCCTCGCACCCAAAAGGAGGATAGACTGGTAAATTTTCGATCAAAATCTGCATCAAAAAGAGCTTGCATAATAGATATGGGAAACAGGGGAACGTATATAGCAACATTGAGGTAAATGTACGACCTCACACCCATTTCTCGCGTGTAGTAGACCAGGTTGGACAAGACGGCCGTCCATGGAAGAGTACATCCAATGGCGCTAACAAAAAATAGCAGCATTTCTTCTCGTTTGGCTTTGTGGGGTGTCAAATAATTGTGTTGCTGCTGCTGCTGCTGTTGCTGTTGCTGTTGGTCGGTGGTACTACTGCTAGTCGACGACAGATGCCTGAAGATGAGTGTGCTATTAGCATCACTGCTGCTGGTGCTGCTCCTGCTTCTTCTCCTACTTCCGTCGTGATTTGTTGTCTCGTGGTTCCTACTATCGTCTTCGCCGCCACAATAATGAAGGACTGTTTGGGCAGCACCAGCACCAGCACCAGCACCAGCAGCGGCTGCAGGTGTATCATCGTGGCTAGATAATCTTTGTAGGCGGTGTGGGCGATAGGGAGAATGAATGGTAGGAGTAGTATACAGTGTCTGCGGCATCCTTAGCTTTGTGACCTTTCGATTCTTTTACGGTACTATGCTTTAATTGTCTACTACAAGAAGATAATAGCAATTTGGCTTTCTTTCTACTAGACTACTAGCTAGCTAGAGTAGCTTCTACTCTCTAATCGAGCAGCGCTCGAGTATCTACTACCTGGTAGGAATAGAGTCGAGCTGGTAGTCGTAGTACGGTATTAGTCTATTGGAGTTACCAGGTTACTCAGTAACAGGTAGTGGTACCAAGTAATAGACTAGTAATGCAAACACTGCAGTTGTTGTTATTTATTAGAGTAGGCTAGTAGTAGCAGGTGAGCAACTTTTGAATCTTGCTTTCTCCTACGTAGTACTACTTGTAGTAGTACTAGCGCGCTAGAGCTACTGTAGTTAATAGTACCAATACCAGCTACCAGGTACCACCAGTACTCCTACTAATAATAATAATACAACGAACGATACTAGTAGGTAGAGCTAGACTACTACCAGGTAGACTACTAGAGTACTCGGAGTCGCTTCCTTTTCTCTTACTGCATTATTTTCATTGGCTGCACCACAGTACTACTGTACTGTAATTTTTAAGGTACTAGATTAGTCTAGTAGTAATGATAATATCACACGTGGAAGATACCACCAAACAAGGAAATGTACTGACTCCGAACACATTGCAATACACGGAAAAGATTTTAAAAAGCATGATGATTTCGAGAGCACCACCATGCTTGTTGAATTTTTTAGCCGATTTACAGCCTCATATAAGGTTATGCCTAATTTTCGAAAAGCAGGACTTGCGAAAGCAGCTACAGTACCAGGTACTGTATCATTCTATCATCATTAGTGTGTTCAATTGGATATGAGCGTCAACAACAAAGAAATTCAACCGCAGATCATAATAAAATCAATAGCAATCTAGCTAGTCTACCAGTCCTGCTATTATAAATGATAATAACTTAATCACAGAAATTAGAGATTTGCACACAACAGGTACTGAGTAGACTAGACGACAATTACGGTAATAAGTCAATCTCTTGTAAGTGAGAAGGAATCGAAAAGGCTACAATTAAGCTGCAGAATTTCCAAAACAAAAAACAGACGAACAAAAACCAACTAGACTACCCACGATCACTCTGTATGTAGAGTGTCGAGCCTGCAATACCTGATAACGTCCACCACCAACACAATTGCATGCCTGCGTCCTGCGTCCATCTTTGTACGAATCAAATCGAAGATTCTTCCATCCTTGACGACTGAACGAAAACATCTGCCAACATCTTCTACCTTCACACGATGGACGAGTCAAGCTCCAGCATTACAGGTACTACTCGCGGTGGTGGTAGCGGTAGTGGCAGTATACAGGGAGCATCATCAGCATCGGCCTTTACCAAGTTTCGAGATACTCCTGCTCTTTCATCCAGCAAAAAACGTCGATTGAAAAAGGCACCAGTATCGTCACCGTTGTTGCCACCCACAAAGACATTAAAAAACGGAACAGCACCAAGACTGTCCCAAAAAGACCACCACACAAAGCAATTCAAAAAGAGTGGAGTTCGTACTAAATTTCTCATGGAGGCATTGAGACAAGAATTTTATCAACAGCGAGAAGAAAACGAATGGTTACGACAACTGGTACTCCAACATTTACCTTCGGAAAAAGCCAAGACTCTGCTGGCGTCTTGCTACGATCCCAGTGCTCCCGCTGCTACCAACATGATGCACAAAATACCTTCGTCGACCAAAGAAATTGAAGAATTGGCTGCCAAAATGATACCAAAACTAGACTTAAACAGCAAGAGTGATGACGATGATGATGACATGAACATGAACGATGACGACAGTGATTGCATTGGTTTTTAGCTACGAGCGGTACAGTATTACTATTGATATGTGGATGGTGGTGGTATTTTATAGGTGTTCGTATGGGTAGATGTGGCGGAAGTAGGGATTTGCTGTCAGCAACCAAGAGTTTTGCGGTTGTGGTTGTGAGTGTGGTGTGCGACCAGCTTATTGGACCAACTTGCTTTCCTCAGATTTCCAACCACACTGACAAGCATATGACAGTGTCGTTTTCCGGTGATGTTTGGATCATTGCTTTGATAAATGAATAAAAATGTCTACGAGTAATTTTCAGAGATCACAACTATGGTCCCTGCAGGGCCACTCGAGGGCAACAATTGGCACCCCAAAGGGTGACAGAGTTGATCACAACTGGACCACACCCTCCGAACAGGATAGGATCTACTATTTAAATCAGATGACACGCAATCGGGATCATTGCCTTATAAATCAAACTTCATTGCTTTGCTCTTTCCTCACAGTATGGCACGACTCAGGGGAAAAAGCTCCAAATGTTCAACCAAAAAGAAAAGGATTATAGCAAATCCTTCGCAAACAGAGATAGCACCGTATTTGGATATTCTATCTAGCAAGCTTATAAATTCAGTGTTGTTGTACTCGTTTAGTTGCCATGAGTTTAGCGATCGCGATGGAGGAAAACATCAAAAAATGTGTTCTGGAAGCAAGCCACAAGATAGAGCCCTCTTGTCGCTCGGTAATCTGTCTGTTCAGTGAACAATAGTGCTTCATTTCGTCCCTTTGATGACGTGTGCGAGATCCATTCGGGCTTCCTCCTTAGCAACAGATAATGAGCTTTCACACATGCTGAAGAAATACCGAAACTTGACGACCCGCGCTAAGGAGAGAAAGAAAGGTACTACTCGAGTACCCTCTGGTAGTAATCGATTGTATTCGGTCATTCAACTCTTCATCCCATTGACACTCAATGACTCAAACTATGCCAATCCACACACCGAAGCCTCGGACGAGCACGCAAAGCATGTCAGCATTATTATTATTATTTACTCGAGTATTTGGCATAGTATTGTCAAACGTCAAACAATAGACTTTTCGTTTTAATCCTGAATTGAAATCACTTCTACTTCTACATTAACAACAGTTTCACCATGTCGGATATTAAGAGTAAGAAGAGCAGCAAGTCCAAGAAGATTAAGAAGAGTGGTGTCCGCACCAAGTTCTTGATTGAATCTCTGCGTCAGGAGTACTATGACCTTCGTGCGGAGAACGACATGCTCCGAGAGATCGTCGAAGAGCATCTGCCCAAGGATGTTGCTGGTTCTCTGCTGGCCGAGTGCTTTGATCCTAATTCTACGTCGGCGAAGGTTGGTTCCATCGATGATCTCGCCCAAAAGATGCCCGGCATGTCTGTCAGGGAAGAAGAGGAATCGGACGACGAAGATGATGCTGTTGGTTTCTAGATGGAGCTACTAGTGTTCCAAGTGCAGCCGTTTTAAGCTTCCGACTAGAGGGTTTTGAAGCTTCACTCATACACACGCACAAGCACACACACACACACAAAATAAGAGCGAAATGACCAAAACGAAAATGCGCACGCACACACAAAGAAAAAGACTCACGATCTTGCTTGGAATTAGGATTTCTTAAACTAAATAATGCACACCATAATATTACTATAATTATGAAGTAATAAGTACTGAAATAAATGTGTGTTCTACTTTGAGTTGCTTGAAGATGCCAAAACAATGCTTTATTCGTTTTGTACCAAAGAAAGTAAAAGAACCAAGCCTAACCGCGATCATTGTAGGTGTTGCCGCGCTCGTGTTCGCGTACAGGCCAGATAGGGGAGGGACCACTAGGAGCTACGTCCCTATAAAGGTTGTCTTTTTATAGTATCACCAAATAGTGGAAGTCGGCGGGCCTAAAAGAAAGCCAAAGAAAAACACCAAAAGAGTTTTCTAGGACGCTGATGCCTTTGGCTGCAGGATGCACAATTGGAGTCGTCTGCAAAAGCATTGATTGTCTTGTCCGAACTGAGCAGAAAGACATCGGTGCTGGTTTTTCTGTCCCCGCGTAATTATGCCTTCAAATTCTAGCATAGCAACAGCTAACCACACAATGAATCTATATTATTTATTTGTACTCCTATATTGTTCATTAGTACCTTTGAAATATCTACTCCGAGTAGTTGATAATAGGATTCATGGTGCCAATCATAAGAGATCGCAAAATTTCCTGTTGAAGGCGCCTCTGCTATTCTTTGGTAAAAGAGTCATCGAATAGTACCGTCCATCCCCTGACATGTCATGGCTGTCTACCAAAAAGAGCACCAGCCATTATTGTCAGTGCAGTCGTTCATTGCGAATCCCTATTGTCTTGTCTATATGATAATATAGTCTATATTCCACTATATACTATACAATGAGGGCAGGTACGTGATCGGGAAGTCCAGTGGCAGAAAACCATTCGGCACGGTATGTATCGTAATCGGTTGTATGTCGCATAATTTGTGCCACGGTCAAACAGGGACAACAGAGGGCACAACATCCATCTTCGCATCCTCCTGCAGGACAACCTTCGTGTCCCGGAATGGCGTACTTGGAGCGAACATAATGACTGTGTGAGTGTGTGGAGAGAGTGGTTTTTTGTTTTGGGGCAAGAGCAACAACGGCGGAGGTAAGGTTACGAGAAAGTGACTTTTGATGTATAACATTTTTATATCTGGATTCATGTACGTACCGCAAATTATAAATAACAACGACACTGAAAAAGTAGTACGAATAATTGACCAAGTCGTTCAGTAGCAGAACGGTTGTCAGGGCGCTGGAAGGAGGAGGATTGTCGTTGGGAACATCGGGTGTCATACTCATAATGATAAAGAACAACAGTACCTTGCTCGCAAAGTAGAACACACTGATAAAAAGGAGCGTCGTAAAGGCACTGGCCTTTTCGGCTAAACTGTTGGTGGGTTTGCCTAACCAATTTAGCTGCAATCGGGTAATGACCTGTCCGGCTGCCAGTGCATGACACCAACAGCTCGTACAGACCGATGCGTGACAGCATCCATACGTGCAGCAGCTCCAAATCGAATCTTTCCAGTGTCCGACAGGAACATTCAATTTTGGAACAATGCTCAAATTGTGCTGATTTGCAGAATTCATCATCTGTGGCATCATGGGAACGCTAAATGTTTGTCCCTTTTCTACACCTCCCGGAGGAATAGTAATGGTCACGACTTGATCATTTCCCACCATAGTGTCCAGCTTGTAGCCTTCTACGAGCGTAGCAGGAGCCGTAATTTCAATCATGGGTATAGCAGTAGCTGGCTTGGCCACGTCTTCGGGATCGGGTGCAACCAAACTTGTTCCCATGCTTGTAGTTGTTGCGGTGACCAAATAATCGTTGTTGTCGCTTTGGCTCAATTGATCGTACCGGCCCATTCCATTATTGTTGGATAGCATGATTATTTCTCTTGGCGGAATATAGTTGTCGTTGTTGTTTTGTGCCTTGCTATTGACGTCGTCGTCGTTGATATTGCTGTTGTTGTGTGGTTGGTTGGCCAACTGTTATTATTAACACGGGGTAGACTGCAACTACTACTGGACTGGTCAAGTTCTACTGGGTAGCCAAGTAGACGGGGCATGGAAATGTCACGCTGCTGCCAGTCACGCAAGACCAAATTTTCAAAACAGAATAAAAATTCAGAAAATTTGAGCAAGAAAAGTTGAGTACAGTAGAACAGTGTGACCGGCCGTGGGGCACGTTGATTTGAAGGCGTATTATTAATACCCGGGCTCTATTCGGAGGCAGTGCTGCAATTCGTTTTGGCTCTCTACCAGTACTAGCTAGTAGTACTACTACTAGCTAGCTAGTACTCCAGTAGTAGAGTAACAATACCGTTGTTACGTACTATTACGTACTACTACACGTCCATCTAACACGAAGCAAGAGCACCATACTACTACCAGTCTTCGAACTACTAGCTTTTAGTTTGAGTAACGAGTGCATCAGGCGTTGCGTCATTAAAGGTCGTCGTCGTCGCAGTCGCAATCGTAGATCAACACCCTCGTACGAAAGAAAGAACAGAAAGCAGCTACTTTTTTTTTAATCAAAGTTTATTCTTCTTCCTCGTCCTCCATCGGGATACGTTTCCAAAGGGCCAAACCTCCCCCACCACCACGGGCCGTGGCAATATTTTCGTCGGCACTAATCCAGTTGAAAAAGGCCTGTCGTCCCTTTTTGGCATTGGCGACATTGCTTTCAGATCCCAAACCAGTTGAGGCACCAATCTTGGCGGCATCACCCTTGCCCAAATTGATTTTCAAAAAATTGAATACCAACAGTTCCGTAAAATCGAATTCCAATTTCCGTTTGATGATATCGAAATCCATATCACCCGAAAATTTTACCACAGGAAAATCACCAACAAAGATTCCGTTACTAATTTTCATGGGATCTCGATTCTGGGTACGAAAAGTCTGAACGGCCTTGATGGGAAAGTAATTAATCTTACCATACTTATTTTGCGTATTGGCAGTACCAGTGGTAAAGATCAAACGCCAATTCCCGTGTAATTGAGATTTTATTTCCTCTCCCACTGCGGATGAGATTGTTCCCTCCTGCTGCTCCTCTTTGGCTTTTTGACGCATCAATTTTTCGAGCTTCAAAAGAGCTTCCATAACGATTTCCGGATCTTCTTTTTTGGAATCTGCAGCCTTGTTCAATATTTCTTTGGCAGCGGTAATGTCAGCATCCACGTTCTCCGCAGTTGTTTCTATTGCACTGGCAGCCAGAGCAAGGTTTGGCATTATGGACCTCCGACTGCCGAGTAAAATGGAGGCTGCTGGTGAGGATGGGATATGATGAACCTGAAAAGCATGGCAAAATGTAGCCAGTGAAGCAACTGTAGCTACTACTATTAGCAGCGGTAGCGGTAGCGGTAGCGGTAGCGGTGCCTGTATGGTTGCGAACTTCATGTTGTTTTGGTGTGTGAGGTCAGGTAAGAAAGAGGCAATAATGAACAGGTGTGTATTAGTCAATGGAGACTTCTTGAGTATGCGTCAGCGTCAGTGGTGTTATTACAAAAATAATGAAGAGAGTACGTTAGTTTAGCCTACCAGGTACTACTAGTAGTCTAGTAGTAGTCTTTCTGGTACGTACTGTTTTGAAAGATTGACCACACTGCATCTTTCAATCCCTTTTGATTGATCGCGAGTTTTCATTCGAGTAGTCTACCAGTAGATCACCTCTCTTTTTAGTAGTCAAGTCGTAGTAATGGTTGTTGTAGTATTAGCTACCAGGTACTGTAGTAGCTACTGTAGTAGTACAGTGCCACTACTAGTACCATTATTTGAGAAATAACGTCACAGTCATGGAACGATCGGCTGCTACTGTACCTGGTTCCTGGTACCGTGCAATGCAAAAATCAAGCTACTGGTGGACCCCCACTTGAACATCGGGAAGCGTGCTGGTTCCCATTTTTGACGATTTGGAGACTTGGATCTTTTTGTCTACGGTTCTCAATTGTCAAAATATGTACTCCGAACACTCGAGTATCAACACGTCATCTCTTCTTCTCGTTGCTTTTCATCAGTGCGGTCCTCATTTTATTGAAGTATCTGTTACTCGAGTACTCGAGTACATTGTTCAATCGGAGTATCTCAAACAAGTAATAATAATAAAGTAAGCGACGGCCATCTCATGATAAAGTACAACTTTGCCTTGCTCGTCATAGCTCTCGGCGCTTCGCTTTTTCTCATCTCTCCTATCGACGCGGTCCCGGTCAGCAGTGGATTGAGTGACCCAGATAAGCAGCCCAAATTCACCACTATCGCCCCAAACCCACTTGATCCTTCGTTCAAGTACGATACTTCCTATGGAGTCATTCAAATCTCCATCGGCGAGGGCACTAGCGATACAGGTCTTGTGGGACCCGATGGTATAACACCTCTGAGCACTAAAATATGGGGCTACGGAACACGAGGAACACACACTTGGCCTGGAAAAACCTTTGAAGTGCAAAGTGGAGTGACTCTCATGGTTAATTGGAGGAACGGAATTCCAATTGAGAATGGATATTTACTGACAGGAAAAGACAATGGTAGTTTTGGAAATTTTTCGCGCCGATCGGTTGTAGATACGTCTTACCACTGGGCTTTTAGCCTCCCAGGATATCAAAACTATTCCATTGAAGAAAACGGCACGCCGATCGTCCCTCATCTTCACGGTGGGCACAATGACGCAGCTTTTGATGGTAATCCAGAATACTTTTTCACTCCTCAATTCGGGGTTCGAGGACCGCAGTGGCACACGGAGATCTACAAATATGACAACAGCCAGCCTGCTTCAGCACTGTGGTATCATGATCACGCTCTCGGAATTACTCGCTTGAATGTTTATGCTGGCATGGCAGGATTTTACTTTGTAAGAGACGAACAGGACACCGGCAAGCAAGACAATCCCATGAACCTACCCGCGTTTCCCTACGAATTAGCATTCGCTATTCAGGATCGAATGTTCAAGGATACTGGAGAGCTGTTTTATCCTGCCTTTCCGGGAGATCCTTTCTACAGTGATTTTATAACGGACGAGGGTGCTGATATCAACGACGATGATCCCACAGCACTTGCAGAGTTCTTTGGGGATCACATGGTAGTTAATGGAAAGATTTGGCCCAAAGTAGACGTCGAGCCTCGTCATTACCGTCTGCGGCTGTTGAATGGCTGTGACAGCCGTTTCTTGGTCATGGAACTCTTTGCCGTCGATGCCAATCAAACAGACTTTGTCGATGCTGAACCAATCTCCTTTCACGTTATTGGAGGTGATCAAGGACTGGCGACGGAATCCAAGGCCGCGGAAAAGATTGTGATTCATCCTTCGGCGCGCTTTGATATTATCGTGGACTTTACAGGATTGAATGGCAAACGAGTCATTATGAAGAACTCAGGGGGCGATGAACCCTTTGGCGGGACTATTCCAGGCATCCAAGCTTACGAGCACACAGATAAAGTTCTTGCATTTGATGTGTCTTTGCCGATTAATACAACCATTCCTGACAATTATAATGTCGACTTCAGTGCTGTTTCGAAATCGATCGAAAATATCAAAGTGGACAAGGTTCGTCGTGTCGGTCTCTTTGAAGGGCGCGATCAGTTTGGACGGCTACAGCCTCTGTTGGGAACAATCGATCCTGGTGCGTATATTTCGAATATCTTGTCGTTTGCTAACGTATATTACGGAAAGGAAAAACTCACTCGAAGTTTTCTCCGCCTTCAAATAAAGCCGTTGATATGAACGGCCACCCTATCCTTTGGCCTACAGAGGACCAGTACTTGCAAGCTGGAGTACAGGGCCAAATGAGTGGAACTATGACTTGGCATGCGCCTACCACGGAGAATATCCGTTTAGGTGACACAGAAGAGTGGGAAATTTGGAATTTGAGCGCCGATGCGCATCCTGTGCACCTTCATTTAGTAAGGTTTGAAGTCGTCAGTCGGAAGGAGATTATATTTGAATCGATGGCCACTGACGATGGCGAAGTGGAGCCAGGCAATGCATTCGCTGGTGATGGAACCTATATCTATGATGCGACGTTAGTTCAACATGATGGCTCTGTAGGAGAAGGATACAAAGTAGCCAACCCAACGAGTGGTGCTACCATCGACCGTAGCACCCTGCCCGAATACGTCGATACTGTTCCTTTGGACTCTGTAACAGCTCTTCCAGGTCAAATAACTACCATTCGCGCCAAGTTCGACAAACCTGGACGGTTCAATTGGCATTGTCACATTTTGGCTCATGAAGGTGCGTTTTCTCGCAGTTATCAGCGCTTGGTGTTGTCGAATTCTTTTTTTATTGCTCACTGTATTCCGCTTCCCAATCTTTTGCTGTATGACAGATCACGAGATGATGCGTCTCTTTCACGTGGGACTTTTGCCACCCGAACAACGCGGCGGCGATCCAATTGACGTGTCTACGCCGCCACCAACTACGTCGGCGGGCACGGCAACTCATTCTGTTGTCTCTGTCCTATGCGTGTCCGCACTTGCAGTTATGTTTTTGTGTTAATTAGGCATTTTATTCGGACCTTTACATTCTAAATCGGCGACTCCCTCAACGATGTGTGCCACCTACAGTATTTCGTATTTTCGTATTCCGGCAGTCTGGTATTTCTCAAGACGATAAAAATATAAAATATTAATAGTATTTTATCACATAATGGTATTACGGTATTAAAGTAACACTCCATAATGTTGTTATGAATCTTAAACCTAATCTCTAATATTCAGTTGTGGATTTGCCATCCTTTGGGTAAAGTAATTACTGAATTGTGCGCGGTCTGCAGCGCTGCGGTCGTAGCGAGTTGACTGCTATAAGCCATGCTGTTTGGAGTAATAAACTTCCATTAACTAATGCCTCTCATTTCTAGCGAGGGAATAGTCACAGCGGCGCTGCTGTGAATGTCATCAATCTACATCGTTTATAGCCACTCGTCTGTGGGTTGCGGCTCTGGCAGTACCACTCGTGGGCTAGCCAGTGCTTCCCTTTTCCAAGTCAACTTGGTATCGTCAGTATTTCAATGGCATTGTCCGTTTCTTCTGTCTAGTAGAGCCACCATAGACTTACAGGAACAACAATTAAAAAGTGTACCTAGTAGTACCAGGACAGACAGGAACAAAAATTTATAGTGCCAGTGCTTGCTTATTTTTACCAGGTAACAGTATTGTGAGATTGCAAGAATCTGCTGACAGAATATGAATCCCATGTTTCCCGTAATATGTTGAATCCGGATGCTCGATTCAAATTTCGAATCTTCTTTTACGATTACGGTACTGGTAGTATTCCACTTAAGCATTCGCCAATCTTGTTGTAGCCTATATCCTGGCTGTTTGTACAATGTACTGTACCTGGTACCCTGGTACTGTACCTGGTACTGGTACGATTTTGATTGGATGTAGAAATAATGCGTATGGCAATTATCAAGTCGTCGAACTCACAACAATATTGGTGAAAAAGACTACCTGGTACGACCACTCTTCTGACCACTATGGAGTCGTACATTATTTTGTGTTCGGACGGAAGTGAACAAGATTTCCGATCAACTTTGTTTTCCTTTATCTAATTTTTTATCACTTCGAACAGTCCCAATTAAATACTTGAGTAGGTACCAGTACCGTAGTAGTAGCTACTAGCTAGTAGTAGTAATGCATACTGTACTGGCAGCTGCCGGCGTCTTACTAGTACTAGGGTAGCTTCAACAATCATTCTAAATTCATTCCCATTTTAAGTGTTACCTCAGGCTTCATCTCATATCTCATAGCCTAGCCAGCACATTACTGGTAGTAGGTAGCAATTAGCATTATCAAGATGAGCGCTCAACATTCCTTTCTCGTGAGTCTCCTTTCTGTGGGGGAGCTAGCTACCTCCCTGACTTCGTCCGACACCGACACCGACTCGACCAGTGCCAGTCCCGCCCAACCAACAATATCGTTCATACAAGACAACGCTTTGCACCTCCCCTGCCTTCTGTCCAAGACATGGCGAAAGCAACAAGGATGGGGTGACATTGACGGGATGAACGGTAAGCGACGATGGGAATGCACTGAGATCAGAGGGCAAGCTGCAGATAGTGTTGACTGCAAAAAGCAACCATCCGAAAATATGCCGTCTGCTCCGAGCTTGCCGCAACGGCAGACCAGTTGCAGCAGCGTTGAGCTGGAGCGACAGCTGAGGCGACACAACAGTCAATCTAGCACAGATAGTGCCAGCACTAGTGCTAGTTCAACTGCACGGGCACCGGCGCCGTCCTCCTTTCAGTACCCTCTCTCCCTTGGTTCGCTTTCCTCTCCCTCTTCTTGCTCTTCTTTGCTGCTTCATCAAGTTCCAGAAGCTTCGGCTACCAGCTTTATGAATATACCAACCAAATTTTCTACTCCTCTGCGTTCTGACAGTAACTCAACACTGGAAAGCCAGCGAACTTCCGATTCGTCATCGTCGCATTCCTTGCCGGTTATGCCCCAGCGTCAGCTTTCGGAACAGTCCATTCAAAGCCAACATTTGAATGGCAGTACTCGACGATTAATCATGACAGCTCCTGCTCTTCCCTCCGCTTACGTTACCAAAACTAATGCTCAGTCACTCAAACAAACGAGCAATCACAGTCAGTTCACGGCCAGCACGGAAGCCAGTACAGTCCTCACAAACTTTGCGAGTCCGCCGCCTGTTCTCAGTGGTCAGAAACAAAAACAGCAACAACAACCACAAAAGCCTCAGGAACAATCACCATTGTCCTCTCGCCAGTTTAACTTCCCTTCTAGTCTATACGCAGCTCCTCACATGCCACAACGTCAAGAATCACAGAGTACTCTGGGAAGCTATTCGACCTTATCCACGCAAGATTCCTTCCGAAGTTTAGCATCTTCTTCCGTAGCTAATGGGTCAGTTGTCTCTACTCGAACGACGGAAACTTATCGTGGAAGCTGTCCTCTCGTTCTACAAGCCATGGAGGCAGCAGCAGCAGCAGAAGCTGTCGAGGTGGCTTCGACAGGATCCGCATCTAAGCATTCTCATCGCCGCCGACACCACCATCATCGGTATTATCAACCTCCTAAGGTTGTCATTGAAGAAGACAGTGATGCCGACGCTGACGATGGTAATTCTTGTAATTTCGCAGAGATTGTAAATGATCCGGTCGAGAAATTTCTCTGGAAACATCGAAAGTCGACGGAATCCTCGGCATCTTCTTTTGTCATCGCCACTTGAAGCAACCATAACAATCGAACATTACAATGGTCCATTATGAACATGGTTTCAGTTCCACGAAAACGAATGCCTGCACACACATACACACAGTATGTACGAGCTCGCTGTACAATATAAAAGCAATAGTTCTCGAGTTACGGTTTTTATGATCCCAATACAATGCTGGTAGTAAGTAGGCAACCTCTTGTGTGTACGACCCGGACGCGACGCAGCCTACTGTGAAATAGATAAACAACTGAATTGAACTACTGCGATAATTCCTCATATTGGAAGCTCCTTGTCCAGGACAAAAAAAGGAGATCACCCAGCACGCTACGAAACTGTATTATGGCCCATCAGGGCTTCGTCAAACTACACGAATACAGGCTTTGTATTGTATTGTACCTTGTACCGTAATAATATTGTACTTCAGTACATTAGTAGCTACTATTCGAGCATTACCAGTACCCTACTAGTACCCGAGTACCGTTACTACTGTAGGTTATTACAATACGAGTACAACCTACTACCTACGCACCTTTCACTAGTCCGCCTCTACTAGTAGACTACCGTACCGGGTACCAGTAGTAGAGGACTACTAGAGTACTACTCTCTACTGTACTAGTACTCGAGTAGCTACTAGTCTCTAGTAGTAGCAGTAATAATGCGAGTTGAAGTTTCCTTTTTTAAAATCGTAGAGTACGTTTTAGTACTAGTAGCTACGTAGTAGTACCAGTGTAATCAAATACAGTCTGTCTGTTGTCCAAGTTGTAGAGTGATTATGATGGTATTTCTAATTTTGTGTGTATCCAGAGTATCCAGTAGTCTTTTATTAACAACTTTTTAACCATCGAGGTTTGTCGGGCTGAAAACATCCCCTCTGCCCTGCGTAGTATATCACTACTACTAGACTACTACTAGTACGTACTACTACTACTACTACTAGTACTGCCTCTGAAAGTACGGTAGCTAACTCCAAAAGAACAGTGGTTCGATTGGCCCAAATCAAGTGAGAAAACAACTGACATTCGTCGGTTATTAATGGGTCTGCCGGACCGATAGTCATCACTGAGTCATAATTATGCCTGTTGGAGTAGTCATTAATATTTTACACCATCATCATCATGGCTTGGGTGATTTTTTCATTCGTTCGGAGAAGCGGAAAGAATCATCATCGTGGTGGTGAAAAAATAACATGCACCTCATCATCGACCACAACATCAACATTCCTTACACACACACACACACACACACACACA
>Ga0210036_1001059_pt1 | contig 31396 bp, 30 predicted proteins | sample CryGeymeta201515_FD_185469 | JGI IMG/M metagenome (GOLD analysis project Ga0210036, IMG submission 185469) | Groundwater microbial communities from Crystal Geyser aquifers in Utah, USA - Crystal Geyser metaG 2015-15 (SPAdes) (version 2) | ecosystem: Environmental > Aquatic > Deep subsurface >...
AGTCAAACCAACTTAGTGGCAAGTCTATTAAGGATTCACCTGAAGCAGGAAGTGAACGTCCATCCCATGAAGAGTGGGAACTTGACTCATTGATCAAGTTTGAGTAAGTTTCATAGAGCGGATAAGATGGTTGATCAAAAGAAATTACCAAAATCTAAATAATAAGGAGTTAATTTATATGAAAAACATTAATTTATGCGATTTAGAAAAAAAAGAATTATTAGCATTAACAGAACCTTTAGCCATTAAGAATAACGGTAATTTAGTAGGGATTTATTATCCGATAGTTAATCATCAAGAAGTTAAGAAAACTAAAGAAAAACTGGATCTAGTTATGAAACAAGTGTTAGCAGAAACAGGTTTAACTGAGGATGAATATATCTCTATGTTTTTTGCAGCAAATGAGGAATTATGCATTTAGTAGTTGATACTAATATTTTAGTTGCTGAATTGCTTAGACAAAGAGGAAGAGATTTAATAATTTCGGAAAAGTTAAGCCTATTTTTAGCTGAAAAAATGAGGAATGAGGTGGAATATGAGTTAGAAAAACGCATCAATATTATAATTGACAGAAAGAATTTAAGACCAGAATTGGGAAAATTACAATTAGAAACAGCCTTGAATTTGATTGATTTAAAAATCAAAACTATTCCTCTTGTGGCTTATCAATCTTTTGAACAAGAAGCCAGAAAACGGATTCCTAGAGATCCTAATGATTGGGAAACTGTCGCTTTAGCAATGACTTTATCTGCTTCTATTTGGACAGAAGATTATGATTTTTTCGGGTGTGGTTGTGCTACTTGGACAACTGAAACTTTATTACTTCAACTTACTTAATTATGACCATTACCGCCATTCACATCGAAGGAAATTTAATCGTCCCTGATATGACTGCTGATATTAGTGCAGGAGACATTAAGGGTCAAAATAATCTTGATTTCGGGTTCGATAAGTCCGTTAAATTAGAGGATGAAATTGCCTTTGCATGGGGTGAAGCGAAAGATCAATGGCGTATTTATCAACGACGTTTAGAACGCCTCAAGGAAACGGATACAGCTACCAGTGAGACAAGGGAATATTGGGCTGTGCCTTTATTAAAATTATTGGGTTATGAGCCTGTTTATCAGGCAAAAGCGGAGATAATTGATAGTCAAACTTTTGCTATCTCTCATCGTTCCAATCAGATAATAGCAAATGATGACATTCATCCTGCACCCCCTATACATATCATTGGTTCTCGTCTCAGTTTGGATAAAAAGCCCCCATCGGGCAATCCTCGTTTATCCGCCCATGCACTTTTACAGGAATACTTGAATAAAACCGAGCATTTATGGGGTATTGTCACTAATGGTTTATGTTGGAGGTTACTTCGTGATTGTTCTTTGATGACACGGTTAAGTTACATTGAGTTTGACCTTGAACAAATCCTCAATGGGGAGAATTTCGCCGAATTTAGTTTATTTTATCGCTTATTTCACCGTTCTCGCCTTCCTGTAACTATAGATGATGTGGATTCTTGTTTATTGGAGTTCTATCATCAAGAGGCTTTACAACAAGGGGGCAGAGTTCGTGATAGGTTAAGGGATGGAGTAGAAGAAGCCTTAAAGTTACTAGGTAATGGTTTTTTACAACATCCTGCTAATAATCGTTTACGGGAGTCTTTAACGGGTATAGGGAATCGAGAGTCAAGAATCGAGAATAGAGAGTCGGAAGGAATGAGAGCGTCTCGCTCTCTACAACCTGAAATAAATCCAAAAAACTCCCTCAATGAAATAAATACACATAACTCTCTCAATGAAACTGAGTCTGCTTCCCTTCTGGATGAAACTCCCTTGGAGGGTGACAAACGAGCAGGATGCTCGTATTCCTCGGTTGAGTTAGAAGTTGAGAAACTGACAGAAACTAAGTTTTATCGTCAGTTATTGCTCTTAATTTACCGTTTATTGTTTTTAATGGTGGCTGAATCCCGTAATTTACTCTTGGCTGGAGAAGACGAGGAAAAAGCCCGAATTTATAATGAGTATTATAGTATCGATCGCCTTAGAGCTTTTGCGCAACGTCTTTTGGAGTGGGAGCGTCCCGCTCACCATCGTCGGGAGGGTTTTCAGGATACATGGCAAGGGTTACGGGTGACTTTCAGTTTATTTGATGAAAGTTGGCGAGGACAATTATTAGGTTTATCTCCTCTCAATGGGGATTTATTTGGCTCTCATACTTTAGCAATTTTAGATGGTTGTGCGATCGATAACCATGATTTATTAATGGCGATTCGTCACCTTTCTTTATACGAGAATAAGGGGTTATTGCGTCGGGTTAATTATAGTGCTTTAGATGTGGAAGAATTGGGCAGTGTCTATGAGAGTTTGCTTGACTATACCCCTAAAGTTACTATTTTTGATGGTATTTATCATTTTCGCTTGGTGACGGGGAGCGATCGCAAGACGACTGGTTCATATTATACTCCTCCTGAGTTGGTAGGGCAGTTAATTAAATCAGCCTTAGAGCCTGTTATTAAGGATAAATTGCGTAGTGTGAGCATCTTGCTCACTAATAGCAAACAAAATAATACCACACAAAATAATAGCAAACAAAATAATACCACACCAAATAATACCACACCAAATAATACCACACCAAATAATACCACACAAAATAATACCACACCAAATAATACCACACCAAATAATACCACACCAAATAATACCACACCAAATAATACCACACCAAATAATAGCAAACAAAATAATACCACACCAAATAATACCACACAAAATAATACCACACAAAATAATAGCACACAAAATAATACCACACAAAATAATACCACACAACAGAGCAGCGATGATATACAACAAGGGAGCGAGACGCTCCCACTCCAAAAGGACAACACAAGGAATGTGAGCATCTTGCTCACTAACACCCAAAAAGATAGCATCTTGCCCTCTAACACCACAGAGAATAAAGCTCAGGGTAATTTAGGGAGGGAGACGATCGCATTACCAAGCCTTCAACAACTGCAAGAAAAAGCCCTCTTAAGCATCAAAGTTTGTGATCCAGCCTGTGGTTCAGGACATTTCTTGTTAGCTGCCGCCCGAAGAATTGGCAAGGAGTTAGCCAAAATCAGGACGGAGGAATTGTCTCCAACTCCCGAAGCGTTACGGGTAGCCATACGGGATGTGATTCAAAATTGCATTTATGGTGTGGACTTAAATCCCCTTGCGGTGGACTTATGTAAAGTAGCTCTGTGGATGGAGGGATTTTGTAAAGGTTTTCCCTTAAATTTCCTCGATCATCGCATAAAATGGGGTAATTCCTTAGTTGGAGTGTTGGATATTTCCGTGTTGAATGAAGGTATCCCCGATAATGCTTTTACTGCTGTGACAGGGGATAATAAAACCTCGGCTACTGTGTTGAAAAGACGTAATAAGCAGGAAAGGGAACAAAAGGGGCAATTATCTGTTTTTGATCAAGTTGAGACAGGTAGAAGTGAATACGGTCAAATTTGGCGAGAATTGGGCAATATTCCTGAAAATAGCACCGATGAGGTTAAGCGTAAACAGGCGCAATATCAACACAGTCACAGTGCGGAAAATGAGGGCTGGTGGCGTGATTTTAGTGCTTGTAATCTCTGGACTTCCGCATTTTTTATGCCCTTAACTGACCAAAGTTTACAGTTATTGCCCACTTCTAAGGCTTTACAACGACTATTATCAGGAATGGAGAATACGGAAACTGGGGTGACAGTCAGGGAGTTGGTAGAATCTGCTAATCAATTGGCACGGGAAAAAGGCTTTTTTCATTGGTGTTTGGAGTTTCCCGAAGTGTTTTCCATCGAATCCTCTGGAGTACGAGCGTCTCGCTCGTTAAATCCTCAAAAAACCTCGTTAAATCCTCAAAAAACCTCGTTAAATCCTCAAATAAATGATATACAGGGAGCAGGATGCTCCCATTCCCAAGACTTCCAAGACTTTAGTTTACAGGTGAGCGCAGGTTTTGACTGTGTTTTGGGTAATCCGCCTTGGGAACGCATTAAGTTACAAGAAAAAGAGTTTTTTGGGGGTAAAGATGAAAGTATCGCTAATGCTAGAAATAAGGCTGAAAGGACAAAGTTAATTAAAAAATTAGCCCAAACTAACCCTAATTTATTACAACAATTTGAGGATGAAAAGCATTTTGCAGAGGCTCAAAGTAAGTTTATTCGAGAGTCGGGGCGGTTTCCTCTCACTGCTAAGGGTGATATTAATACTTATGCTATTTTTGCGGAAACTGTCAGGGAAATTATTAATCATAATGGACGTTGTGGGGTAATTGTTCCCACTGGAATTGCTACCGATAACACCACTAAAGACTTTTTTGGCGATTTAATTAAAAAGCAATCTTTAGCTAGTTTATATGATTTTGAAAATAGAGAAAAATTATTTTCTGCTGTTGATAGTCGCATGAAATTTTCTCTTTTAGTTATGACAAATAACTCAATAAAATCAACTAATTTTGCTTTCTTTTTAACCCAAGTAAAACATTTAGAAAATAAACAAAGAGTTTTTAATTTAGCACCTGAAGATATAGCTTTAATTAATCCTAATACTTTAACTTGTCCAGTATTTCGCACTCGTCAAGATGCAGATTTAACTAAGAAAATATATCAAAGAATACCTGTTTTAGAAAATGAAATAACAGGAGAAAATCCTTGGGGTATTTCTTTTATGTCAATGTTTCACATGAGTAATGATAGCCATTTATTTATAGATGAAAAAGGAGATAATTTATTACCTTTATATGAAGCTAAAATGTTCCATCACTTTGATCATCGTTGGGCAAGTTATGAGGAGAAGGGAGTCGGGAATCGAGAATCGGGAGTAGAATGTAATGATGTTAGTTTAGATGATAAAAATAATCCTGATTTTTTTGTTACTCCTCGTTATTGGGTAGATAAAAAAGAGGTTGAAAATAGATTAAGTGATAAGTGGAATAAACAATGGTTATTAGGATTTAGAGGTATTACTAACTCAACAAATGAAAGAACAATGATTTGTAGTATTTTACCAAAAGTTGCATTAGGAAATAGCGCACCTGTGATAATTTTACAACAAAATAAAGCTAATTTAGTCGCTTGTTTAGTAGCAAATTTTAGTAGTTTAGTATTTGATTTTGTTACCCGTCAAAAAGTAGGAGGTACTAATTTTAACTTTTTTATTCTTAAACAACTTCCCATAATACCACCTGAAAATTATAGTCAAGAAGACATCGAATATATAAGCAGTAGAGTATTGGAATTAGTTTACACCGCCAACGATTTAAAACCCTTTGCTGAGGATATGGGATATGAAGGAAAACCCTTTATTTGGGATGAACAAAGACGGGCAATTTTAAGGGCGGAATTAGATGCTAAATATGCGAAATTATACGGCTTAAATCGTGATGAATTAAGATATATTTTAGACCCAACGGACATTTATGGCGATGATTTTCCTAGTGAAACTTTTAGGGTATTAAAGAATAATGAAATGAGGAAATATGGGGAATATCGCACCCAAAGATTAGTTTTGGCGGCATGGGATATGATGTAGTGTGAGCATCTTGCTCACTAAAACTTCAATAAAAACGTCTCCCTCACTAAAACTTCAATAAAAACGTCTCCCTCACTAAAACTTCAATAAAAACGTCTCCCTCACTAAAACTTCAATAAAAACGTCTCCCTCACTAAAACTTCAATAAAAACGTCTCCCTCACTAAAACTTCAATAAAAACATCTTGCTCACTAAAACTTCAATAAAAACGTCTCCCTCACTAAAACTTCAATAAAAACGTCTCCCTCACTATATTTTATAAAATAGCTGACTCGATCGTATAAAATCATTGTATAAAATATCAAACAATATATGATATAGAAGAAGTAGCGAACAAGATGTTCGCATTCCGTGTTGGAGTGTTTATATTGGAGTGTGAGCATCCTGCTCACTATATTCCATAATGAAATTATCTTGCTCACTGTATTGCGTAAAATAGCGAACAAGATGTTCGCATTCCTAGTTTTTGGAGACGGAAAAATGGCGTATAAAAAACCATTACCCCAATTAGAAGTAAAAGGGGGAACTTACTTCGTTACTTTTAACACTTACGATCGATTAGAATTAAACTATGAAGCGAGAAAATTAGTTTTAGATTGCTGTTTATTTTTCCATGAAAAACGCTATTTTTTATATACTGGGGTTGTGATGTCAGATCATGTTCATCTTTTAATTAAACCCTATGAAAAATCAGAAAATAAATATTGGTCTATAGGTAGTATTTTACACAGTATAAAAAGCTATAGTGCTAAACAAATTCCCCAAGTAATGAAGCACATTGGGAAAGTATGGCAAGATGGACGTTATGATATTTTAATGAAAAATAATCAACAATTTCTAAATACTTGGGAATATATTAAAGAAAATCCTGTTAAAGCAAAATACGTTAATAAAGAAGAAAATTATCCTTTTTTATGGGAAGTCTTTTAAGTTTAAATTGTTACTGATTGTTGTTTTCATATTCTGCTAAAATTTCTCGGATTCGTTTAGCTGAAATATCCTCTTTTTCTGATTTAGTATAAATCGTCATCATAATAATAATTGTAGAACCTTGAACATGATAAATTAAACGATAACCGCCACTTTTACCCTTTTGAATATCACTATTTTTGATTCTAACTTTATAAAAAATATCATTAGTTTCAGGTATCCTGACTCCAATTAATTCTCCTAATTCTAATTGTTCAATTATGGGTTTAATATCTGATTTTATCTGACGATATTTTTTCGCTAATCTTTTAATATCTTGTTTAAATTGATCAGCAAATTTAATCTCAAATAAACTATTTTTATTCGGCATCAATTCCATCCCATAATTCACTAATCGGTCTAACTTTACCCTCTTTTATGTCTTGCCATGCTTGACGAAAACTAGCTTCTGGAGTAGTAATTGAGTCTTCTTGATCAAGAATAGTAATTTTAATTCTATGTCCTTTAAATTGATCACCTTGTTGGAGTATTTCTTCCCAAGTTCCTTCTATTTCTAAGAGTTTAGATGTCATAGCTTTAACTAAATTAATTGATTATGGTTAGTATTATAATGTAAGTTTTTTTACCTAAATTGAATTTTTTTAGAAAATATGAACCTAAGAGTGACATAATTTAGATCATAAGACAAATTTTCTCAATTTCGCCTATGTTCCTCTCTCAAATTCTTGCTAATGGTCAAGATGCGATCGCCATCTTCAGTAACACCATCGCTACGGGGTTATTAAAACTAGATGCTACAGGAGTGAGTAATTTAAACTCAGAGGAAATAGAAGCCTTATTTTCCGCTATTCCCATTGAATTTGAACTAGAACAGATATTGATAGAAGATACTGTAAGTAATAGCCTAAGAAAACAAATTACAGACTATATTAACCAACGACAAAGGAAAAAGGTTAAATTTGTTAAAGAGCCTTCAAGTTCTTACAATGTTAATTCTAGTGAGGTTTCAGAGAATAATGTTGAGGTTTCAGAAAGTGATGTTAATAGTTCAGAGGGCAGTGTTGGTAATTTAGAAAGAATTAGTAATAGTTTAGAGAGTAGTGTTAGTAATTCAGAGAGGGTTAGTAATAGTTTAGAGGGTAGTATTGGTAATTCAGAGAGAAGCATGAAAATTTCAGAGAGTAGTGTAGAAACTTCAGAAAGCAAGATGCTCTCATTCCCGTATCTTCAGGATTCTCAACACTCGACACCCGAAACAACCCCTGAAGCTATACCCACAGATATATTCAGCCTAAGAGATGAAGTAATCAAAGATTATCGTGGTTATATTGAAGGTTTTTTGAATATAAGAGATGAAAAGATAAAAGGATTTGTTAAAACTGCTTTAGATGAAGGTTATTTATGGACACCTCCTCTAATTCAGCTTAATCCAGCCTATAAACGCACGGCTACGGTTAAGCAACTCATTGAGCAAAATATCTTACATCCAGAGTCAGATCGATACTTCCCCCAGTATAACTTCTATGAACATCAAGAAAGAGCCTTTAAACTAGCCCAACAGGGATTACCTTATGTAGTAACTACTGGAACAGGCTCAGGAAAAAGTTTAAGCTACGTTGTGCCAATTATTAATGATTTACTCGAAAATCCAGACACGAAAGGGGTAAGAGCGATTTTAGTTTATCCTATGAATGCCTTAATTAACTCCCAAGCAGAAGAATTTAAGAAATTCCTTGATAATGTTCCTAATTGCCCGATAAAAGTCAAAAAATATACAGGGCAAGAAAGTTCAGCCGAAAAAATCGATATTCAGCAAAATCCCCCCCATATCCTCCTGACGAATTATGTCATGTTGGAATTGATGTTAACCCGTGTTTATGAATTATCCTTAATTGTCTCTCCTCACCTAAAATACCTCGTATTAGATGAATTACACACTTACAGAGGTCGTCAAGGGGCTGATGTAGCCTTAGTTATCCGTAAACTGAAACAACGTAACCATAGCCAAAATATAATCTGTATTGGTACATCTGCAACCATGTCCACTGAGGGTACAAGGGAGAATCGTCAAAAAACCGTTGCTACCGTTGCCAGTAAACTATTTGGGGTGGAAATTCAACCTCAACAAGTCATTGATGAAACCTTAGAAAAAGCGATTACTCGTCCTTTTCCCACTGTCAAGGAATTACAAGATAGTATTAATGAAGGTTTACCATCCTTCGACCAAAAAACCTCAGAAACTTTCAAAAATCATCCTCTCAGTGCGTTTATTGAAATGACTTTTGGTTTAGAAGAAAAAGACGGTCATTTACAACGAAAATCGCCCATTTCCTTACAAGAAGGGGCTAATCAACTAGCTGAATTAACCCAAATTGACCCCGAAACCTGTTTAAATGTCTTAAAAGAGATGTTTTTATGGAGTAGCGACTTAAACAGCCAAAATGAAAGCAATAAACTCCCATTAGGTTTATCCTTCCGTCTCCATCAATTTATCTCTCAAGGAGGAAGTGTCTATGCAACCCTTGAACCCCATGATAAGAGAGAATTAACCCTCGAAGGACAGTATAAAACTACGGGCGATCGCCTCTTATTTCCTATAGTATTCTGTCGTGAATGTGGTCATGATTATTATGGAGTTAAGTATGATCGAGATAGAAATCTTGTTACCCCCCTTTTGCCTACCACCCTTGAAGAAGAAGACGAAGACACCCAAGAAGGATATATAACTTTAGACGAACGAGATTTATGGAGTATTCAAGATGAAGACCGTTTACCCGATAATTGGTATCGTAACTTAAAGAGTGGACGGAAGATTAACAAGGACTTTGAGAATTTTATTCCTAGAAAACTTTATATCTATTCCAATGGTAGCATTGTAACAGGGGCAGTCAGTAAAGATGAGCCGATTCAACCTGTACCCTGTTGGTTTATCCCTAAACCATTCCTAACCTGTCTTAACTGTGGGGTAGTTTATACCAAAAAACCCAGTGAATATATCAAACTAGCCCGTTTAAGCAGTGAAGGACGCAGTACCGCTACCACCTTACTTTGTCTATCCACTGTCAACCGTTTAAAACGAAATCCCAAAGTGGATAACAATGCCCAAAAAATCCTCAGTTTCACCGATAATCGTCAAGATGCCTCCTTACAAGCAGGGCATTTCAACGATTTTGTACAAACCTCATTTTTAAGAGCGAGTTTAAATAAAGCCTTACAAAAAGAAAAGACATTAACCCATAAAAAATTAGCCGCCACAGTGGTTAAATATATGGGATTATCTCAAGCTGACTATGCGGAAACTCCCTCCGACTCAGGTAGTGGAAAAAGACGCAATGAAGAAGCCTTTGAGCATTTAATCGAATATCGCCTCTATGAAGACTTAAAACGAGGATGGCGTATCGTTCAGCCTAATTTGGAACAATCAGGCTTATTAACCATTGAATATGACGAATTAAAGGAACATTGTAGCAATCAATCCGCATGGGAAAAACATCCTCATCCCATCCTCTTAAAAGCTACTCCTGAGCAACGTTTAAAGGGTATGATCGTCCTTTTAGATCAACTACGGAAAAAATTAGCCCTTGACGCTGAAATACTACAAGAACAGGAGATAAAGGAGTTAAAACGAGAGGTAAATCAAGCCCTAAAGGAAAATTGGAAGATTGATAAAAATGAATATACCCCACCTGCTACCTCAGCCACCATTTTAAGCACTGGGGGCAGTTCAGTTAAATTAACCCCCCGTAGTAAAGTAGCAGGTTATTTGCGTTCTCCTGCGGTATGGGATTGGTTAACTAATCCTTTGACTGAAGATGAATACTCCAAGTTAATTGAAGCCTTAGTCAGTATTTTAAAGGATGGGGGTTATTTAAAAGGTGATAACGACAATCTTCAACTAAGAATTGATTCTATGGTATGGAAAGCTCAAAAAGTAGCATTTATCCCCATCGATCCCACTACTATCAAAAGATTACAGGGTAGTGAGCAAGATAGTAAACAAAATAGTAAACAAGATAGTCAACGGGTGAATAAATTTTTCCAAGACTTTTATCAAGTCCAAGCCCAAACCATACAAGCAATGGAGGGGCGAGAGCATACTGGACAAGTAACTAATCAAAATCGACAGGAAAGAGAAGATAAATTCAGAAAAGGTGAGTTAGCAACCCTATTTTGTTCCCCTACGATGGAATTAGGCATTGATATTCGAGATTTAAACGTAGTTCATCTCAGAAATGTCCCCCCCAATCCTGCTAACTATGCACAACGTAGTGGACGTGCAGGACGAGGAGGACAAGAAGCCTTAGTAATTACCTATGCCGCTTCGGGGAGTGGACATGATCAGTATTTTTATCACCGTCAACCGCAGATGGTGTCAGGGGTGGTTGCACCGCCTAAATTAGAGTTAGGCAACCCAGACTTGATTAAATCTCATCTTTATTCTTTATGGTTATTTTATACTAATACCAGTTTAGGAAACTCAATGAATGAGATAATGGATTTAAGTAAATCTGATTATCCCATTTTAGAGAGCTTAAAAGCCCAATTAACTCTTTCTGAAGAGCAATTACAGACTTGTATTCAAGATGCTCAACAAATTCTTAATGATACTTTCTGTAAGGAAGATTTAACTCGCACCAGTTGGTATAGTGAGGATTGGGTTAAACAAGTCCTTAAGAATGCCTTTTATAGTTTTGATCGTGCCTGCGATCGTTGGCGTAAACTTTATCAAGAAGCGGAAAATCAACTGAGAGAAGCTCGTGAAATTAAAGATAAAAGTCGCACTGGTAGTCTAGCAGAATCAGATAAAGAAAAAGCAGAACAATTAGAGAAAGATGCCTCACGTCAACTAGATTTACTGGTAGGAATGGTCAAAAAAGAAAGATCCATGAGTGAATTTGAATTCTATCCCTATCGTTATTTTGCCAGTGAAGGATTCCTACCAGGTTTTAATTTTCCTCGCATCCCCCAGCGCTGTTTCATTCCTGCTGGTGATAAGGGGGAATTTATTTCCCGTCCTCGTAATGTAGCAATTCGAGAGTTAGCACCACGTAATATTGTTTATTATGAAGGCAGTAAGTTTCAAATCAGCAAAACCAGAGTCTCCCTCAAGGGTGTGAACTACGATACAGTTACTTGCTGTGAAAAATGTGGTTATTTTCACGATGGCAAAACCTTAAATCGTAATACCTGTCAAAATTGTGGATCAGCCTTAACAGATCGTTTAGACTATGGTTTAAAAATGGACACGATGATTACCCGAAGACGGGAACGCATTACTTGTGATGAAGAAGAGCGGTTGAAATACGGTTATCGTCTTACCACTCATTTTCGTTATGCTGAGGGAAAGAAAAAAGAAGCTGTAGTAAGTTTATCTACGGGAATAGAGAATAGAGAATCGGGAGTAGGAAATAGCGAACAATCCGACTCAAGACTCACGACTTCCCACTCTCGTCAAAACAATGAAACGGAATTATTAAAACTAACTTATGGCGAAACCGCAGAAATTAGACGCATAAATCGAGGGTTACGACGCTCTCAAATCAAAGGTTTTACCTTAGACACTCAAACGGGGGAATGGGGAGATACCAATGGAAATAACTCTACTTCTAGCCAACAACTTCAAACAGGGGTTAATTTAATGGTATCGGATACTTGTAATATTTTGTTGGTTGAACCTTTGAAGTTGCCTAATAATCAAGTCAATGAATTTTTAACAACTTTTCAATATGCTTTAGAACGATCGATACAGGCTTATTATAAGCTAGAAATGGATGAATTAGGCTCAGAACGCTTAGGAGACGGTGGTTATCTTCTATTTTGGGAGGCTTCCGAAGGTGGTGCTGGGGTTTTATCTCAACTATTTAACGATTCTGATGCTTTTCGTCATTTAGCCCATTGTGCTTTAGATATTTGTCATTTTATCCATGATAAGCCTAGTTGTTCTGTTGCTTGTTACGAATGTCTGTTATCCTATCAAAATCAATTTGATCATCCTTTGTTAGATCGTCATCTCATCAAGGATTTCTTAATGGAATTAACCCAAAGTGAGTTAAGTTGTCTTCAATCTCAGTCTAGTGGTCATTTTGATGATTTAATGGCACATACTGATCCTAATTCTGACTATGAGCGAATAGTTTTACGGGCGATCGCCGACATGGGTTTACCCTTACCAGATAAAGCACAAGACTATTTTCCAGAAGCTGAATGTAAGCCTGATTTTACTTACACCAAGGCGAAATTAGCGATTTTCTGTGATGGTTCAGTCCATGATAATCCTACTCAGGTACAACTCGATCGAATTAAACGTCAAGATTTTGAGTTTTTAACTGGTTATAAACCTTTTATTTTTGATTATAAACATGATTTAATTGAGCAGGTTAATTCCCTCAAATATTTATTGTATTGACAAATTTAATATAGTAACGTTACGAGTATTCTTGGGCTAAATACCGCCTCCATCAACTTAGTTTATTTTTGTCATTTTCATCCTTTTTCTTATAGAACCCCAGCAATTCTCATTTTGACCTAAAGCCAAATTTTCCGAGTCTGTGTTCAACGAAGGAATAAACCTTTTAGAGATATTTATTGCAACCATTGTCAATAAAACTGGCTCAAAATTCCATAATCAGAATTGCTGATAGAACCCATATGGTAAGTTGGCAAACAGAACCCTTTAAAAAATTACTATTTCCCGAAGGAGAAAAGAAAGAAGAAGAAGAAAAAATAGAAGAAAAAGAAGAAATCAATACTTGGAAAAAAAGTTTAAAGAAAATAGTAAGGATGATTGAGCCATTAATCTTATTTTGGTTAATAACACCATAGTTAAAAATGGTAAATTCATCAAGATTATTAGAAGGATTGAATAATTTATTATTGATTACTCATGGTTCTGAATTATATTTTCCTACAGGATAATTGTTTGTATTTTTTGATAGTTGATTCGGAGTTTGACAAAAGAGGGTTATCAAGAGGGTAGGACTTACACCTACATGATGATTAAGTTGTCAATGTACTAAAATTGATACATTACCGCTAATCCCTTAGATTGTAAATCTAATTTCTTAACTCATTACTCCACTTCTGCAAGAAGTCTATTATGCCTCTATCTCGTATTATTACCATCGTTGTCGGCTTAAGTTTTATTTTTGGGTTAATGTTATGGTTAATTAGTGCTTTATCTCGTCTTTACAGCGAAATTGCGTGGACTAGCCCATTTTTAGCTAATTTTCTAGTATTTATTCTTATTGTCTTGCTCATTTGCTTTATTGCTATTTTTATCTACTATTTAGGTATTCTTCCTAATGGTAAAACTACTACTAAAGGAAAACGTCGTCGAATTTTACCTGCCTTACCCGCAGAAAAAAATGAAATTGCCTCTAAAACTATTGAAGCAGTTAAAAAGCAAGTAGCACAAATTCAGGATGAAGTTACTCAAAAAGCATTACTCGTCAAATCTCAACAAATTGAGAAGAATTTAACTACTGGTATCTTAAAAGTAGCAGTTTTTGGTACGGGTAGCGCTGGTAAAACTTCCCTCGTCAATAGCTTAATGGGTGAAATGGTAGGTAGTGTTAACGCAAGTATGGGAACAACAACCGAAGGTGTGACTCATAGTCTAAAACTTCCTCAAGGCCATCGAGAAATTTTGATTACCGATACTCCTGGCATTTTAGAAATGGGGGCAAAAGGTGAAATTAGAGAACAATTAGCACGACAATTGGCTACAGAAGCGGATTTATTACTATTCGTCTGTGATAACGATTTACGCGCCTCAGAGTTTACTCCTTTAGAGGCTTTAGCTAGTATCGGGAAGCGATCGCTGTTAATCTTGAACAAGATAGACTTATATTCGGAAGAAGAACAAGAGATAATTTTAACTAATCTTAAAGAAAGAGTAAAAAATTTTATTGCCCCAGTAGATGTATTAAAAGCCTGTGCAAATCCTCAACCTGTGCAGTTTTCTGAAGATGAAATGATACAACCAGAAGTAGAAATAACTGCCGTCATCAAACGTTTAGCGGCGATTTGTCGGGCGGAAGGAGATGATTTATTAGCCGATAATATTTTATTACAATCCCAAAGATTAGGAGAAGAAGCAAGAAAATTAATCAGTCAACAACGGGGGCGAGAAGCGGATAAAATTATTGTGCGTTATCAGTGGATTGGTGCAGGAGTGATTGCCTGTACACCTTTACCTGTGTTGGATATGTTAGCAACGGCGGCAGTAAATGCGCAAATGGTGGTAGAAATTGGACAAGTTTATGGTTGCGAATTAAATAGCGATACAGGAAAAGATTTAGCGGTATCTTTAGGTAAAACTCTTGTTAGTTTAGGAGTGGTTAAAGGTGCAGTAGAATTAATTGCTAAAGCCTTACAATTTACAGCCGCAACTTATGTTGTCGGTAAAGTTATTCAAGGTATTAGCGCCGCATATTTAACCCGTATTGCTGGTAAAAGTTTTGTGGAATATTTCCGTCAGGATCAAGATTGGGGTGACGGTGGTATAACAGAAGTAGTGCAAAGACAATTTAAACTCAGTCGTAAGGATGAATTTATCAAAGGTTTTGTACAAGATGCGATTACTAAAGTAATTGAACCCATCAAAGATACCTTAGATAATAATTTTAATGAACAAATAGAGGAAAGTAACGAAATTTATTTTGATGAAAGCGACGACTGGGGAAGTAATGATAAATCTAAAGATTATTGGTACTAAATTTTGTTGATCCTGCCATGATTTTTCCTCCTGTTTAAGAACGTTGATTAAAATTAGCGGTATAGTTTTTTGTATTTCAGTTATCATTACAAGTAGTTTAAATATAACTAAAACTATTCTGTGTTAGTTACACTACTTTGAATTTGTAGTAAAGAACGTTTCAACATTGGCAAATCAATCTGTACCGTTTCCCAAATCATGACTAAATTCAGGCGAAAATACTCATGAATTACCATATTTCGCAATCCTCTAATCTGACTCCAAGGAATGTTTGAATCAAATTGCCACTGCTTCACCAATAACCGCTAACCCGTATAAAATTACCCGTAAAGCCTGTTGATTTTGAGAAAAGGTGTCAAAATTTAAGTCTTTTACCGTACTTTCAATAACAGCAATCTCCGTCAACATATCGTTAATTCGTAGCTCAAGTTCCCTAGATGGCACGAATCACCTCCTTTAAAACCGTTTCCTTGAGATGAGGACGCAGAGAATCAGGTGTACCAATATCAATGGAACAACCGAATAAATTTTCTAAATAACCCTTTAACCTCAACAAAGTAAACAATCCTACTGGATGAGTAAAATCAACTAAAAAATCTATATCACTATTTTCTGTCTCTTCACCCCTTGCCACCGAACCAAATAAAAATAATTCTTTAACGGCAAAATCACGGAGTTGAGTTTGATGAGCTTTGACAATATCAAGAACTTGTTGCTTATTCATAAGAATATATCTCCAAAAAAACTGATTTTCTCTCAATTATGACTAAATATTTTTTGAATCCTCCTCTATTCAGAACGTTTATTAAAATTAGACAGCAATTAGCACGACAATTAGCTGAAGATGAAATGATACAACCTGACATTGAAATAACCTCAGTAATTAAGCGTTTAGCGGCGATTTGTCGGGGGGAAGGAGATGATTTATTAGCTGACAACATTTTATTGCAATCCCAACGATTAGGAGAAGAAGCGAGAAAATTAATCAGTCAACAACGGGTGCGAGAAGCAGATAAAATCATCGTGCGTTATCAGTGGATTGGAGCGGGAGTAATTGCCTGTAAACATTAGTAGTGCAAAGACAATTTAAACTTAGCCGAAAAGATGAATTTATCAAAGGTTTTGTCCAAGATGCTATAAAAATGATAGAATAATACCCAGATATTCAAGGGATTGACTTCCCTAGCTTCTTCCGTCGAGACAAATATCACCCAAGAAAATGTAATGGTGACGCGCTTGGTAAGTTAAAACATTAATGTTTGTTAAGTTAAGCATTAATAGTAAAGTCGAAAAAACTCAAAAATAAGAATTTAGATCCTTCGGCGGTAGGGCATATCGTGGAAGTAAAAATAAAATGCTTGTTGATTCGGTCTGACGGGGATTTTGAGAGTAATCTTGAAATCTAGTTAAGAGGATAAGAAACAAGAATCACCCATCATAATCTTTGATTTGATGGTGTGAGTGTCAATACCCGTGTAATTGATCCGATTAAAGATACTTTAGATAATAATTTTAATGAGGAAATAGAAGATAGTAAGCAGATAAAGATGATCACTTTCTTATCTTCCATGGACTTCTATTGATAACTTGATTACCATTAATGAAAAGATACCCAAAGAATTTTATTTTATTTAGATGAAAGGTTATTATGTAGAGTGTAAAGTTGAAAATTTGATTGATTTTAACACTAAACGTTACCCAGAATGAGCAAGGGAAGAATTACTAGATCGTCTTTTTCATATTTAAAAAACCTTAAAAATTTAATGAAAGAAAAAAAAATCCCTAAAAGATAACATTATGAACAATAAATATCAACAAAACAAACATAAAATAATTTTAGCTTTATTAGTTGGAATAATACCATTAATCGAAGTATTTTCCTCTGGGGTAAATGCGATTGAATTTCCTGACGCACCAAAAAGAGATGCACCAAAAGCCACCGCCGCAGGAGGAAGAAGAGGAGGTTGTGTGCAAGGTAATTTACCCATTACAGCCCTAACACCTAGTAATGATAATTATATTCAAACGGTATCTAATCAACCACAATTTTTTGTTTATATTCCTCCCACTAAAGCTAAATTTGCTCAATTTATTCTCAGAGAAGAAAAAGGTAAAGATTTAGATATTCAAGAAATAAAAATAACAGAAGATAACCGAATTATTAACATTAATTTATCCGATAAAATTACATTAGAAACTGATAAAAAATATATATGGGAAGTTTCTCTTATTTGTAATCCGATGTTTATTAACACCAGTAATCATACCAAAGGAATTATTGAAAAAGTTTCTTTGAATGAAGAGACGAAAAAGCAATTATCAACTAATTTAGAAACTCTTAAACAAGCTGAAATTTATGCCAAGCAAGGAATTTGGCAAGATACTTTATCTTTAGTGGCTACGATGAAAGAATCTCAACCCCAACAGTGGCAAGAATTATTAACTTCTGTGGGATTAGATAGCTTAATTGATAAACCATTGATATTAAAGAATGATTAAGAAACAAACTATTGATAATGAGTAATGATTAAGAAACAAACTATTGATATTAAAGAATGATTAATCAAAAAATATTGGTTTTTCCATGACCAAGAAGAATAGTTTACAATACTTAACAACCTTCTATTCTCAAAAAAGTCATGATGATGAAACGCATAGTTTTAATTACTGGATTTGAAACCTTCAACAGTGGTTTATATCGTCAGGCGGCGACTCTCGCTACATCTGGTTGTGAAAATTTAGAAGTAATCGTTTTCAGTGATAACAGTATCACCAGTGAAAGAAAAAAAGTCGAATTCGCTTTACAAACTGCTGATGTGTTTTTTGCTAGTCTGATTTTCGACTATGATCAAGTAATGTGGTTAAGGGAAAAAATAAGTCATATTCCCATTCGTCTGGTTTTCGAGTCAGCTTTAGAGTTAATGAGTTTAACTCAAATTGGTAAATTTGCCATTGGTGATAAGCCCAAAGGGATGCCAAAACCGATACAATTCATCTTGAGTAAGTTTACGAATAGTAAGGAAGAAGATAAACTGGCAGGATATATCAGCTTTTTAAAAACAGGACCAAAATTATTAAAGTACATTCCTGTTAAAAAAGTCCAAGATTTACGCAACTGGTTAATTATTTACGGTTATTGGAATGCAGGAGGGGTTGACAATGTTGCCTCTATGTGTTGGTATTTAGCAGAAAATTATCTTGGCTTAAAAGTATCAGAGATTCCTCCCGTCATGGAAACTCCTAATATGGGGTTACTTCATCCCGATTATGAGGGTTATTTTACTTCTCCTAGTGAGTATTTGAATTGGTATTTGAGGAATGATCCCCCCCAACCCCCCTTAATAAGGGGGGAGTTAACTCCTGTTGTGGGTATATTGTTATATCGTAAGCACGTTATCAGCAAATTGCCTTATATTCCTCAATTAATTCGTTACTTTGAAGAAGCAGGATTGATTCCCCTTCCCATTTTTATTAATGGGGTAGAAGGTCATGTTGCCGTAAGGGATTGGATGACAACAGATTATGAGCAAGAAAAACGCCGTCAAGGTATTAATGAAACTCTATCGTTATCTAAGGATGCAGTGAAAGTTGATGCGGTAATCTCTACCATCGGTTTTCCTTTGGTGGGTGGTCCTGCTGGTAGTATGGAGGCTGGAAGACAGGTAGAAGTTGCTAAACGTATCTTAACGGCAAAAAATATTCCCTACATTGTCGCTGCACCTCTGTTAATCCAAGATATTCATTCATGGGTGCGTAAGGGTATCGGTGGTTTGCAAAGTGTGGTATTATACGCTTTACCTGAGTTAGATGGGGCAATAGATACTATCCCATTGGGTGGTTTAGTCGGTGAAGATATATATTTAATTCCTGAAAGAGTTAAACGTCTTACTGGTAGAGTTAACAACTGGATTAAGTTAAGAAGAAAAGAAAAAGGCGATCGCAAAGTTGCTATTATCTTATATGGTTTTCCTCCCGGATATGGTGCAACAGGTACAGCCGCCTTATTAAATGTGCCTAAATCTCTGCAAAAATTACTAACAGCATTAAAGAAAGAAGGTTATAACGTTGATAATATCCCCGAAGACGGTGAGGAAATTCTTAAACAAGTTAAAACCGCCGATGATTTTATTTCATATTCTGCCCCTAAATCCCCAAAATTGGGGACTTTTTCACCACCAGAATTGGGGGAGGGGGGGCGTATTGCCTCAGAATTAGGAGAAAAGGGGCAAAATCACCCCCAGAATTGGGGGAAAGGGGGCAAAAATACCGTTGATGTGAAGACCCTTGATCGATGGTTAGGATATATACTAATTAATAAGATACAAAAACAATGGGGAAATCTCACTCAAACAGGCATTAAAACCATCGGTGATAAATTCCAAATTGGCGGTATTCAACTCGGTAACGTCTGGATTGGAGTACAACCTCCTCTTGGTATAGCGGGAGATCCCATGAGATTAATGTTTGAAAAGGATTTAACTCCTCATCCTCAATACACCGCCTTTTATAAATGGCTGCAAAACGACTTTCAAGCCGATGCGATTATCCACTTCGGAATGCACGGCACAGTGGAATGGTTGCCAGGTAATCCTTTAGGTAATACGGGTTATTCGTGGTCAGATGTACTATTAGGCGACTTACCGAATTTATACATTTACGCTGCTAACAATCCTTCAGAATCTATGTTGGCGAAAAGAAGGGGTTATGGTGTGATTATCTCTCACAACGTGCCTCCTTACGGCAGGGCGGGGTTATATAAAGAGTTAATGGCATTAAAAGAGTTAATTAACGAGTATCGAGAAGATACAGAGAAAAATCAGCTATTAAAAGGGGATATTATCCAAAAAATAGTCGATAGTGGCTTATATAAAGATTGCAAATTTACCGAAGGGGAAAAACTGGGTATCGAATTTACTGCTGAAAATGCCAAGTTATTCAGTAAACAGGCGTTAAATGAATATTTTGTTCAAATATACGACTATTTGCAAATTGTCGAGCAAAGATTATTTTCCTCTGGTTTACACATCTTAGGCGAAAAACCCACCCAAGAGCAACTGCAATCTTACCTTGAGGCTTATTTCGATGATACTTATAGTCAACAAAACTTCGCCCAAGAGTTAAACAATAGCGACTTATTCGCCAGAGTGGAGAAAAAAGCAGAAAAAGAGGAAGAATTAAAGCAACGTTTTGCACAACAACAGTTAATCAGTGACTTGTTAATGCAGACAGAAGGCGAATTGACTAATTTACTACGAGGTTTAAACGGTGAATATATCCCCCCTGCGCCAGGGGGTGACTTACTGCGAGATGGTGCTGGAGTACTTCCTACGGGTCGTAACATCCACGCATTAGATCCCTATCGGATGCCTTCTCAGGGGGCGTATTTAAGAGGTAGGGAGATTGGTAAGAAGATTATTGAGCAAAATTTAGCAGAAAACGGCAGTTATCCTGAGACTGTCGCCGTTATGTTATGGGGATTGGATGCCATTAAAACAAAAGGCGAATCTATCGGTATTTTACTAGAATTAGTGGGGGCGCAACCAGTAAAAGAAGGCACAGGGCGCATAGTTAGATATGAGTTAATGCCCTTAGAAAAAGTAGGGCATCCTCGCATTGATATTTTAGGCAATTTATCGGGGATTTTCCGTGATACTTTTACTAATATTATCGAATTGTTAGATGATTTGTTCGATCGAGCTTCTAAAATAGAGGAATCCACTGAAAATAACTTTATTCGTAAGCATTACCTTGAATTAAAGGAAAAAGGTATTGATAACCCCTCCGCACGACTGTTTTCTAATCCTAGCGGTGATTTTGGCTCATTAGTAAATGATCAAGTTGTCGATGGTAACTGGGAATCAGGGGATGAATTAGCGGATACATGGAAGAATCGCAACGTGTTTAGTTATGGTAGAAAGGATAAGGGTAACGCGCGCCCCGAAATTTTAGATAAACTATTACAAACTAGCACTACCGTTGTGCAGGAAATCGACTCGGTGGAGTATGGCTTGACGGATATTCAAGAATATTATGCCAATACGGGAGGCTTGAAACGTGCCGCCGAAAAGCAAAGCGGTAAAAAAGTATCAGCTAGTTTTGTAGAAAGTTTCTCTAAAGATACCACTCCTCGTAAATTAGAGCAGGTTTTGCGCATGGAATACCGCACAAAATTACTTAACCCTAAATGGGCGAAAGCTATGGCTGATGAGGGTTCTGGCGGTGCTTACGAAATCTCTCAACGGATGACAGCGTTAATCGGTTGGGGTGGAGTAGCAGATTTTACGGATAATTGGGTATATGATCAAGCTGTTGATACCTATGTATTAGATCAAGATATGGCGAATAAGTTGAGGGAAGCGAATCCCGAAGCCTTCCGTAATATTGTCGGTAGAATGTTGGAGGCGAATGGGCGCGGTTTTTGGGATGCGGATGAGGAGAAATTAGACAAACTCAAAGGTTTATATGAGAAAACAGAGGATGAGTTAGAGGGGGTTACGCTATAATAAAATCTGAATATATTATTGTTTATTATCAAGAATTATCAAGGAGTATTTTATATCGATCGCAGATTTAATTAAAGCGGAAATTGATAACATTCCTGAAGATAAATTAGCAGAGTTATATCAGTCTATTAAACAGTTCGTAATGTCAATCTCCGCAAATATTAGAGGTGAAAGAATTAAAAGATTTAAAGGATAAAATAGTATTAGAAGCTGGTTTATCGATTCCAGTAGATTTCATTATCACTGGTGATTTAGACTTGATAGTTTTAGATTCTTTTCGAGGTATTAAAATTCTAAATCATAATGATTTTAAGTTAACAATTTTATCCTGAAAATATTAATGACTCATTTTGTTTCTATTTTTTCGGTTCTGTCCTTACTTTATCAAAATCATCATCACCTATTTCAATCTCAAATTCTTCTTCTAGTCTGCCGATAAAACCACTCTATAAAACCGTAAGCACTTTCACCTGTAAATAAATTTAGGGAATAGTGTACTTTTCCTCCTTTCGCAAAAAATTCTCCAATGTTTGCTGGACGTGAGTAACTAATATTAGAAAATCCATAGGAATAATAACATTCAGACTGTAATAATTCTAAATCTAAAATAATATCTTCAGGGTCTGCTTCTGTTTCTTCTAATATTATTTGTGTGAGTTTTTCAAGAGTTTTATTATATAGATTTTCATATTCTAAAAAATTCATATTAAACATCTCCTTAATTATTTAATGGATTGATATAATTTTAAGCCTTCGATAAAACGAAAATCTTTTTGATTGAGGGTGTATAAATCGAATTGATAAATTAATGCGGTTGAGGCAATTAAAGCATCTGGGATAGTTAATTTATGACTGAGGGAATATGTTTCCATGAGTTGGATAAATTGATTTGACACTTTTAAGTCAATGGGTAAAATACGAATTGATGTTAAATGTTTTTTGATTTTATTTAACTCCGCTTTATTAATAGCACCATAGTATAACTCGCTTTGAGTAATAATACTAATAGCCAATTTCTTGACTCCAATTTGATTTAATTCACCAATAACTTGAGGATTATTTTTATACAACTCTATCAAAATATTTGTATCACAGAGTATCATTTATTTCTATCCAACCATGCTTGTTTACGAATTGATTCGATCGAGGTTTCTCTATCTTGCCATAAACCTGCGAGAGAAAAAAAATCTTCTTCATCAATATCTTTTAAAGATTCGTCACAAGTATCTTTTAATTTGTCCATATGACTTTTTATGAGAGACTTATCTTGTGTCAAATTTTCTTGATGATATTTTTCTTGAAGATACTCCGCATAATGTAATAATTCCGCTTGGAGAGACACGGGCATTTTTTCCACAGTTTCCCATATTCTAGTTTTTAATTCCATTGATTTTGCTCATAATTTTCTAATTCTTTTGACACTATTTTATAGTAATTTATTAATCATTACTGTTTAATTATAAGTTCGATCGAGCCTGTTAATAGCAACCATCAATATAGGGTGGGCGGAATGTGGGTTATAATTATATTGAGGCAAAATCTCGTACGGTTAAAATTTGATTTTCTTCTAAAGAATTAACTGCGCTTTGAGGTACTATTATTACATTAACTGATTCTCCGATGGCGTTAAATATTTCTAAAATATATCCATTTTCTCCACCTTCAGGATGAGGTACAGTATCAATTAGAGTGGCAATATCTCCTTTTTTTAATTCAAATTCTGGAAAATCTTTATTTAAACAGACTCTTTGATATAATTTAATCATCATTTTTTTTCCTTCTTTGGTTTCAAAGTGATAAACTGAATTTGATCATCTATTTTTCGTTTTAACCAAATCGTAATTACAGATAAATTGTAATTATTTATTCCTTTTAATTCCCCTGATACTTGATAAAATATACCATATTCATTAACTTTATCTTCTATGGCATCATAGTCTTTAGTTAATTGAATAATAGCAGATTTTAATTGTTCTGGATTTGTCAATGTAAATCCTGCTTGTGCTAAAAACTTTGATTTATCATCTTGCTCTCTATATAATAATAAATATTGGGTAATTTTAGCAGTGGGAATAATAATATTTTCACCTAATTTCATGTTTAAAAGTTACCATATAAAATTATCACTAAAGCTATAATTACAAACTCTACTTATATTTTTTATTTTAAATGAAAAGACCAATTGCGGGCGCGCAGCGTGCCGTTGGCATCGACTTATTTTCAGGCTGTGGAGGAATGTCATTAGGTTTAGAAGCCTCTGGATTCGATGTTGCCGTTGCCGTAGAGTTTGACGCTATTCATGCCTTGATTCATCATTTGAATTTTCCCTACACTCATACTATTTGTCAAGACATAAACCATCTCAACACCGACTATTTAAAAGGGCAACGGCGATTATGTTAGATATTCCTCTCTTGTCGAAAAATCAAAGTGATTATCGCTTTATTGATGAAATTAATTTATTATCTTATCCTTAAAATGAATAAATAGTATCATAATGATAGCGACAAGATATAGTAATAATCGAATCATCATCAACTTTATACACTAATCGATGATTTCAAAACTTATTTTTCTCATATTCTTCTAAGTTTATAGATACTATATTACCTAAAGCCTCAAGGTATTTATCAATTATGTCACGATCGACAACGAGATAATTTTGTGTATAATCATGTAGGCTCAAATCATACGGATATATCAAAACAACGTTTTCAAAATACCCTTGCCTAACTTACTCTTTGCCATGTTAATTGTTGATTATGACATTGCCAACGAATTAAATTAGCTGGGGATTTTATTTGTAAAGTCGGTAAGTTTAAGGCTTTTCGAGGTGCATCGGTGACGAGGGCGATCGCCTGTGCTACATCACAAATAGCCCATTTAACAAGATTTTGTGCGCCCATAAATAAGGGTAAAGTCGTGCCAGATAAAGTACCATCTGGTAATATTGCAGTCCCATTCTTAACTTCAATTGTGCGATCATCCCAAGGGTAAAAACCATCATCTAATCCCATTGGCGATAAGGCATCACTGACTAAGAAAATTCCTTCTTGATAATTACTAGCGTGTAAAATCAGTTTTAACATTGTTTCACAAACATGATTACCATCGGCGATTAAACCACAATAAACATGAGGGTTAACGATGGCTTCCCCTAATAATCCGCATTGTCGATGATGAAGGTTAGGCATAGCATTAAAAGCGTGTGTTACCATAGAAGCACCTTGACAAAAAGCCTCCTTAGCCTGTTGTGCAGTGGCCTGAGAATGCCCTAAACTAACGACAATGCCATGGGAATGTAAAAAAGGTATAATTTGCCCTGTGGTGTCTAATTCAGGTGCTAAGGTGATAATTTTAACGATGTCGCCATATTCCCCTAAAACTTGTTTGACATTATCTAAAGTTAGAGGGAATAAATATTGGGCAGGATGTGCCCCTCTTTTATCATAATTTAAAAAAGGCCCTTCTAAATGAACTCCGATTATTTGCGCTTGTGAAGTTTTTTTTGGTAGATTTATATACTCATTAATTACTTTTAATGATTGGTGAATTTTTGGGATAGAAGTTGTGACAATAGTGGGCAAAAATTGATTAATTCCTTGTTGCCATAAATAAGCACAAATTTCGTCAAGTTTTTCCATATCATTAATACTTAAATCAGGAAAAGCTAACCCTAAACAGCCATTAATTTGTAAATCAATTCCCCCTAAAGAAAGCCAATCACCTTCTAAATCTAAATCCGTTTTTTCTGATAAATTAGTATCCGTAATAGAAGTAACGTAGTTATTTTCAATGGTGATAGTTTGTAAATTTTTATAACCAATTAATCTGGCATTAGTAATAACTTTTTTAATATTCATTTTGTATATGTGATAATGGTAAATTATTGCTGAATAATTAAAGATTAAAGATTAAAAATCAATCTAAATCTTACTATACAGTCAAAGCTAACATCAGTAAAAATCTTAGAAAAGAAAAATTATCACGGATTTATTTTGCAAAATTTTTAGCTCTACTACTTTGAATATGATAAATTATGTCTAAGAAAAGGTGTCAGGCATCAGGTATTAGGTTAAATTCAAACTGTTAATTTATAATAATTGCATTTTTAAAATACTCAAAGCTATACTGATTAAAGTTTACATTAATTATTTTCTATTAATTTGTCATAACTACTGTAGGAGAGGCAAATTTTTTTAATTCTGGTTTAATAAAAAATAAAATATTGATATTATTAGTGACATTTTTATCAGAAATCTTTACTTTAAATCAAAAGTACCTGACAATGAAATTGAAAGATTATATCTTAACAAGGGAAATTTATGGTTATAGATACTGCTACTTTACTGGTATCTTGTCCTGATCAACAAGGTTTAGTGGCAAAAATTGCTAGTTTTATTTACTCTAACGGTGGTAATATTATTCATGCTGATCATCATACAGATTTAGAAGCAGGTTTATTTTTATCTCGTATTGAATGGCAATTACAAGGTTTTAATTTACCAAAAGACTTAATAGGTAGGGCATTTAACGCCATCGCACAACCATTAAAGGCAGATTGGCAACTACATTTTTCTGAGACAATACCAAAAGTAGCAATTTGGGTTAGTCAACAGGATCATTGTCTTTATGATTTATTATGGCGCATACAAGCAAAAGAATTAAAAGCAAAAATTGGTTTAATTATAAGTAACCATGAGAAACTTGCGTCTATTGCCGAACAATTCGGTATAGAATATCATTACTTACCTATTAATAATAGTAATAAAAAAGAGCAAGAATTAAAACAATTAGAATTACTTAAAAAAGCTGATATAGACTTAGTTATTTTAGCAAAATATATGCAAGTCTTAAGTTCAGATTTTCTGCAAAATTTTCCTAATGTAATTAATATTCATCATTCTTTTTTACCTGCTTTTATAGGGGCAAAACCTTATCATCAAGCCTATTCCAGAGGAGTAAAAATTATTGGTGCGACAGCCCATTATATCACTCAAGACTTAGATGCAGGACCAATTATTGAACAAGATGTTGTTAAAATTAGTCATAGAGATACCGTAGAAGATTTGATTAGAAAAGGAAAAGATTTAGAAAAAATTGTTTTAGCTAGAGGGGTTAGATTACATTTACAACATCGTGTTTTAGTTTATGGAAATCGTACCGTAGTTTTTGCATAACTTAGGGCGTGTCATTAATTAAGCCATGTAACGATTGCATAAATATCACAAAGAATTAACAATATTTTCAATATCTAAATCATCAATAATTCCTGCTATTAATCCAAGATAAGCTAAAGTTTTGATAGTAATTTGTTGTGTCATTTATTAACTAAAAAACCGATGATTAAACGATAAAATTATTTTAACCAATATTTTTAGACTTTTCTTTATTTACTATCATATTTAAACTTTAGAAGTATGTAATTTAATATAATTAAATAATATTGTTTATGTATCTTTGTTCCTATTCTTTTAAAATATGCGGAATGTGGGTTTTAACCTTAGTTTGAAATAAACTTTTTAAGAATCCTCATGACTTTAGCAGTCACAGTTGAATTTTACTTAAATTAGCCCTCGGATTATCTTTACTAATTTCTCTGATTTTTTCATAATATTCTTTTTCTTGAACACTGATATTATTAGGAGTGGCTAGGGCGATTTTGACTAATAAATCACCATAATCACCTTTCGTACTACTCCAACCTTTCCCCTTTAATCTTAAAGATTGCCCATGACGAATACCAGCAGGAATTTTTACTTTCACTTCACCTTCAGGAGTCGGCACGGTAATTTCAGCCCCTAAAACAGCCTCATGAGGTGAAATAGGCACTTCACACACTAATTTATCATCTTCAAATTGAAAAAAATCATGGGGTTGTAACTCAACTTTAAGATATAAGTCACCTCTTTGTTTCGAGAGAGGATTCAACTGCCCTTTTCCTCTTAATCTAATTTTAGTGCCATTTTTAGCACCTGCTGGAATCTTAACATTAACAGTCTCCGCACCTAAATTGAGTTTAGTTTCGATACCATGATAGGCTTGACTATATTTTAAATTGATAGTTTTTTCTATATCACTACCTTTAGCATTACTAAATGATTGAGATTGTGTGCCAAAACCGCCACTATTAGAAAACCCAGAAGTGCTTGTATTTCGAGGATTATTAGCAAAAGGGCGCCCTAATAAATCATTGATAAAATCATCAAAATTAGCATAATCTCCAAATTTAAAATCATTAACATTAACTTTGGTGTTGCTAGAGGTAGGATTTCCCCAAGGAGATTGTCTGCTTTCGGATTGTTGCCAATAACGCCCAAATTGATCATATTTTTGACGTTTTTCTGTATCGCCTAAAACTTCGTAGGCTTCACTAATTTCTTTAAATTTTTCTTCTGATGCTTTATTATCAGGGTTTCTATCGGGATGATATTTAACGGCTAATTTGCGAAAAGCCTTTTTGATTTCTTCAGAAGTGGAATTTTTATTCACTCCTAATACTGAATAATAATCTTTATAATCATTTGCCCCCATATTTTTCTCTCTTACTCTTATAAATTAAACATAATTATAAAATTATAATAGTTCCGATTTACATAAAAAAATTTTGGTGCGGAAAATTCTCCATGATGATGTAAAAATCTTAGAGCATTTATGATGGAAAAATATCAGTAATTCTGAGATTGAGTTTCATTATTGACGATTAATTGCTCATTAAAATAATCTGAAGTTTTACTTTGTGAAATAACTTTTCCTAATTGTGCTTCAATAGCTGCAGTGACTTCTTCACAAGATTTGCCCATAATTCCCGTCACTTTTTCTTGGACTCTACCATCAGGATAAATAATAAATTCTAATGTTTCCATAGTCATAAGATGATAATTTCCTCCTCATTAATATTAAGTTTAATAATTGTTTTACTTTTAATCTAGTTACTTTAGTAATAAACAAAAGCCAGATTTAATAATTATAACCTGACATTAGAAGAGTGACATACGCCCACGCTGACTCTACGAGTACAGACCTGGGCTTCCAAATATCGCTACTTGGATTTTCTGCTTCTTCGGGTGGTTCTAGCTGTGGATTTCTCTACAGCCCCGATACCACTTTCCCCCACAGACTTCGACACCGTTTGCCCAACGGCTAGTAATCCACGTTGTTCTATTATCATAGCGGCGGCTACGTCACGGTTGATCATAAACCCGCATTCAGGACAACTATGGATTCTTTCTTTCAAATCTTTTTTCCCTGTAAGAATATTACAATTTGGGCAAGTTTGAGATGTATAATCTTTATCAACTTTGAGAAGATATACGTCTCTTTTTTTTGCCACTAGAGTTAGAATTTCCACAAAAGCACCAAAAGCAAAGTCTAGGGAATACTTACGCAACATTTATTATGAAAAGACCTGAAAGCCTTATCAACTTTACCAACAACCTCTTAAAGAACCTGAGAAGGCACTTCTTTTAATTCAGGATTAGTCTTCTTGGCTTCCGTTAGTTGTCGCTTTTGGTAGTAATAGTCGGGATATTTTGTTTGTGCAGGAATAATATACTCACTCACCAACGAACATTGATCAATGGGAGACCTCCTCGATTTGATCCAATCTTTTCTTTCTGCCAGACAATAATTATAAACTCCCCGACACGCAAAAAGCCACCGCAATAGGGTTTCCTCCTGTGATGGCTTTGGGTATATGCGATACTCGTAATTTAGATTAATCATTGTTTAGGCGATAAAAATATTTTACCTAGATTTAATCTTAGCATAAGTTTTTCTATTTGTGTAAATAAATCTGGACGGCGATTCCTGCCCTAGGCACTGCGTAGTAGCCTCCACGCTGATTTTGTGAGTGTTTCTTACTACGAAAAATACAGCGTGGGGCAAAAGAGCCGAAGAAAGCTAATATTTTTATTGTAACTCGGAAGGTTCAATAACTTTCTCTTGAACTTCATTGTTAACTGTTGGTGTTGGTTGAGACTCTTTGATGGGAGTTGATTTTTCTACCTCAGAGGGTTTTTCTACTTCAGAAGATTTTTCTAAGGATTCTGACTTATTCTCTACAGGTGCTTTTATTTCTAAAGTTTTTTGCTCTTTTGCTGGTGGTTGTACTACAGGAGCAGGAGATAATTGATCTGGTTTTGGCACAATAGGATTAGAAACAGCATTAGGTTTCTTGTTAAAAATGTCTCTAGGAGTTGGAGTCTGAGGTTTTGATGGAGGTATAGGAGAATTTTCTATAGGGGTTTTTATTGATGGTGTAACGATAGAATTGGGTTGAGACGGAGTGATATTAGGAGTAGGGGAGGAAGTTTCTCCTAAATTAGAAAGGGAAAGAGAAGGACAAATTTGCGAATCATAGTTAAAATTCACATACACATGATATGGCTGATTACTTCCGCTATCATTAGCAAAATTGCGACTTTGAATTTGTCTCAAGGCTTGATTATTAAATAGAGGATAACCTGAACTTTTTATCAGTTGTGTATTAACTACATTTCCCGTAGAATTAACCGTAACCCCATAGGTAGCCGTACCTTCTAATTTACCGATACAAGCATCTTTAGGGTATATTCCAGCAAAAGAAAGTTGCTTTGGAGTAACCGTTTGTACTTCTTTAGCCCAAGCGACATAGTTTTTTCTAGCATCTTCATCGCTGGTATTTTCTGATTGTTGTTGTATAGCCGCCGCAATATTATTTCTAAATTTTGCTTCGGAAGGAGGAATAATTGTTATGTTGCCGTTACTATCAGTTTGTGTATAGGTTTGATTAATTCTACCGTTAATTATATCCCTAGGATTAGCGGTGATTTGCATTTCAGAATTAGCGAATATTTTTTGTCTAATTTCCTGATTCACTTCTTCTTGAGGATCTGCGGTTACATCAATAACTCTACCATTGACAGGAGTATTAAAATCAATATTTGGTGGTGATGTAGCAATGGTATTTTGATTAAGGGGTGGTGGTGGCGGTAAATAACTAGAAGTAGAATTACTAGGAGGATTATAAGAGTAATCAACGGGAGGATAATTACTAGATGAAGAGTAAGGAGAAGGAGAAAAAGATACAGGAGGAAGGGAAGGAGGTGACGGTAAATTCATAAATACACTACTATCAAAATTTGGCGGCGGAAAACCACTATTATCTGTAGGTATGGGAGGAATATTTATCTCATTTAAAGACGGTAATTGTTGACTTGTCGTAGGAAGGGGGTTAATGGTATCCCAATTAAAAGAATTTTGGGGGTTTAAATTTGGTAGGCGAGTTTGTTCGATAGAGTTAAGTTGAACTACTGATGTACTTCCAAAATTGTTTGTATTATTATCAGATTTACTTTGATGATTCCACTGAGGAAAAATGAGGGTAAAAAATAAACCATGAGCAGTAATCGATCCTAAAAGTGGCCAGTTTATTTCTTTTATAATTTTATTTGCTTGGGAAGATAATATATTAGAACTTGTAGTAGTTACCATAATCGATCTCAATTCTTTTTCTTTCGTATTGTATCAACTTTATTAGAAGTCGGTGGGAAATAAAAGGAAACGAGAAGATAAAAGGAAACGGGAAGATAAAAGGAAACGGGGCTTTTAACAGTTAACAAAAAGTTACTTAAATCTTCTTAAACTTACTCATTTATTAAGCTATACTCTAGTAATGAGTAAATTATCTATTTCTGAAG
>Ga0210036_1001060_pt1 | contig 31365 bp, 22 predicted proteins | sample CryGeymeta201515_FD_185469 | JGI IMG/M metagenome (GOLD analysis project Ga0210036, IMG submission 185469) | Groundwater microbial communities from Crystal Geyser aquifers in Utah, USA - Crystal Geyser metaG 2015-15 (SPAdes) (version 2) | ecosystem: Environmental > Aquatic > Deep subsurface >...
AAGGGGTGCATCTTACATTTGAAAACAAATCAGGGTAACGTGGTTATTAAAGATTTGTTATATTTACACAAGTAAAGAGTACTATTACTAATTTTGGTTAATTACATAATTCTACAACAATGTACACAGGTTCAATAACCATACCCCGTAGGGTTTGTGTTTGGGTAATTTACACAGGGAATCGGGATTTACCCAGATGGTCATTCTCTGATGTACTCTAATAGTAGTACTGGTAGTCTACTAGCAAGTTATTATCAACTGGTAGACAAAAGAACCAAAGAACTGAACTGCCTGGATGAGTCCATAGAGGTTGGTGGCTTTTGAATCAGTGATCAGCCTGCTTCGCGAATATTTCGATGCTTGGGCTACTCAGAGAATGTCATCTTGATTTACTTTTTTTTAGTATTTATTAGATATTATGTGGGTGTCGTGCCTTAAAACATAAGTTGTTTTGCAGTAATGTAAAGTAAATGATACCTAGAAGACGGACGGTATAGCTCTTGGCGTGTGATATATTGGCAACGGCGTAGCCATCGAGCTGTGCGATGTGGCTAGAAATGTGCATGGTATGTTCTTGAGATAGCAACATAATTCCAGAACCAAGCAGTTCATTAGCAAAGGAAAAAATGTGAGCAAGGATAGAATAGTATCTTTTGCTGGCGGTAAATCGTTCTCCATAGGACCAGGGCAGGACAAAATGCGCACATGCCGCCAAAGGTTCTTTGTATAACTGTTCGCGGAGAAGTTATAGGTAGTGGTGTGGTGGGTACGCTGAAATTGTTTTTAAGCTTGAGGTCGATCTCCTGCTTGAAACATCAATGACACTGGCTTTTCAAGTTCATTTCGTTGACAGATGGTGACAACCTCGCTTGCTTCTCTGGACGCGAAAACAGCATCTTAAGATCCATCTCGTGAAAGAGGTAATCCACGATCTGGCCGCACTTATCAGCCGACAGCTCTGCAACATCACTTGTTTCCTGATGAGAAAGGTCGGCCCCATATGGTGGGCTTTGCATCAGCATAGTCGACTGTGCATCGGGTGAGATGACTGCTTGAACGTCATTATTTGTGACCATATCGGGGCTCATCGTGCTCCCTTTACCTTGGAAAGGACACGGACGCTTCTCGCCCTTCTGGTGGCCTTTTCGATTTGATTCAATCGATTGGGCTGGGGGCAAAACGAGAGAGAGCTCAAATAGGGGTTGCTGGATCGTGGGACCATAACCATTGTTGGTATTGTCAATGATGTGCGACACAACTTTGGCAGCCGCTTCCTTCATTTGATCAAGCAAATAATTCAGATCCAAATCAAGCTGGACAACACGAAGGAGAGGTCTATCAGACGTACTCGTATTAAAGACACCTGTTGAGGTTGAAGTAGAGATGATGTCATCAAAGCATGAATTAGAGGAATGATGTTGCGCAGAGCGAGATATAGTGTATGTATGACACAATTTTGTGTGCTGTTAACAACGAAAAACTCACCAACGATGGCTCCGGGTACGTCTATTTCTATCCATACAGGATCTGCCTCTCCCTTCAGCCTTGGAACAAGGAACTGAGTGCTAGCTTTCATGGACAAAGCCAGCGACACTTCCATTTCGTCTTCGCCCGATCCACTGATATTCTCGGTACACGGCTCATTGGGAACAAATGACAACTGTGCATGTCCCAGGGCTATCAAATTTCCAATCTCCAGCATGGTTTCAAGCTTTTGCTCCAATGCCACCACTGATTCTTCGTGTTCTTCTAATGACTGTGACTGCGCCAAGGATTGACCGTGCCGATCCAAAAAGCTAGAGTAAGCTCGAAGTCTCGACTGAACCAAAGTGGATAGGGAAAGGATCAAATTTTTCTGCATCACAGCTGAAACATTGACAATGTCAGTGCCCGCAAAGTCGGATCCTTCGTCATCCGAGTTTCCAGTGGAAACTGGGTCTGCTTCATCATGATCGGCTTGGTGGGTGTTGCTACTGCAGACACTGATATTACTGTGAACAAGCAATGGCCGACCTAGGAGTGAGGTCACACGAGATTCAATTTGACCGCGTTCAATACCTTCAAAGGCTTCAGACATTTCGCCTGACAGTTGCAAGGAGAGCGATGGAAACGAAGAAAAGTCTCCATAAGCTTCTACTGTATCATCCCACGGAAGTTCTGTTGTATGTTGGTGTTTGTTGCTGATATTGCTATCGGCACTGGAGGTGCCCAGCCCTTTCACCACCAGATGCTCTAGAATGCAAGACGGCTTGCGTAAACTCGCCATGGTTTTTAAGGTATGAATAGTGATGGGATGAGAGGTATCTTATCGCGTACCGTAGCCGAGTAGAGTACTTTGAGCAATACACAAATAAGACGTGTTACTTTGGTCAAATTTTGTCTGCTCGTCAAAATCTTCGAGAATTTTTTTGACTAACTACATAATAAATAATAATGTTGTGTACCGGTAATCTGTGCGCATTGTTTCCTTTTTCTTGATTTTCGCGCTGTATGTGTGTGGTGTCAGCAGTAAGATTTTTGGATTTGTGTCTTCAACCGCAGACAGCTGTTTTGACATTTCTAGACACTTGTAAATTGAATTCGTAAGATTAGTATCCGTTCCGAGTACCCCTTCCCCTTATCAAAAGCGCCAGCACCTACTCTGCTTGGGCTGGTGGTTTTTTTCCTTCGAGAAGAATTTCCCCCGAAATTCTAACTTCTGCCTTCTGCATGAGTTGCCTGCAACGTCAACATACTTGGTATCGCAGTTTATAATATGTGCATCTGTGCGTCGACGACTAGTAGACTAGACCAGTGCTGAAAACAAAACTACTGTAATACACTTGTTTGGACAGAAAGAGTGAAACCCTAAGGACAGCTTTGATTTCATCACTGGCTGGGATGAAGTATCCTCTTAAGTTTGGATCTGTGTTGTTCTGTTGGCTCCGCGAAAGAGCAGGTTCAAAAGTTGAAATGTGTATATATTTAACAGTGCCATTTGCTATTGTTACTGTTGATACCTACTATAAATGTTGGCCTTTGTTCAGAATGCAGAGTGTATCTTACACCATTTGTTTCCCTTCTTGTCGTTAGAGACAATAAAAATGGCGTGTTTGGCTTGTTTCAGTCATCTCCTTTTTGCTTTCTGTTTTGTGCTAGACTCATAGCTGCCTCGGTAGTGCTCTGTGTCAAGGTCTGGTAAGCTTGGCTAGCGTAGGGCAGCAATTTCGCTCAAGCGAGAATCTAAATTAGCACGCCGACCTCCTTGGTGGTCGTCCTCTTGTGTGTGTATTGTCTTGTACTAACATAAAGAGTCGCCCCAAAATTCCTTCAACGTCGTCCTTAGAATTCTCACTTGCTATTGTGGTTTGCTGCGTAAATATCTTGGCTATTTGAAGCTTCGCATCCTCTGTGAATGCAAGTTTGGCTTAGCTTGTCTTCGGGGCTCGGCTTTGCTCTTTTGCTTGGTCCAGATCCCAGGGCCGGCAATGTATCGTCCAGAACAGAGTCCACAAGACTCTCGCAGCTTTCGCGTGCAAGCAATTTGGAGTCTACTTGTTCGACTTCGTCATCGTTTTTCAAATTTAACGCTGGAATAGATGGACTGCCTCGCTTCATAGTCTTGGGACGCAACGAGGGTGAAACGACAGCGACTTCTCCTTTCGACAGAACCGCAGTGATCAACGCCTTTGTTGCAATGGGAATACCTAAAGAATAAAGAGTATTAGTCATGGCGACGATGCAAGAAATGACAGCCGATGCTTGCTCAATCATGGATGCTAGCAACTCCTTCGTGTTCAGATCAACTTCTACAACGCGCAAATGGCAGCTTCCACAAGGATTGGAGAAAATGCCTGTATTGGTATTAGGAGTAAGTTAGTCAGTTTAACGATATCACCGGCACTTAATATTTCAACAATCGAACATTCTTGGGATATCGACAGTCACTTACCTGTAATGCTTCCATGACATTGAAATGACACTGTAACAGTCTCATTGGACTCTCTACTGGGATGTGGCAGAGAAATATCAATGGAAACTTTCATGATCAATGGCATTTTAGTTTGACAAGTGCCTTCTCCCTCACTATTGTCAATAGTCTTGGCGTTCTCTGTTTGAGCTTCAAAGCTCGTCACAATTGCATTGGTCGAGATCAGACGTCCAATTTCCAGCATGGTCTCTAGTTTTTGTTCCACTCCAATGATGCCTTGTTCATTAGCACCACCTTCACCATCAGATGCATCGTTCAAGAGAGCGAGTCCATGCCGGGCTAGAAATGTTGCATGAGCACGAAGCCTGGAATTCAACAGAGTCGAAAAGGAATCGAAGACGTTTTGCATCATAATGCTGGGAATATCTGATACTCGGGACGCCATAAAAGTCTCATCGCTTCCACCCATCTCGTTATCCAATATGCCAGTATTCACCTCGGGTGTGTTGCTTACAAGAATGGGACGCGAGAGCAACGACTGAACGTGGGCTGCCACATCTTCACGCTTGTCAAAGGAAGCGCCCATTTCCAGTTGTTCTTCCGGAAATCGACGTTCCAAGGATAAAGAAGGAAAGGAAGAAAAGCTCACTTCAGGGGAATAATCTTCATCATTATCATCTGAATTGTCGGCGGTGTTGGTGGAAGTAGTAGGTTCCCAGGATATCAAGGACCATTCGTAACGGCAATTCTTGTGAAGAGGGGTCTCCTGGTCTTCCTTCAAGAAGTTCAATCCGAGCAGACCAGCAAGTGCTACCAATACATTTTCAGGAGATAGAGTCGTCTTGGCTGCAGCATCAGAGGCCATTTTCTTTGTTTCTCTTGCATGTAAGCAGTGCTGCGAGGATTGCATGTAATAGATAACAAAAGAAAGCCGAAAGCCCAGCTCAACAACAAACCTACTACGGTACTCATACCAATCACAGCAAGTACTACTAGTAGTAGTGTTGAAGTACCAGGTACAGAGATCTGTTAACTTCGACTTGGGGAAGGGGAAGGGATGATGATGATTCAGTGAACCACGAACGACGATGGGCGGTGCACAACTTCTTCTCTTTGGAGGAGCATATTGTTTTATTTAACAAGTAAATGACGTACGTTTCTTGTGAAAGCACGTACCAGGGTACTCGGTACAGTACTCGGTATTTAACCATTAATTGTAGTGTCATCATTTTCTACCAGGTACCTAGTACCAGGTACAACGTCAATTTCCGAAAGGTCTGTACTAGTGGTGCCACCACTAAGAAACTACTACGACTGGTACTACAAGTAGTAGCTGGTAGCTACTACTAGTAGTAAGTGTACTACTAGTACCTGGCGGTACTGGCACTAGTACTAGAACAACTACCAGGTACTCTACTACTACTAGAGTAGTACTACTAGTAGGTCTACCGTACTAGTACCACTTCTGGTACCAGTACCCTACAATGAGTTGGAACTATGCGTCGGGCAGGAACTCTTTTGTGTAATACTTTCTACTACTAATAGCTACCAGTACGGTAGTAACTATTAGACCTCTCCTACAAGCAGGGATACATTTCTGTTGAAGTTGCCACCTGAACCCATCTAGCTACTGGTAGCTCGACGGTATCTATCAACCAGTACAAGCTCCAACCACTACTAGTACTCTAGTAGGTCAAAACATAATAGTATGACGAACGCACGGTGGGCTTTTGATTCATCGACATCTTTTGAGCTCAAGCTAGCAGCTGTTGAGATTTGGAAAGCCATGTATTATGTTGTAGAGTATGTGCAAAATTTGCCAAGCGAAAGCAAATTTTGATGAAGTTTCAATGAAAACACTTAATCTAACAGTATCGCTGGGCAAGCCGTTCGCGATGTTTGCCCGGGTACCAATTGAAGCCACCAATCTCCTCTCTCGCACAACGAGAACTGTTGCTCACTGACAATTACTCAGCAGGCGTAGAGTTGAAAAGGCTGATGGGATTAAATTTGCAGTTGCTCAGTACAGTAAGCAGTAAGTACTAGTAGCTATAATGATGCTTAGTTCGAATATTGGGGCGGGCGCATCAAGCAAGTTAGGAGGAACTTGCTAGAAAATACTGTATCAACTCAACGGAATAACTGCCGAGCATGACGGCGCGTGCCGAGGGTCTTTGAGGGGCAGTAGACTTCCACAGTTTTCCCCTACATTTCTGCAAGAATAGATCTACATCTTAGGCCCGCCACTAGGTTTACTCATAATGATCTGATCAACTTTCAGTACCGTCAAAGCGGCATCCACAGCTAGCTTCAATGCAGACATTTTCGTTCCCAGTAGGTCAACTACACCAGCTTCTTTCATGGATGTGATTCTTTCGTTTTCAATGTCGATACCCATGTCGCATACATTACCAGCCGTGCTCGGATTGGCGGCATGAGCGGCTTTTAGATTAGCCAAAACCTCAGAATCCCACCCGGCATTGGATGCTAGAGTTTTGGGTACTACCTCCAAGGCTTTGGCAAACGCACGAATAGCATATTGCTCCAAACCAGGATACTTGTCAGCTTGTTGCGTCAATTCTACTGCCATAGCCATTTCAACGGCTCCGCCTCCGTATACTATACGAGGATCTTTGCAGACCATTTCCACAGCTCTTACTCCATCCTCTACAGCCCTTTCAAGGTCTGCCAAGACAGACCCCGTGCTTGCTCTCAACAGCAAGGTTGCCAACTTGGATTCATGATTGGCCGATTTGATAATAGTAACAGTTCGCTCTCCTACTTCTTTGACTTCTACGGTACCGGCGTGTCCCATTTCTTCTGCTGTTGGCGCTCCCAAGCGGACGAGGGCGGTTGCTCCGGTAGCTTGACAAAGGCGACGTAATTCCCACTTACTGCCAATTCTGAGACACATCAATCCATACCGATCCATAAAATGAAGTGCCATATCACTGACGTTTCCGCCACTTACAATCAGTTTGACGCCCGTTTCGGCAATGCCTTGAATAATTTCTTCCATTTTAGCTTCTTCTGTCTTATTGTAGGACATGAGATCATCTGCATTCTTCATAAGAACCGTTCCTTTGGCCTCAGTACTGGAGGCTTCGACACCAGAGGCAAATACGACAATCTTACAGTCAGTAGCGCTTGTGGTGACAGTCTCCAATCCACGCTGAGCGACGTATCCTTCAATCAATTCGCTCTTGTGGATAGAAGAACCCAAAATTTTAACAGAGCGGACCGCATCGGGGCTCACTTTGTGCTGTCCGTTGGCAGTCTTTGTCATGACTAGCAAACACGCCTTGGCCACCAAAGGGCCCAAGGAATCTTGAGACTCCATGTTCTTCGACATGAGAACAGGCTTCAAAATCCGGAGAAGTTGTTTTTCATCCGTAACATCTGTAATGGTGTCGTGGGACAACATGGGCAACAGATTCTTCTGTACGCGAGTGGCAGCAATGCGAAATCCTTCGACGATTTCACTGGCGTGCTGCCATCCCATTTTGTGGATCAATTCCAGAGTATTCCAGAGCAATTCTCCAGCAAATGTCAGCACCAAGTTGGTGGCATCACCACAGGCTTCGTTCTGCTTGGAGGTGGCCATTTGCAATAGCCTGGCAGCGGGATGTTCGACTTCCATTTCGGCGAGAATCGCGGCACAGTCCGATGTGACAATAATTTTTCCCAGGTGATTCACCACCAACTTGGAACGGCCTTGGGGGCCCAAGCTTGTACTGAGCATTTGGCACAGCTGGAGACAGGCTTCGATGTTGCGAATAACAACAGAGGCAGATTGTGTACCCTCGTCGTCGTTCGAAAAGTGCTGAGTACCTGCCTTCATCATTCCTCCCATGCCGGCGGCAGAGTTATAGGCCATGGATGTCATAATTGTCGTCTAGGTCTTTCCTTATTCTGCTACGTATCAACAGTCTATCTCTATAAAATGATAGCTTAACTTAATTGAATAAATTTGTCGCTAAAGACAATGCGTGTGGTATGATGGGCAGAGCGCATTGGAGCTTGCTGAAGCCAAAACGTGTGTTCGTAGTTGTTGTGCTGTACAGTACCTGGTAGCAAGGATCCAGCATTGCTTGGTCTCACTGGTCGTATTCAAGCAACAGTAGTAAAAAGGTTATCAGCCAGGATCTTTCGCACATATAATAATAATATTAAAAGCTCATTCTCGCTCTTAACTACCAGGTAGACTACGGTACTTATTTTAAAAACAACACACTCAATTCATTTTTTGAAGAACTGCCATAACTAGTAGTAGCTAGTACCCCCATGCCAAGCTTGCAGTATGCTGGCAAGCGTAAGGAGAGATTTTACGGCAGCAAATGACAATGCTGCAACGAACAGATCAATATTGGCTTGCAGCCCAGATAACGACAGAAATCCCGCCTTGGGACTGGCCATTGCTGCAACGACGGTTGCTGGAACCTTACTCCTTACCGCCCCTTTTATTCTTCAATACATTCGGTCTCCCTTGCCCTTCATGGCAACGCCGAAAGATAAAGTGCGAAAGGCGTTAGAATTTGTGGCATTGCAAAAAACCAAACACGAGGATGGAAGTTGGAACAAGATGCGACACTTTGTCGATCTTGGCAGTGGTGACGGTGAAGGAGTCTATCAAGCTCTCCAACAAACACACCCCTTTATTTACAAGGCTACAGGCATTGAATTGAACTCTACACTTTGGCTGGTGTCACAGCTACGAAGGAATCTACTCTGGGGACTGAAGAAGCGTAGTAGATCTTCGTTTTACTGTAGAGACATGTTTGGTTACGACTTGGCGTCTAACCGTGCCGATACAGTTATGATATTCGGAGTGAATCCTCTCATGAAATCCATTAGCCAGAAACTGGCACGGGAGTGTCGACCAGGAACTCATGTTCTGGCCTACCGATTTCTCATTCCTTTGGATGAATCATTTGACGATCCTAAAAAGAATGGTAATTTGAATAAGCCTGAGGACAACAACGAAAAACGAGACGACAACGATGACCTGCTGGCAGCCAAACTAGTTTATGACGTTGAAGAAATGCGTGTGTACGAATGCTCAAATCACAAATACAGCTAGCAGGAAAACAGCAGCACGATTTTTGGGTGCAGTATCTACGTCGACCAGCCAAAGATTGATTAATTTCGCTACCAGGAATCGTGAAAGCATGCGAAGATTAGCATTGTCGCAACCTAAACGTTGAGATTCCGAACAAGAAATAGTAGCTCAGCAACTAATACTAAGGAGCTTATCACGTGAAGCGTCTTGCGTCATTCATACCCGACACGGTTGTCTTAATCATGTTTTTCTCCAAGGGTTGCAGAGGAACATTTATTTTCTGAACGGCTCCAGCACGTCTGAAAGTCAGAACCTCAAAATTCTGGGTTCCCCTCCCAGGCGGTTTTGCCAGGGCTGCTCTATTCCTCCCTCTTCGGGTTGTGCCAAGCTAGCTGCCACCCATCGTATCTGCAGTGCCGGCATCTTGTCTTTGAAAATCTCCTACAGTTCTTGTCCAGCTTCGCTCTGCTGTCTTGGGTGCTCCTGTCTGCTGTCCCTAACCCCACCGGAATCTATAGCAGAGGAAGTTTATACTGCGGTGCAGCAAATGATGACGACCTGCCTACAATCTCTCAAATAATGAAAATTGTCGCAATGGAAACTGGGGACCAGCCCGTCCATCTTGTCCCCTATTCGTGAAAATAGAGTTGGAGTTATTATACTTAAGAAACATTGCTTAGTAATATTACGATGGGTAACGTGAAGATTTTCTTCACGCAATTTCCAGTCACATTTGAATTATTTGTTTGCTCTGGGTCTCAACGCTCACCTTTCTTGGCTTCTTGTACGCGCACTGGATATTGTGCGGAGAAGATACAATATCATAATATTCTTTAATCGGAAAAGAGACAGTCACCATGGTCCGATATTATCACAGTAGTAGCAGCTCTTTGGGCCGTAGTCACCATACCTCGTCGCCTTTTTTCTTGACAATTGTCAAGACGATTGTAGCGATGGGTGTTGGTTTCAGTGTTGGCGCCGTGGTCAGTTTATCCAATGCAGCATGCAGCAATCAACGCAATTTCCGAATCATCCCAACGAAATAGCTTCCGAAGCTTGTCAAGCGTTGATACAATTGCGAGTATACCAACGCCTAGTAGCTATGTTGGAGCTAATAGCGGATCGGTGACCAGAGCAGAGCGGGACAGAAGGAGGAACAAGGGCAAGCTTGATTCCTCCAAAGCAGCTGTCGCTCACTACACGGATGGATCGATTTCCAAAGTGTCCACATGGACTCTGCAGCATGAAGTACAGGAGGCTAAACAACGACCACGATTTGGCTACCCTCAAATGGCCAAAAATAAATGGACAGAACACAAGCAGCAATCTGGTGTGGCAGTACCACAACCGGCTGCACCATCACCACGCAAATCATCCGATTTGCAGTTTTGTCGAGACAAGGTATTTTCAACACAAAACCTGCCCGTAGAACAAGGGGTACTGGATCGTACCTGCAATGATCCAGCTGCAATGCGCTTCAACGTGTGTCACGATCTAGTCGATTTCACAGGCCTGTCCATGGAGGAAGTTATGGAGCGTATGGCGCGGATCAAACACTATCATTTTGAAGAGGAACATTTTTTTTGGGATCCTCAGTCCAAGACAGAATTGGCGTGGTATTACAGTACCAGTCAATCATACCTATTTGCCAATGCTGTCCATGCGGCGCGTACCCATGCCTTGTCTTTTTTGAAAAAAGATGTCCATGAACCTGTTTTGGATTATTCTGGTGGTGTCGGCAATTCTGTGTTATATCTGGCCATTGAAAAAGGAACGAAATGTCAGTATTTTGGCATTGGAATGATGGAGAAAACATTTGCGCAATTTCGAGTCGCAAAACGCGGACTACAAGACATGATCACATTCTTGGATCCATGGACGGCCGCAACAAATTGGACCTTTGATCCCAAAGAAGCACCTCTTCCACGAGATGGAAGTCTGGGATCCATCCTGGCTACGGATGTCTTGGAGCATATACCGGATTATCACAAAGTTGTGGAAGCTATGGTAGACTCTCTCAAAGTTGGGGGAGTTATTATTGAAGTCTCTCCATTCAATCCGAATCCTCTTTCCAAGAATGATGAAAACGATTTACGTATCCACGTGAGTGATGGTGGTGTTTCCATGAAGCAGGCAATGGGAGAAAGAATGGTTTTCCGTGAACAACAAAAATACTGGGAAAAGATCAAGGCATAGACTTATTTCTTCCGTAAGCAAAAGTGAGCGATGACGGTAGACTTAATCAAGCGCTAGATCCGTAATGTATAATGAAATTGGTAATCCTGCACGATCACCATACGCTAGTTTACGATGTAAAAAATTAGTTTTTTCCGTGTTATGCTAATCGCTGGTCGAAGTTCCCCTACCTTCTGTTATGTATTTCCTCTTTTTCCATCTGATTCCCTACTGATCTTCCGAGAATTATATTTTGGTGTCCAAAAAATCTATTTACAGTACATTTCCATTCTTGTCTATCTCCACTGAAGTTGCAAGACAGCCGTGTTATTTTCGTCAATGCTACTATTTGAGTCACTGTTGTTGCCAAAGAGAGAAAAGTAGGAGTCTTCCAACAACCGACGGGTGTTTTGATTCCAATCGACCACCATGGCTTCCAGCAGACTGTGGAAGGCGGCAAGCTTTTCCGATCCAACATTTTCAAACACAAAAGTGGAAATGTTGGTGTCGTTATCGATCATTTGTGTCGAGAGATGCCCTCCGCATCTCGAAATAGCGTTGGCAACAGCTTCGGTTAAGGTGGTCTGATTTTTCAAATCTGCACTGGCTTGCAGATGTATCACTGGCGGTTGCGCAACAGGCTCTCTCGAAGATGGAGTCCTAGCACCACCAGTGGAAAAAGTCTGGACGACGGTCGGTCGAATCACTTGTCGGAAAGGCAGAGTTGAAAGATGATGCAGATTGGTCGGCTTTCTTTTCCCGGCATTCGTTGCCAGGGACGAAACGAATCTTCGGGTGACGGCGGTTCGGCTAGTTATGCGGGTGGCGGCGTTCATCATTATAGGTTTGATGTGAGTGTTTCCAGTTGCTTGAAGCTGTCTCTGAATTGATTTATGAGGCATTAAGAGGTACTACTACTAGTATTAAGAAGCTCCTACGAGTACAGTTGATGGGAGTGTTCTTTTTACTTGCCTTGCGAAAGTTCTCAGAAGCCAAACCCATCAACGAAGTTGTCAACTACTAACTATAGTAGTGTACAGTAGCACGATTGGGCCTAATGAGAAACTGTTGTTCCAGTAGGGTCTACCAGGTATGCCATTTTGATTCGTCACGTTCAGGACTCAAGTGCGTCCTAACAGGAAGCCAGGCTGGCGCTCCTCGATCCGAGCTGACAGGCGTAACGAAACCAACGATCTCACAATTTTTTTACCAACGAAGCATATCTTGCAGCGTAGTAGTAGACTACTACTAGTAGTAGCTAGTAGTAACTACATTATTATTCAAAAACACACATAAGAGTTAACGAACACAACCAAGTAGCCATGCAACGACTTCCTACCAGCGAGGAAGACGCCGACGAGGCAGGTGTCTTTAACATTGACAACACCGATGATGCTGATTCCTTTGATAATCTGACAGATCAAGCGATTGAAAATATCGGAGATGAACCATACACCAGCTACGACGATGACGACGATGACAATGACAGTCGAGGATCCCACGATTCCGTCGACGGCAGAGAAGATGCGGTTGAAATGGGAAATCTCTCTCGCAATCAAAAAAGGCGCATGAAGAGTATGGGCATCATGCTGGGCGATGACTTTTTGGAAGAACAACGTGACGGCACCTGCTGCAATAGTAATAATAATAAATACTGGTATGTTTGGCTTTGTTGCACCATTGCGGTTGTTTGCGCCATTTTGGCGACGGATGGTGCCCTTCAGTATCGAAAAGAAGCAGCTCTGTTGCACGGATATGGCGAGAATGGCGATGACTATAATGCCGAGGAATGTCGAGTGTACGACCAACAGACTCTGGGAATTGTGGAACAGCATTTGGCACACGCCAATGACACGGCAACCTTTTGTCAGGCAGATGTAAGTACGATACTCTACAACAGGGTCAATAAGCTCGCACTGAGTAATCTTAAATGCTTTACTTACATTCATAATTTTCGCCTCCACAGAAGCTGAATGAGTGCCATTGCAAGCATCCCTTTCATGCTGCCAAACCTGATGACTTTCGAACCCAGTGGGCCGAGATATCCACGATGAACGATGCCATGGTAGAAACATTCACCAAGCACATCAAACCCGATGTTGCGCTTATTGGAGATTCTATTACACAACATTGGAACGGTATGGATTTGGGCCCAGACAAGCAATGGAGGAGTATCAAACCCGTGTTTGACAAATTGTTTAAGAAGCACAATGGCGGCAAAGTGAATGGTGTTGCTCTGGGTATTGGAGGAGATAGAATTCAAAACCTGCTTTTTCGCTTGCAAAATGGAGAAGCACCCAGAACATTTCACCCAAAAGTGTGGTGGATTCTGATCGGAACCAACGATCTGGAGGATAAGTGCAATGCAGATACAATTGTCGCTGGTAACTTTCGTATCGTCGACGAGATTCGAAGGTTTCATCCTGGTGCCAAGATTGTGTTGAATTCGATGCTTCCCCGAAACGAGAATCCCGACAATTTGTTGGAGTCTCCAACGTGGCCCATTATTCAGGAAATCAATCTCAAACTGGAATGCTACGCGAATACGGCACGCGGTGTAGACTTCTTCAACGCGACGGACGTCTTTGTCGCCCATCGCAAGGGCAAGACTGTCGTGAATTCACAGTTCATGAAGGATTCTGTTCATCCCAATGCGGAAGGTTCTCGGCTTTGGGGCGAGGCAATTGTCGATCGAGTCCTAGAACTTCAAAACCGAAAGAATTCAGATAACAAGAGGCATGGTGGGAAAAAGCACGGCAACTACGACTAATTTTTGAGTTAATTCGTAGCAGTGCCCACTACCCCCAGATAATTTTGTATTATTAGTCGATTCATGTTACTTATTCAATGGCATGCCAACAGACCCATAATCTTGAAAACCTTTCCTCTCACAAAGATTGTCCGTAGTCGCACTTTATGCGCTAGATGGGACAAGACAAGCCGCTCTGTGTAAACTTCACTTGTGTTTTTGCCATGAAACCCAAGCAGCTTCCGTGACACCGCCACGTCCCATGAACTGGACCCTGTAGTAGGATTCTGAATCTCCACCGAGACTTGCAGTTCGCTGTTGTCCCATCGATCGCCGTAACTCCGCAGGTAAAAGATTACAATATGCCGAACAGGCAAAAAAGGAAATTCAACCTCCATAGTTATCTTTGCCCCTGGCTGTTCCATTCGAGGCACGAACCCAATCTTCCTCCCATCAACGTGTCTCTTAACTTCCCAACCACTATTCTGATACGATACGCTATGATTTTTGAAATACTCTTCGATATCCGCTTCATCGAGAGCGTTGTGTTCCTGCAACAAACCACTAACCCAAGCAAAGGGACATTTGGCCGACTGGCCGTCTGCGGCATCGATACAACGGTTCGTGTCTTCGGTTTTACCGTGGCTGCTGCTGAGTAAAGATTGATTTCTCCAGAGATCTGAAACATGCTGCAGTGATAAAGCAGCGTGTAAAGGAGGTGGAAGTCCTCCAGGAGGTCTTTTGGGCCTACCAGGAAAGCGTATATTGCCTTTCAACACGGGAAGCGGCATACCGCGTTGTTCCCGAGCAGTAATATAATTGCCATCAAAGTCTGTTTGTGAATCATCGTGCGCATATGAATGGCTGTCACAGTACGTTGTTAGAAGATTCAGCATATTGTAGGAAATAATCCACGGAACAGTCATGTGAGCGGGCATTCCTGGATGGATCTCTCTGGCCATTTGTTGCTTGTTTTGTTTGTAAGGAGGATACCATCCGAATGGTGAAAACCAGAACTCGTGAGTGTCGCCGTAAACCCAATCTCGAACAACGTCAGGATACGACATGGCAGTTAACGTGCCATAGTAATTTGCCAGGACAGCGACAGCTTGTGACAACTCTGTTGTTGCAAGGATTTGCCTCTGCTCATTTCCCAAATAATCATCCAGGTGCATCACAACAGGAGGGAAACGTTGTGGAAGAAGCTTGCTTACGGTGTTGGATGTTCTGGTAGGAAGACATGATCCCACTGTAGAGTTATAGGCGAGACGTATAAAATCTTGCAAAGTGGTCATTATCTTTTCTCTCCAAGATAATGTGTTTTCGCCCTGGTTAAAAGATTGCAGGTGCATATCGTTGGTCGCATAGGCGTGGATGATAATATCCGGATGCTTGGCCTCTATTGGCAAGAGATCAAACTCTAAAATCGCGTTTCCGGTGACCTGTAGCAAGCGAAGATGAGAACTGAGCAGAGCCAAAAGCAAAGAATCCATCGTAATCTCTTTTGTGTACTACAAAGCCTACCTACCGTGTTACTTCCTCCCATGACGACTGCATGGACTTCGAAAAGCCGCTCAATTCCTGTCACTCTATCCAAAAAGTTTTGCAGCCGAAAAGGCCATGCACACTGCTGTCTTGTCATTGTATGCCCCACCTTCTTGGAAAATAGTTGCAAACAATTCACTCCCGAAACTACGGAACCTCCCATGACAACAATTTTGACAGGACGAGGTGGGTCATCTTGTTGATTGTTTTGTGACCTGAGGTTCAGTGTTGCATCGCTGGTATTTTGAGTGAGGTAATTCCAACGCGGTAGCAATACCTCCTCCAAAACATAGTGCACTGACGACCAATCGCGTGGGACAGCTTTGATACTGTTAGGCAGCCGAGGAGAGATCAAATGTAGAAGCTGAGCTGTCAAATCGTGAAATTCGTAGTCTGGATCCTTTGGTAGTTGGCTGGCACTATGGATTTTTTGGATGTGTTCATTCCAAATAGCCAGCGCCGAAGCATGCTGAAGATGAAATGGCAATAACTGGCATGTCCTAGGCAGGGGTTGGATCGTCCAGGGAGAAGCAGAGGCTCCAGATGTCTCATGAATATCGACTGATTGAATCTGGTGCAGGATCTCCTTGTTGCTCGCTCGGAGTGTCGTTCGAAGTGTAACAGCGGAATAGACGATGGCACCCCCCACAAACAGGGCAATCACAATTTTAAACCCTTTGGACATAATTTTTTAGCTTCTTGTTCACTGCAACATCGCCTCGCATCCCTTGTTGAACCTATAATTTCATTCTCTGGTCTTGGACAGCCTCGAGACTCGGATATCCGCCGGTACCACTCAAATCTGAATATTCATCCACTTCGAGAAACGCAAGAACCTAGAGTAATACTCAAGTAGACTACCGTTTAACGAAGAGAAGATGATAACGTATAATACTATCGTTAACTAGCTCGACTACTAGAGGTCTAGTAGTAGTCTCGAACGCTGGTCCACTCTGACCAAGTCAAGTAATAAACGACGATATTATTATTACCTGCCTACAACAGTAGCTACTAGACTACGGTACGTACCAGTACTTTTCCCTTTCCCGGCACTTTTGTAGAGTTCGGGTTTATAATTATTATGCTTTTATTCGTACTGGTAATACTTCAGATTACTCACTTGCTGTAGTGGAGTACATGTTGCAATTTTATTCAAGGTATTCATTTCTGCTAGTCAGCAAATCATAAGTGAATGCATAAGCACACTTTAAATTGCAATAATCGGTTTATATGATGTGATTATCTTATGCAGTGACCATTATATTTTTACAAGCTTTTCAACTGGCTCTCTATCCTCTGCCTCATGGGCTTGAGCAATCCGATATGTGTATCGACTGTCTTGCTCATGCAGGCAAGCATCGTATCCTCTACTTTCGCCATTTTTTTGGCATCATTTTCAATGCCTGGATACATCATATCCTTGGCCTTGTCTTGACATTCCATCATGGAACGATTCAATCTATTTTGGAACTGTCCCACTTCCTGCTGAACAAGTTGATTGGCTTGTCGGCTGGGCATTTGGCAATTCTGCACACAATTTTCCAAGACATCTCCCGGACCTGTACTGCCAGCTTTGTCGTAACATTTCAAGACACATGTAACACCCGTGCGTGCTATCTTACGGACACTGGTTCGTTCCAAATCGTCGAGCATAGCGCGAGCTTCGGCTTCCATTTTGGCATTCAGGGCCTGAGCCTTGGCTTGAAGGGCTAGGCTCGACATGATTTCAAAAATATTCTGTTAGATAGTTGGAGCCAAAGGCTGCTAGGCCACTTGTTGAAAGTGTTGCCTACGTGAAGGATTCCTTGTCTTGTTTTCTTTGCCGTCGAAAGGGAACCGCCGACGTGAGCTGTGCTTTGTGCTTTTGTACTGCAGCCTTTGCGCCAACAACGTAGATTTATCCAATGCCTTTTAAACTACTGTAGTTAATTCGGCCGATTTAATAGACTTCAAGTAGATTGGTCCCGTACTAATATTTATTTTTGTGAAGGTAGGAGGCACTTTTTATTAGCAGCCAGCTTGTGGCATTATTATTATTAGTCTATTGATTTTTTGTTGGCTGTTAAATTTTTGCCGGTCACACCACGCAAGATTTAGAAAATCTTCGACCGTCTGAGCTGACTCGACTCATGACCTGTTCGATACTTTTGGTGCCCAGGTGTTTGTGTGGTATCTTAGGAATCAGGGATACCTGGTAGATTTTTCAGGAATCAGCTTTAACATTAGACCTAGCTAGACCTAGCGTAGTGTGACTCTATGCTGTTCACACAGTTTGAAATTCAAAATAAAAAAGAGGACTCCTCAATTATCGAAAGCCAAGTAACGATTCCGGAGTACAGCCGCAAGCTTAAATTCTCAAGATTGGAGTTGTTCACAACAGCAGAATGAAGTTGCAAAGGCAGAGTAAGCGACTTTTAGTTTCGTCAAGAGCTATATCGCTTGTCAGCATTATCTATGGTGTTCAAGGGTTTCCCGTCATCTTATCATCACGCCCGAGAAATAAAGGAAAAGCGACGTCTTCCACCATGGAGATGGTCTCAGCGATTCAAAAGGTCATGATTGGTGATTCTGAGGTTCAAATCCGACACCAATTATTCTTGGGAGATATAATAGTTACAGAAGAAGAAAAGACAGATCTGACCGGTCTCAAGTATTGGCCGACCGCCTCGGAGCCCATGCTCCAGTATTTTCAAAAACAGCGACAGACGCAGAATTATGAGTTGGTCAAGAAGAAGGAAAGGCAAGTGATTCTTGAGTTGGGGTCAGGCTGCGGTCTGTTAGGTATTGGGTTAGCATCATTATATAAGGATGATAATCTTGAGCACCACATTATTCTGACCGATGCACCTGTGAACTTTAAGGCCTGCACATCTTCAAGAAATGTTACAACGAAGATGATTGTGCAGCCTTTATATCCATCGTCCACTTTGGATTGGTTGTCGGGAAATGTCGAGCTGAATAAGCACCACTATTCCAAGAATCGGGTGACAATTGCTCCGCTCCTTTGGGGCAACGAAGTACACTTGAATACTATTTCCTCCGGTTTGAAGGCTCATCCCAGCAGTGGAGCGACAGGACTTGTAAACATGGTAATAGGGTCAGAACTTCTGTACAATAACGATGCCTCTTTTGTAGGCTTGCTAGAGACGTTGCTGTTCTTTTCTGAAAAAAATCCGGCCTTGCGAATACTCCTGGGTTACAAGGAACGACACTTGGGGGAGGCTCAATTCTTTGATCTCGCTGGGCCTCATTTTGATTGGACCAAGAAAAGGATCGGACGAAGGAGTAATGGTATTTATCTCATGGAGTTTTTCCGGCGACATTAAAAAGGCTCATTTCCGCACACCGACACAGCAACAATAAGAAGTTGCTGCTAAGATCTCTTGAATCAGTTATTTTATGGCCTCTTTTGGCTGCAAACGTATCGCTTGACAATGTGTGAGCTTCTACGTGTCATCGTCGCAAGAAATACAGCTGCAAACTCCAAGGGTAGCGACCAAGATCATTGCCTTGTTGAGCTATATGGATAAAGCCATTGCACTTCTAAAATATTTGTTTCCACGGCGACTTTCAAGAAAACTTTAATGACAGGGAAACCACGACGAAAACAAATGTTGCCCTACCTCTTAAATACTAATAAATAATGTGTATTATTAAGAGAAGTTGTAGTCGATCTTAGATTTTGGCGACCAAGTTGCGGAATCCGCATACAAAAACTGGGATGGCAATTTTTCGCGTCGAGTATTCAAGTTTTTCTTACAGCCCAGGCCACCATCACCAGAAATCCACTCCATTCTACAACATGGGCTCATGAGCCGCCGATCCTTGAACATCTGACAGTTCCATATTGGCTCCACTGGATAGTGCTTCGAAACCGTATCCTCGTTCCCGGTGTCGTTGATATCGACTAACTTGTAAATTGAATGGTAAGCGATTCACTATTTCTTGACGGTTCGTGTACGCAATGAACCCCACACCGCAGACGACCGCCAGAGTCATGAAACTGCGAACAAATCCACTAAAGCTACCTCTGCGCCGACCTTTGTCCGAGGCTGGAACGTACGGCACCGGTGTAGAAGAGGGAATAGCATACTTGTTGTTTGGCGTCCCATTGGAAGGGTCGTCACCATTGTATGCTCTGACAGTGTCATAAGCAACAGTTTGTAAGAGTTTTCGAAATGTTGGTTCCACTCCGGCTGGAGCAAAGGACGATTGCCGCACATCCAATCCCGTCAATGTTTGAAAAAGAACACACCCGCACAAATATGATCCATAGGCAGACGGGTGCTTGCGCGGAGGCTTTTCCTCTTCGTACAACAGATCGAACAGTGATCCCTTCTCGAGTGGATCCTTCCCTTCCGTGTCTTTGATGTGCTTGAAGACTCGTTCAAATGCCAATCCAGCTGGTGCAATTTTGACTCTGGCTTGTGGATTACGCTCCAATATATCTTCTTTATAAATTTCGTATCCTCTTGTAATTCGATTCTGCATGGTCTGGTAATCGGTGTAGAACGTGGGATTGTAGGGATCCTTACCAAAATACCCCCACGTCTCAAAAAGGACGGTTGTACCACCTACAGCCTGAATTTCAGTGTCCAATGCGAGAACCGATTTGACCGAATTATCATAAATTTCAGAAAGCTTGGCGGGAGGATAGAAGCCTGAAGTTTGGCTCTGCTCTTGCAAGACGACCCAGGTCCAGGACCGATCCGAAATCATGGTTTGCAGTTCAGGCTGAGAGGCAAAATGTGTCAAGTTCATTCCACCTTCTTCGTAGCGAGCTGCAAAGACAGAGCTGGCCTGTAAAACGATTTTTCGTTCGTTTACCATGGCTTGAATCATTTCTTCCATGTTATGAGATTCACTGAAGGAGTTGCCTACCATGAGAAGCTCCAGATTCTTGGGAGCGGCTTCGACCATCATGGAGGTGCGAAAGAGCAGGACTGCCCAACAAACGCACTTCGAGAACAGACAAATGATTCCCTTTGTCATCTTTGCCGAATAATGAGATTGACCAATCTAGCTGTTCCTTTTTCTCGATTTGAGCAACAGACGCTTTAGTCAAGATGGAGCTCTCTGACACAAAAACAGACTGGAAGAATTGTTGACGGCGACCTTCTTGATTGCTTCTACAATGGTCATCCTCAGTATGACAGCTACACATGACCTTGATCGCACACTCTCTGTGCTGTGCTTCCAAGATACTACTAGTACACGTTTCAGCACTTCCAAAATCGTCCGCATCCGCCACTCTCTGATCTCTCATCAGCACAATAGCTACCCGTCATGTATCGCACTACTGTATTATGATTTTTTATGATAATGCACGCAGCAGCTTTCCTGAGAATTATATTATCTTTTAGTCTCTTTTCTTTCGCCATCAGCCTATCAATGGCACCAGTTGCGTCAAAAGCTATCATCGCGTTGAATACGCGAATGATTGTTAAACGAGAATTCATCACTGACTTTCAAAAAGCCGTATGTTCTACTGTCGTGCAAACCCTTGCGAAACCAGGATGCACGCAAGTTGTCGTGGGAACAGATGCACCACCAGATGGATCACACGGAAATAATGCTGTCTTTTACATGCACAATCAATATGAAAATTTAAAAGCCTACCAAGAACATGGACAGTTGCAAGGATTTCTTCAAAAGGTTGGATCGATGCTGGAAGCAGAACAGCCCGTGTCCAACAGATTTCTCTTGCAAACGAATGAGAGAGGCCCAGTTTCTCTGCCGACTAATACGGGTAGTGACAGTTCAGGCGGCCGCTACTGTCTCAACGTGGAATCTTGTGTCAAGCCCGAAATCCGCGATGACTTTGTACAGCTCCTAACGAATCATGCGATTAAGAGCCACAAAGAACCAGCTTGTTTGCAATTCGACTGGGGTGAATCCATTGATGCAGCAAATTCGTTTTACATGCACGAAGAATACACAGATTTGGATGGTTTTAAAGCCCACAAGGCATCGGCACATTTTGCAAAATTTATTAAGTTTAACGAGGACAAACAACCCTACACCCAGCCCCAGGAGGTTGGCTTCTACGAAACGATCCAAATAAAATAAAAAGGTTGGCTTTTACCAAACGATCCAATAGAATAGAAAGCTCTGTTTATGCAAACCCGAAATCAATGATAATCTTTCCATAGAGCAGAAATATATCACACGAAATCACAATCTCCTCCTGTCCGTTGGCAATGAGTCTCATGCATTGATATTACATATTACCATAGCACACTCGCAATTCAAAGGGATGAGGGACAATCTCGACTATCTTTGGCTTCCTCGAGACGTGCTACGACTGAATTTGGGTCAAAGGAATATTGGACGACTCAATCAAATCAAATCAAATTATGCACATCAATGAGCGAAATTTGAAAACACAACACTAATTTTTCATCTAAAAGTGCCGTCCGTTTCTTTTTTCTAAAAATAAATCTCGGAATAGCCAAACCCTGTCGGATATGGGTGTTAGAATTAGTTGTGGAAATGTTTGGATAGTTTCATCTGCATCAGCAAAGTAAAGCTCCATAATCAGATTACTTTTACTCTCAATAGAATTGGAAATTACAACCCCTCTTGGAAGATCATTTTTTCCTAAAACTTTAAAGCTAAAATTGAAGTTTCAGATATTACAATACGAACGAGCTTGACTAGCTCCACACTTGCTACTACAGTACTGTCACCTCTCAATATTATGGCCGTTGTTACACTGGGACTCTTATGCACTTAAGTTTCCATTGGGGTTTTCCACATGCATTAATCCGCATCAAAATACCCGGGAATATTGTAGCTTCGTACCAATACTGGTAGTACAATTTGAACTTTGAGTACTGCCTACTACCTGGTGGTGCTGGTACCGAGAGTAGTACTGCACGTACCGTTGTCTGCTGTTCTAGCTCCACCGCTTTTCTTTCGTGACTGAAACATCTTTGTGAGCGTGTCTGGGCCGAAGTGTTCTCTTCTTTCGTCAGAGACTGCAATCATAGCAGCTGCTCCACATTTCAGAACTCTTTGTCCGCTTTTACTTATGGACCGTAAAAATCCATGACGTGTTTCGTGCTCAAGTTCACAAATTGATTCTGGACATCATGATGTTGTCGGTAGGCAGTTTTAGGTAGACTACCGAATCGGAAAGCCATCAATGCTTTACTCATCTATTGAGGTGCAAGTTTACATCTTATAAAAACCAAAAACTTAGTTTTTCCAATCACAACCACCAGAGCGCTATCACTGGCAAGTACAACGTTTTGATCCGCTCAATCTGTAATCTGTACTCTGTACAGTCGTCGAACATTGAGGACATTTTCCCGTTCCATAGCCCTTCATTCTGAATCTCCATCTAGTATCTGTTCACATACTATTTTCTCAGTATCGGGCTTGCCATTCTTATTCATCATTCTTGCAAGTGCACTGAGACGCCGCCGCAATTCAGATAGCACTTTCGAAAGAAAAGTCACCATCGTATCAACAGCTCTAGTTTCGCGTCCACCCTACGAGGTGACTGCATTTCTTGTAAATAAAATGTTGGACGAGTCGCAAATGGGTGTTGACCTCTGGTTAAGGAGTGTTGGCTTAAAAAATCCATTTGGAGATGAAGGAAGTGAAGGTTCCGAGCCTTCAAGGAGTTCTCGAGGGTCAGCAGCCACACGAAGCCGAGCTAGCTCCCGAAGGGATAGCATTGGTGGGAATAATGGAAATGGCGGACTAAATGATTTCCAAGACACAAATGATGTCATGGTCCCACCCGAGGATTCACCCCTTCGAAAAGGGACCCTATTTACAAGCTCCACTGCTCTAGCCTTGACACTGGCGGGATCATGTGCAGTGGAAGCACCGTATGCTTTTCAAAAGTGCGGGTTGCTGTGGGGCACTATCTTGTTTGGAATACTGGCATTCTCTACGGAACGATCGCTCCAAATGCTGTGCATCTGTGCGAGAAAGACAGGCAGCAACTCATACGGGACTTTGTCTCGGTCAGCTTGTGGTGGTTACAGAGCTCATTGGAAGACCAATTTACTGGAAATTGGCCTTTTGTTCCTGCTTGTGGCTCATTATCTCAGCTTGCTCCGGCGAGTCTTGGAGCTTGCCATGGAAAGCTATCAGGATAGCACAACTCCCGTGCTCACTGCACCGTGGTTTCTCCTGATTTGTGTACTTGTTCTGATACTACCACTTTCCTTTTCCAACCAGTACTATACGCTTGGATATACCTGGAGTATTGGTCTGACTTCAATGGCCATGTTCTCTGCCAGTGTATTCATGTTGGCAGTGATTCATTTTTACCAACACGACGGGATCCTGGTTCATAAGCATGACAGTACGATGTCATCAGCGAACCAGGATAATCACGACACCTTGAACATATTCAGTTCCCCTCGAAGCCTCTGGGATATTGTGGAAGGCTTTCAAATGCTCTTGATTGGCTTCCTAGCTGCCTTCAACATCTTGTCCATCCAATCAGCGTTGGAGGATCCTACACGAGAGCGAATGGCAGCAGTGGTGCACAGAGGGGTTCTCACGGGTTCCGTGTTGACTTATTTCGTCGGTGTAGCTGGATATTTGTGCGTTGGAGCCCATGTGGCTACTTTGTCCTGTCCGGATGCCGACTTTCTCAAATGCATCAAATACAGTGCTGAAAATACGCAGGAGGGCCCTTTTTTATTCCTGTACCGCGTCGTCCATACCACGTGTTGTCTTTCCATCATCTTGGCGCTCCCACTTGTTGTTACTCCATGTCGACATTCCATTTTGGAGCTTGCCGAGTCTATTTATACCGAAAGACAATGCCCAGAGATCTCGGATTGTCAAGAAGATTGCGAGACTTGCGGCACCAGAGCGTCGACGGCTGTGAGCGACAACAGCCAAAATCCAAGCAATGCGCTAGTTGTGGTAGACGAGCGAACGGGAGAGGTTGTTAACGAAAACACAAATCTTTTGCCCAGTATCGAAGAGAATCCAACATATGATCTTCTTTCCAATCCTTATGCCCAAGGGTTGTCTACTCTTGGTATCTTGGTCTTGGCATACCTATGTGCTGTATTTGCTGGTCTGGTAGAGGACTTCTACGTCTGGGTCGGTCCTTTCGTGGTGTACATATTTTCCTTTATCATGCCATCACTTCACTTCTTTGCACTCCAAAGACCAAACCGCCCCGCCAGTACTGACCCCGAGAAAAAGAGTTTCCGCCTCTTTGCCCGATGTCTGGTGTTTCTTTGCATAGGAGGCATGACATTTTCCATGTTTGACATTGTATATAATCTGGAGCAAAACCGCTAGCAGTAGGATAAGCTTACTGCATCTATATATCAAGAGCGCTGTAAATTTCCTGAACATCGCTTTACAGCCATCTGATACAACATATTGAAGGTACAACAGCAAGAATAATATGTACATGTATTTTCTTTAAACTTTTATATTTCTCATTTAATTTCTGCCCAAGTAGGATAGTGATGGATCCGCAACGAACATCCCTCGTTGTTAGCTATTAGTTCTTCCCACGTTGCCTTTTTGGTTGCCTACGCTTGGTACGTGGTTGTCGTTTTTGTCGTCTGCGTTTGGTCTTACGAAACATATAATATACGTTCTCTCATACAAGTTAAGCATACTGTTTGGCCATGGCTTCGGCCATTCGCGAACTCGCACGTTGTTGGTCTGATTCCGATAGGTCGTGGTAGCTAACACCCAAGGTTTCTTCCAGGATGACTTTCCATGGTTGTAGCTCGATGGAAGAGTAGGCCGCCAAATTTATGACTGGGGCAGAAGGGTCACGGGGATTAATGAACAAGGTAAAGCTGTGAGGCTTCACTGCGTCTGTTGTGTTGGTAGCGTCCGTACCAAAACTGCCATGGAACTTGACAGCTGAAATACCGCGAATCAAATGAGAAATGACACCTTTGACTTTTCCTTGAGGCACTTCACCATAATACAACGCGTATGATCCCGCACCAGTTGACCCCTCTCCTTCTTTGAGAACCATATACTTGCTCTTCCAGCTGGGAGGAGATTCTCCACGGAGCAATTTCTTCTTGCCTTGTTGCTGCTGGAGCAGATATCCCTTGCAGATGGTTGTTCCAGGCGGAGGTGGAACTTTAGCAGCAGATTTTGTACTAGCACGGCGCCCTTTTTGCAACGATGGCGGAGAAGGAAGTCCCGGTGGTGTTTCAGATGTCCCGCGAGATGATGCCGACAAAGGAAGACCGGCGGGAAGATTTGAGCTGTTTGCGGAGCTTCTAGAAAAGAGGTTACGAACACTACCACCTCTTGGAGATGGAGTAAACAAGCCAGCACGTGGCGTCGTAACGACTCTATCGCTGTCTAGCGCAGGAGAATTCGCTACCGAGGTGTCTACAGCAACCGCAGAAGTCTGAGAAAGTCGGCGGGCCAGTTCCTCGTCGTCTTGTAGTGGCACCGCGGGTCGCTCGGAAGACATATGCGCGGCTACCTTGGAATCCGCATCCACAAGACGAATGCGAAGTTCGGCCTGTTGGGTCTGTTCTTCCGATCGGTCCTGTTGCAGCAGCTCAAAAGCAACATAGAGACTGGACAGCTGTCCTTCCACATCGTGAATCCTTTCTTGATGCACTTTAAGTCGGCTTTGGAGCTGGTCCTTTTTCAGTGAGTGCTCTTCTTCTCGACGTTCCAGCTGATTTTGGAGTGACGCTGTCTGCTCTTTTTCCAATCGAAGATCCAATTCTAGCTTCTTCACCTCTTGTTCGAAAACATTTCGTTTAGTGTGGGCAGCATTGCGCTCCATTTCTAAACGATTCCATGTCACTTCGTCACGACTTTGATCCTTTTGAAGTTCTTCCAATGTTTGTTGTTGATGGCGACACAAAGCTTCAAGTTCCATGTTCTTGGCGCTCTGCTTGACATACAGGTTCGAACGGTGTGAATCATCAGCGTCATAGATCCACTGCCACTGCTTGTGAATAGAGGAGTAACGAGGCAGCATGGACGATACTTGGACTGGAACAGTACTGACTTTGGCATCCAATTCGCTACCACAAATGGCGGGATCCGACATGGATCGAAGCAGGGTAGGACGATATTTGGGCAGTTTGGATGGAGCATAGTTGGTGGGCTTGTCGCTGGCGTTGACATCAGCAACTTCTCTGTTCGTATCGGCAGCCTCCATATCGTTTGGCAATCCAATCGATGGAGTATAACCATATTTTTGTGTCGAGGTCGACTGCATGGCCTCTCCCTGAATGGCTGGTTGAAAGAGCTCCACCTTCTCCAACAACGCACGGGGATCTTCTACATCTTCGGTCTGTTCCAGAGTATGTTGCCATTTTTGTGCCATGCGCTTGGTTTCTCTGGCCTTGAGAGCATCTCGCTCTTCTTTCATGGACACTAATTCCGCTTCCAGCGTTGCCACCTTGGAACGCACTTCATCAAGCTCGCTACTTTGGCGCTGACACTGAGCTTCAAATGTCAAGGCAGCTGTTTGGTGACTCTGCACTTTTTCGTAGAGTAATTTCGTTTCTTGTTTTAATTTGGTTTCCATTTCTTCCGCTGCTCCGACTTGCAATTCCAACGCGGCAATTTGTTGTTGAAATGATTCTGTCTGCAACGCTGCTGCCTTGCCGCAGCTTTTGTCACCACTGTTGCTGCTACTCACTTGCAACGCTTCAAGCTGTGCCTGGAGGGAGGAAATCTGAGACTTTAGCTCGGCCGAAGCTTCTCGCGCACAAGCATTCTCAAGACTTGCCAACACATCTACGACAGAAACACCCTTGGATTCGGACATGATTTTTAACTGACGCTGACAGCGTTCCATCTCTGAATGGAGGTGCTGATTCTTTGCTTGCAAGACCCGCAGTTGTTTGGAGAGTTCAGATAAACCCGTCGTGGCTTGAGTCAACCTACGAGGTGTCTCCAAGGGAGGGGTATTGGTATTAGTGTTGGTTGATGGCGATTCAAAGGTAGCCGCCGTCAAGGAAACGCGATTGATGGTCGTGCGTGCTGGAGCCGTCGTATCATTATTTTCTTTGTTGGTCGAAGACAAATCCAAGGTGGCTGACTCGGAGTCTTCGCTATGATCCTCAGCGTCTAGTTGCATGGGCGCACCGTCGGCATTGGAGATGTGCGTCTTATCCAATGCACTTTCTCCTGTCGCAGATTCCGAAACGATACTGTTCGTCTCGCTCATGGTAGTGCTTTCTTCTTCTTGAGTATTATCGGCAACTTTCATCGCTGGATCATTATTGCTACTGAATGCTGCTGCTTCATCAACAGACGCCATTTCTTTTCGTTTCAGGCTAATTATTTAAGTAAATCTTTCTGGATGTGGCGGTTGTAGTGGATATTGCTACGGTAGACTTCTTGTAGCTTGCTGCCTACTGTAGGCAGAATGACGACAATGATCTTTCGCATCCTTGGAAAAAGGAGGGTATTATTCAAAAAATTTAAAATCCAGATTTTTTGGTTTGCCACGTACTGTGTAGTAGCTACGGCTGTGTGTATCCATGCCCCTTCAATGTTTGACCAGGAAAGGTATTTTGATTGATCCAATCAAAGTTAAGAAAAAAACAATAATTCATTTACTCTAGCTACCTGGTACCAGGGTAGTAGTTTTAGAACCTTTACTTGTCAAACAAAATTTATAATATCGGCCACCAACCGGATGGCAATTCTAATTCGCGCAAGCCGAGAGTACTTTAGACTCATAATTCAAGGACCCTACTTATAAACCCAAGATGGGTTCTCGCAAGTCCGTCTTGTTGGCCTTGACGTGCGGTAATAATGCGGACAAAATGACAGCAACTGCTAGCTCTAGTAGTGGAAGATGATTATGATGATTTTGCCCAACAATATGTCGACGAGACTGGATCACGTTTTTGCAGTTTGATTGCCATGTTGCCTTTCGACTACCTATCACGAAGTCACAAAGCACAAGGTAACCTTCAACCTTCTTCACGACTGTTCTTTGTAAGACTAGTAGAAGACTACGAATCTTTTTATAACACAATTTCTCAACGGTACAACATCGCTATCAACAGCCATGCACATGCTGCTACTAGGTACAACTATGGAAATCTCCTTTCGTTTCGCTCTCGAAATGTCGCTGCAAAATCGTCATAGTTTTCGTACCCCAAGGGAGCCAAATTCTTCTGCCATTGTTCTGCCAAGAATTCTTCAGCTTTATCATTTAACGTTTGTGTATGCACCTTGGTAGCCACCTTGTCCCCTGGCGCCAACTGCGACAAATCACCAGCTCTTCCCAGTTTCGCGGCACGTTCATATGGTTCATCGAACAACGTATTGTACTGAGCCATGTATTCTCTGGAAGCCATCGCAGTTACTTTTTGTACCAGTTCGTCTGGCACAGCGTGCAGGTCCATAAATTGTGAAATTATTCGAATACCCCTTGGCATGTCTTTGACCAAATCCTCGTAAACAAGAACAAGGACCGAGGGACAGTCTCGCAGAATATGATACTCTTTGTAATAATCCCATAAACTAGCGCGACCCGGTCGCCCTAGTACAAACGGTGTATCCAGAAGGAAGCTCGAGACATCCATTTCCAAGACTGAGGGTACTTTTTTGGCCAGCAAGAAATTATAGAATGATAGGGTCGTTTTGGCTGGATCACGAACCGTTACAATATATTTGCAGCCTCGATAGATACTGGCCATGCGAAGGTGTGATTTAAAGACTCTCGGCGTGTACTCGTTGCCGTCGACATTGGGATCATAACCGATGTCCCAGGATAAGAGCGGCCAAGGTACGACTTGATAAAGTGTTTCCAAAGATTGAAAGTGCGCTTCAAAATCAAAGTCTACTCCATTGGCTACTGCCAATCGAATTAAATGACACAACCAAGTGACAAGTGTGGTTCCTGTCTTGGAAAAAGTAGCAACGATAATGTCAGTAGGACAGACACGAAACTCTTCCACGGCTCGACGGACCGATTCAGGCGACATCATAGTATCAGGATGTCCGATCGGTATGAACGAAAGCTCATCTGGTAGACCAGGGGCTGACTTGGAATCACAATCTGTCATAGCTCGCATTGGTGAGCCCTGTTCCAGGAAGTGCTGGATTATAATCCAAGGCAATCTCAATATGTCAGAAAGGAAATAAGCATACTAAGATGCAATACTCAACACTCTTCTACTCAAGCAGTAGTCTACTACTAGTACTAGTAGTAGTAGTAGTACTAGTACTAGCTAGTCTATTCTTACTAGTAGTACTGTACAATAGTACTACTAGCTAGTACTACTAGTAGTACTAGTAGTCTACTGCTATTAATACTCTCTCTAGTAGAGTACTAGTAGCTACTACTACTCCGTAGTAGCTACTACTACTAGCTACTAATAATAGTAGTACTCGAGTACCGTTTGTAGTAGACTAGTAGAGTACTAGCTACTACCTACAACTACTCTAGCTAGCTAGAGCTAGTAGTAGTAAAGTCTAGCTAGAGTACTCTAGCTACTACTACTAGTACTAGTAGTAGTAGACTCGTACTACTACTACTACTACTACTACTACTACTACTACTACTACTACTACTACTAGAGACTAGCTAGCTAGTAGTCGTAACATTTGTAAAATACACGATATCAAAACTCTAAAGAGTAGGTAGGCTATTTCAAGATTTTAACGTTAAATTTCTAGATACAGCTGTGGTTCTGGTATTTTGTGTTTGTCAAAATTCAAAAAAAGTCTTCTGTAATACAGAGTATAAGCAACTGTATCGAAAGAAGACATTCAATATTTTCTGCGAGACTTTCTCCCTCGCGCTTTCTAGAATCCCCATAGATCCGAAACTGGACTCGTAGTACTTTGCTCGCCTTGCGATTGCCAAAGTTTGATCCACGCAGGCGTTCGTGGAACATCGGCAACGGTCGATGATGCACTGCCTGTCGCATTCATAATATTCAAATCATCAAGATCTGCTGCCATGTCGCTCGTTGCTGCTCCATCCGAGCGCTGTCGACAAGGACGGACAGGAGACAAATCACAACTGGCTTCATCCAAATTCAACGATTCTTCCAGACGACTAGATCCCTTTGTGGAAGCACACGAAGTTCTGCCGTGGTCAGGAGATAGATGAGAGTCACGGATAGATTCCTCATCCATATCAATTCCTTCTTCGTTACCGAATTCATCCATGGCAGAATAATCACCTTCAATAGTATCTTCAGTTGAAGAGGGACTATAAACCGAGTCTCCTGATAAGAGGTAAACAGATAGTTTTCGGTGAGGTTGCTGAGGTGCCTCATTGTTGACATTGTTTCGTTCACTGTCGAACTCAGCTACCTGCAACATACGCTGTGTGTGAAAACGTACTCCATTACAACAAGGCAGGGATCTGGCCAATCGGGAGGAATGGCGCCCATTGTTGGATACGTGTTGCTTAACTGGGGAGCTGGGGTCAGCATTTACCTGAAAAAGAGTGGCAGTACCTGCCGTCGACTGGCGTTGTGGCATGGTAGGCGGGGTAGAGGTGCATAATGGCTTGGGAAAACATGGCTTTTCGTCTGAATCCCAGCGGGCATATTCTTGTTTTATCTTAGTTTCCGTGGCAGCCAGGAATGGAATCGTGAAGGAATTGTTTCCAGGGTTCATGGTTTTTTTCGGGTGCTTTGGCTAGTAACAGAGATGAGAAAATGAGGTAAAGATTTGAAAATTTCAGATTGTGTTGTTGGCTATTGTGTGCCAGGTGTGTTTTCTAGTAGGAATTCTTGCTTCGTCGTTTGTAAAGTGCACTACTAGACTAGTAGTTTCTTTATTATTTGGGTAGGTCTAGTAATATTTAATATTATGATATAATTTTTGTGTTCTCTCTACTCCCTCTAGTACTAGTACTGTAGCAGTAGCGTAAAAAGCTAGTGTGGAGACTCATGAATATTAGAGTAAATATTGAATATTATGATAATAGTAGGAGCAAACTAGTGGTGTGTGTGTGTATACAGA